>WNFO01002890.1_pt1 | contig 14339 bp, 7 predicted proteins | sample 5400251 | NCBI WGS metagenome assembly WNFO01 (sample SAMN13153354, study PRJNA577476) | soil metagenome | isolation source: 100 cm saprolite under Madrone tree | place: USA:California | collected 2016-06-14 | reverse complement strand
TGACGTTGTAATGAGCTTCATCGGCTTCGAGGTGCTCGTTGCCGTAATCGAGCTGAACGTGGCCGGTAGCGGTGGCTTCGTAGGTCTTGCTGTTGTATTCGACGTGGTCGGCGCGAAGACGGGTGTCCGCGTATTGAATATCCACGTCGCCTTCAGCCGTGGTGACGTCGCCTTTACGGCTCTGCGTTTTCGCTTCTAGATTTGCGACTTCGCCTTTGCCGGAAGGAAAGCGAGTTTGTTGAGCGCAGGCGATGCGCGGCGGCGGGACTGCAAGCGCGAGGGGCAGCGCGGCCAGGAAAAGAAAAGGGCGGAGCGCAGATAGAACCTGTGCATGGCGGTTCACGCGGAGCATGCGGTCAATGAAAACAGTTGGATAGCCTAGCATGCGGTCGTAGGGATTTGAAGGCAAGGGCAGACGCTGAGTTGCATGCGCAGACTGGGCGACGATGAGCACAATTACGCACGCGTGAAACGAAGCGGTCGCGCGGCGCGTCTGTCTATGCAATGGTTTGGTTTGCCCGTTAAAACATTTGCTGCGCTATACGGCCCAGCCGGAGTAATATGCCGGACTTTGCAACTAGGGAGATGGAAATGAAGCATACCGGGAATTCTCTGTGGACGATTCTGGCTTGTGCGGTGATTCTTGGTGCGTTGTCCATGAGTGCGCTGGCGGCGCCCGGCGAGCAGCCAAGTCCCACCGATAAGTTCAAAAATCTGGAATTCCGCGAGATCGGCCCCGCGACGATGGGAGGGCGCATCGACGATTTCGCGGTGGTGGAGAGCAATCCGAACATTGTGTACGTGGGCACGGCATCGGGGGGCGTGTGGAAAACAACGAACAATGGCACGACGTGGGAGCCGATATTCGATAAAGAGAGCGTGTCGACGATTGGCGACATCGCTATTGCGCCGTCTGACCCCTCCGTGGTGTGGGTCGGAACTGGCGAGCCGAACAACCGGCAAAGCTCTTCCTGGGGCGATGGTGCGTACAAGTCGCTCGACGGCGGGAAGACCTGGAAGAAGATGGGGCTGGAGGCGACGCGCCACATCGGGCGAATCGTGATTCATCCGAAGAACCCGGATGTGGTGTATGTGGCAGCGCTGGGACATTTGTGGGGCGCGAATCCGGAGCGCGGAGTGTATAAGACGGCGGACGGCGGGAAGACGTGGTCACAAGTCCTGAAGATCAACGACGACACCGGCGTGAGCGACATCGCGATGGACCTGGAGAGTCCGGACACTTTGTATGCCGCAGCGTACGAGCGGCGGCGGACGCCTTATGGATTTAACGGCGGCGGACCGGACAGTGCGATCTACAAGACGACGGATGGCGGCGCGACTTGGAAGAAGCTGACCAAAGGGCTGCCGTATGAGAACGGCGGAGAGACCGGCCGCATCGGACTGGACATCTACCGCAAGGATCCAAACATCGTTTATGCGCTGGTACAGCATGAAAAAGGCGGCATTTACCGCAGCGAGGACAAAGGCGAAACGTGGAAGAAGATGAGCGACACGAACCCGCGGCCATCGTACTACAGCCAGGTGCGCATCGATCCGAACAATGACTTGCGAATCTGGGCGCTGGGCGCACAGATGTTTTACTCCGACGATGGAGGAAAAACTTTTGTAACGCAGCGCGTCCGGACCATCCATGGAGACTACCATGCGATGTGGATCAATCCGGCGGATTCGAATCACATGCTGACGGGGTCGGACGGCGGAATTCACTGGAGCTACGACGCCGGGAAGACCTGGGACTTCGTTAACACCATCGCGATCGGACAATTCTACGAGGTGGCCCTCGACAACGAAAAGCCGTATCACATCTGCGGCGGTTTGCAGGACAACGGGAGCTGGTGCGGACCGAGCCAGACGCTGACGCGCGATGGCATTGTGAATGAAGACTGGCAAGTGATTCACGGCGGCGACGGCTTTTACGCTGCGATCGACAATGTGGAGCCCTGGATCGTCTACACCGAGTCGCAGGACGGGTATATCGACCGGCGCGACCTGCGCACCGGGCAGCAGCGCGCGATCCGGCCGGAGGCGAAAGCAGGAGAGCCGCATTACCGGTTCCAGTGGAATTCGCCTGTGGCGGTTTCTGCTCACCAGCACACGACGGTTTATTACGGTGGGAACTATCTCTTCAAATCGACTGATCGCGGGGACAACTGGACGAGGCTGGGCGGAGAGCTGACGACGGGGGTAGACCGCAACAGGCTGCAGATTTTTGGGAAGACGCCGGACAAAAACACCCTGTCGCGACACGACGGCGTGCAGGAATATCCGACGATTACAACGCTGAGTGAATCGCCGCTGACGCCCAATGTGTTGTGGGTGGGAACCGATGACGGCAATGTGCAGGTGACCCGCGACGGCGGAAAGACTTGGAAAAACGTGGCATCCAAGGTGCCCGGCGTGCCAAAGGGTACTTACGTGAGCCGCGTGGTGGCGTCGAAGACTGGCGAAGGCGCGGCGCTGCTGGCGTTCGACGGGCATCGCGGGGACGATAACAGCGTCTATGTTTTTACAACCAGCGATTACGGCGAGAGCTGGAAGGCCATCCGCAACGGGATACCGGATTCGGCTGGGAGCGTGCACGTGGTGCGCGAGCATCCGCGGAGCACGAACCTCTTGTTTGCGGGGATGGAGTTCGGGCTGTGGGTATCGTGGGATCGCGGCGGAAACTGGACCGCGCTGAAAAGCAATTTCCCGACGGTGCCGGTGGACGACATCGAAATCCAGGCGCGCGAAAACGACCTGGTGCTGGCGACGCACGGGCGATCGATCTGGATATTCGATGATATGACGCCGATCGAAAAGATGGATGCGAGCGTGGCGGGATCTCCCCTGACGTTCTTCGCGCCGCGGACGGCCACGACCTGGCACCTGCGCAACCGCCGTTGGAGCGCGGGTCAGAAAGTGTTCACGGCGAAGAATCCGGCGTACGGCGCGATCTTGAGCTACTACCTGAAGGAAGCTGTGCCACCGGAAGCGCCGAAGAAAGACAAAGAGGAAAAGGACAAGAAAGACGCGGCCGAAGAGAAGCCAAAGACCGAGGCCAAGGGCGACGCAGCGGAAAAGAAGGAAGGCAAAGTAAAAATCACCGTGCTCGACAAAGACGGAAGAGTGTTTCGAGAGTTGGATGGCCCGGGCGCGGTGGGCGTGAACCGCGCAAACTGGGATTTGCGTGCGGATGCGCCGGCGGAGCCGACACCCCAACAACTGGAAGCGATCGCGGCGGGATATGGATTCGGGCCGCGCGGGCCGCTCGTCGAGCCCGGAGAATACACTGTTAAGATCAAAGCTGGAGACAAGGAAGCTTTGCAAAAAGTCATGGTCGAAGAAGATACGCGCATCGTGATTTCGGCGGCGGACCGCGCCGCGCGGCGCGAAATGATCGATCAGCTCTACCCGATGGCCAAGACTACGGATAAGGACCGAAAAACAATTGAAGGCATACAGACAGCGCTGAAGGCCGCGCGAGAGCAGTGGAAAAAGGATGCGGGAAAACCGAACGCGACGAAAATCCCGGACGACGTCGTCAAGGCGGCGGATGAGCTGCAGAAAAAAGTAGACGCTGTGGCGGAGAAGTTTATTCGTGAACGCGAAGGCCTGGGAAATGCCGGCCCGCCGTTCGAATGGAAGCCCGATCCGCTGCCGAATCAAGTGCAGAGTCTGCTGGATGACCTGGACGGGTTTGCCGCCGCCCCCGATGGACAGCAGAAAGAGAAACTGGCGGAGCTGACGCCGCTGGTCAACGATGCTTCGGCGCAGGTCAAGAAAATCGCCGAGGAGGAACTGCCCGCACTGAACAAAAAGATGAATGACGCGGGCATTCCGCACATCGTTCCTGCGCCGCCGCAGCCGCGCAGCGGACGGGGTGGCGAAGAGGAGTTCGAGCGGTAGCGCGGGCTCTGGAGTCCGTGTCACCGAGACGCTTCCAAACGGCTTGCATCTAAGGGCCAGAAAAGGTGTGTCAATCGGTGGGCTGATAGGCAGCGGCTGGCCGATCCATGAATTCCTGTTCAAAGTTTTCGATAGACGGTACGGAGGAAATCGAGCATGAGTGTGAAGCAGCCCAGTCCGCGCGGCCTGAACGCGTGGTTTGTTGTCTTGGCAATATTCCTCGGGTTCATTTTCGGAGCCGCAACGGCGCTGAACGCCGGCGCAAAACGGCAGGATGCCGCGGAGCAGGAGAAGGATAAGAAAGAAGAAAAGAAGGACGAGAAGAAGGATGAAAAGAAAGACGAAAAAAAAGGCCTGCCTCTGAAGTCCGGCCGCAAGATCGAATTCACCACGGATGAAGGCACGTGGCTCTCGCTGGACGTTTCGCCGGACGGAAAGTCAATCGCGTTCGAACTGGTGGGCGACATCTTCACGCTGCCCATCGAAGGCGGGCAGGCAAAGCTGATCTCCGGCGGAATGGCATTCGACAGCCAGCCAAAGTTTTCGCCGGATGGGCAGTGGATCGCTTTCCTCTCCGACCGCGAAGGCAGCGAGAACATCTGGATCATGCATCCGGACGGAACTGGCGTGAAACAGGTTTCGAAGGATCCCAATAACGAATTCACTTCACCGGGCTGGGCCCCGGACGGCAAATACATTTTTGTTTCGAAAGCGCAATTCGGAATCGGCTCGAGCGAAATCTGGTTGTACCACGTGGACGGCGGCTCGGGCGTTCAGATTACCAAATCGAAGCCGACGCCCACCACGAAAAGGAATGAGCGCCCGAATGCCATGGGCGTGGTGGCTTCCCCGGACGGAAAGTATCTTTACTATGCGGCGAAGCTAGGCTCGCTGTCCTACAACCAGCAGTTTCCTTCGTGGCACATCACCCGGCGCGACCGCAAGACCGGCGACGAAGACGACCTCATTCATCAGATCAAGAGTGCGTTTCGCCCGGTGCTTTCGCCGGACGGCAAGCAGGTTCTCTACGTCACGCGTTACGAAACGGAGTCCGGCCTTCGCTTGCGCAACCTCGAAAGCGGCGAGGACCGTTGGGTGAAATATCCGGTCACGCGCGACGATCAGGAGTCGCTCTTTACCCGCGACGTTTTTCCGGGCTACGCCTTCCTGCCAGGCGGAAAAGAAATCGTCTACAACCAGGATGGAAAAATCAAGCGGCTTGATCTCGCCACCGGAACGGAAAAAATAATTCCGTTCACCGCGCAGGTATCGCAGGAGCTAGGACCGAAGCTGGATTTCCCGCAGACCGTTGAACAAGGCCCGCTTAGGGCGCGGTTGATCATGGACCCGGTGGAATCGCCCGATGGCAAGAAGCTGGCCTTTTCTGCCATGACGCACCTCTACACGATGGATTTGCCCGCCGGCAAACCCCAGCGGCTGACGACAGGAAGCGCGCACGAATTTCAGCCGGGTTGGTCGCCGGATGGAAGGTCCATCGTTTACGTGAGCTGGTCGAGCGACGGAGGTCAGCTCTGGAAAATTCCTGCGGCGGGCGGAACACCGGTGCCGTTGTCGAAGTCACTGGCGGTATACAGCAATCCGGCATGGTCGCCGGACGGCACGAAAATTGTCCTGCTGCGCGGCAACGCCTACGACCGGGAAAACAGCACCTTCGATGGCGGCCAGACGGAGAACGCCGATCTCATCTGGATTCCCGCGGATGGCGGAGACGCGAACCTGATTCTGCCCGCGCGCGGAGCCGGCGGGCCGCATTTCACGAACGACAAGGACCGCATCTACGTTTACACACCGCAAGGGCTGGTCTCGCTGCGCTACGATGGCACGGATCGCCGCACGCACCTGGTGGTTAAAGGACAGGGGCTGTACTTCTTCGAGGAGCCCGTTCCGGCGGATGACATCGTGCCGAGCCCCGACGGTCAATGGGTGCTCGCGCATGTGATGAATCAACTCTACGTCATTGCCATGCCCGTCGTCGGTGGAGAGCCGCCAACCGTCAGTGTGACCACGCCCGCCGTTCCGGCAAAGCGGTTGACGGACATTGGCGCGGATTATTTCGCGTGGGCCGATGGCGGCAAGACCATCACCTGGGCGGTGGGCGCGAGCCTTTTCCGTGAACCCCTGAGCGCCATCTCTTTCGAACCGCCCAAGGAAGAAAAGAAAGAAGGCGAAAAGAAAGATGCGGACGCCAAGGACGCGGACAAGAAAGATGCCACTTCGCAAACGGCGGATGCGAAGAAAGACGAAAAGAAGGAAGAGAAAAAAGAAGAAAAGAAGCTGAAAGAACAGGAAAAGGACGTCCAGGAAATCGCCGTCGTTCTGGAATTTCCGCGGAGAACACCGAAAGGCACGATCATCCTGCGCGGCGCAACCGTGGTGACCATGAGGAGTGGCAAGGAAGATGAAGTCCTCAAGAACGCCGATATCGTCGTCGAGAACAACCGCATCAAGAGCGTAGGCGCGAAGGGCAGCGTGCCTGCGGGGGCCAAGGTATTCGACGTGAGCGGCAAAACCATCGCGCCGGGCTTCATCGATACGCATGCCCACTGGACGGAAATCCGGCGCGGCATTCTGGACACGCAAAACTGGTCGTTCCTCGCGAATCTGGCTTTCGGTGTGACGGCTGGGCTGGACGTGCAGACCGGCACGAACGACATGTTCGCGTACCAGGATCTCGTCGATAGCGGCGACATCCTCGGTCTGCGCGCCTTCTCGACCGGCCCCGGCGTTTTTTCCGACAACAACTTCCAGTCCGCCGAAGAAGTGAAGGGTGTGCTGACCAAGTACAAGAAATATTACGGCACGCACAACATCAAGAGCTACGTCGTCGGCAATCGCAAGCAGCGGCAGTACATGGTGCAAGCCTCGAAAGAGCTGGAGATGATGCCCACGACGGAAGGCGCGCTGGACCTGAAGCTCAACCTGACTCACGTCATCGACGGCTTCCACGGCAACGAGCACACGCTGCCGATTACGCCGCTCTACAACGACGTGATCCAGATGTTCGCCAAGTCGGGCATCGCGGAAACTCCGACGCTGATCGTGAATTACGGCGGGCCGTTCGGCGAGGACTACTGGTTTGAGAACAGCGAAGTGCACGACAATGCAAAACTAAATCACTTCATGCCACACCGGGTAATCGACCAGAGAACCAAGCGCCGCCAGGGGTGGTTCCGCAAAGACGAATATGAATTTCCGAAGCTTGCGGCGCAGATGGCCAAACTCGAGCGGGCCGGTGGCCTGGTGGGCGTCGGCAGCCACGGCGAGATGCAGGGGATCGGCTATCACTGGGAGCTGTGGATGCTGGCCAGTGGCGGTATGACGCCGCTCGAAGTGCTGCGATGCGCCACCGTGAACGGCTCGAAGATTATTGGCAGGCCTGCGGATCTCGGATCGATCGAGCCTGGCAAGCTGGCAGACCTGGTGATCATGGACAAGAGCCCGCTCGACGATATCCACAACACAAACACGATTCACTGGGTGATGAAGAACGGTGAATTGTTTGAGGGAGACACACTGAATCAGGTCTGGCCCGAACAGAAAAAGCTGGAGCCGCTGTGGTTCTGGAACAATTACGACGTGCCGAAGCCGGGAGAACCGCTCAACTACGGGAAGACCGTGAATCCGTGACTCGCGACTTGCGATTGGCAACGGCAGCTTCTGCGGAAGACACGCCGGTCATGGGTCTGTAAGCAGTGGACCCGCATTCAGCGTCATCACGGCCCTAAAGGATTCCGCAGCAGCGGAATAGTCTTTCATCGCTATCGCTGCAATGCCCGCCGTCGCATGGAAATAAATTGCCATACGCTTTTTTTCGAAGGCAAAGGCCTTTTCGTCCAGCAGGTCCGGTTTTTTCAGTTCGGACAGCAACGCTATCCCAGCCAGAGCGCTTGATCGCGCCTTAGCTGCTAGCTCTGGGTCGCTCGAATTCATTTTGTTGTATGCATGAGCCGACGCCCACAGGGCTCCATACCGTGCCGCAGCATCGACACTGTCACCCAACGCAGCGAGCTTGTCAGCGTAGATGACCACTTTCGGAAAATTCTTCAGTTGCCCGTATGCGGCGTAATAAAGCGGGTAAACATAGATAAGGAGCGCCGACTGCGGATGATTGGAAACGAATTCATCAAGCAACAGGATCTGTTTCGCGGCGTCCCTCTCCCTGGCGGCGGTCTCGTAGGCGTTATACTCCGCAATGCTGTATTGCTGCCGGGAGGAATTGTTTTGAGGTTGGGTCTGAGTCTGGCCATGTCTCGCGGAAACGTGGCAAACAGCGAGCACCAGTATCGCTGGAACGGAGATGCGTCTCATTTCGGTCCTTCATTCTTTTGCAGTCATTTTGGTTTGGACGGAGCGATACCACTCGAAGGTGCGCGCCAGGCCTTCCTCAAAGCTCACCTGAGGGTCGTAATCAAGACATTCCCGCGCTTGAGAGATGTCCGCCTGGGAGTCGCGGATGTCTCCATCACGGGGCGGCTCGTACTTCGCCTCGAGTCTCTTGCCGGTAATTTTTCCAAGCTCGCGAAGGACTTCATTGAGGGAAATGCGCTCGCCCACTCCGACGTTGAAAACTTTTCCGGAAGCGTTGGGCGCTTCACACGCGAGTAGATTGGCTTGCACGGCGTTCTCGACGTAAGTAAAGTCGCGCGTTTGTTCGCCGTCTCCGAAAACCAGCGGGGGCGTATCTTCCAGAAACGCCGTACAGAACTTGGCAAGCACGCCGGAATACGGCGAACTGGGATCCTGCCGCGGCCCAAAGATATTGAAATAACGGAGCGAGACGTTTTCCAGGCCGTAACACCGGCCAAACGTCTGGCCATAGAGCTCGCCAACGTACTTGGTGACGCCGTAAGGCGAAATCGGTTGCGGCTGCATGGTTTCGACTTTAGGCAGGGTTGGCGTCTCGCCATAAGCGGAAGAGGAAGCGGCGAAGACGACGCGCTTGACCTTCAGCTCTTTCGCGGCGACCAAAACGTTTAGGGTGCCTTCGATGTTGATCTTGTTCGTGTCGATGGGGTCCTTGACGGAGCGTGGTACCGATGTGCGCGCCCCCAGGTGCAGGACGTATTCCGCTTCGTGCATCGCTCTCCGCACGACCTCAATGTCCGTGATGCTGCCCTTGATGAAGGTTATCTTGTTGCGAATTTCCGCCAGGTTATCTTCCTTGCCAGAAGAGAGGTCGTCGAGTACGACAACGCTATGGCCGCGGCGGACGAGTTCGTCCACCGTGTTCGAGCCGATGAAGCCGGCGCCGCCCGTGACGAGGTAGCGCATCCGGGAAATCCTCCTAGCTCTTGCGGCCGCCAGGCGGCCGGGAATCGTTTCTGCCAACGGCGGCTTGCTGCCGCGGCAGATGATGCGAGCCCGGGAAAGACGACCGGCCCGCGTTTTGATACGCTCGTAGTTCGCGGCGAGCCGGCAAAGGGAGCCGGATGATTTCCGCGTACGGAAAGATATTGTACGACGAAAGCGCAGCGGGCAAAAAGCAGATTCAAGGGAGCGTCACACAAAGAGCATGAGCTACAAGACAGCAGTCAGCGTTGCGGCACTGGCGGTGCTGGGTTGCGCCGCGGGCGCGTTTTACTGGCTGCATTCGCATGGGGAGCAGCGCGCTCCGGAAGTTGTGTCGGCTGAGCCACCCGGTTTTCGTGAAGCGCCGCCTGCGGAAAAGCCCGCAAGCGTCGCCGCCGAGAAGTCACCGTTGTCGGCTGGTTCGAACAAGGTCACATCTCTCATGGACACAGGGGTGCCGCTGCGGGCCGGCGAGGTACTCGAATATACCGCTAACGTTTCCAAGCTCAACGATGTGGCCACTCTGAGGCTGCAGGTTGCCGGGCGGGGCAATTTTCTAGGAAAGAGCACGTGGCATTTGCAGGCCTTTGCGCACACCCAGAATCCGTTTCGAATGGTTTTCGAGCTTGATGATCAGTTCGACTCCTACAGCGATGCCGGGACGCTGGCGAGCTTGCAGTATGAGATGCACCTGAGCGAACGTGGGCAGAAAGTGGAGTCCGTCCAGCGCATGACAGCGACGGGCAAGGAGCCTGCGTCCACGGACGCCACGCAAGCGCAGGTGCTGCCAGGAACGCGCGATCCGCTCGGCATGATGCAGTACCTGCGGAATGTCGATTGGACAAAAACGCCAGAGGTGCGCAGTCCGGTCTACGACGGCCATAAGCTGTACGATGTTCGCGCCAAGCTCCTAGCCGCTTCCGAGAAGGTGGATGTTCCGGCGGGAAACTACACCGCGTCCAAGATCGGGATTCGCGTATTCGACGACGGCGTAGAGATGAAGGACGCGTCTTTCTCGCTGTATGTGGCGAATAACGCGGCGCGAACACCGGCGCTGCTTGAGGCCGTCATGCCCTTCGCCACTGCCCGCGTCGAACTGCTGAAATCCAAATAGGCCTCGCCTGCCGTTTGCCCCGACGCTCGTCGGGAAGGCGGGCCGCTCTGCGAATTTCGACCCGGCATCCGTCCTGAGCGCAACTTTCGAGAGTCCCAAGAATCGGTAGTGGTTCATCAGTTTCCGGTAACCCCTGCGAGCCCCCAACTGGCGCTTGTCCGGACATTACCTGCGTGGCCGGGCTGCTCACCTTGACATTCTACTGGAAGCTGAATATTCTCACCTAGTATGTCTACCGCAGAACAACGCGAGCGCATCGAACTGCTCCAGGGAACGCTGGACCTGCTGATTCTACGCACGCTGCTGCTGGGTCCGTTCCACGGCCACGCGATTGCCAAGGCGATCGAATTCAAGTCCGACGATGTGTTGCAAGTCGAACAGGGGTCGCTGTATCCGGCGCTGCACCGGCTCATCAAACGGCGCTGGATTTCGGTTCAAGAGGGCATCTCCGAAAATAATCGCCGGGCGAAGTTCTACCGGCTGACGGCCAAGGGCAGGCGACAACTTGCGGTGGAGACCAGCAAATGGGACAAGCTGGCAGGTGCGATCGCAAGGATTCTCCGGACAGCCGAATAGGAGTCCGAATCATGAGGCGCAGCAAGCGCATGATGGAAGAGCTCGAGCAGGACATTCGTGACCACATCGAGCGGGAGACGCAGGACAACATCGAGCGCGGGATGCCGCCGGAGGAAGCGCGTTACGCGGCGGTGCGCAAGTTTGGTAATGTGACGCGAGTTAAGGAAGAGACGCGCGAGGTGTGGAGTTTAGTTTGGGTTGAGCAGTTGCTGCAGGATATTCACTTTGGGCTCCGCATGCTCCGCAAGTCTCCCGGCTTTGCGGCGGTCGCCATTCTTACGCTGGCGTTGGGAATTGGCGCAAACACAGCTATTTTCAGTTTGATCGACGCGGTAATGCTGCGGTCGCTGCCGGTCGAGAATCCCTCGCAGTTGGTCCTACTTCAGTGGGGCGCACGCAATGCGCCAAACATTCACGGCTACATGACTTCGGGAGATTGCCCCATGAACCTGAGGCCCGGCGCTGCGAATCCCACAGGCTGCTCGTTCTCCGAACCGATGTTTCGCGAAATAGCACAAGCAAATGCCTTTTCGGCGACGGCGGCCTTTGCCAACTCTGGCAGGTTGAACTTGACAGGGAACGGCCCTGCGACCGTTATCAACGGCCAGCTCGTTTCGGGGGACTTCTTCCGCACGATGGGTCTCAAGGCCACCGCGGGCCGGCTGTTCGACGCAGCGGACGACACACCGTCCGCCGCACCTGTCGCCGTGTTGAACTATGGCTACTGGCAGAGCGCCTTCGGCGGATCTCGCAACGTGGTCGGCCATACGATTGAACTGAACAACGTCCCATTCACTATTGTCGGCGTAGCCGAACAGCGATTTACAGGAATTACTCCGGGCAGCGATTACGATGTTTGGCTGCCACTCTCCGACGCCCAACGCATTACCGATCCCATGCGCTGGCAAAACCGTTCTGGGGACGTAAGTGACTGGTGGCTCACGATTATCGGTCGGCTTAAACCCGGAACACAGCTTGCGCAGACGCAAGCTGCGGTGAGCGGCCTCTTCCGCAATGAAATGCTTCACGGCTCCGTTCCGCTCTTCCATGCAGGTGAACCGGTGGGGCCGCCTACGCCGCGACAGGGAGCACCAGCAGGTGGCGGCGCCCAACTTCGGCGCGAAATGCTTAGCGGGGGCGCGCCAGGACCAGCGGGCGGTAAAGGTTCAACAGGCTTGCCAGCGCCCTCCCAATCGGGTGGTATTCTCCCTGCGCCGCAAGGTGCGCCGCCGACGGACCGCCAGATCGCACCCGAAGTGAGTACTGGCCCTAGGACGTTATCGACGGTGGCCGATAATCCGCAAGTGACGCTCGTGCCTGCGCAAACCGGCCTCACCGGCGCCCGCACTCAGTATTCCAATCCACTCTACGTCCTGATGCTCGCTGTGGGCATTATTCTGCTGATTGCTTGCGCCAACGTTGCCGGGCTGATACTCGCTCGTGCCGCCGCCCGGCAAAAGGAAATGGCGGTGCGACTCGCGCTGGGCGCGGGCCGCGCGCGGGTGGTTCGCCAGCTTTTGACGGAAAGCGTAATACTCTCGGTGCTCGGCGGCGTGCTAGGGATTCTGTTCGCCTACTGGGGTGCACACGCGATTATTTCGTTTGTGTCCAGCAATCAAACGCGTCCGCTGGGATTCGCGACGGGCGTCGACTTGCGCGTGCTGGGATTCACCATCGCGGTTTCCCTGCTCACCGGAATTCTATTCGGCATCGCGCCCACTTTTCGGGGCGCGCGCGTCGATTTGACACCGGCGCTCAAGGAAGGCGAGCGAAGCTCCGCCAGTTCTGGTCACGCCAGCGGAAAATGGCTCAGCATCGGCAATGCCCTGGTGGTTACGCAAGTCGCGCTTGCTATCGTGGTGCTCGTCGGTGCCGGACTGTTGGTGCGCACTCTGCAGAATTTGCGCAGCGTCGACGTTGGATTCGATTCCCGCAATATCTTGATTTTCGGAATCGACCCGACGCTGATCGGCTACAAAGGCCCGCAGGTGGACGCCTTCTACCGCGACTTGCAGGGGCGCCTCTCCGAAATACCGGGCGTGAAGTCGGTAAGCTATTCCATGGGTCCTCTTCTGAGCGGCGGCCTGATGATCACTATGTTTCACTGGCCGGGCACGCCGCAGGATCAAAATTCCGAAGCGGACGTGCTCCCAGTCGGGCCGAATTTCTTCGAGACGCTGCACATTCCATTCCTTGCCGGCCGTGGATTCAATGCTTCCGATTTCAAGCTGTCCGCTTCGAACAGCGAAGCGATTCCCACTTCGGCGGCGACCCCGGTGATAGTGAATCAGGTGTTTGTCGAAAAATATCTTGGCAAGGAATATCCGCTCGGGAAACGATTTGGCCAATCGGCGGGAGACGCAAACGGCCGGGCAAGTCCCGGCTACGAAATCATCGGCCTCGTGCGCGACGCGAAATATAGCGACCTGCGGCGGGAAATCCACGCCATGATGTACATGCCGCAGAGCGTCGGGGGAGCGTCCTTCGAGCTGCGCACAGCGGCCGATCCGCAGGCCATTCTTCCCGCGGTGCGCGAAGTAGTGGCGCAAGTAAACACGAATTTGCCGCTCTTTGACGTGAAAACGGAATCGGAGCAAATCGACCGCTTGCTGTTTCAGGAGCGGCTGGTCGCGCGGCTATCCGGCTTCTTTGGTTTGCTGGCGTTGGTGCTGGCGTGTGTGGGATTGTACGGACTGCTTTCGTATGAAGTTTCGCGGCGCACACGCGAAATCGGAATTCGCATGGCCCTCGGGGCGCACCCGGGAAGCGTGCTGAAGCTGGTCTTACGGCAGGGAATTGTGCTGGCGATTGTCGGGGCCGGCGTGGGCATCGGCGTGGCGCTGGGCGTGATGCGTTACCTCACTTCGATGCTCTACGACGTCCACGCCAACGATCCGCTAACGATGATTGCCGTCGCGGTACTGCTGACGATTGTGGCTCTCGCCGCATGCTACCTTCCGGCTCGCCGCGCAATGCAAGTCGATCCGATGGTGGCCTTACGTTACGAATAGCCCTTCGCAAATCTGATTTGTAGATTTTGGTGGCGATTATGTCTGCGTGGCAGCCGGAAACTGATGATCCACTACGCCCTTCTTCTCGGCTTTACTTTTGACTTTCAACTGGCGACTGTGCATCTATTCGTTTGCGGGACGGACTACCCGCAAACCAGACGCTCGATTAGGCTGCAAGCAATGTGGCCGATGCTGATGTGGCATTCTTGGATGCGCTGGGCGTCTTGCGACGGCACATTCAACAGAAGCTCAACCTTGCTGGCGAGTTGCCCACCCGTCTCCCCGGTGAAGGCCACGAGGTACGCGCCGCGAATGCGCCCCGCTTCCACTCCGCGAATGACGTTGGGGCTATTGCCGCTCGTCGAAAGCGCCACAAGAATGTCCTGCCTTCCGACGAGCGATTCAATTTGCCGGGAAAA
>WNFO01002889.1_pt1 | contig 14344 bp, 9 predicted proteins | sample 5400251 | NCBI WGS metagenome assembly WNFO01 (sample SAMN13153354, study PRJNA577476) | soil metagenome | isolation source: 100 cm saprolite under Madrone tree | place: USA:California | collected 2016-06-14 | reverse complement strand
AATTTCGTGATTAAATTTTAATCGTGCTTTCTGAGGGAATCTGAATCGTCCCTCAATTATCTTGCTCATCGTTACGGGAGAAGCAGATAGGACCGGAACCATCCGCAACCATCACTTATCTTGATCAAGAACCGCCCTCGTTCCATCAATTATTGTACTAACTCTCACTTGTCCCGGCAGCTGCCGGTTTCCACGACATGCGAACCAGCAAGTCCGGGAAGACGGCGGCTTCCGCGACATGCTAATCAGCAAGTCCGGGAAGACGGCGGCTTCCACGACATGCTAATCAGCAAGTCCGGGAAGACGGCAGCTTCCGCGACATGCTAATCAGCAAGTCCGGGAAGACGGCGGCTTCCGCGACATGCTAATCAGCAAGTCCGGGAAGACGGCAGCTTCCGCGACATGCTAATCAGCAAGTCCGGGAAGACGGCGGCTTCCGCGACATGAGAACCAGCACGTTCCGGAAGAACTTCTAAATTAGGGGTCCGAACGGTCAGCGAAAAGAGTACGCCCTGCGAGAAGGCGGCCCGCACCGCATCGGTTTTGCTTACCAAGCGACTCCGATTAGGAGAAGTCCAATTGTTTGTTCGAGATGACCTCTGATTTTCACGTGCAGTTTCTCGCCTTCACGCAACTTTCTTTTTATCCACCCTTATGGTCATCTTCACTCGCCCGCGAGACAGCATAGCGATCACACAGGAACCAAAAGATACAGTTGTTGCAATCGAGCCTCGACTCCGACGTCTTGTGACCGAGCCCGATTGGTTGAAAGAGAAGCACGGTCGTCCAATTCGGGATAAGTCCTATGCGCAGTACCTTCTTTATCGGCCTGCCGATCATGTGTCCCTACTGAAAACCTCGTGAGCGACCATTTCGGGAATTTGGTGATTCGAAGACCTGCCCAAAGGCTGCGTTCAATGAGACAACTTCGCTTGAAATTATCGACGCATTCGCTTCGGTGTCCTCCGTCTTGCCGGAAACGAATGAATTCCACCATCACGTACCCAATAATGATGGGTTCGTGTGCGTTCCTCATGCGGTCGGTGGTCTCAAATTCATTCGCGCGAAGAGTTATGATCTTCGAACATCCGTTGGTTTGACGTTGGGGAATCCCTGACGTGCAGCTCGCCGCCCATGATCGACATACGGCGATAAGCCTCCGATTATCTTATTGCGCCGCAACCGTCATCGGGCTCTCTGCCGGTTCTTGAACTCGACGACGACGCTTTCAGCGAGGGTCTTTCCGACATTCCGCGGTCCGTACGATGTCGAGTCTCCGCAGAAAACCTGTCCAGCCTTGCTTTCGGATGTCGGGCCGTCAGCTTCCTTGAGGGAGGAGTCCGTGATCTCAATCGCGCATCAATATACTGGCGCAGGAAATTGGATGATTCCTGCAACTCTCCACGACTGCAAGATTCCCAGGTCACATAGTCGTAGATTGCGAATCGCATCGGAGGTAGAGTTTGATGTCTGTTCCTCAAACACGATTAAGAGGTTTGCGATGCGCGTTTCATCTCTCGTAGCGGCCGTAGCCGTTTTGTTCGCAGTTGCTTCCGTCGCGGAGGCCCAGAGTGCACCGCCTGCGTCGGCGTCGTGCAATCTGCCCCATGCTTCGGGAGTCCAGCAGCGTCAGCTCATGTCCGGCGGGCGGGAGCGGTCCTATCGGCTGTTCATTCCTCCCAGGTATGACGGGCGCACGCCGTTGCCTATGGTTCTCGACCTGCACGGGAGTGGGGGAACATCTGCCGGTCAGGCGCGAAACAGCGGATTCGAAGATGTGGCCGCCCGCGAAGGATTTGTCGTGGCGAGCCTGCAGGCCGACGCTGGCAGGTGGAATGTTCCGGTCCGCGAGAATCGCCCCGATGATGTCGCGTATGTCGGGGATGTGATCGATGATGTGGCGGCACAGCTTTGCACCGACAAGACCCGCGTGTATGCGACGGGGTTCTCCGGAGGCGCGCGGATGTCGTCTCTCCTCGGATGCATGCTCAACGGACGCATCGCCGCCATCGCACCCGTATCCGGACTGCGCTGGCCCGCCCCCTGCACAGGGCGGACCATACCGGTTCTGACTTTCCACGGACTGGCCGACCCACAGAATCCATATGACGGAAAGGCAGAAGGCCGCGGTGACGAGTGGCTGGAGAGTGTTCCGGACGCCCTCGCGGGTTGGGCCGGTCACGATGGCTGCGGTCCCAAAGTCATTCTGGAAGATCCCCCCGGGCTCTTGTCGACGATGCGCTACACCGGTTGCCGTGACGGTGCCGAGGTCCGAATGATCCGCATCGATGGTCTGGGCCACGCCTGGACGAGAAAGGAAATCGACACCACCGAGGTGATGTGGCAGTTCTTTAAAAGCCATCGCCTGCCGTAGCGGCTCTCGTCCCCCAACGAAAGACAAACGCCGACTCTCAAGAGAATGGAGTCGCTGCTTCGCAAAGCGATGGACCAAGGAGCCGCCGCAATGGGTCTGGCAGCGCCTATACGCCAGCGCGACGATGCCCAACAGCTTGCCTGCGAGGTTTCTCGAGCTGTTCTGGAATACTGTGTTGATTGAATCCTGTGCTTGCGACAGTAAGTCTCGAATGATTTCGTGCCTTCCTGCCCTTTTCAAATGGCGCGTGCGAACACCCCAACCAACTGTAGACGAATTTGTAGATGCAAAAGCACCAGACTTCCACACGTTTCAACAAGGAGTGGCACACACGCCGTAAAAGATTCAATTGAAAGCATCAAAATTCCACGCATTTCCAACAGACTTCAACAAGCATTGAAATGTGGTTCGGGACCAGGGGGTCGGAGGTTCAAATCCTCTCGCCCCGATTTTCTATTCCTTCTAAATCAGCGGCTTAATACTTCGCCGCTTTGCGAGCCTTCCGAAACTTGGGTCCGTTTGGGTTCAAAAACCAGTTTCTCTACGTTTTCCACCGCGCGCCGCTCTTCGGTCGGAATGCCATGCACGTAAATTGCAAAAGTGACGTCAGTGAAGCATGTCCTAAGAGCGATCGCACGGTGCCCAGCGACGCGCCATGCCAGGTGATCCTCGGCAATCCGAGCAGCTTACAGGTTTGCTTGCGGATGCCGGCCGTACCGGATTCCGCGGCCGAACACCAGCGGTTAAGAAAGGCGAGACCTATCAGGAACGTGGCAAGGAGATGGTTGAGTTGCGTCGAGTTCTCGAAAGACCTCTTCTCCGTCAAGTCCTTCGCCCCGGTTGAGAGAAGCGAGTCCGTTAGCGATCTTTGTCTTCACTTCACGAAAGCGTTCGGCACGAATGCGCTCCGCCGCTTCCAGGAGTCGAAGCGCTTCCTGGACGACCTCACTGGCGGATTTGTACTTACCCGACCTCGTTTGCTCCTGTATAAATCCCGCAAGATCCGAGGTCAGTTTTACGCTGATCTTAGAGTTCTGCCGGCTCAAATTTCATTTCTCCAGTGCTCATCCCATTCTACTCTAATGCGGCAAAGCCAAAGTCGCCATGCTTCCAACCGATCCTTGCACACCCCAGACAAATATACTGTGCGTCTGGACGGCTTTGACGCGACGGCGTGGCGTTGCTCGCCAGGTCCACTGGAAATGGAAGTGTTGGCATCACGGGTTACCGTTTCCACCAGCTCTTTTGTTTCTTGTATGCCGTACGACTCAGGCAGGCCGTAATGCTGGCTTCGATAGCACCGAGATTAAAAGGTTTGAGAATGTAGTCGAAGGCGCCCGTCTTCAGGGCCTGCTGAGCAATTTCGCGGTCCGCGACCGAGGTTATCATGATGACGTTCGGATGCGGGTCGCCGGCCATTATCGCCGTCAGCGCTTCGAGCCCTCCCATTTCAGGCATGCTCACATCAAGCAAAACGATTTGAAGTGCCGGATCGCTCTTAACCTGCTGAATCGCCTCCCGGCCATTTTTTGCGAACGAGACCCTGTAACCTTTACCACTCAAGAATTCTGAAAGCATGTCACGAATCTCGTCCTGGTCCTCAGCGATGAGGACATGCACACTGTCTTCGCGTCCCATAATGAGCACATCCGCGCCTATGAAACTACGGATGGCGGCCATAAGGCCGTCCAGTCCGTTGGTTCTCTCGACGATGGTCTCGATACCCATCGCCCGCACCTGATCTCCAACCTCGCCGGATGCCGTGACGGCCACGACCTTCGTTCTCAAACCTTTCCGGCGAACGGAATCGAGAAATTGGATTCCATACGGTATCGCCGGATCAATGACCAGAAGGTCAGGCGCTTGCAGATCGAGGAGACGAGCAGCTTCGTCAGCCGATGTCGTTCCTACCACGGACAGATCCTTTGAAGAGAGGACGCGGATCAGCAGATCGACGAGAATCTGGTCTCGATCAACAATTACAATCGTTCTCTTAGACATCGCTAATGGAGTAATCCTGCCGGGGTATTCACCCCGTTGCCTCGGATTCCAGTACCTCCCGGACCTTGCGGACGAGCGACTCCGCGCTGAGGGGTTTTTGAAGAAATGCATGCCCGGAGTCCAGCAGGCCGCTGTCGACGATTCCAGCGTCCGTGTAGCCGGACATGTAGATAATCTTAACGTGCGGCAGGCGCGACAGGAGACGGCCGGCCAGGGCCGGGCCGTTCATGCCGGGCATGATGACGTCGGTAATCACCAGGTCAATCGACCGATCGTGCGTATCGCATATGCTCATTGCTTCATGTGGGCTGCCGGCTTCGAGCACGGTGTAACCTTTCAATTGGAGAATTTCGCGAATCAATTCCCGGACGGCCTCTTCATCTTCGACCACTAAGATCGTCTCTGTGCCACGAGCATCCTTGTACTCTGGTTGTGTGATCGCTGCGATGGGTTCGTCGACTCGCGGCAAGTAGATCTTGAAGGTTGTCCCCTGCCCGACCTCGCTGTAGACCCATATCTCTCCACCGCTCTGTTGGACGATGCCGTAGACCGTGGATAAGCCCAATCCCGTGCCTCTGTCTTTATCCTTCGTCGTGAAGAAAGGTTCAAAAATCCTGGCCTGAGTCTCCGCGTCCATTCCTTGACCGGTGTCGCTCACGGCCAGCATCACGTACCGTCCGGGCCGGACTTCCAGGTGCTGCCGGGAGTATGACTCGTCGAGGTCCGCATTTGCCGTTTCGATCGTGATCGTTCCGCCCTCGGGCATAGCATCTCGTGAATTCACAACGAGGTTCATGATCACCTGCTCCATCTGGCCGGGGTCGGCTTTCACGGTTCCCAGGCCTGGGTCTGAGCGAACAGTCAGCTTGATATCTTCACCGATGACACGGGTCAGCATTTTTTCCGCGTCCGCCACCAGGGTTTTCAAGTCGATCACTTTCGGTTGGAGCACTTGTTTACGACTAAACGCCAGCAGTTGGTGAGTCAATGCGGCCGCACGCGATCCAGTCTGCCGGATTAAATCCAGATCACGGCGCCCCCTTTCGTCAGCCACCCGGCCGAGAAGGATCTCCGCGCGGCCGATGATGACGGTAAGCAGGTTATTGAAATCGTGTGCCACCCCTCCGGCGAGGCGGCCAACAGCCTCCATGCGTTGTGAGTGTCGGAGCTGTTCTTCGAGGTTTATGCGCTCCGTGATGTCGCGCGCAATTCCCTCAATCGCTATCAGCTTTCCATCCTTGTCGTGTGCAAACACGTGGCGCTGCTCGATCCAGATTTTGGCGTGCTGCCGAGGCTGCCACCGAAGCGTGGTCGTATCTCCCTGAACATCACCGCGAAAAAGTGCTTCCAACAATGGACGATCTTCCTTGTGGACCAGTTTGAAGCTCAGTTCGGGATCGGCGTAGAAATCTTCAGGGGTATACCCGGTGAGTCCTTTCACGGACGGACTCATGTAGACGCAGCGCAGTTGAGGCAGTAGCTCGTATCGAAATACGATATCCGGCGCGTTGTCTGCCAACCGCCGGTAGCGCTGCTCTGCAGTGCGCAATTCTTCAAGCAGCGATGCTGCATGCAAACCCGATGCGGCTGTCCCGGCCAGGATATTTAAGGTCTTGATTCGGCCGGGTGGCACTGGACGCTGCGGGCGGTCCGGCGAGAAATTAAGGATGCCCATCAATTTGCCGTTAGCCAGCATCGGCATCGACACGTCAGTTGCGATCTCCGTCACAGTGGAAGCCGGAATGGGAGGCTGGACATCAGATCGTTCTTCAGGACTGGAGAAGAGCTTTTCAGTGCGCGCCACCCAATTCGAAATTGCGTACGTGATTGGCACGCGCCTGCCCTGCATACTATCTGCATTCCGACCGAGTGACACCGCAACGTAGAGCTCCTTACCGTCCAGCGTGGGCAAAAAGACAGAGACGCTGCTTGCATCACCTTGCTGGAAAACAGCCTCTGCCATCTTTCGTATGATGGTTCCGGAATCGCGAGCGAACGCTATGGCCATGCTCAGTTCATAAATCCCCACCGTTTCCAGCAGCTGTAGGTTTTCCATCCGCAGGCGGCGCACCTTCAGGGCCCGAGCGATGACCGGCAGGACCACACTCAGTTTGAACGGTTTGAGGACGTAGTCCAACGCGCCCATTTTCATCGCGTCGACTGCGGTTGGAATCGTCGCATGTCCAGTCATCACGATCCCAACTAAAGTCTTGTCGATTTCAAGCGCCGCTTGCAGGAAGCTGATGCCATCCATTTCGGGCATCATCAAATCCGTGAGGAGCAAGTCGAATTCGTGGTCGCGCAGTGCTTGAAGCGCTTCTTTAGCGATCGTAAAACCGGTGGTTGAGTAGCCCTCCTGTTCCAGCGTGTCGCAGAGGGCACTCAGGTGGAGCGCTTCATCGTCCACAATGAGCAGCCTGGCCTGCGGAGTCGTAATCATTCGCGGCCTCGATTAGTCGCTGTCAATTCCGTGAGCGCCGCCCGAAGATCATGCAGTTTGGGGGGTTTGTTGAGTACGCGGTCGACGTGTTGTGGGATGTCGCGCTCGGCCAGCAGACGCTGTCCCCAACCCGTGAACAAGATGACCGGTGTTTTGGGCGACAGCGTTTTAACGGCAGCAGATACCTTGCGTCCGTCCACGTACGGCATTCCCAGATCCGTGATGACAACACTGAAGGGTTCGCGGCTCTGGTGGGCCGCTTCGAACGCATTAATGCCCTCCTGCCCGCCGGCGGCCGAAGTGACAAAGTGGCCATCATTTTCCAAAGTGTCCAGGAGCGCTTTCATTAGCAATGGATCGTCGTCAACGATCAAAATACGCAGCGGCTGCTGCGGCGCAGTTGGAGAAGGAGACCTCACTACTGCAGCTGTCGCCGCTACCGGAAAAACCAGCCGTATCGTCGTGCCTTTGCCGGGCTCACTTTCGATTTGAATCTCTGCATTGTTTCGTTCTGCCATGCCATACACCATGGCCAGTCCAAGACCCGTGCCGCGCTCTCCCTTGGTAGTGAAGAACGGTTCCAGGCAGCGCCGTTTTGTGGCCTCATCCATGCCTGTGCCTGTGTCAGAAACTTCCACGTGGACAGACTCCTTACACGCGTGAGTGCGAATGGTGATCGTTCCGCCCTCGGGCATGGCATCTACGGCGTTAAAGATGAGGTTGACGAGTGCTTCCCGGATTTCGTTCTCGATACCCATGATGGAGGGAAGGTCGGGTGTTAGTTCGGTCGCCATTTCGATGACGACGCCTCGCTGCTGTGGCATGTCGCTCCACCTGGCATGCGTGAGGTCCTTCACCTGGCCCACCAGATTGTTTAAGGGCACCGGAGCCAGTGTCAGTTGCGGTTCGCGCTGGCGATAAAACTCCCGCATCCGAGTGATCGTTTGCGCCACGTCTTCGATGGCATGTTGCGTAATCTCCAGGTAGCGGCGGGCTCGTGCACTGAGATTAGGCTCTCTTTCCAACAGAGACTCGGTGTAGAGGGCTATCGGTGAAATAGCGTTGTTGATATCGTGCGCAATTCCACTGGCCATCTGTCCTAATGCCCGCAGCCGTTCTTGTTGCATAACAGCTTGCTGCGTTTGACGGAGGTCATCGTAGGCCTCCTGCAGAGCGCTATACAGGTTTGCCTGGTTCGCGGCCAGCGCCACGTGCTCGCTCAGGTGACGGATGAATTCGCAATCGGGACTGCTAAAACTATGCGGGGCGTGCCGCGCAGCAATGAGAACACCAAAGACCTTGTCCTTCATTTGTAGCGGCGCTGCCACAAATGAACGCAAGCCGCCGCTTGCAAGCCGCTTCAGAAACGGAAATAGCGCGTTGCCAATGTCCGGCTCGTAAACCAGATCACCACGCACGCAGCTTGACAGACCACTCTCGTCGATGGCGATGGCTGCATGATCGGTCATGGCTAGTTTAGTGGCCAATGGCGCGCTACGGACTCCGACGTTCGCAACGGTCAGTACTTCTGCCGCCGGGTCGTAGAGGCAAATACAGCCAAAGTCCAGAGGCAGATCTTCTTCCAGCCTCCCGATTACCACTTGGAATATGCTGCGCAGATCCTGGCGTTCGGCTTTGGCCCGCGTGATGCGGTCGAGCAATTCCATCCGGCTAAGTTGGGTTTGTAGTCTGGTCTCGGCCTGCTTGCGCTCGGTGATGTCCGTCACGAAACCGCAAAACGTCATGGCACCGTCGCTATCCATAGCTCCAATCGATAAGTCCACCGGGAATTCAGTTCCGTCGCGGCGCAAGGCAGTTATTTCGAAGACCCGATTCAGAACAGCAGCCTCGCCGGTTTTCAAGAAATGTGCCAGGCCTCGCCGGTGCGCGTCACGAAATCGGTCCGGTATGATTTTTTCAGCCAGTTCTTGTCCGGTCGCTTCTGCACTCGTCCAGCCAAACATGGTTTCGGCGCGAGGATTCCAATCGATGATTTTCCCTTCCGTATCGATCACGATGACACCGGTCATCGCCGAATTCAGGACGGCGCGCACGCGCTGTTCGCTTCCTTTCAAAGCTGTGTTCTGCGCCTGGATACGCGTGAGCATGTGATTGAAGCCATCCGTGAGCAGGGCCAATTCGTCATCTTCACTTGTCTTCTTTGCCCGGACGGAATAGTCCTGCCGGTTGGAAACGGCCTTCGCAGTCTCAGCCAGCTCGAGAATCGGTTGAGAAATCCGCCGTCGCAGTGTTTTGGAAAGCATGTAGGCCGCAGCCAGCAGACAAACCGTCATGATGACAATGATGCTGGCCCCGTAGAACAGGAAACGCTGATAGACGGCTTTCAGGTCCCATTTGAGATAGAGCGTTCCCAGGCGGTTGTTCTGACCCTGAATCACGGGTTGAAAACCGAACAGATTCGAATCCACAAAGCGATAACCATCCTCTTTCGGCGTAGCAGGGAAATCGCTCCTGGGCACGTTTGGTGGATAGTGAGAAAAGAGTTTTCCTTCTTTGTTGTAAAGACCAGCACCGACGATAGCTTGCTCAGCTTTCACTGCAGAAAGAATCTCAGTAGCGTCGCCCGAGTTGTCGAAGGCAAGCGCTGCCGTACTATTGGCAGCAATGATTTGTCCAAGCGTTGAAGCCTGTTGAATGGTGGTCTGCCGGAACGTCAGGAACTCATAGGTCAGTATCGTGGTGGACGCCGACAGCAATACCACGCCGCTGATCAACAAAACAATCCTCACTAGTTTTCGCTGAATCGTATTTTCCTTGAGCTTCACGCTACCTCGGTCCTGGATTGATCACCGTGGCTGGCCGGAGGAGCTTCGAACTGATTGTCAGCTTGGCGGCCCTGGCTGCCGCCAGGTTGATCCGTAGCCGGATTCTATTTTCCTGCGTCACGAATTGAATCATTCCGCCACGGTCGGCAAAGCCATTCGAATCGCCCACAATGAGGATGCTTCGTCCTTTGAGAGCCGTGACAATATCTCCTGTTCGGCTCGCCTCCGACCCGCTCACAAAGAGGACATGACAGTTCTTGACCTCTTCCAGGCGCCGGTAACGCTCGACCGCGAGTGCGTGGCCATTCGCTCTTTCGTCGCGCACGGTTTCCTCCAGAAAAGTTCCGAAGGGATCTTCTCCGAAAATGCCGATCACCAGCGGTGTCTGCGCTGTGGAAAAGGCTTCAGTTGGCCAGTCAACAAACTGAGTGAACTGAAACAGGAATGTGGCCTTCACTCGAAACTCCGAAATAGCGGAGGATTGGCCGGCCACTGACTGCTGTAAAAGCGGAAACAGCAGTGTGAACGTGAGTAGCAAGAGCGCAGACAGACTCTTCCGGATTCGAATTGCGTCAGCTTGTGCGAAAGTCAAAATGACCATACCAATCTCAGGCTGGCACAGCGTTCGATCTCCCGCCGCCCGGGCAATGTGCCAAATTCAGCGTGGCGTCGGTGGAGCAGGTTTTGGCCGAGGATGGAAATCTCGAGTGCCGTGCTCGGCCGCCAGCCCAGACGGCTATCCAGTTCAGCGTATGCTGGAAGACTTTGATTATCGATCCGGCTGACATAGCGTAACGCATTGTCGAACTCGAGATTAGCCGCCAGGTCCAGCAGCGAGCGCAGCGAGAATTGGTGGTTCGGATCATGAGACTCGCTGGCGCCGGGATTAGGATCGGTACTGCCAGGCTTCCTGGCGAAGTGAAGTTTTAATGGCGAGTACGCTGCCCGAAGACGCCAGGATTCCAGAGGCCGATATTCAGCGGCCAACTCTGCGCCATGAGATTCGCCCTTGACTCTGTTGGCCAAAAAGACAGGGAACGGCAATAGGGGGTTGGTTCGTTCTGCACTGCGGACGTTATCGTAGTGGATATAGAATGTCGCTATAGAGAGCGAAAGGCGCTGTTGGAGCTGACCCCGATATCCCAACTCGTAGGCCAGAACATCTTCGGCATGAAAGTCGGGACTGCCCAAAAGAATAAACGGCGGACTGCGTGGTGCAAAAAGCTCACGATCAATTCGCGAAGGCGTCCGCACCGCGCGGGAAACGGCTCCCCATAGACTTTGTTGCGTACTCATCTTCCAAACCAGGCGTGCGGTCGGCTGGAACTCAAAGCCGGTGTAGTCGTTGTGTTCGATTTTTGTGCCGAACGTCACATGCAGGCGGTCTTTGACAACGGCAACTTCATCCTGCGCAAAGGCGCTGAACCACTGCCGCGACACATGCGGCGGCAGGAAAGCGAGGGTCGGAGGATTCACGATGTCGTCTTCGATCAGCCGATAGGCAACACCCCACACCATGTCGTGCCGCTGTCCTAAAGGAAATCGGTGTTGAAGATCAACATCGTACGTGTCGAGGCCCTCAGCAATGGACGCCGGAATGCGCCGGTTGGTCCGGTCGTAGTAGAACTGCAGTTTCAAATCCGAGCTATCGGAAAAGGCGTGTTCCCACCGGCTCATGAGATTGCCGCCGCCCAGACCAATCGGATCTGCAGTTAGCTGGTGAACCGCTCCATCGTAGAGATCGCCCTGAAGCGTGACAACGTCGGCTTGCGATGCGTTCCACTCGCCGCGAAAACCGATCTGGCCCGAGTGCCAGCTATCGCGGGCATCTTGTCCGGTAGCGAGCACAGAGCTGTCGCGGTCAAAATACTTGCCGTAAATCCGGTATCGAACGTCAGGGCCAACCCCACCCCCGTAGCGTGCGCCACCGAAACCACGTAGCTCCGTACCGCCGCCTCCTGACAGCAGGCCCCCCTGAGTGTCTTTCGCCTTCTTCGTGATAATGTTGATGACACCGTTGACGGCGTTCGCTCCCCACACCGTCGCACTCGGTCCGCTAATGACTTCAATCCGGTCGACATCTTCTAATAAGGTGTCTTGGACATCCCAGAACACGCCCGCATACAAGGGGGTGTACAAGGTGCGCCCATCCATAAGGACGAGCAATTTATTTGAGGTAGTGTTATTGAATCCTCGCGCACTGATGGCCCACGCGTGCGCATCAACCTGGGCCACTTCCAGATTCGACGCCAGGCGCAGTGCTTCGGGTATGCTGGCCGCCCCCGAACGACGGATATCTTCCCGCGTGATCACCTGAATTGCTGACGATGTCTCAAAGAGTCTTTCTGGACGCTTCGAAACCGAGGTCACCTCGATGTTCATGAGCTCTTCGACACTTAAGGTCTTCAGCGGAGGCGTAGCTTGTATTTGGGCAGTGAGGGTTAGTGGCAGAACGACCAAACCAAGATGAACCAGAATCAAAGTAAGCCCAACCGCTGTCCTGCTACAGGAAGCTCCTAGAATAACTATTGAATTTAAACAGTTTCCGCTTTGTCTCTCTCTTCTATCTATATCGAGGTCGTGACGAGTACAACTTCCAAACAGAAAATTGAGATGCGAAGAGCTCAAAGGCGCAAAAATGCCACACGGCGCAAAAGCTCTGTTCTTCCTTACAAGAGACGTAGAAACAACAGAGATCGGCCCTCAAGGCGAAATAGTGGCGGCTAGACATGATTCGACGTTAGTGTTTGTTTGTACACGCATGCAAAAATGGTATACGACGTGAGAAATGCGTGGGCACTTTCGCTATTGGGTTACGTCTTGCAATAAGGCGGCAAAGAAATGTCTTCCGATCCCCAAGAAGCCGAACAAATCGAAACTGAACCGCGTGACGACGGAGGTCCTTGCCAGACTCCCGCACCTTCGAGTTATCGACAAACTAACAGTCGTCCGCAAATGCCAGCACTTGGCGCTCATTGTCGATGCGGGAGATCCGACCTACCTTGAGAAGTTTGGGTGAGAAAGGGCATGAACCAATGAAAGAACCCGCACGCCTTCTGGTGGTGGACGATGAGGAGGCTATCCTGCACCTATTGACAGAGTTCTTGACGGGCAAGGGATATCTGGTCACGTCGGCCGCAAATAGCGTTGCATGTCTGTGGGCACTGGACGAATTCCCGGATATTCGAGTCATCCTGCTGGACAACAACATGCCGGGTGTGACGGGCCTGGACCTCCTGCCCCAGATCAAATGCCTAAAGCCCGGTATCGGCGTGATCATCTTGACGGCACTGAATGACTGGGAAACCTCCCAGGAAGCCTTGCGTCTTGGAGCCTTCGACTACGTGGTGAAGCCAGTGAACCTATCCCTTCTCGAGATGGTCGTGAGTAAATGCCTGAGAGCACTCAACTATGAATCGGATCGGGCACCAAGATAGATGCGATAGGGCTCGGTCCCGACTTCCGCCAGTAGCCGCACTGATGAACGTCTCTTTCAAGCGATTGCAGTTGGGGCTGAGTCCCCGAGTCAAATAGGTTTCGGCTTCGCACGACCCGCCCATCCCGCATCTCGTATTCCTCGCTCACGACTCCCAGCCAGCTATAATTCCACAACTGACGCCTGGTCCGAAAGGGATGCGGCGTGTTAACTGTGGCGACAATGAAACCGCTCGAATGCGTCACAGTTGCGGGATCGTTTTCAGCAGGCCTACTGCTCGGTGCTGGCGGCTTTTCGCTTAGTATGGTCTGCTTCGCTTTCCGGCGCAGAGCCCTCAGCTGATCAATTGTTCATAGAGCCATGCCGCTCGCCAATGGAGTCCAGGTTCTGTCAGCATTTCCAGCCATTGTTCTCGTTGTTGGGCTGGTAGACTCCCCGCCCCGACGTCCGGGATCCCGCGCTCGGAAAGATCGCCTTGATCCGGCCATCGTCCGTTGCATATCGCTCAGCAGAGTTTCGTCTGCCCGCACCAACTCCTTCAACTCCGGGTTGCTTCATCCGTGATAGAGCGAGCGCAACATCCGGGTCCGGAGCAGATTTTCGGTGCTGCCGCGCACGAGTTTTGGAGCCTGCAACCGGGCGGAAGCCACTTGTTCTGACCATCCAAGTGACCGATCCCTTCAATCTGCGCAACGAGTTGTTCGCATTCTCTTCAAGATGCGGTCGTAGCCGCGGGGCGGAAAAGCCGAGTTTGGTGACTGCGTTTTCCAGGATTTTTTCGCATTCGGGCGTCAGCACGCAGTATTTGCGAATGTGGCGCGGTCCCATCTGTGCGTTGGAGTAAATGTGCTCGTCGAAGAGGCGGCGGAGTTGGGTGTTGCGCGCGGCGACGACGCGATGGCGGATGGTTTCAGAAGTCTCCGCGGTCCGCCCGCCGGCTAGATCCTTGTACGGTACTGCCGGAACGTCCACTTGAATATCGATGCGGTCCATTAAAGGGCCGGAGATTTTCGACATGTAGCGCTGAATTTGCGGCGGTGTGCAGAAACACTCGCGCCGGAAATCGTTGGCGAATCCGCACGGGCAGGGTCATCGCGGCGATCACTACAAAGGATGCGGGAAAGGTCAGCGTCATCTGTGCTCGGGCAATCGTCACTTTCCGGTCTTCCAGAGGTTGCCGGAGGACCTCCAGGACGTTTCGAGGAAATTCCGGAAGTTCGTCCAGAAACAACACGCCGTTGTGCGCCATGCTGACTTCACCGGGCCGCGGGATAGAACCACCACCAATGAGACCTGCATCCGAAATG
>WNFO01008753.1_pt1 | contig 14346 bp, 12 predicted proteins | sample 5400251 | NCBI WGS metagenome assembly WNFO01 (sample SAMN13153354, study PRJNA577476) | soil metagenome | isolation source: 100 cm saprolite under Madrone tree | place: USA:California | collected 2016-06-14 | reverse complement strand
CATCGAGATCACCCGCGCGACGAGGTCGACCTGGTCGAGCCGGTAGCGCGCGCCGTCGAGGGCCGTGAAGTCCGCCGGCGACGCGACGACCGCGACCTTGGGCACGGCGGAGCTGCCCTCCATCCCCATGCGCTGGGCCGCCTCGACGCGGATCGCCTCGAGCCGGGCCGCCAGCGAACGGTCGGCGTCGATCGCCTGCGGCGTCTCGGTCCCGGCGCGGCCGAGGTCTTTGGCGCGGACGAAGACGACCGGGTTCGTCGCGTCGACGAGCGAGGCCTCGACGCCGTCCACCACCTCGCGCGGCTTCCCCGTCGGCAAGAGGCGCCCGCTGCCCGCGCCGCCCGGGTCGAGGAAGTCGAGCGCGATCCGGGCGCCGTGGCCTGACACGCCCGCAAGCTCGAAATCGCCCGCCACCGCGGCCTCGCCGCCCTTCACCGGGACATGGGCGACGATGAGCTTCCGCGTGTTGGTGTTGTGGATGCGGACGCGTGTCTCGCCCTCGACCGCCGGCACGAGACGCTCGTCGATGGCGAAGGGGCCGACGGCCGAGGAGCAATTGCCGCAGTTGCCCTTGTAGTCCACGAGGGGGGTCGTCACCTCGACCTGCGCGAAGGTGTAGTCCACGTCAGCGCCGGGGCTGGACGGCGGGCCGATGATGCACGCCTTGGACAGGGACGAGATGCCACCGCCCAGCCCGTCGAGCTGGCGGCCGTACGGATCGGGACTCCCGAGCGCCGCGAGGAGGACCCGGTCGCGCTCGGCGCCCGCGCCCGGCAAGTCGGACGCGTGGAAGACGAGGCAGCGGCTCGTCCCGCCCCGCATGTAGACAGCGCGGATCCGCCGCTGCGTCATTGGAGCGGGCCCCGCGAGGCCGCGGCACTCCGTAGGTGGCCTGAGACGAGGTGCGGTCCGGCTCCGTACTCCACGTCGCTTCTCATTCCACCGGCGTGCCCGGGGCCGGCGCGGACCGTGGGTGGCCTGCCTCGGATGCGCGCGTGCGGGACGTCTGGGCGAGGAGCCCACCCGCGAGGAGGATGTCGCGCTCGCGCGTCGTCAGCACGCACGAGGCCGAGAAGCGCCGGCCCAGGCGCGTGTCGAGGACGCTGACGCGATCGCCGGAGGCGAGCGCGGCCCGCAGGCCGTCGAGGCGCAGCCGGTCGTCGCGCTCGAGCGCGTCGTACGCGGACGGATCCTCGAACGTGAGCGGCACGACGCCCCAGTTGATCAAGTTCGCCCGGTGAATCCGCGCGAACGACTTGGCGAGCACGGCGCGCACGCCGAGGTACATCGGCCCGATCGCTGCGGCCTCACGTGACGACCCCTGGCCGTAGAGCTCGCCCGCGACGACGATCCCGCCGCCGGCGGCGCGCGCTCGAGCCGCGAACTCCGGGTCGACGTACTTGAAGCAGAACTCGGCGATCGCCGGGATGTTGGAGCGGAAGACCAGCACCGCGGCGCCGGCGGGAGAGATGTCGTCCGTCGAGACCTTGTCGCCGAGCTTCAGCAGCACGGGAGCGTCGAGCGCCTCGGCAACCGGCTCACCCAGCGGAATCGATTTGATATTCGGTCCTCGAACGACGTCGCCCGTCCCGTCCGGCGTGACGAGCCCGGCGCTCGACGCGGCGAAGCTCTCGGGCAGATAGAGGGAGGCCGGCGCGCCCGCCGTCCGCGGATCGGTGATCGCACCCGTCAGCGCGGAGGCCGCCGCGGCGACCGACGAGCAGAGGTAGACCTCGTCGCCCTTCACGCCGCTCCGGCCCGGGAAGTTGCGGTTGAACGCGCGCAGACTCTTGGTGCCGGCCGCCGGCACATGGCCGATGCCCGCGCACGCGCCGCACGTGGGCTCGGAGATCAAGGCGCCAGAGGCGAGGAGGTCGGCGAGCAGCCCCTCGCGCGCCATGGTCTCGAGGATGCGGTGGCTCCCGGGGAACAGGACGAACGAGACGTCGGGGTGCACGTGTCGACCCTGGAGCACCTGGGTCACCGCCCACATGTCCTCCCACGAGCCGTTCGTGCAGGAGCCCACCATCACCTGCTCGATCTTCGTCCCCTCGACCTCTCCGACGGGCACCACGCGGTCGGGCGAGCCGGGCAGCGCGACGAGGGGCGTGACCACGGCGAGGTCGAGCTCGAAGCGATCGTCGTACTCGGCGTGATCGTCCGCCGCCTGCGGAGTCCACGCGTGCTTCCGGTGGAGGCGGCGGAAATAGTCGCGGGTGACCGCGTCCGACGGGAAGACGCTCGTCGTCAGCCCGAGCTCGGCGCCCATGTTGGCGAGGGTCATCCGCTGCGGGAGCGAGAGCGAGGCCACCCCGGGCCCCGCGTACTCGAAGATCTTCCCGGCGCCGCCACGCACGCTCAGCCGGCGGAGGAGCTCCATGATCACGTCCTTCGCCGTCACCCACGGCTGGAGCTCGCCCGTGAGCCACACGTTGACGACCTCGGGCATCGTGAAAGAGTACGGGCCGCCGCCCAGCGCGACGGCGACGTCGAGGCCGCCCGCACCGATCGCCAGCATGCCGGCGGCGCCGCAGAGCGGGGTGTGGCTGTCGGTGCCGAGCAGCGTCTGCCCGGGCACCGAGAAGCTCTCGAGGTGCACCTGGTGGCAGATGCCGTTGCCGGGCTTGGAGAAGATCGCTCCGTAGCGGCGCGCGGCGGTCTGGAGGTAGCGGTGGTCGTCGGAGTTGCGCGAGTCCACCTGGTAGACGTTGTGGTCGATGTAGGTGACGACGCACGGCGGCACGACGCGCGGGAAGCCCATGGCCTCGAACTGGAGCCACGCCATCGTGCCGTTCGTGTCGGTGAGGAGCGCCTGGTCCACGGCCAGACCGATCTCCTCGCCGGCGACGGGCTTGCCCGAGGCGAGGTGCGATTCGATGAGCTTCCGGGTGAGGCTCCTAGCCATTGTAGCGGGGTCCGCTAGCCCGGCTCCGACCGTGGGTGGCCGGCCTCAGGCACGCTTCTCCACCGACACGAACGCGCGCCGCTTCGGGCCGACGTACTCGCCGCGCGGCCGGATGAGGCGGTTGTCGTCGTGCTGCTCGATGATGTTCGCCGTCCAGCCCGCGATCCGTCCCGCCGCGATCACCGGCGTGAAGAGGTCCACGGGGATGCCGAGCGAGTAGAAGAGGGGCGCCGAGTAGAAGTCCACGTTGGGGATCAGTCCCTTCGCCGCGTTGATGCGGGCGTGGAGCTTGACGGCCATCTCGTACCACTTGAACTGGCCCGACTGGCGACACGCCTCCTCGGCCATGCCGCGCAGGATCGCCGCCCGCGGGTCGCCCGCCTTGTAGACCCGATGGCCGAAGCCCATCAGACGCCGCTTGGTGGCGATCGCCTCCTCGGCGAACCTGTCCACGTTCGCGACCTCGCCGATCTCCATGAGCGTGCGCATCACCGCCTCGCCGGCGCCCCCGTGGAGCGGACCCTTGAGGGCCCCCACGCCGCCCGCGACGGCCGAGTGCATGTCCGACTGCGTCGAGACGATCACGCGCGTCGTGAAGGTCGAGGCGTTCAGCTCGTGCTCGGCGTAGAGGGTGAGGCTCGCGTCGAAGGCCTTGGCCGTCACGGTGGACGGGCGCCGGCCCGTGAGCATGTAGAGGAAGTTCGCGGCGTGCCCGAGGTCCGGCGCGGCGGGGATCGGCGACTGGCCGCTCCGGACTCGGTGGTGGGCGCAGATCGCCGTCGCGATCTGGCTCGTGAGCCGCAGGGCTTTCCGGAGGTTCGCCTCGTGTGAGTTGTCGGTCGCGTCCGGGTCGCGCATGCCGACGAGCGCCACCGCCGCCTGGAGCGCGCGCATCGGATCGGTGTCTTTCGGCATGAGGCGGAACGCCTCGACGAGCTCGCGCGGAATGTCCCGCGCCCCGATGAGCGCGACCGTCGTGCGGTCGAGCTCCCCCGCGGTCGGCAGGTCGCCGCGCCAGAGCAGGTGGGCGACCTCCTCGAAGCTCGCCTGGCGCGCGAGGTCGGCGATGTCGTAGCCGCGGTAGGCCAGGCGGCCGTTCTTGCCGTCGAGGTCGCAGAGCTGGGTCTCGGCGGCGACGACGCCCTCGAGCCCGCGGATGAGCTGGCTACCTTCCTTGTCCATGGGCGCGCCTCTCGGAGCTAGGGTAGCTGGATGGTAGCAGGAATCCGGCCTCGATGCCGTCTGACGCCGTGAGCACTCGTCGATTGCGAGCCGAGGAACATTAGGCTACTTTTTCCGGCGTATGGTGGGGGGCGACGCTGACCCAGGCCCCTTGACGGAGGCTGCGGGAGTGAGGCCCTCCACGAGCGAACGAAGGGAGGTGATGGAGCCTTCCGACCAAGTCGCGTCGCAGCGCACTCACTGGCAGGAGGAGTACGATGCACTCACGCTGGCGCAGGTCGACTCTCGGAGTAGCCCTGGCCCTCGGCGTAGTTCTAGGAGCGGACATCGCGAACCTGTCGGCTCAGGCGAGCGATCCAAGAATTGGCACATGGAAGCTCAACGCGGCGAAGTCCAAGTACAGTCCCGGCCCGGCACCCCAAAGCCTGACGGTGAGGGTCGAACCGTCGGGCCAGGGGGAGAAAGTGACCGCTGAATTCGTCAACGCGGACGGGACTCGCACGACAACGCAGTACACGGCTAATTTCGACGGGAAGGACTATCCGCTCACGGGGTCCCGGATCGCCGACACGGTTTCACTCAAGCGAATCGACGCACGTACGACAGTACGCACTGACAAGAAGGGCGGGAAGGTGGCGCAAACCCTCAGACGCGTCGTCTCGCAGGACGGGAAGACAATGACCGTCACGACGAAAGGCACGAACGCCGAGGGTCAGGCGGTGAACAACGTCGCGGTGTTCAACAAGCAGTAGATTCAGGCCACCGGGTCAGGTGCGCAGAAGCCGCTTCGCACGAGTGGCGCCCGTAGCCGCCGCGGCGTCACGCGACCGATCTCCACCTCGGCAGCGCCCACGAAGGCGGCCAGGGAGCCCAGCGCCTCCGCGAGCCCGGCCAGCGCCTCGTCCTGGTCGACGCGGCCCCACCCGGCCGGCGACACCTGCGCCGACGCGAACCAGGGCTCGAAGTGCACGTGGCGAACCTCCAGCCGGCGCTCGACGCGATGGGCCTTGGCGTCGAGGCGGCCGATGAGATGACCGTGATGGAGGATCGGCAGCACGTAGTAACCGTGCACGCGCTTGGGCCCTGGCGTGTAGACCTCGATCCGGTAGTCGAACCCGAACACGCGCGCCGCCCGGCCGCGATGCCACAGGAGCGAGTCGAAGGGCGACAGCAGCGTCGTCCCGTGCGACGGCGCGGGCGCCCGCCCCGCGCGGGCGAGCGCGGGCAGGTCACGGGTCAGCGCGAGCCATCGCTCTGGCGTGCCGTCCACCTCGATCTCCGTGACCTCGCCCCGCTCGTGCATGGAGCGGAGCGTGGCCCGGCGCGCCCCCGGCCCGAAGCGAGGGAAGGTGAGGTAGCGACTCAGGTCCGCCTCGGTCGCCGCGCCCATGGCGTGGAGCGAGCGCTCCAGGTGCCAGCGCTGGAACTCCTCGGCCGAGACCGCCTCGACGCCGAACGCGTCCGGCATCGCGCGCTCGAGGAGGTCGAAGCGCTTCTGGAAGTGCCACCGCGAGTGGACGGTGAGCGCGCCCGTCATCCATAGGTAATGCAGCGCGTGCTGGACGGGCCGCCACGACCACCATCCGCCGCCGCCGGGTGGACGGCGTCCGTCGAAGTCAGCGTTGCCCATCGGCCCGTTGCGCTCGACGGCCGCCTTCACCCGGGCCAGCACCTGCGCGTTCCGGCGGAGCCAGTCGGACCAGCCGGTGTGCCGGACACGATAGTCGAGCATGGCGCGCCGCCACCACGGCAGCATCGAGGTCGGCACGAGACACGCGGCATGCGCCCAGTACTCGAACAGGAGCCGGCGCCGGTAGGCGAGCCGGTCGAGCCGCGCGCGGTCGTACGCGCCGAAGCGGCTCCACACCGTGAGGTAGTGCGCTCTCTCGAGGACGTTGATGGAGTCCAGCTGGAGCCCGCCCACGTCTTCGACGAAGCGGCCGAGGCGCCGGGCGGTGAGCGCGGCCGCACGGGGGCGGGCGAGGTGCTGCCGCTCGAGGAAGAGCGCGGCGACGGCGCGCAACGGGACGGGGCGCATGCCGGGAGAGAGACTACCTGAATGGCGCGACGATTTCCTCGGCGAACGCGTGGAGCGCGTCCCAGTCGTAGGGGCCGTCGCGGAAAGCGATGTTGACGCGGGCGCAGCCGGCGTCGCGGAAGGCGGCGACCATCTCCCTGGCCTGCGTCGGGGTGCCCCGCAGCCAGCCCGAGCGCTCGCCGCCCTGGGCGCCCCAGTGCTGCCGAAAGATCTCTTCTCCGCGCAGAGCCCCCTGGGCGTCAGCGCCCAGGTAGAAGCCGAGGTTGACGGTCCTCAAGATGGTCTTCGGGTCGCGCCCCTCCTTCTCGCACCACTGGTCCAGCACCTTGCCCTTCGCGATCCACTCCTCGGGGCCGATGTAGGGCGCGTTCCAGCCGTCGGCGTAGCGCGCGGCGGCTCGGAGCGTCCGCTTCTCGCCCCGGCCGCCGATCCAGATGGGCACGCGTGGCTGGAGCGGCTTCGGATTGTTCGGCGCGTTCTCGAGCCGGAAGTGCGTACCGTGGAAGTTCACGCGGCGTCCCTCCGGGTCGAAGAGCAGGCGCATGCACTGCGCGTATTCCTCCAGCATGTCCTCACGGACCCCGATGCGCGGGAACTCGTAGCCGAAGGCCCTGGCCTCGATCTCGTGCCAGCCGGCGCCGAGGCCGCAGTCGACGCGGCCGCCGGAGAGATGGTCGATCGTGGTGAGCGACTTCGCGTGAAGCCCGGGATTCCTGTAGGCGACGCAGTAGACGAGGGCCCCGAGCCGGACGCGCTTCGTGTCCACGGCGGCCGCCGTCAGCGTGGCGATCGCCTCGTAGCAGTCGAGATCGCCGCCGCGGGGCGGAGACTCCTGGAAGTGGTCGGAAACGGAGAACCAGTCGAAGCCCATCGTGTCGGCGAAGCGCCAGAGGCGGCGCATCTCCTCGAGCGGCCCGCCCATGTGTCCGATGTGGATCCCGAACGTCATCGCCATCGGCGGCTCCCCCCGAAGCTCAACCCATCAGGAGCTTGCCCGGAACCTCGCGCCCCATGGTCTTGATCTGATCCTTCGTGATGCCCTCGGCGATGAGGCCGGCGACGAGCATCGCGTAGCCGTCGGGCTGCGACGGGTTGCCCGTCTGGCCGAGGTCCGTGCCGAGGATGAAGTTCTCGGCGCCGACGGCCGTGATGTGGCCCGCCGATTCCTTGTAGGTCACCTGGCGCCAGTGGCGCATCCAGGCAAGGTGGGCCTGCGGCCCCATGAGCGGCCCCATCGCGTCGACCTCCAGCTTCGCTCCCATCGCCGCGGCCTTCTTCATCTGCTCGACGCTCATGTTCACGACGTCGAACTCCGCGTGGGTGACGACGACGCGGTCGCAGCCGGCGTCGCGTGCCGCCTCGACGATCGCGAGCACCTCGGTTGGTGAGGCGTGGCCCGTGCAGAGGACGAGCTTCTGCTGGGCGCAGATCTTGGCGATCTCGCGGAGCGCGGGCAACGCTCTGCCGTCGGCGCCGACGACCTTGATGCCCTCGGGGGCGTCCTTGAAGTGTTTGACGTGGTTGTCGGCGTCGAAGGTCGGCAGCCAGACGATCCGGCCGTAGCCACCCTGCATCCGCCACATCCACTGGACGGCCTCGGGGTTGAGACCGCCCGCGGCGCCGTTCAGCGTGATCCCGCCGAACGCCTTGATGCCGGGGTTGTGCTTGCGAACGAGCCACGCGCGATCGGCGGTGAGCGCCACGTGGTTCTTGAGGACGACGGCCTCCATCTTGCGGGCCATGTAGAGCTGCGCCATCTCGTCGTCGTCCACCGCCCGCCCGAAGACGTCCGGGGCGCAGTGGTTGTGAAAGTCGATCAGCCCCTCGATCGGGCTGACGGCCGGGGGCGGGGGCGGGAAGACGCGGACCTGTGCGGCTGTCTTCGCCGGCAGGCTCCCGAACGCGGCCAGGCCGGCGACGCCGGCGGCCGCGGTCTTGAGAAAGTCGCGACGGCTCCCGCCGTCCGGCGTGCCCTCGGGCGTGTGCGGCGTCGTCGGGTGTCCCCAGCTGTGACCGCAGCAGTTGGTGAACCGCCATCGGGCGAGCGCGAACGGCTTCATGGGACGCCTCCTCGTTCAGACCCCCCCTCAGGGGGCGGGTCGAGCAGCCACGACGAGAGACCTCACTTGAACGCGGGGTCGATGCGGACGTCGACCAGGTACGGGCCGCCGCTGGCAAACGCCCGACCGATCGCGGGGGCGATCTCCGGCGTCTTCTCCACACGCTCCCCCGGGACGCCGAGCGCCCGCGCCATGCCGACGAAGTCGATGAGCGGCTCGAGGTCCATCCCGACGTACCGGTCGTCCTCGGCGGAGAAGCCCTTGAGCGCGCGCGTGCGCTGCTTGAGGATCCGGTACGACGCGTTGTTGAAGATGACGTAGACGACCGCAAGCGACTCGCGGGCGGCGGTCCAGAGGGCCTGGTTCGTGTACATGGCGCTGCCGTCGCCGACGAGCGCGAGGACCGGCCGGTCCCGGAGCGCGAGCTTCACACCGAGCGCGGCCGGAAGCCCCCAGCCGATGCCGCCGCCGCGAATGCCGAAGAAGCTCTTCGCGTCGGCGCAGCCGAAGAAGTGGCGCACGCCCTGCGCGGAGGAGATCGACTCGTCCACGATCACGGCGTTCGCCGGCGCGCGCCTCGCGAGCTCGTGGACGAGCGTGAGCGGCTGGATCGGTACCCGCGCAGCCTCCGCCTCGGCGCGCCGCGCGAGCTCTGCGCGCTCGCTCTCCCAGGCGGCGCGCACCGCGCCCCGGCGCCGGGGCGCGTCCGGGTGGCCCTCTTTGCTCGTGAGGCGCCGGACCGCCTCGCCGAGCTCGGGGAGCGTCGCCTTGGGGTCGCCCTGGATCGCCACGGCGGCGGGGTAGTTCTATCGTGATCCCCGGCGGCATCGGGTCCACGTCGTCGGGCAGCGAGAGCGTAAAGAGGTCGCCGCCCACCGAGAAGAGCAGGTCGTGGCGCATCAGGAGGGCGCGGATCGGCGGCCCGAGCCGCGGCATGGACCCCGAGTAGAGCGGATGCGTGAAGGGGAAGCTACAGGTCGACGCGACGCCCTCGGTCATCACCGGAGCGCCGAGCAGCTCCGCCAGCTCCACCAGCTCCGCGAGGGCGTCGCCGTGGGCGACCGCGTCGCCGGCGACCAGGAGCGGGCGCTCGGCGTTCGCGAGGAGCCGAGCCGCCTCGGCGATCGCCCCGCGGTCGCCGACGATCCGCCGGGCCACGCGCGTGGGCGCCGTGAGGTCGAGGTCGCGCTCGGAGTTCAGGACGTCGACCGGGAGCGAGAGGAAGACGGGCCCCGTCGGATGCGTGAGCGCGGTCTTCGCCGCGCGGTGCACGATCCGCGGGAGGTCCTCGAGGCGCCGCGCCTCCGTGGACCACTTCACGAAGGGCTGGGCGATCGGCGGCAAGTCGGCCCAGAGAATCGGCTCGGTGACCGTGAAGCTCTGGTCGTGCTGCCCCGCGGTCAGGAGGAGCGGGGCGCCGGACTTCATCGCGTCGTACAGCATCCCCATCGCGTTGCCCAGACCCGGCGAGACGTGGACGTTCGCCGCGGCGATCCCGCCCGACGCCTGGGCGTAGCCGTCCGCCATCGCGATGGCGACCGCTTCCTGGAGCGCCAGCACGTAGTGGATCGCGGGCTCGCGCGCGAGCCCGTCCATCAGCGGGAGCTCGGTGGTCCCGGGGTTGCCGAACATCACGGAGACGCCTTCCTGCTTAAGGAGCTCGAGGAACGCCTGCTTGCCTGAGATGTATGGCATAGGGCCAGATGATAAGCTCTCTTGCGTGTCACTTCCAGATGCTCCGCTCCTGCGCGCCGCGCGCCGCGCGCCGGTGCCGTACACCCCCGTCTGGCTCATGCGCCAGGCGGGCCGCTACCTGCCGGAGTACCGTGCGATGCGCGAGCGGTTCGGGTTCCTCGAGCTCTGCCGGAACCCCGAGGCCGCGGCGGAAGTGACGCTCCAGCCCGTCGACCGTCTGGGCGTCGATGCCGCGATCCTGTTCGCCGATATTCTCCTGATCGTCGAGCCGCTCGACGTCGGGCTCGAGTTCGCCCGGGGCGAGGGCCCCCTCATCCGGCGCCCCCTGCGCGACGAGGCACAGATCAGGCGCCTCGCGCCGATCGACGTGGACGCCGCCGTCCGGTTCGTCTTCGAGACAGCCCGACGCGTGAAGCGGGCGCTCGCGGGCCGAGCGCCGCTCATCGGCTTCGCGGGCGCGCCGTTCACGGTCGCGTCGTACCTCGTCGAGGGCGGTCCCTCGCGCGACTACCTCCACGTCAAGCGCCTCATGTACGAGGAGCCCGAGGCGTGGCACCACCTGATGGAGATCCTCGCGACCGCGACCGCGCGCTATTTGAACGGCCAGATCGCGGCCGGCGCCGACGCCGTGCAAATCTTCGACTCCTGGGTGGGTGTGCTGGCCGCCGATGATTACCGCACGTTCGTCCAGCCGCACACGCACGCGCTGATTCGCGCGCTGACACCCGGCGCGCCCGTCATCCACTTCGGGACCGGGACCGCGGCGCTGCTGCCGCTGATGCGCGCGGCGGGCGGCGACGTCATTGCATTGGACTGGCGAGTGGACCTCGACACCGCCTGGGCGAGCCTCGGCCACGACGTCGCGGTGCAGGGGAACCTCGATCCGGCGGTGCTCCTCGCCAAGCCTCCGTACATCCGTCAGCGCGTGAAAGACATCCTCGACCGCGCGGCCAACCGGCCGGGCCACATCTTCAATCTCGGACACGGCGTCTTGCCCGGGACGCCCGTCGAGCACGTCCGGGCTCTCGTGGACATCGTCCACGACCTGTCGGACCGTAGGGTCCGGTGAGTCCGGCGGCTGCCATCGACGCGGTCCTCCTGATCGCGTTCGGCGGCCCCACGGCGCCCGACGAGATCCGACCCTTCCTCGAGATCGTCGCGCGCGGGCGGCGCGTCCCGCCCGAGCGCCTCGAGGAGGTGGCGCGCCACTACGAGCGGATGCCCGGGGGCCGCTCGCCGCTCGGCGCGCTCACGCTCGCCCAGGCACGCGGGCTCGAGCGGCACCTCGTGCGGAGCGGCGTGCCGCTGCCCGTGTTCGTCGGTATGCGCAACTGGCACCCGTTCCTCCACGAGACGCTCGCCGACATGACCGCGAAGGGCGTCAGGCGCGCGCTCGGCGTCATCCTGTCGCCGCTCCGGAGTGACGCGTCGTGGGAGCGGTATCAGCGGGACGTCGCCGACGCGCGCGCGAAGGTGCGCGGCGCGCCCGAGGTCACCTTCGCCCGCGCGTGGTACGACCACCCGGGCTTCGTCGAGGCCGTCGCCGACCGCGCGCGCGCGGCGCTCGACGAGATCCCTCCGACCGAACAGGCGTGGTCGCCGCTCGTGTTCACGGCCCACAGCGTTCCGGTTGTCATGGCCGACGGGTCGCCGTACGTCGGCGATCTGACCACGGCGGCGCGGGCCGTCGCCGAACGCCTCGGCCACGCGCGCTGGTCGCTCGCCTATCAGAGCCGGAGCGGCGGCGCGCAAGAGCCGTGGCTCGAGCCCGACATCGCCGATGTCCTGACGCGGCTCGCCTCGGACGGCGAGCGCCACGCGGTCGTGGTGCCCATCGGGTTCGTCTCGGATCACGTCGAGCTTCTGTACGATCTGGACGTCGAGGCGCAGGCGATCGCGCGCGCACACGGCATGGCGCTCCATCGAGCGGCCGCAGTGAACGACCATCCAACCTTTATCGCGATGCTCGGAGACCTGGTGCGGGGCGCGCCATGAGGCTGGTCGTCGTCGGCGGGGGGATCACGGGGCTGGCGGCGGCCCACCACGCGCTCGAGCTCGCGCGCGAGCGCCGGATCGCCCTCGAACTGACGCTGGTCGAGGCGCGCGAGCGGCTCGGCGGCACGATCGCCACCGAGCGCGCCGGTGGCTTTCTCATTGAGGCCGGCCCGGACTCCTTCCTGTCGGAGAAGCCGTGGGCGCTCGCCCTTTGCCGTCGTCTGGGCCTGGAGGCCAGGCTCGCGCGCACCGACGACCGCTACCGGAAGGTATTCGTCTGGCACGCTGGGCGCCTGCACCCGCTGCCCGACGGGTGGGAGCTCCTGGCCCCGACGCGGCTCGCGCCGTTTCTCTCCTCCCGGCTCTTCTCCTGGCCGGGCACGCTCCGCATGGCGTTCGACCTCGTCCTGCCCCGCGGGATCGCCGACGACGAAAGCCTGGGCGCGTTCGTGCGACGGCGGCTCGGCCGGGAGGCCCTCGAGCGTGTCGCCCAACCGCTCGTCGCCGGCATCTACACGGCCGATCCCGACGACCTGAGCCTCACGGCCACGATGCCGCGCTTCGCCGAGCTCGAGAAGCAGGAGCGCTCGATCATCCTCGGGCTCCGGCGCGCGCGCCGCCGCGCGCTCGAGACGGGCGTCTCCGGCGCGCGCTGGAGTCTCTTCGTCACCCTCAAGGAGGGCATGGAGGATCTGGTCGCGGCGCTCGCGACGCGGCTCCAGCCGGGCACCGTCCTCCTCAAGCAGCGCGTGGCGGGGGTCGAGCGCCGTGGCGACCGCTGGCGCGTGGCGACCGCCGAGGGCGCCGACCTCGACGCCGACCGCGTGATCGTCGCGACCGAGTCCCACGCGGCGGCGCGGATGCTCAGGTACGTCGATCCCACGCTCGCGACGCTCCTCGCCGAGATCCCCTACGCCTCCTCGGCGACGGTGACGCTCGGTTACCGGCGCGCCGACGTGCCACACCCCCTCGACGGCTTTGGCTTCGTCGTGCCGCGCACCGAGAAGCGCGCCCTCCTCGCGTGCACGTTCTCGAGCGTCAAGTACGCGGGGCGCGCGCCGGAGGGCGACGTGCTGCTGCGCGCTTTCGTCGGCGGCGCGCTGAACGAGGCCGTGCTCGAGCTGGACGACGCCCCGCTCGTGATGCGGGCACGCGCCGAGCTGCGCGAGGCGCTAGGGATCACGGCCGCACCGGCCCTCGCGCGCGTCTTCCGGTGGCCGAAGGCGATGCCGCAGTACCACGTGGGTCACCTGGCGCGTGTGGAGACGATCGAGCGCCGCGCCGGGGCGCTCCCCGGCCTCGACCTCGCGGGCGGCGCCTACCGAGGCGTAGGGATCGCCGACTGTGTCCGGTCCGGCGAGGCCGCGGCCGAGCGCGCGCTCGGCGCCGGCGCCGTCTGAGCGCGCGCGGCCAGGAGCGCGCCTTCGTCGATGTTTCGGAACCCGGGTTCGGGCGTGCTCTTGATAGTCTATCAGCGCCAGGGAGGCTCACCGTGCCCACGCTCGACGGCGATGCTTGAGGTCGTCACTCTGAAGGAGATCGACGCGATCTTCGCGGTGACCGATGCGCTCGGCATCCACCGGGAGATGCTGGTCATCCCGCTGGGCCCGGCCTCGCCCGGCCGGGTGCGCAGGCTCCCGAGCGGCAAGCTCGAGATCATCGTGGATGCTGCCCGCCCGATCGAGGAGTGGGTGAAGGAGCTCCCGAAGCTCATCGCCGCGGCACAGGGGACGTGACCTGAACGGCGGCCTCAGGCGCGAGCTGGGGCTCGTTCCGATGGCCGCCATCTTCTTCTTCAACGTGAGTGGCGGGCCGTACGGCATCGAGGACATGGTCCCCGCGTTCGGCCCCGGGATGACGCTCGCGCTGCTGCTGCTCACGCCGCTCTTCTGGAGCCTGCCCGTGGCCCTCGCCATGTCCGAGCTCGCCGCCGCGCTGCCCGACGAGGGTGGCTACGTCACGTGGACCCGGCGCGCGTTCGGGCCGTTCTGGGCCTTTCAGGTCGGCTGGTGGAGCTGGATCGACAGCTTCGTGGACGTGGCCGTCTACCCCGCGCTCTTCGTGGAGTATGCGCGGTTCTGGTATCCGGCCGTGACCCCCGGCGAGCGCTGGCTCCTCGTCGTGGGGTTCATCGTCGTGCTGACGGCGCTGAACGTGGTCGGCGTCCGCCCCACAGGCCGCGCCGCCGTGGTCCTTGCTGTCGCAGCGCTCCTGCCGATCGCGGCGCTCGCGCTCGTCGGCCTCGGGACGGCACGCGTGTCGCCGTGGACGCCGCTGGTGCCCGAGGGGCAGGGAATCGAGGCGCTCGGCCTCGGCCTCGCGGTCGTCATGTGGAACTACTCCGGGTGGGATACGCCAGCGACCGTCCTCGGCGAGACGCGCGCGCCGGAGCGCACGTTTCGCCTGGCGGCACTGCTGGCGTTGCCCGTGTTGACGGCGTCCTACGTGGCGCCGGTCGGCGTGGCGCTGGC
>WNFO01002883.1_pt1 | contig 14350 bp, 11 predicted proteins | sample 5400251 | NCBI WGS metagenome assembly WNFO01 (sample SAMN13153354, study PRJNA577476) | soil metagenome | isolation source: 100 cm saprolite under Madrone tree | place: USA:California | collected 2016-06-14 | reverse complement strand
TGCTGAAACGTTACGCCTCTGACCGTTGCTGGGCGCGTCTTGGTCTGGAGATCGAAGCGCTTAGCCTTGTACGTCTTAGCACTTGACTGAAATGCGGCGTTGGTCACGCTCCCTTTCGATTTCTTTAACTTCTGGCCGTCCGCTACACCGCCCGCTGTCTGCCCACCCTGTGTAGCGACCTGCTGTGACCCTTTCGCCTTTTTCGTCTTCTGCGCCCCAGCGCCCGCGGTGGTCACCTGCTGCGAACCTTTCGCCTTTTTCGTCTTCTGCGCTCCAGACGGCGCCGAATATCTCCCCGACGCAGTGGTGTATTGCGACCCCTTCGCCTTCCCCTTGGTTTTTTGTCCTCCCCCGCTCACCGGAGTTCCCCCAATCTTCGTTCCGTGCTGTGACCCTTTTGTCTTCTGTGGTCCGCCGCCCGGAGCGGCTGCGTGCTGCGTCGATTGGGCCTGACTTTTCTTCGGGGCTGGCTTCTTAGATTTGTTTTTGTCCTGCGCACCGCCTGCCGCACACGCGAGCGCAAGACTGCAAATTAAAACAAGAAATGTTCTCATACGCTTTTTCCTTTTGGGCTATTGGATGTTTTGCTGTCTCTATTTATTCAACGTCAAAGCAAGGCCTTTAGTTGCGGAGCCCGACGCAGAACTCAAGTGACCAAATGCAATCTTCAGCGCGTCGCGAGACAAAGTCATTCAATATTCCCGATGTTCCGCGGGACCTCCGGCGCAGCCAGGAGAGGATTGAACACGATCCGTGCGCCGACATTTCTTTGGTAGCCCAAAAGCCGCCGTCGAGATTATCCCGCGGCGGCTTCTTGGTTAATTAGACGTCTCGTTACGCCATTCCCAATGATTGCAGCGTTGGTTGATCGATTGCCGCTGTGTCTGCCAGCCCATTGGCACGTTGGTAATCCGCAATCGCGCCGCGCGTTTGCGGCCCGAGCAGACCATCGATTTCACCCTGATAATAACCCTGCTGTTGCAAGGCGGTCTGGACATTGGCGATCACCTGATCAGGCGGCAAGTTGTTATAAGCGTAGATCGGGCCATCATATGGATAATACGCGTTGGAATCGTAACCCCAGGCGGGGTACCAGTAGCCCGCATTCAAGGCATACCATCCACCGAATACGAATACGACGTTGTTCGAATGGCCGCTCCACCAGTTCCTGTCGTGCCATTCAGATCTGTAATTCCGGAAAACCTGATAATTTGAACCTTGCCATCGGTCGCTGCCTTCAATGCGTCTGTTTTGCTGAAAGTTCACAGCAGGCGCGACTTCGGGTTTCGGTTGTTTATTATTAGCCAAGTTGATGTGCTGAGCTTGGTACTTCTTACCTCCTGCACCGCCCGCCGTCACAGGCTTGCCCGCTCCCGCTGCTTTTCCGACTTCCGCTGGCTTGCCCGTTCCTGTTGGCTTGCCCTTTCCTGTAGCTTTTCCGACTTCCGCCGGCTTACCCGTTTCCGGTCGCTTACCTTTACCTTTTCCCGCCGGCTTGCCTACCTCCGTTTGTTGGGTGGCTTCTGCTGACTTACCGACACCTGTCGGTTTGCCAGTCCCTTTGGCCTTGCCGACTTCTGCCGGCTTACCAACGCCCGCCGGTTTACCAGCTCCTGTCGGCTTGCCAGCCTGTTGAGCTTGCGCAGGCTTCTTCTTTGGTTGTTCCTTCTTTTTTCCTTGCTCCTGACCAAGCGCGACGCACGCGAGTGCAAGACTGCAAATTAAAACGAAAAATATTCTCATAACCTTTTCCTTCTGGATTGTTAGACCTTTTGAGGTTCCTATCTATTCAACGTTCCGGCAGCAATTCTCGGATGCCCCACAGGCTATTGTTGTCGCCTTTGTGGAACGCCATCCGTCCATACAAAGAAAACCGCACGATGGAACTCGCCATGCGGTTTTCTGCGAATAAGGACTGCCGATCAGCACTGCTGTTGGCGCACTGCCTCAAACAGCACAATTGCAACTGCGGTCGCGAGGTTCAAGTTGCGCGGCCCATGCATCGGAATGGTTACGCAATCGTCGGTGTTTTCCGCTAGTAAAATCTCCGGCAATCCCTTCGTTTCCCTTCCGAAAACGAGGAAATCACCCTCACGAAACTTTATATCGTGATAAGCGCGCGTGGACTTTGTTGTCAGAAAAAAATAACGCGCGCTGGCTCCTTGCGCGCGCTGCAAGTCCCCAAACGAATCCCAGGTCCGCACATCCACCTTGTCCCAATAATCGAGGCCAGCGCGTTTAAGTTGTCGATCTTCCAATGAAAAGCCAAGCGGCTTTACCAAATGCAATGTCGAACGGGTCGCCAGACAAAGACGTCCGATATTCCCGGTGTTGGGCGGGATCTCCGGCTCGACTAAAACAACATTAAAGCGAGATCGATCCACAGATTTCGCAGATCGTTCTTCAAAATAATCTGCATTATCCGCGTAATCCGCGGTTCATCCGAGTTTGCTGGCCACGAATTTCTCGAGCTTTATGACGTCGGCGGCAAATTTGCGAATGCCTTCCGCCGTCTTTTCCGTCGCCATCGCGTTGTCGTTCACGAGATAACGGAATCTCTTCTCATCGAGCTCGAGTCGCTTTACATCCGCATGCTTCGCTTTCTCCGGATCGAGTTTGCGCTCGACTGGTTCATACGATTCTGAAAGCTCTTTCATCAATTCCGGACTGATCGTGAGCGCGTCGCAACCGGCGAGCTCGATTATTTGCCCAACGTTGCGAAAGCTTGCGCCCATTACCTCGGTCTTGTACCCAAACTTTTTGTAGTAGGTGTAAATTTCGTCCACCGATTGCACGCCAGGGTCTTCCGGCCCGGTGTAATCCCGTTTGTTCGCAGCTTTGTACCAATCGTAGATGCGGCCAACAAATGGTGAGATTAGTTGCACTTTTGCCTCGGCGCAGCGCACTGCTTGCGGCAGCGAAAACATCAGGGTCAAGTTGCATTTGATTCCTTCTTTTTGCAGTTGCTCCGCCGCGTTAATCCCCTCCCAGGTCGATGCAATTTTGATCAACACGCGTTCGCGCGGAATTTTGCGCTCTTCGTAAAGTTTCACGAGTTGGCGTGCTTTTTTGATCGAACCCTCGATGTCGAAGGAGAGGCGCGCGTCTGTTTCGGTCGAGACGCGACCTGGTACAATTTCCAAAATGTCGCAGCCAAATTGCACAAGCAGGTGGTCGATGATGTCTTCAATTTGCGCCGCACCGCTCAGACCTGATTTCTTACGATCGGTCAAAACTTCATCGAGAAGGTGTGCGTATTGTTGTTTTTGCGTCGCGGCATAAACCAGACTTGGATTCGTAGTCGCGTCCTGCGGCTTGAATTCCTTGATCGATTCAAAGTCGGCCGTGTCGGCCACGACCTTGGTAAATCTTTTGAGCTGTTCGAGTTGGTTCAGCTTCGTTTTCTGCTCTTCAGCGACAGCGGTGCTCATTATTTTCCTCCATGTGATTGAACGCGCGTGGGCGCGTGGTTCGTCACCTCAGCGTAAGCCTGCCGCAGAAGATCGACAATTGAAAATAAGCTTAGATTTCGGCGGAAACAGTGGGTCGCGTTTCGACTGAACGACGCGAACCCAGCGCGGCCTTCACAAAATTATTGCCCAATTCCCACATTGGGCCGGGAAACTTGCGGCATTCCGTTAGTACATCATCGAGTGCATTCACAAACATATCGATCTCGCGCTCACCGATGATCAGCGGCGGCAAGATTTTCATCACATCCATCGCATGCCCCGCCACCTGGGTAAGGATCCTGTGCTTGCTCAGCATTTGCGTCACGATCATTTGCGTAAAGAGCACCTTGTCGATTTTGTGCAAAAGCTTCCACGCCATTTTAAGTTTCAATTCCCGGGGCTCATGGAATTCGATTCCGATCATGAGCCCTCTGCCGCGCACTTCTTTGATGAATGAATGTTTTGCACGCAAGTTGTCGATCTTTTCCATCAACAACGCGCCCATCCGCGCGCAATTTTCGATTAGATTTTCTGAATCGATCACTTCCAGCGCGGCCAGTCCACATGCCATTGCCAGATTATTGCGTCCGAAGGTCGTCGAATGAACGACACAGCGGTCCATCCGACTAAAGGTCTTCTGATAAATCTCGCGCCGCGTGATGATCGCGCCACACGGCACGTAACCGCCACTCAACGTCTTTGCGAGCGTCATGATGTCCGGCTCCAAATTCCAATGTTGGAAGCCGAACATTTTCCCGGTACGTCCAAGTCCGGTCTGGACCTCGTCTGAAATGAGAAGCGTTCCGTATCTACGGCAAAGCTCCTGCGCGCGTACAAAAAAATCGGTCTGGGGCGTTTGACAGCCTTTCCCCTGAACAGTTTCAATGACCAACGCCGCGACGTCGCGCGAACATAATTGTCGATCCAATTTTTCGATATCCTCAAGTGGGATACGCGCATCGAACCCTTCCATCAGGGGTCCAAAGCCTTCGGTGAAACTTTCACAGCCCATGAGCGAAAGGGAGCCGAGACTCAGGCCGTGGAACGCGCTCTCCAGAGAAATAGCTCTCTTACGACCTGTCGCGGCCCGGGCAAATTTCAACGCGCCTTCCATTGCCTCCGTGCCGGAGTTGCAAAAGAAAACTGCATCCAAATGCGGTGGCGTTCGCTTCGTTAACGCCTCCGCCAGCAATCCGCTTAAAAGCGAGCAATCCATCTGCACCATGTTCGGCAAGTCGAGATCGAGCACATCACGAATCGCTTGTTTCACGACGGGATGATTTCGCCCGATGTTGAAAACGCTATAGCCGCTCAGAAAATCGAGATAGGCGGCATTATCCATGTCATAGAGATACGCGCCCTCCGCTCGCGCATAGATCTTGTCGAAACCGATCACGCGCTGCGCCGCCACCAGTGTGCGGTTCACGTGCCGCTCGTGCAGCTGATAATTCTCACCCAGCCGCGCTGCGATGATTTCCTTCAAGTCAAACGCCATGGTGTAACGCTCTATGATTTGCGTCCGAAACGCAACCGCGACGCTCCGGTTATGGATCCCAGTCTTGATACGCTTCGTGCGCGCCCACCTGCAGGTTAGTTTTTCCAGGCGAATGTCGCTCTAATTGCGTGGCGAGCCATTGGAACCATTCAAAGGTTTTACATGAGCCGCTCCGGCGGCGCTCTTCCTCGACGTAAGACCGCAGCTTCCGCCACGCAAGGCGAACCGTGCCGCCGACCAGGTCCGCGACAACACGCAGTGGAACGATCCGTGCATAAACGGAATATCCGAGCCCCTCCAGAATCACGCCAACGGAGTGGGCTGCCTCGAGCACACGCGCATCCGCCTCAATTGCCGAAGCGCTCGAACCATCTGGGATACTGTGTACCGTAATCATCGACTTCATCCACTCCGGCGATAAGAGTGCCTGTACGGCAGCATAAGCCGCACGCTCCTGCCGCGCTCGTCGCGATCGCTGCGCTTCAATCACTCCGAAAGCGACCCCCGTGATAACCGTGAGCGCGGTCGCCACATTCGCAATCGTACTGAGATCCACATCTGTATTCTCCGCCAGGCGCAGAAAATGAAAAGCCGCAGGATTCCCACGGAATCCTGCGGCTTTGAGTTTGCGAATTAATTTCGCTTAATCTTCGACAAGAACGCGTTCCACGACGCGCTTCTCACCGGTGCCGGTGTAATACACACGTACCTTCTGACCAGCCCGCAGCGGGGCCGTCACGACCGTACCGGCGCCATTGACGATGCGCGCGGCCGTGCCGAGCGCGAAGCTCACCGGGCCTTCCGCGCTGCGAACGACGATGGTTTTGCCGGGCTCGTACGTGGTCACGGTGCCAGCCGAGTACGTGGTTGTCTCAGTGGTCGTGGCCGTGTCGGGTGCGGTTGTTGTGGTTCGTTCCGTTGTGCTTGTGCTCGTTTGCGCGAACGCGATCGGTGCGATCATCGCGCAAGCGAGAGCGATCATTATTCTTTTCACTGTCATCCTCCCTTGTTTGTTATCACTTCTTCCCCATGGTTCGTAGCCTGGGGACCCAATGGCCGGCTACCCAGCGCGGCCGTCGAGAGTTTGACTGGCACCGGCACCGAGGTATTCGATCGAATCCACGTCATCACCCCTTCGCGCACCAACAACCCCAGGATCCACTCTGGACCCTGTGGCTCTAAATTGGCGAATTTATTTTCGCTTAATCTTCGTCAAGCACCACACGCTTGGCAGCGTGCATCTGGCCTCTTGAAGTATAGACAATGACGCGACTTCCAGGCATGATCAGATGTTGGTCGATTTTTCTGCCGGCTTTATTGACATAATGGGCTGTCTTACCGAGCGCGTAACTAATCGGATTGTCTTCCCTTTCAGAGCGGACAACGATTCTTTTCCCAGGCTTATACGTACTTACTGTGCCTTCAGTGCTCGTTGTCGTTTCCGTTGTGGCCGTACTTGTTTGCGCAAAGGCCAGGGGCGCGATGAGCGCGCAAGCGAGAGCCATAATTGTCTTCTTCACGATGACGCCTCCCTTTTTTGTTGTTGATATCTATTTATGCTTCGTGGCTCCCGGATTTAACGGACGGCTGCCACGACGCTATTCGAAGCAATATATGAATTGGGCGATTGAGCAGGCCCTCAGATTCGTTAATGTGCGATGCTGATGACCAACGCCGAACCGACTCTCGATCCGGTTGTCACACCGGATGTGGCGGCGGAACACGGCCTCATCCCCGAGGAATTCGAACGAATCAAGAAAATCCTCGGTCGTGAGCCCAATTTCACCGAGCTCGGAATCTTTTCCGTCATGTGGAGTGAGCATTGCTCCTACAAAAATTCGCGAAAAGAGCTGAAAAAATTCCCGACCACTGGACCCAACATTCTCGTGCGCGCCGGAGAAGAAAATGCTGGCGTTGTCGACATCGGCGACGGCTGGGCGATCGCATTTAAGATGGAAAGCCACAACCATCCCAGCGCGATTGAACCCTTTCAAGGCGCAGCTACGGGGGTTGGTGGAATCATTCGCGACATTTTCACTATGGGCGCACGTCCCGAGTTTTGCCTGAATTCTCTGCGCTTCGGGCCGATAACGGAGCCGGTAGGGCCAGACGCAAATGCCAGTCCGGCTCGGATCAAGCCAATGAGATCATCCAAGATCGCGACAAACCGGCGTTTGTTTGCCGGAGTCGTAAGCGGGATCGCCCATTACGGCAATTGCGTCGGAATCCCAACGATCGGCGGCGAGATTTATTTTGACGAAAGCTTCGAAGGTAATCCGCTCGTAAATGTTTTTTGCCTCGGCGTGCTGCGACATGAACAGCTCGCGCGCGGCGCGGCGCGCGGTGTGGGCAATCCAGTCTTTTACGCCGGCGCTGAGACCGGACGTGACGGTCTCGCTGGCGCAGCGTTCGCGTCGCGCGAGCTAACAGATCAGTCGCGCGAAGATCGTCCCGCTGTTCAGGTTGGCGATCCGTTTAAGGAAAAATTATTGCTCGAAGCATGTCTTGAACTACTCACCCGCGATGCCGTTGCCGGAATTCAGGACATGGGTGCCGCCGGTCTCACCTGTTCAACCTGCGAAACGGCGAGTCGCGCCGGTAGCGGAATTGAAATCGATTTGGCCAAAGTGCCGAAACGCGAGCTAGGCATGACGCCGTACGAAATTCTGTTGAGTGAATCACAAGAACGCATGCTGATTATCGCCAAGCGCGGTTGCGAAAACGTCGTGCGCGAAGTTTTTGAAAAATGGGATGTCCCCTGCGCCGAGATTGGACACGTAACGGATGATGGCCTGATGCGAGTCCGCAACAACGGCTCGGTTACCGCTGAAATTCCAGCCAAACCGCTTGCTGAAGAAGCGCCGCTTTACTCGCGCCAGGCGGAAGCGCCTTCTGTAGCGGCGATCTATGACCGCCGACTCGATGATCTTCCGAATATCGACAATCAGCAGGCGCTTCGCTGGCTGCTCAGCAATCCGACGATCGCATCGAAGAACTGGGTATATCGCCAATACGATCATACTGTGCGAATCGGGTCGGTCGTAAAACCGGGATCGGACGCCGCCGTGTTTTACGTCCGCTACGCAAACAAAATTCTGGCTGCCACGAGCGATTGTAATTCGCTCTATTGTGCACTCGACCCGCGGGAAGGCGCCAAAATCGCTGTGGCGGAAGCGGCGCGGAATCTGACTTGCTCCGGCGCAAGACCACTAGCCGTGACCGATAATTTGAATTTTGGCAATCCTTACAAACCGGAAAATTTTTGGCAATTACGTGAAGCGGTGGAAGGCATCGCCGAAGCCTGTTACGCCTTCGGGACACCTGTTACCGGAGGAAATGTCTCTTTATATAATGAGAGCCCGGCGGGAGTTATCGACCCGACGCCGACCATTGGAATGGTCGGCTTGATTGACGAAGAGCGGCATATCACGACGCAATGGTTCAAAAACCCCGATGACGTGGTCATTCTTGCCGGCCAAGCCGGCAACGAACTGGGCGGATCGCAGTTTCTGAAAGTTTGTCACGGACGCAAGCAAGGTCCACCACCCCATGTCGATCTTGAACTTGAAATTAAAGTGCAAAGCGCAGTTCGCGATTTAATTCGCGAAGGCCTGGTGAAGAGCGCGCACGATTGTTCTGAAGGCGGACTCGCGGTTGCGCTTGCCGAATGCTGCTTTAATCCGTCTGATCTCTTGGGCGTGGATGTCGATCTTGGTTTTAGCGACGGCTGTGCGGTCGCGTCCCACAAGGACGCGGCAACAGCAATATTTCTCTTTAACGAATCGCAATCGCGCATCGTCATTTCCGTCATCGGGGATGATGCCGAAAAGACGATGTCGATCTTGCGAGAACGCGGCGTCCCCTCTCAGCGATTAGGCAAAGTCGGCGGCGATGAACTGCGCATCGCTATAAACGAGGAAACTTTCCGTTGGCCGATTGTCGATCTTTACGACGATTGGTTTAACGCCATCCGCCGCGCTGTTGAAGGGGAAACGGAAAGAATTCCCAGCTTGTGAAACCGACGTTAGAACGCAGCATTTGAACGCTGCTTCATTTAGTGGATTATTTAGTGTGATCTCTCCAGACAGCACCGACATCGTCGAACCGGGCGAAGCCGACGCCTACCCACAGCATGAGTGCGGGCTTTTCGGTGTTTTCGGCCATCCGAACGCGGCCGTCCTGACTTATTACGGGCTTTTCGCTTTGCAACATCGCGGCCAGGAAAGCGCCGGCATTGTCACGAGTAATGGTCCAGGCACGTCGTTCGTTCTGCACAAGGACATGGGCCTGGTCTCGCAGGTCTTTGGTCAGGCTGAGCTGGAAAAATTGAAAGGCACGCGTGCACTCGGGCACACGCGCTACTCGACCACCGGCACGAGCACGATCAAAAACGCGCAACCCTTTGTGGTCGATTGCGTGCGCGGGCAAATGGCGATCGCGCACAACGGCAACTTGATCAATGCCGATCTCTTGCGCGACGAGCTGGAACGCAAAGGCTCGATTTTTCAAACGACCGCTGATAGCGAGATCATTTTGCATCTGCTCGCGCGACCGGCCGACAACGGCGCCAGCGTATTATCAGCGTTACGCAGAATCGAAGGCGCATTTTCGCTTATCATCATGAGTGAGCGCGAGCTCATCGCCGTGCGCGATCCGTTCGGCTGGCGGCCGCTCTCGCTCGGCAAACTCGATGGCGCTTATGTGCTGGCCTCCGAAACCTGCGCTTTCGATCTCATTCATGCGGAATTCATTCGCGAGATCGAACCCGGGGAAGTTTTGATTATCGATGAAAACGGATTGCGATCGGAGCGGCCATTTCTGCCGCAACAACCGGCCTTTTGCATGTTCGAGTACGTGTATTTCGCGCGACCTGACAGCATCATCGGCGGTGTGAACGTTGGTAAAGTGCGCACCGAAATGGGACGCGAGCTGGCGCGCAAATTTCCGGTCGAAGCAGACATCGTCATCCCGGTGCCGGACTCGGGCAATTACGCTGCCCTTGGTTTCGCCCAGGAATTGAATATTCCCTACTCGCACGCCTTCGTACGCAATCACTACATTGGGCGCACGTTCTTGCAGCCGAGCCAGCTCATCCGCGATTTCGATGTGCGTGTGAAATTGAACCTAATCAAGGAAATGGTCGCAGGTAAACGGGTGGTGGTAGTCGACGATTCAATCGTGCGCGGCACGACTGCGCGCGCCCGTGTGGTGAATTTGCGCGAAGCCGGCGCGAAAGAGGTGCACATGCGCGTGAGTTGTCCGCCGCATCGCTTCGCCTGCCATTACGGCATCGATTTTCCCGATCCGGAAAAGTTGATCGCAAACAGAATGTCGATGGAAGAAATCTGCAAATATCTCGGCGTGGACAGTCTCGGTTATCTCGATGTCGAAGGAATGGTGCGGGCAACAGGGCAACCGATGAACAAATTTTGCCTGGCTTGTTTCAACGGCGATTATCCCCTGCCCGTCGATCCGGCACTCGATAAATTCATCATGGAAAAACGAGAGAACCGCTCCAAAGCGCTAGCCGATCAGGAAAGACACCCGACGTTGTTCGCGGATCTGAAGTAGGTAAATAGCCGCGGATGGCGCAGGTTTTTGTAAGGGAAGACGTTGCCTTCCCGAGGGAAGCTGACAGCTTCCTCGACAGAAAATGACAAATAAACGCACATCCTACGCGCGTGCTGGGGTGGATGTCGATCTTGGGAATCGACTCAAACGGCGCATTCAATCACTCGTTAGCCAAACGCACGGGCCGCAAGTGCTCGGCAAAATCGGCGGATTTGGCGGTTTGTTTGCGCCGAACTTTTCCAGAATGCGCGAACCGGTTCTGGTCGCGAGCATCGATAGCGTCGGGACGAAATTGAAAATCGCGTTCGCGATGAACAAGCACGACACCGTGGGCGCTGACTTAGTGAACCATTGCGTGAACGACATCGCCGTGCTGGGGGCACGACCACTTTTCTTTCTCGATTACATAGGCTGCGAAAAACTTGAGCGACAAAGCTTCGATCAATTGTTGCGTGGTTTGTCTCGGGCCTGCCGATCTGCCGGTTGCGCCTTGATTGGTGGTGAGACGGCACAGATGCCCGGCCTGTATCGCAAGGGCGAATACGACTTGGCTGGTTGCATAGTCGGCGTGGTTGATCGCGCAAAAATTATCGACGGCAGCAAAATCAAACCGGGCGACGTGATTCTCGGCCTCGCGTCAAATGGTCTGCACACGAACGGTTATTCGCTCGCGCGAAAAATTCTGTTCGAAAAGATGCGGCTCAAGCCCTCATCGAAGATTGACAATCTACCTGGCACGATTGGGGAAGAATTTTTGCGCGTGCACAAAAATTATCAGCCACTGCTCACGAAAGTTCCCAGCGGCATGATCAAAGGCCTTGCCCACATCACGGGCGGCGGTTTGATTGATAATCTGCCGCGCATCCTTCCGAAAAAGTGCGACGCCATCATCGAGACAAGGAGTTGGCGTGTTCCGCACATCTTCCAAATCTTGCAGCGAAATGGAGATGTCGATCCTGCGGAAATGTATCAGGTTTTTAACATGGGCATCGGCATGGTGGCGATTGTGTCGAAGCGCGATACAAAGCCGACGATGTCGTTCCTGAATGGAAAACAAATCGGCTGTATTGAACGCGGCGCGGGCAAGACTCGGTTGGTTTTCTGATGGGGAGACATGCTCCGTCGTTCCCATTAATTTTTGGGACGAGACAGGCGCGCCACTGTAACTCGGATGACAATGCGAAGATCGCCCCGGAGCTGTGTTACTTAAAGGTGAGGATGTCAGATTTTCACGGCCGGCCAGACGACACAGAATCAATTACCTCTATCGGTACTTGAACCTCCGGGGTCGATTCCAGCTTGGCCTTTTTATCTCGGCGTACGATCCGCTCTAAACCTGCGCGGCGGGCCGCGAGATCGACCAGCTCGGCTACGCGCGATTTCAGAGCACGCGCTCGTGTCATGAGAAAAATGACGAAAAGCAGATATGGGATGATGAACCAGAGGTCGACGTGAGAAATGTTAAGCTGTCGATATACCAAGAGAGCTAACGCAACGAGGTTAAGGATCACCGTCGTCGTGACCAGGCGGCTACGAAGCCGAACGCGCGTCAGGCATTTTCCGCTGCCGTGATATTCGGTGACGGTTTGGAGCGCGACGCTCCACCAAAAATTTCCGTAAATTTGAATATCCCATTCATTCCAACCGGTATCAGTGGAATAGCGCCAGCCTTCTTCCTCGAGCAGCTGAAAGATAGCACCCAGCAAGTAATGACGGTCCCTGCCCAATTCACTCCAAAAAATCTGTCGACTCAGACTGCCGGTAACATTGCCGTCCGTGGGCAAATATTCATGCGCCCGAATTACACTCCGCGGTGTCCGTTTAAAATGTAGCCAGGTGAAGTACCGCGACCAACCTCGCACGAGAGGTTGAACTAGGGCCAAAAACATGACGAGGAGCCGCGCATGAACGGTATCGAATTTTGGCTCGATCGCCGCGCGCACCATGTACGAGAGCGCCACGCAGAGAGTGCCGCCACACATGAGGTACGGCACGATCCGCAGTGCGGGCAAGAAAATCCCGAGACCAAAAAGAAAAATCGTCAACGCGAACCATTCAATGCTGCTGAGATAAGCGGCGACCTCCGATTGCGGCGTAGGATAAATCGACTGAAAAAATCCTTCGCCGAAAATTCCATGATAGATAACCGGCCGATTAATGAACCAACTAAAACGTGGTGTTCCATAGATCTGACCGCGCCATTTCGCAGTCCCAGTTGGGCCGAAAAAAATTAAATGCTTAAAGCGCAGCAGCGATTCCGCCTCGCCGTAGCCATCCTGTTGTTTCAAAAAAGCCCGCAGTGTGAATCGGCGATGATGCCACACAATCGCGGTCGGGCTGAAAGCAATGACGCAACCAGCCTGTTGAAGTCGCCAGCAAAAATCGACATCGTCGCCGGCCTTGTGGTACTCGGCATCGAAGCCGCCGATGTTTTCAAATGCCCACCGATAGAACGCCATGTTACAACCGGGAATGTGCTCGGCGATTATGTCTGTGAGCAGAACATGGCTGGGCCCGCCCGGCGCTGCTGCCACACAGGCCTGGATCCAGTTCTGTGCCGGCGGGGTCACGTTTGGCCCGCCCACTCCAGCGTAATCGCCGCTTAAAAGCGTACCGATTAAATAATAAAGCCAATCAACATCCGCCATGCAGTCCGAATCGGTGTAGGCGAAAACCTCTCCTTTCGCGGCCGCCGCGCCGGTGTTCCGCGCATGACTCAAGCCGTGATTTTCCTGATAGATATAGCGAACGTGCAGGAATTGCTCAGCGATGTCGCGCGTATCGTCGGTTGAACCATCATCGACCAGAATAATTTCGTAATCGGGATAGTTTAGCTTGCCTAAAGAATCCAAGCAGGGCGTGAGCGTCCGGCCGCCGTTGTACGAACAAACAATTACGGAAACAAATGGCGCGCGTGGCAACGAGCGATGTGGCAATGCGGAATTCTCCTGACCAAGCCTTCCTTTCAGCGCGTAGAACGATTTCTTCGGCGCGCGCTGCCGCGTGACGATCCCAAACGCCCAATCGTTAATATCCTGCCCGCCAGTAAACCATTCGTCCGTCCATGTAAAAAAGATGGTTCCGGCGAGACCACATTTCACCACGCTGTCAACGTGCCAACTGAGCATTTCCGCCTGCTCTTCCTGGGAATGGCGGATCGTGTCCATGCCGAATTCGCCAAGGATGAGCGGGCGTTCTCCAGTTAAATTTTGAAGGCGCAGAAGGTAATTCTCGAAATCGCGTTGATCGTGCAGGTAAACGTTGAAGCAGCAAAAATCGACATTCTGCGGCAAGAGATATTCGGTTGGCGGATAAGTGGCATACGAAAAAAGAGTGTTCGAATCGATTGCACGCCCGATCCGAATCAATTCCTCGATAAACTCCGCGACCCGGCGCACACCGAGCCAGCGAACCATCGTGCTCGAGATTTCGTTCCCGACGAGATACCCGAATATTGCCGGATGCCCGGCATACGTGTTTACCGCTACCCGAACTGATTCAGCAATCTGACGGCGTGCCTTTCTATCGCGTAAAAATTCAATGTGCTTCGCCCACGGCAACGTAACAATTACGCGCATCCCCGCATTTGCGCAGCGATCGAGAAACCAACGCGGCGGAGCATGATAAATCCGCATGAGGTTCAGGCCTACCTCGCGCATCAGCGCAAGATCGACATCGACCTGATCGGGCCGTCCAAGATAACTTCCGTCCGCGTCCGGCTTGAATGGTCCGTAAGTGACGCCTTTAACAAAAAACTTCCGGTCGCCTTCGAAAAAGAATTTCGCGACCGCGCGAATTCGCGAGTTTGCGCTCACAGCGGCAACTCCCTAGT
>WNFO01002882.1_pt1 | contig 14356 bp, 9 predicted proteins | sample 5400251 | NCBI WGS metagenome assembly WNFO01 (sample SAMN13153354, study PRJNA577476) | soil metagenome | isolation source: 100 cm saprolite under Madrone tree | place: USA:California | collected 2016-06-14 | reverse complement strand
GACGCTCGAAGACGTCCGCGCAGAGGTACTCACGCCAGACCGGCTGAACACGCTGGTGTTCGGCGGCTTCGCCGCCGTCGCCCTGGCGATCGCGGTGGTCGGCGTCGCCGGCGTGCTGGCATTTTCGGTCAGTGGGCGGACACGTGAGTTTGGTATCCGGCTGGCGATTGGATCGCAGCCCCGGCATCTCCTAACGGGCGTCATCGCCGAGGGCGCAGTGATGGCGTCGGTGGGCGTCGCGGCAGGCGCGGTGTGCGGGTTCGCGCTGGCGCGACTGGCGGGCAGCTATTTCCAGGACGTGCAGATGCCGGGTGCCGTGCCGGTCACCGGCTCGGCGGCCGTGCTACTGGCCGCAGCAGTGGTCGCATCGGTGGTGCCGGCGTCGCGCGCCGCACGCGTCGACGTCATGCAGGCGCTGCGATCGGATTGATCTCCGGATTTCAGATTCCATTGGCGTGCCTCGCCAGGAATAGAAGCATGGCGCACACTCAATCTGACAGAAAACAGGACGCTACTTTGCGTTGACACTCACAGAAGTTCTAGTCAAATCGTCACCGACCGTGGAGCGGCTGCTTCGGAGGCAGTGGCTCCGCAGATTGACATCTAGCCTACAGGCCGTACGCTTTCGTCCTACCGACCGCTTCGCGATCTACACCCTCATGCGATCGGCGATTCGCTCCGCAAGGGCGCTGATCGTGCGCGAGGGGTTTACACCCAGCGGTTTGGGAATAATTGCACCGTCGGCAACGTAGAGATTCTTGTACCCAAACACTTCGCCTTCGTGATTGACGACGCCGTCATTGGGCGTCGCGGCCATATTGCAGCCTCCCAGGGGATGCGGAGTAATCAGTTCGTGTGAAAGTGCCCAAGTTGGCAAGGGAAACGGATGGCCGTCGGTAGCCTCCGCAAGTGTATGATGCCGCTTTTCGATGGTTTCAAACAACGGCAGCGAACGCGTGATGTCCCACTTCAAATCCAAGGTTCCGTTGGTTAGCAATAATTCGCCATCGCCGGCATCGACTCCTTGAGCGAACCAGGGCATCATTTGCTTGAAAACGTCGAAATTGGCCGTAAATAAAGTCAAATGCTGGAGCAGGGACTTCATATTGAACCCTTCAAGAAGATGGCTTTCACTTGGTTGTTTTCGTACGCGGTTGAGCAAAGCTTCAAAATATTTGTTCATCACGTTGGGGGTGCCACCGTCTTGAATCCAGTAAGTCTTCCCGTTGTCGCTGGCATCGAGGTAATCGATCACTGCGCCAATGGTCGTTCCGCGGTCGGGCCAGAGCGTGCGATGCAAATACATGGCTGGCGTAAGAAAATCGCCGTTGCTGCTCCAGTGTTTGCCTAAAGAAGGACTGAGACCTGGCAGCGTACGGTGAATGTCCCTGCATTGCAGCAGAAGTTCTGTGGAACCCATCGATCCGGCGGCGAGGATCACGCGCTCAGCCGTGGTGGAACCCGGAATGGAGCCGCCATTCTTGAATTCGTTGTGGTAGACGCAGTAACCGCCGGCGATGGCCTCAATTTTGGTGACCAGATGCAGGGGGCGAATCTCTGCTCCATTCTTGTCGGCAATATGCAGATAGTTCTTGTCTAAAGTGTTTTTTGCATCTGCTCGGCAGCCAATATCGCACTCTCCCAAATGGGCGCAAGTTCCCTGCTCCACGCCGTGCTTGTTGGTGAAGCGCTTGCTGTTCTTGAGGTTGGGCTCGGTATCGAAGTCATAGACGAGATTGCTGTCAAATGAAACAGCGAGCTTGGCGGGGCGGAAACGCTGGCTCTGCCCCAGTTTGTCTGCCGCCTCCTTCATCAATTGAACACGCGGGCTCCACTGATTCTGCGGCACTTCGTGAATGTCTAAAACGTCGGCGACGGTCGCGTAGTAAGACTGAAGTACCCCGAAGGTGATCTCCGGAGGCCAGCCAGATTCAAATACGGACTCTGGTGGAACTGCGGAAACGTTTGCGTAGATCAGGGATCCACCGCCCACACCGGCTCCAGCAATTACTGCCATACCTTTGAAGCGACGCAAATCTGTCCAGCCGTGGTATTGCTCGGGGTCCACGTGGCTCCAAATCCACTCGTCTTCCAGTTCTCGAGGGTAGGTGGTGCGGTCCCATTTCTTGCCGCGCTCCAGCACCAACACCTTCTTGCCCTTTTCGGCCAGACGGCACGAAGTAACAGCGCCACCGAAACCACTGCCAATCACAATTACGTCAAAATCCATCTGGCACCTCCACTAGAATGGATGGAAGACAAAGTCTTGAGTATATGGCGGAATGAAATCCGCTCCTTCTTTTTTCATTGTCCGACTTCAAGCACATGAACAGCTCATGCAGTGCAGCGACACGAACTTGTTCAACATTCTTTCGTCCCAAACCGTGCATCCGGGGAGTGACAAAACTCCGGAAACAGCGCATTCGACTTCGAAAAGTGCCCTGAAATTGCCTCGTATGCAATCGTGCGCAAGCGCCGTGACGCCTGCCTGTGGCGAAGGCGATTATCAGTATGTATTTTCCCCCCTTCGGTCCGAGCACTGTTAGAGTGAACACCGACACAGTTTACTCAGGCCGTCGCGAGGCCGGCGTCGTTATGGCATCAATCGGAAACTTGGCCTCCATATCGGGTGCCCCGACACCGGAGTTAGGCCTCCGCCAGAGGCCCTGCTGAACTTGCGGAGTGGAACAGAGCGGTCTCTATGGGGGAAGAGGATTTTCAGGCGGTAGTGCTCTTGGCAAGAACCCATTCAAGGGCATCGTCGAGATTGCGGAAGACGCGAATCCCTGTTTCACCCAAGGTCTCACGAAATATCTCGAACATTCGAGATAGTCCAAACACAACGTCACTGCTCACAAGGATGGCACGGCGAGAATCAGGTGAGAATATGGACCGTTGGGCTAGCCTCCGTAGATCCTCAGTTCCAAATTCTACGTTTGTGACTTGGGTCAAGTCCATTAGCTGAGAGAAGCGGGGAGAAAAATCGGGGTCCTTCAGGAGTTTCTCCTGATGCGCCAATGCGTCGGTCATGGTAAGAACACCAGACCCGGTACTCATCACCAGTCTGCGTTCCTTGTCGATGTTGTAGTAGGCGGGCATGAGGTAGTGCTGAATTGAGCTGTAAACCGCACATTTATAATAGCAAAACCCTGAATTCCTCGTAGAGCTTACCAGGCACGCCAATACGTCCGGCTAGGCGATCTGAGGGCGGCTGGGCGTAGGGTCTTGCGCAAAATAAAGTTGAAATCGGAAATTCCAGTAAAATGAAATTCGCTCTGCTCAGCCTTCTCAAATGCTGCCTATGTGTCTGGTACTTACTCAGGGCCGATTGGAAATTCCATGGAGCAGCGCAGGCCGACCATGCGGCAGACCGACTCAATCGGCTTTGCAGGGTCGTGACCTACGTCATCCTCGAACACGATCTCGACGTTTTCAACCGAAGCGCAAAGTCTGCTCCCCGAGACTTAACCGATGAGACTATAATCGGGGCCAGTCTAGACAACGAACTCACAAGGTCGTTACAACGCAACGTGCAGAGCGTGGGAGGTTGCCATGTCATCATGGAAACGCTTGGGCATCGTAATTTTTGTGCTCGCGGTGCCCCTGGCACTCGGAGCCTGGGGCCAGGAAGAACAACACCAACACGCGGCGGAGTCCGGCGAAAAACTAGGTCACGTGAGGTTCCCTGTCTCATGCAGTGACGCCGCCCAGAAAGAATTCGAGCGCGGCGTGGCTATGCTGCACTCTTTTTGGTACGAGGAAGCGGAAAAGACCTTTATGGCTGTTACCCAAGCCGACCCGAGCTGCGCCATGGGTTACTGGGGTGTGGCCATGAGCCTCTTCCACCCGATCTGGGGAGAATCGCCTACCCTGCCGATCTTGCGGAAAGGCGGCACGGCCCTTGAAAAGGCGAAGGCCGCGAATGCCAAAACTCCGCGCGAACGCGACTACATCGCCGCAATTGAAATCATCTACGCAGAACCGGAAAAATTCGACGCGAGCACTCGCGCCCTGGCTTACGAAAAGGCTATGGAGCGAATCTACGTCAAATACCCGGACGACCGCGAGGCCAGTGCCTTCTACGCGCTGGCGCTGATCGCCACCGCTTCGCCCACCGACAAGACTTACGCCAACCAGAAGAAGGCGGCGGTCATCCTCAACAAAATCTTCGCTGTCGAGCCGGACCATCCGGGTGTGGCGCACTACCTCATCCATGCCTGCGACTATAAAGGAATTGCCGAGCTGGCGCTGCCCGCCGCGCGGCGCTACGCCACAATCGCCCCGTCGGTTCCCCACGCGCTGCACATGCCCTCCCATATCTTCACGCGGCTCGGCCTCTGGCAGGAGTCTATCGAGTCCAACACAGTGGCGGCGGCCTCCGGAAGGAACTACGCGGCCAGGACCAATTTCGGCGGCGCTTGGGACCAGCAGCTTCACGCTATGGACTATCTAGCGTACGCCTACTTGCAGGGTGCGCAGGACGTGGAGGCCAAGCGCGTTCTCGATGAACTCGTTGCCATCGGCAAGGTACAGCCGGAGAATCTGATCTCCGCCTATGCCTTTGCGGCCATCCCGCCGCGCTACGCGCTCGAACGGCGTCGCTGGGCCGACGCCGCTGCGCTCGAGCTGCAACCGGCCTGGTTTCCTTGGAGCCGGTATCCCTGGCCTGCCGCCACGTTCTACTCCGCGCGCGGGCTCGGGGCTGCCCGCAGCGGCCACCCCGGAGAGGCACAGAAAGATTTAGAAAGAATCGAAGCGATGCACAAGGCGTTCGCTGATGCCAAACAGAGTTATTGGGCGGACTTGGTGGAGATCATGCACCGGGAAGTTGCTGCCTGGATCGCGGGCGCAGAAGGCAAGAACGACGACGCGCTCAGGCTGATGCGCTCAGCGGCTGAACTTGAAGCCTCGACTGATAAACACAATGTCACACCGGGCTGTATCCTCCCCGCCCGAGAGTTGCTGGGAGACTTGCTGCTCGGACTCAACCAGCCAGCCCAAGCTCTGCCCGAGTACGAAGCTTCGCTTCACGACGCGCCTAACCGATTCAATTCACTCTACGGCGCAGCGCGTTCGGCTGAGCTTTCTGGGCAGGGAGAGAAAGCACGAACGTACTACGCCAAGCTCCTGGAAGTCTCGAAGGCAGCTGACGGCGACCGTCCTGAGCTTCGCCTAGCCAAGACGCTTCTGGCTAGCAAGTGAGGACAACCAGCGACCGTGCGCCACAGGCCTTATCGGCCTATGTACCTAGGAAACAGGGTGGGAGCGCGCTACGTGCTGGTCGGCCTCCCAGACGATCCGGGTCAAGGCCCGGAACTGGAAGCCCATGATGGCCAGGACAATGCCAGTGTCGAAGGCGCGGCGGGTCGTTTGCCACCTGCTGGGAATCAAGAAGGGGCGCGATAGGTTATGCCAGTCCGTCGCTTGCTCGTAGGCCTACGCCAGACAACGAACCGTTACTTCACCCCCAGGCGGACTAGTAATCTGCATGCCAATGGCAATTCCTTGCGAGTGAAACTACAGGAACGCAGATACCGGGCAGCGTTGGCTCTTGGCGGATAACGTTGAAGCGTGCGAGGAAGAAACTCGCCCCACAATGATGACGTCATCCCTTCGCCCGGCCGCCTACCTTGCACAATCCCCGCGCGGTTTATGGCGGTAACAGCTTCAAACCAAAAAGCCCGATCCGCTCGGCGCGCGTGGCGCGGTCCGCCTCACCGACCTCGGCCCCCTTCTCGGTAACCACCACTGAGCACCGATCTCGCGATGGCGCCGACCCCAATTCTAAATCTTCCAAAGAAGGCCATCCAGCCGCGTTCCGCCCAGCGTTGAAATGTTTGCTGCAAAAACCACAGCATGCCTCCAGAGAACAAAAGCATTATGAGCCAGCGGAACACCGTCGCCCACAAGGCGGCGGTAAGGACCGGCCATTCGAATCGGAATTGACCCAGGACGCGAGCGCGGTCCAGCATCCAATGCCAGCCGGTATGAGCGACCAACGCCGACAGGATGATGGTGCCCATGCGTTCCGCAACAGCGTAACGGAAGAAGAGCTGCAGCACTGGGATAAGCACAATGAGCACTAGGAGCTGGCCCAGTTCGACGCCGACATTGAAGGACAGCAGCGAGGTCAGCAAATGCGCTCCGGCGAACTGCAGCGATTCCCGCAAGGCAAACGAGAAACCAAATCCGTGTACCAGGCCGAAGCCAAAGGCCATCATCCAGCGGCGCTGTAGGGTGCTGCCACCAGCAATGTTTTCGAGCGCCATATAAACGATGGAAATGGCAATGAGCGTTTCGATCAGCGGCGGAAACCAGAGAAAATTCGGTGCGAGGTTGTAGGCGGAGGCGATCAGCGTAATGGAATGCGCGATGGTGAATGCGGTAACGACCGGTACGAGCGCGCCGAGGCGACGGAACGGGATCACCAGGCAAAGCAGAAACAGCAGATGGTCGGTGCCGTCCAGAATGTGGAAGAATCCTAGGTCCACAAAGCGGAGGGCCGCCTGGTGCCATTGCGGGTCGAGCCGGACCAGGCCGGGATCGCCGATGAATTCAAAAGCGCGAACCCCGCCGCTGGCTGGCACAAACCGAAGAACAGTGACTACGCGAAGACCCAGCCTCGCAAGCGCCGGGTGGATGGAAAACCGGGATTGCTCCGACTGGATTGGGAATTCGAACAACACGTCGAGCATGGTCTGGTCCCAGTAGACGCTTGTGTCGTTTGAAAGCGGCGGTCCGGCGATGTGGGCCAACGCATCCTCGTAAGAAACAAAGGAGCGGTCCGACGGAAGCGAGATGCGAGTCGCAAGGATTTGGGGTTTCGAAAGGCGAGAATCGCCTTCGAAGACTTCTATGAAGTCGGCGATCCAAAGCGTGGCGGCGCCGGGGAGTACGTCTCCGACTCGACGGAGATCGAGATAGCCGGGCCCGCGCTCGGGAAAATTGATATCGCGCATGGCTTTGAGCGGAACACGAACGAGAAGATGGAGCCGATTGCCCTGCGATCTGACAAATGCCTGGACGATGACATCGTTCGGGATGTCGTGAGCGGCTGCGCTACTTGGAAAAAACAAATATAAAGTGGCCAGCAACGCGACAAAGATGCGAGGCATGGGAGTGCCGCCTACTTGGCGGTGTAGCCCGCGGGTAGTATCTTGTGGGGATCGACCCGCACAACAAGGTAGACGATCTGGTCCGTGACGATTTCGCTGAACCAGTGCGGAGTGTTTGGCGGAATGATGACGACGTCACCGGGAGCGAGCTTGCGGCTCACGCCACCCTGAATAGCAGTGCCGCCCGTGCTGGGGCCGTTGAGCACTTTCACGACTGGGCTCTCCGCCGGAACCTCCCTTGGATTCTCCAGTGTCCCGCCCGTTACAAGAGTTCCGTTCCCTTCAATCACGTGATAGACCTCGGTGATCTGGCTGTGCTCGATGCCGCTGGGAGCGTCTTTGCCGGAAGTCTTAGCGCGATGGACGACGCCGATGCTGACATTGTATTCACCGTTGACACTCACGACGCGAATGGCTTGATCACTGACGCGATCCGCGTCCGTCTTTTGCACCATGGCTTGAACTTCTGTGCTGCTAACGTCCGTGGCGGTTCCGCGTGGCAAGTGCGGAGCAGGACTTGGCGTTTGTGCCCGACAACTTGTCGGAATGGCAATCGCCAACACGATTGCGAATGCCAGAAAACTCAGTAAAACTCTTTGCATGATGCCCTCCTTCGGGGAATGAGCTTGATTGGCCGGCTCACCTGCTGGATTTTGGCCACACGACACCCTGGTCTTTTTTCGTGGCCGGGGCCATGCCTTTGTAAACGAATTTCTGGACGCGCTGGCCACGATAGGTCTCGGTGGTGAAGAGGTCGCCTTTCGAATTGGCGGCGATGCTGTGCACAGCGTAGAATTGGCCGGGCTGGCGCCCGCCGTCGCCGAAGCTGGTCAGGATTTCAAGTGTATCGCGGAGCAGCACGTAGATTTTCTCATTCGAGCCGTCGGCCAGGAAAATGTATTTCTGCTGGGGATCCTTGGAGAAGGCGATGTCCCAGACCGATCCGTCACCAAGAGTTTTTGTGGCAATGAAAGCTTCTTTTACAAAAGTGCCGTCTTTTTTGAACACCTGGATGCGGTCATTTGGACGGTCGCAAACGTAGAGCAGGCGGTCATTCGAAAGCTCTGCGCAGTGAACTGGCGTGCGGAACTGCTGGGCTGGCGGCGCGTCTGGATTGTAGGGGCCGAGGTTGGTGTCGTCGGGTTTCTTGCCGTAGGCGCCCCAGTGGCGCTTGTATTTTCCGGTTTCCGCGTCATAGACAATCACGCGATGATTGCCGTAACCATCGGCGACATACAATTCATCGGTGGCTTTATCCACAAACAATTTCGCGGGTCCCTTCAAGTTCTCAGTGTCATTGCTGCCCTGGCTCTTGCCCGGATGGCCGATTTGCATGAGGAATTTGCCACTCTGCGTAAATTTCAGGACCATGTTGTCATGGTAAGCCTTGGGATCGGGGCCGCGGCTGTTACCGCCAATCCAAACGTTGCCCTTGTAGTCGACGGTGATCCCGTGGTTCGAATCCGGCCAATCGTAACCCGCTCCCGGGCCGCCCCAGTGCCCGATGAGGTTGCCTTCTTCGTCGAACTCAAGAACGGGCGGAGCCGGAACGCAACACTCCGCAGCGGGCGGCTTCGCAGTGGCGTAAATTTCCATGGGCTCGTAGGTGTTCGTCCGATGCACGATCCAGATATGATCCTGGCCGTCCACGGCTACACCGACGGTCATGCCCAGGATCCAATGATTCGGAAGTGGCTTCGGCCACAAGGGGTCCACTTCAAACTGCGGCACCTCGCCACCAGCGGCGGCGACAGCTGCCCGCTTTTCGAGGACGGCAGAAAGGATCCCCAGCCCAGTAAGAAGAGCGAAAAAGGCCGCGATTACATGAAATTTGCGCTTCATCGTTTTCCCCCACGCTCCCGTGCTGCCGGTGCGCGGTTATTGCGTACGCGCCCCGATCTTTTGAGCTTGTCCCCGCTCACTCCAGCGGATTGCCTCATTAGGTTTCGAAAACGCGGAGCATTCTACACCACTTGCCTTTCCGCGCGCGGATGAAAACAATTTTCATCGCCTGAGCAAGGACGATGAAACGCTTCTCACCGGAAGCATCTGCGGTTCAACTAGCCCTTAGCCTAGGGCCAGGCTGGCTTAGCAACTGAAGAAGGCGACCGGCGGATTCCACTTGAGTCCAGGACAAATACAATCTGGTGCTGGGTGAGAACAATGAGGCGGTTGCCCCAAAGTTAGAAGGTCGCATTGGCGACTCGGCAGGCATGCAAGCCGTGCTAACCAGCCGATCAGAATGTAGCGTCCGTGACTGGAAGGAGCAGAGGCGGGAGGCGTTGCGAAGGTTAGAGGAGTACACCAAGGAGCAGAGCGTCGACGTAAAGCTGGGGAGCAGCCACGTTCCCTGACGCGATGGATTCTGTGAAACTGAGTCCTTGGAAGGGACAACCAAAGCAGTATGGCAGTGCAACGATCGGACGTCTCTTGATAAGTGCAGTTTAAAGTTTCGAAGGTCCTAAGTTTGTTGGCCGCTCGCAAGTAGCAGTGCGTTGCGACCCCTGACTGGCGATGCGCCCGGAACTCTAACCGCCAAGCTAACTGTGGCACGTAAATTGGTGATTGGCCGCGCGAGCAAACTATCCATCCGAGTCACAGGCATCATTCCCTCGTCCATCTATGGGCGTGGCGGCGGGTGCAGTACAAGACCGGTTATTCGGGCAATCCTGGAAAAGTTCTTGTTGAGGGTGAACACACAGGCGCCGTGTTCGACAGCAATGGCCCCAATCAGAGCGTCGATAGTCGTTAGAGTGACGCCCTTCGCTCGCGCCACCCGAAAAATGGATGCCGCCTCTCGCGTATCCGCCCGGTTCGAGCCACAAAATACCTGCTTCGCATGTATACTGGCGCGCATCGGAACCAGTTCCTTCCGCAAGATGTTGAAGTAAACGGTGCCGGATAGTATGAGGTGGTAATGCGCATGTTCCGATGGACGGCCGCTTTGTTCACGCTGATGCTGACAAGCATTTGTTTGGCGGATGAACATCCGCCGCAGCTCTTGCATCACCCTACTGTCAACTCGACCCAAATCGTATTCGAGTATGCGGGAGATTTGTGGAGCGTTCCGCGCGCCGGCGGAGTAGCTCTGCGTCTCACCGCGGGGAATGGTGCCGCGTCTGGCCCGATTTTCTCGCCCGATGGTCATGAGATCGCGTTCACCGGAAGCTACGACGGAAATTCTGACGTATATATAATTCCCGCAATAGGAGGCACTCCGCGGCGCCTCACCTACCATCCCTCCCCAGACCAAGTAATCGGGTGGACGCGCGATGGTCAGCAGGTGCTTTTTAGGTCGGCCCGCAACAGCGCCTCCAGGTCTTCCCAGCTCTTTACGGTCTCGCGCGACGGCGGATTTCCAACTCAACTGCCTCTGCCAATCGGCGCCGAAGGCTCCTACTCGCCGGACGGAAAGGAACTCGCCTACGTTCCGCTGGACCACGCCTTCGAGATCTGGAAGCGCTACCGTGGCGGCCGAACCTCGCCTATTTGGATCGTCCGGCTATCGGATTCCAGCGTGACCCCGGTTCCGCGCGATAATTCCAACGACTTCAACCCGATGTGGGTGGATCATCGAGTTTTCTTCCTCTCCGACCGCAACGGTGCAATGTCTCTGTTGAGTTACGACACGCAGTCGAAAGCCGTGTCGGTGGCGCTGAAAAACGACGGGTTCGATTTCAAGTATGCCAGCGCAGGGCCGGACGCGATTGTCATCGAGCAGTTCGGAGCCATGTGGCTCTACGACTTGAAATCTGGCACCGCGCACAGAGTCGAGATCCGCATCTCTGGCGAGCTGCCGCACTTGCGGACGCGCTTCTTGAATGTGGCAAACAGAATCTCGAGCTCTGACATTTCGCCAACCGGCTTACGCGCCGTATTTGGAGCCCGCGGTGAAATCCTGACTGTCCCCGCGGAAAAGGGCGATATTCGCAACCTGACCAATTCGCCTGGCATTGATGAACGTTCTCCCGCGTGGTCCCCCGACGGGACCAAAATTGCCTATCTTTCCGATGAATCGGGCGAGTACGCACTGCACATCAAGAATCAAAATGGCCAGGGCGAGCCAGAAAAGATCGGCCTCGGCACTCCTGGTTCATATTTCTACTTTCCCACCTGGTCGCCAGACAGCAAGAAGATTGCCTATACCGACAAGCGCCTGAACTTGTGGTACGTGGATCTCGAAAAGAAATTGCCCGTGAAAGTGTTTCATGACCGCTTCACCGGGCCACAGCAAATTTTCCAAGCTGCGTGGTCACCAGACAGCAAGTGGCTAGCCTACACGCAGCAAGAAGTGAGTCACATGCGCTCGGTTTTTCTCTATTCTTTGGAGACTGGTCAGAGCCAGCGCGTGACGGACGGCATGAGCGAATCGTTCTCGCCGATCTTTGACAGGAGCGGCAAGTATCTTTATTTCCTGGCCAGCACCGATGCGGGTCCGACGTTGGACACTTCCATGCTCAGCTTGGACCGGCCAGTGACCACGAGTGTCTATATCGTAGTCTTGCGCAAGGATCTGCCTTCTCCACTCGCGCCGGAAAGCGATGAAGAAGGGCAAACGAAGCCCGACGCGTCCAAGCCGGACGAAACGAAATCAGATTCCTCGAAACCGCAAAGCCAGGAGAAGGAGAAGCCCAAGCCCCCGGAGCCCGTGAAGGTGGATTTTGAAAAGATCGGCCAGCGTATCCTGGCGCTTCCGATCCCGGCAAGAAACTACACGGAAATAATTTCCGGAAAAGAAGGCGTGCTTTTCGTCGTGGAAGGGCCGTTAGTCGAGCCTCTAAGTGGACCAAGCACACTAACGGCTCACCGCTTTGAGCTTAAGACGCGAAAGATTGACAAACTACTCGACAACATTCTCGAGTTCCACGTTTCGGCGAATGGCGAGAAGATTCTATACCGCCAGCCTAACGATTCCCAGCCTGGCGGAAACACCCCGCCCCCACAAACCTGGGTCATTGCGCCGCTTCCTCCCGCACCAGGTCCTGGTAGCCCAAGTTCGGGCGCATCGGCGGGAGGCGTCAGCTTTTCGAACGCAAAAACATTGAATCTCAGTTCCATGGAAGTGCGAGTCGAGCCCGTCACGGAATGGAACGAGATGTATCACGAGGCGTTTCGGTTCGAGCGTGATTTCTTCTATGACCCCGGCTTCCACGGTCTCGACCTGGCGGCAACTGAGAAAAAGTACGCCGCTTATCTTCCTGCCATCGCCTCGCGGTCCGACTTGAACTACATATTTCAAGAAGCCATGGGCGAGCTTACGGTGGGGCATCTGTTCGTTGCCGGTGGCGACGGCCCCGATGTGAAACGCATCCCCGTGGGGCTCCTCGGAGCTGACTACAAGATTGAGAACGGCCGCTACCGCTTTTCACGCATCTATGATGGCGAGAATTGGAATCCGCAATTGCACGCGCCGTTGACGCAGCCTGGCGTAAACGTCACTCAAGGCGAATACTTGCTAGCCGTGAATGGGCATGACCTCCGCAGCATTGATGAGGTCTACAGTTTCTTCGAAGAGACGGCGGGCAAATCCGTGATTCTGCGCGTCGGACCGAATCCCGATGACATAGGTTCACGCGAAGTGACGGTCGTTCCCGTCGAAAGTGAAGGGGGACTCAGACAACTGGCGTGGGTGGAGGACAACCGTCGAAGAGTGGAGCAGCTCAGCGCTGGAAAACTGGCTTATGTCTATTTGCCCGACACTGCCTCGAGTGGATACACATTCTTCAATCGTTACTTCTTCTCCCAGGCGGGAAAGCAAGGAGCGGTGGTTGATGAGCGTTTCAACCGCGGCGGTACGAACACGGACTACATTTTGGATTATCTGCGCCGCACGCTCATGAACTATCGCGCCACGCGCGACGGCGAGGACATGACCACTCCCGTTAGCCTCATCCGCGGGCCGAAAGTGATGATCATCAATGAATATGCAGGCTCGGGTGGTGACGCCATGCCCTGGCATTTCCGCCAGGCCAAGATTGGCCTCCTCGTTGGGAAGCGCACTTGGGGAGGCCTGGTGGGATTCTTCGGCCCCGGCGAAGATCTCATGGACGGAGGCGTCGTAACCGCGCCGAGCCGCGGATTCTGGACTCCGAACAACAAATGGGAAGTCGAAAACCAAGGGATCGCGCCAGACGTCGAAGTGGAACTCGATCCCCAAGCCATGCGCGAGGGGCACGACCCGCAACTCGAGAGGGCCGTTCAGTTACTCCTCGCGGATCTGGTGAAAAATCCCCTTCCCACATACAATAAGCCTCCCTATCCCAATTACCATCGCAACTCGGCGGCGCCTGCAGCCCATCCGGACAACTAAAGCATTCTGCCCGAATTGATGCGCCCGAACACGCGGGTTCGTCAGCAGGAAGTTTGGTGACGCGACTTTATCCGGGCGGCGTCCCGTATGGAACAGGTGAACGCACTAGCACGGGCGTATCAACAGCAAAGGAAGCGAGAACTGCCTGCTGCGTGTTGTACAGAGTGTGGCGGCGCTGGTTACAACATGAGGGTCGCAAACGGTCGTTGTTGCAAGGCCAGTGGCGAACAACGCTGCCGGGGCATTAACGCAATTGCTACTAAAACATTTGATTGCAGCGAATGTACACACTGTCCAGCAACCGGATATTACCGCAATAAAGAATGCCCGAACTGCAAAGGTGCCGGCTATCCATTCGTGGGCCTGAGGGATAAAGTTTAAACGCGCCACTTTCAACGGATTGGCCTAGTCCTTCAAAATCTCCTTCTGGCCCTTGGAGAACAATGGCTTGCTGCGGTACGCACCCTCCTGCACTTTCTGTACTGACCCCCGATAAGTCCGGATTACCGGACTTCTTCTGGGTACGGGAACTAGCACGTTATTAGCTACCAAGGTAAAGAGTCTTTGCTGCGGGGAAGATTATAGAAAAAGGGACGGGTTATTTTCATTCATATCGAAGCGAGACGATTGGATCGACTCGCGTCGCTCGGCGGGCCGGCAACCACGAAGCCACCAGCGCCACCAGCGTTAGCAACACCGCCATCCCCGCAAACGTCAGCGGATCAGTAGCACTCACTCCGTACAACAATCCCCTCATCACCCGCGTGAGCGCGAACGCCGCCACCAGCCCACCTCCAACACCAAACAGGGCTAGCTGCAAGCCTTCGCCCAGCACCATCTTCAATACATCACTTTGCGAGGCTCCGAGCGCCATCCGCACACCGATCTCCTGCGTCCGCTGCGCCACGTTGTATCGTACCAACCCGAACAA
>WNFO01006590.1_pt1 | contig 14357 bp, 14 predicted proteins | sample 5400251 | NCBI WGS metagenome assembly WNFO01 (sample SAMN13153354, study PRJNA577476) | soil metagenome | isolation source: 100 cm saprolite under Madrone tree | place: USA:California | collected 2016-06-14 | reverse complement strand
GTTCCCCAGCTTCACGTAGTACCGCGGCAACCCGGTATCCGCGCACATCGGCCGCCGATCCGCCGACGCGATCTCCCAGTTCCCCAGCATCTGCTCCAACACGAACCGCGCCAGCCGATTCCCCTCCCGATCCCGCGCCCGCTGCACCCCCTCCCGATAGTCGCTGGGAATGTCGATCGCGGCGCGAGCCGTCAACTCCCGCGCGGTGTCTTCAATCAGCTTCGCCGAGATGTGAGCCATCGATGCGCCGTCGACTATGCCAAGGCGGTAGGGTCGCTGCCGTTGACTATCCCGAGGCGGTAGGGACGGGGTGGCGGGGGCGGCGCGGCGGGGTGCGTGCCCGGTGAGTGGGGTATCGAACAAGGGGGCGCACCCCGCCGCGCCGCCCCCGCCACCCCGTCCCTACCGCCTCCCCTGCTTTTCATCGCGACGCAGCTTGTACTCGACGGAATCAACCAGCGCCTGCCACGACGCCTCGATGATATTGTCCGCGACGCCGACGGTCCCCCACGTGTCATTTCCGTCGCCCGAGGTGATCAAGACCCGGGTGCGCGCCGCGGTCGCCTTCGACTCGTCGAGGATGCGCACCTTGTAGTCGAGCAGCGCCATCTCGCGCAGGTTCGGGTAGAAGTCCTCGAGGGCCTTGCGCAGGGCGTTGTCTAGCGCGTGGACGGGGCCATTGCCGGCCGCTGCGGTGTGCTCCTCGATGCCCTTCACGCGCAGCCGGACGGTGGCCTCGGCCACCGGCTCGCCGTCGCCCGCGTTCTCCTCCACGATCACCCGGTAGCCGCCCAACTCGAAGTAGGGCCGGTGGTTGCCGAGGGCGCGCTCCATCAGGAGCTCGAACGAGGCCTCGGCGCCCTCGAACAGGAACCCCTCGTCCTCGAGGCGCTTGAGCATCTCGAGGATGCGCCGCGCCTCGGGCGTGTTCTTGTCGAGGTCGATGCCGTACTCCTTGGCCTTCCAGAGCACGTTGGACTGCCCGGCCAGCTCCGAGACCAGCACCCGCCGCTGGTTGCCCACCGCGTCCGGGTCCACGTGCTCGTAGGTCTCCGGGTGCTTGAGCACCGCCGAGACGTGGATGCCGCCCTTGTGGGCGAAGGCCGAGCCGCCCACGTAGGGCTGGGAGGACCAAGGCTTGCGGTTGGCCAGCTCCGAGACCAGGCGCGAGACGTCACGCAACTCGCGCAGGTTCGCCCGCGGGATGCAGTCGAGCCCCATCTTGAGCATGAGGTTCGGGATGATCGAGACCAGGTTGGCGTTGCCGCACCGCTCCCCGTAGCCGTTGATCGTGCCCTGCACGTGGCCGATGCCCTCGCCGACCGCGGCCAGCGAGGTGGCCACCGCGCACTCGGTGTCGTTGTGCACGTGGATTCCGAGCGGGGTCTCCGGCTTCACCGCGCGCTTGACCGTCTGGATGATCGCGGCGACCTCGTGCGGCAGGGACCCCCCGTTCGTGTCGCAGAGCACGAGGCAGTGGGCGCCCGCCGCCTCCGCGGCCAGGAGCGTCCGCATCGCGTAGTCGGGATTGCGCTTGAAGCCGTCGAAGAAGTGCTCCGCGTCGTAGATGACCTCCTCGAAGTGCTTGAGGAGATAGGCCACCGAGTCCGCGATCATCGCCACGTTCTCCTCGGGCGTGGTGCCGAGCGCCGCGGTCACGTGGAAGTCCCACGCCTTGCCGAAGATGGTGACGACGGGCGGGCCCGCCTCCACCAGGGCCTGGAGGTTGCCGTCGTCCTGCGGCCGCACCCCCGGGCGCCGGGTGGCGCCGAACGCGCTGATCTTGGCGGACTTGAACACCGCGTCCTGCACCCGCTTGAAGAAGCGCAGGTCCTTCGGGTTCGAGCCCGGCCAGCCGCCCTCGATGTAGTGCACGCCGAGCGCGTCGAGGCGCTGCGCGATGCGGACCTTGTCCTCCATGGAGAAGGCGACGCCTTCGCCCTGGGTGCCGTCACGGAGGGTGGTGTCGTAGATCTTGATCTGACGCGATCCTGGAGTCACGGCCATGGGGGGCACATCATCCCGCCCCGCCCCGGCGAGTGTCAAGTTATGCTCGGGCGGTGATCCCGACGGTGATGGCGGCGGCGGTGCTGGCGGCGGCCTTCATCAAGGGCGCCATCGGCTTCGGCTTTCCCTCCCTCGCCACCCCGCTGCTGAGCCTGGTCGTCGACGTGAAGACCGCGGTGGTGCTCCTCATCCTCCCCAACATCGTCATGGACGGCATCCAGTTCGCGCGGCGCGGGGCCCCGCTGGCCACCGTGCGACGGTTCGGCGGCCTGCTGCTCTCGGGCGGGATCGGCATCGTGCTCGGCACGCGGGTGCTCACGCTGCTGTCCCCGCGCGCGGCCACGCTCATCCTGGGGCTCTTCGTCCTGATCTTCGTCACCCTCAGCGCCACCGGCCTCGCCCCGAAGATCCCGCCGCGCTGGGAGCCCTGGCTCTCCCCACCCGCCGGCTTCGTGGCCGGCGTCATCGGTGGGGTCACCAACTCGCCCGCCACCGCGCTCGTCCTCTATTTCCAGGGGATCGGGCTGGCCAAGCACGACTTCATCTCGTCGGTGGCCTTCGCCTTCTTCTTCTACAAGCTGGTGCAGCTCGGCGCGGTGACCTGGTACGGGCTCCTGCCCTGGTCGCTGCTCTGGGGGTCGGTGGCGCTGACGGTGGCGGCGCTGGCCGGATTCGCCGTCGGCCTGCGCGTGCAGGATCGGCTCGATCAGCGGAGCTTCAACCGCGCGGTGCTGGTCTTCCTGGCCGTGCTCGGCGCGTGGCTGCTGTTCCGCAGCCTCGGGTGATCGGCAGATCGGCGCTCAGGCCGGACGCATCGTGTAGGTCCAGCACTCCCCCTCGAGGAGCACCGCGCCCGCCTGGTTGGTGATCGTGGCCCGCAGCTGGCAGACCGGCTTGTCGGACTTGAGCGCGAGCACCTCGATCTCGGCGGTGACGGTGTCGCCCAGATAGGTCGGGGCCAGGTACTTGAGCGACTGGCTCATGAAGACGGTGCCGGGCCCGGGCAGGTCCATGGCGACCAGCGCGTTCAGCATCCCGGCCGCGATGCCGCCCTGGGCCACCAGCCGGCCGAAGCGCGTGCGCGCGGCGAAGTCGGCGTCGAAGTGGAGCGGGTTGCGATCGCCGGTGAGCCGCGCGTATAGCTCGACGTCCTCGGAGGTCACGGTCTGCGTCCGTCGCGCCTTCTGCCCGACCTCGAGCCCGAGCGGGCCCATCGCGATTGCGGCCGGCTCCTAGACCACGCCGCCCGCGCGCAGCTTGTCGACGCGGGCCTTGGGTATGCGCAGAAGTCCGGTCAGGATCTCGTCGGTGTGCTGCCCCAGCAGCGGCGGCGGAGCCGAGGCCGCGCCCGGGGTGTCGTGCAGGCGCACCGGCACGCCCATCACCGTGATCGGCCCCGCCTTGGGATGTGGCAGCGAGACCATCATGCCGCGGGCGCGCAGGTGCGCGCTCTCGCAGACCTCGGCCACGCTCTTGATGCGCCCGGCGGGCACCCCGGCTCGGTCGAGGCGGGCGAGCCACTCGTCGGCCGGACGCGCGCCCAGGATCTCGTTCAGGAGCGGCACCAGGACCTTGCGATTCGTCACCCGGTTAGCCTCGGTGTCGAAGCGCGGATCGCGGATCAGGTCCTCGCGGTCGAGGGCGCGGCACGTCCGGTCCCACAGCGAGTTGTTGGCGACGCCGAGGGTGAGGTAGACGTCCTTCGCCTTGAAGACCTCGTAGGGCACGATCGACGGGTGCTCGTTGCCGCGGCGCGCGGGACGCCCGCCCGCGTTCCAGTAGAGCCCGGCCTGGTAGGTGAGCAGCGAGGCCATCACGTCGAGCATGCCGATCTCGACCTTCTGCCCCTTGCCGGTCTTCTCGCGGCTCAGCAGCGCCAGCGTGATGCCCTGCGCGGCGGCCATGCCCGCCACCAGGTCGCCGATGGAGTTGCCCACCTTGACCGGCGGCCCGTCGGGGAAGCCGGTGATGTCCATGACCCCGGACTCGCCCTGCACGATCAGGTCGTAGCCGGGCCGGTGAGCCTCGGGCCCGCTCTCGCCGAAGCCCGAGATGGAGCAGTAGACGAGCCGGGGATTCGCGCGGCGCAGCCACGTCCGCGGAGGCGAGCAGCCGGCGCAGGATCTCCTGCCCCTCCGGCGCCTTCATGTTGAGCGTGAGGCTCTTCTTGTTCCGGTTCACCGAGAGGAAGTAGGTGGCCTCGCCGTGGACGAAGGGCGGCCAGCCGCGGGTGTCGTCCCCCTTGCCGGGCTCCTCGATCTTGATGACCTCCGCGCCCATGTCGCCGAGCGACATCGCGCAGAACGGCCCGGCCAGCACCCGGGTGAGGTCGATGACGCGCACCCCGGCGAGCGGCGGCCGGGCGCGGCGCGGCGCGGCCGGCTTCGTGGCGCGGCGCGGGGCGGTCTTGCGGGTGCGGGCTCTAGTCTTCGCCACGGGGCCTCCTGTTCAAGATGCCTTTCACGACACTCTTGCCGATGGCGCCGATGCGCTCGCCGCGCGCGCCGGCGCGCCGCCAGAAGAGACGGGCTCGGTCGGTGAATCCCATGTTCGAGAAGTAGAACACCGAGTCGACCGCCTCCACCGAGACGTGGGAGCCGATCTTGACCCCGTCGGTGGCCGCGCCGTGGCAGAAGAGCCGCGCGCCGCCCTCGAGCTGCACGAGCGCCAGGTGGAGCGGGGCCCGGAAACCCTCGGGCGGCGAGTGCAGCGTGGTGAATGAGACCACCTCGCCGAGCGGCGGCAACGTGGCCGCCTCCATCTTCACCGGGTGGTCCGGGCAGAGGCTGGCCGGCGGCACCACCAGGCGGCGGCAGCGGGGGCAGCGGGAGGCACGCAACAGCTCCGGCATCAGCGGCGGGCCTCCACCAGCGTCACCCAGTTGTTGGTGGCGAGCCCGCCGATCGACTGGGCCAGGCCGACCCGCGCCGGGACCTGGCGGCCCTCGGCCTTGCCGCGGAGCTGCCAGCACAGCTCCACGATCTGGGAGATGCCGGTCGCGGCCAGCGGGTGGCCGCGGGCCTTGAGCCCGCCCGACGGGTTGATCGGCAGCCGGCCGCCCACCGCGGTCTCGCCGTCGAGGGTGGCGCGCCCCGCCTTGCCCGAAGGCACCAGGCCGGTGTCCTCGAGCGAGATCAGCTCGAACGGGGTGAACGCGTCGTGCAGCTCGGCCACTTCTACCCGCTCGGCGCCGAAGCCGGCCATGCGATACGCCGCCCGCGCGGCCGCCTGGGTGGCCCGGAAGGACGTGAGGTCGCTCCGGTAGCGCACCGCGATCGAGTCCGCCCCCTGCCCGATTCCGGCGATCCGCACCGCCTGGGGCTCGGCGGTGAGCACGAGCGCCGCGCCACCGTCCGAGATCGGGCAACAGTGGAAGAGGCGCAGCGGGTCGGCCACGAGGCGGCTCTCCATCACCGCCTCGAGCTTCACCGGCTCCTGGAAGTGGGCGTAGGGGTTGCGCGCGCCGTGGGCGTGATTCTTCACCGCCACCTGCGAGATCTCCCGGAGCGTGAAGCCGCGGCGGTGCATCGCGGCCCGGGTGACCAGGCCGGCCAGCGCGGGCATGGTGGTGCCGTAGCTCTTCTCGTGGGGATCGATCGACCGGCCGATGATCTCGGACACGCGCGGGGTGGCCACGTGGGTCATCTTCTCGCCGCCCACCACCAGGATTGAGCGGTGGAAGCCAGCGGCGATCGCGGCGTAGGCAGAGTAAACCGCGGCGACCCCGGACGACGTGGCGGTCTCCACCCGGAGGGCCGGCACCTGCGAGAGGCCGAGCCGGGTGGCGATCAGCGAGGCGTAGTTGCCCTCCCCGGTGAACTCCTCGGGGTTCATGGCCGCGATCACCAGCGCGTCGGGCCGCTCGATGCCCGCGTCGGCCAGGGCGGCCAGCGCCGCCTCGGCCATGAGGTCGGGGAGATTCTCGTCGCGCCGTCCGAAGCGGGTCATGCCCGCCCCGGCGATCCACACGTCGGTCACGGACCCATTTCAACCGGGCCGCGCGCGGGTGTCAACGGGTTTGCGGGAGGACCGCGCCGGCCTCTCCACGCCGCGGCGGCACCGACGGCGGCGGGACGCGGATCTCGAACTCGCGGATCAGGCGCAGGGGGTTTCGTCAAGCTGGGCGAGTGCCCCCAGGCCCGTTTCGGCGCGCGCCTCTCCGGTCAGCAGATGGTTGTAGACGAGCTGCCCCTCGAAGCGGTAGCCCCAGCGGCCGTCCACCTGCACCGGTGTGCAGCGGATGCTCCCGGCCAGGAGTTTCCGGAGCAGCTGTCGGGCCTGCGGGATCTCGCGGCCGAGGAGCGCTTGCAAATGGCTCGCTTGCGCGGTGAGCGCCCGTTTCAAGCGTGCCCCATCGAGCCGCGCCAGGGCCGTCAGGCGGTCGAGCTGCTCCAGCTCCTTGCCCAAGATCTCCTTGCGGGCGATCTCGGCCTTGATCTGCGCCATGGTCTCGGGCATCGCCCCCAGGCCGTTCAGGTAGGCGTCCCACGCCCGCTGCTTACGGTGCTCGAGTAGGGAGAGCTCTCTGGTGATCTGCGTCCGGCGGTCCAGCTGCCGCTCCTGGCCCGCCCGCAGGCGTTCGAGCGCGCGATCGACCGCCGCCACGATCATCTGCTCGTCCAGGAGCTCGCGGATCGCGTCGAGGACCGCCCGGTTGAGGATCTCCTGCCGGAGCTTCACGTGGTTCGCGCATGCAGCGGCCCCGCGGGTGTCATGGGTCGCGCAGCCGTACTTCCGCACCACCCGCCGGCGGGCGGCCCCGTGCTTCTCGTGGAAGGTCCGGATCGCGCCGCCACACTGCGTGCACTGCACGAAGCCCGGCAGCAGATATTCGGAATGTCCGCCACGCCAGGTCGGGCGGCTGAGGAGCTGCCCCTTGGGCCCGCGCACGAGCCGGCGGGCCTGCTGGGCGAAGCGCGCCTGCACCGCATCCCAGAGTGCGTTCGTCACGATCTGCAGTTCCGGCGCCGCCAAACGGATCTGCTCGGCGGCCAGCCGGGCGCGGTGTCGCTTGGTGCCCTTGCGGACGATATTCTGCACCTGCCCCCAGACCACGACCCCGCGGTAGATCTCGTTGCGGAGCATGTGCTTCACGCCGGCCTGGGCCCAGCCCTGGCGGCGCGGCGAAGGCACGCGGTCGGCATTCAGCTGATGCGCGATGCGGGAGGTGCCGTAGCCGTCGGCGTACATCTGGAAGATCCTGCGGACGATGGCGGCCTGGTCGGGGTTGATCTTCCGGACCGTGTAGAGCCGCTTGGGCTGGCCGTCGCGGCCCAGCTCGCTGCCGACGATCGGTACGTTGTCGTAGCCGTAGACCTTGGCGCCGGCCACCTGCCCCGCTCGCACGCGCCGGATCGCGGCATCGAAGACACGCTGGGAGGCCTTCTCCCGCTCCATCTCGGCGGCGAAGCTGGTCAGCTGCATCATGATCTTGTCTACCGCATTGTCGAGCGTCCGCTCGCGATCGTCCAGGTAGTAGAACACCCGCACCTCGGACTCGATCACCTGCTTCAGGATCCAGCCAGTTTCGATGTTCTCGCGGCCGAGGCGCGACTCCTCGGACATGATGAGCACCTGGAACGACGGCGAGGGCTCGAGGGCGCTGAGCAGGCGGATAAGGCCGGGGCGCTTCTTGAACTCGGCACCGCTCACGCCATCGTCCACGAATATCGCCTCCTCGCGGACGGTCCAGCCCTTGCGGGCGGCGTAGGCGCGCGCGTGCTCCACCTGGCGGGTGACGGACTTCTGCTCATCCGAGACGTCCTGCTCGGTGCTCTTGCGGGCGTAGATGGCGGCGATCATTCACTCTCTCCGGCTCAGCTCGTCCCACTGCTCGTTCATGAGTGCTTGAAGCCTACCAACATCCCGATCGCCGAGCGAGCCTTAACCTCGGAGCCGTCGTGACGTGACGCCTTCCGTTCGTCGGCGTCGACGTTACTGTTCCCACAGTTCCGGCGTGAGCGCATCAGCCGCCCGTCCCCACAACTTCGGCACCATCAGCCTGAGCACCCCGGCCAACCGGCCGATGGGCGAATCGGGCGAGACCCTGTCCTGTTTCATCCATCGGCTCCGGAACCTTAGGGTTTCCAGCAAAATAGAGTTCAGGATGCTTCTGCACATCAGCCACCAGTGCGTCGGTCAGCAGCTCGATCAGCTCGTCACGTAGGTCGCAGGGCATTTCAGGGCTCATACGGGCGACCCGAATAGACACTGACGATGGAGGGTCGACAACACGTCCATCCGATCTGGGTGCTCGAGGAACCCAGCCAGCGTGGGAACGAGGTCCATGTACATCACGGGCCGGCCGGCCTACGGGCTTGGAGCTTAGGTGCTCTGGCGCGGATACGCAGGTCACGTGGGCGAGCGAGTAGCGTCCCAGTGGGGCACAGCCTGCCGTCCGGCGAGCCGCCCTGCTCGCACTCGGGGCAGTCACGGAGATGTCGATGGAATGGCGCGGTATCGACGTCTATCACACGTTGCTGCAGCTCGGTTCGCCTGGCCCGAGCTTTCATGGCCCGACCGGGCGCAGGCACAGGTTTACGATGATGAGCCTGCCATCCACCCGCACGGCCCCGGCCGGACGCGTCGTTGAGCTACCGACGCCGTGGGGTGAACCACGGCGTCGGACCTGGTCGTCATGCTGCTGATGATTCCGGGATGTAGTCACCCGGGGTGTCCTCGAGCACGCCAGTTCGCCCGCCCGAAGGTCTTGATCCGTACCGTTCCCTGTCCCTGTCCCATTCCCATCCCGAGCCCCAGCCCCATTCCCACCTCCACTCCCAGGTCGCTCAAAGAGGACGGTCTGTCGCGGCGAGTAGTTGGAGGATGCCTTTGGCAGACGGGGCGGGGTCACGCGAGCCTCTCCAGGACGGCGGCGACCTTGCTGTAGTGGTTCGCGGCCGACAGAGGCTGCTGCTGGCCGTCCACGTCCACGGTGACGACTCGGACCCGCCAGTATTTCTCAGTGAGTGTCTGAACGGGTACCCGGTCTTGTCTCATTCCCGGGCCCAGCAGCTGGATCCACCGAGCGAGCCTGGACGATCTCCCCAGGCGGCGCCCGTCGTTCGGAAGGTTGAAGAATCCCGGAACACTCCGCGCGATCACCACGCCATTCACGATAGGCCCATCAAAGATGTCGAAGAGCGCCTCAAGGAAGGGCCGATTGTGGTAGCGACGGCGTCTCACCGCCGTTGACACGGCCTCGTAGACAGCCGGGGGGATCTTCGGCCGCGGGTTCTCGACGGTGAGGACAAAGTGGTCGTCCGGATCTCGACGCCCGGACCCGATGGCGGAGACGCCGGCCCGAGCCGGCTTGGGCCGGGCTTCGATGGCCGCGCTGTCGGCGAGCTTCACCGTGGTCATCACACAAGGCCCCCCGCCCCGGCTGACTGGGCGCGGCTGCTCCGCATGACCAAGCCTAGGCACTCGACGAGGGCGGATGCAGAAGAACCGCCCGTGGCCGGCGAGGATCCGGGCGACCCGGCGGGCGCCGGGACCGTGGAGATCACGCGCTGATTTCGTGGGTCACATGGGCTCTCCACGTTCCGAGACATTCCTGGAACCCCGCGATCATGATTCCGACCGCGTTCTTGCTCGCCGTGTAACGGGCACCGACCGTGAAGAACTCCTCGGCGAGCTCCTTCGTGTCCTGGTCGGGCATTGCGTTGATCACGTAGGCCCGAAACCGCTCACCGGGCTCATCTGCGGCCTTCGCCGGGCGGCCGAGGGCCTTGCCAACCTCGTCCCGAAGGGCCTCCCGGGAGTGTGTCTTGGCCAGCTCGGCCCATTTGAGGAGCGTGGGCATGGTGGGCTCCTTCTTCAGGATCAGCACGAGAACGTCCAGCTTGTGCAGGCCAACCCCGCTGAGCGTCCTCGAGGCCTCCTCCCGCTCACCAACCGTCGCCAGAACCTCGCCCACCGCAATCAGCTGGTAGGCCGTCCTTCGCTTGACGCCGACCGCCTCTTCCCAGAAGGCCTCCTCGCTCTCGTAGCGCCCGGCCCCCAGGGCCGGCGCCTTGGTCCAGAGCTGCGCGTCGTGCTCCTCGTGGAGCGCCACGGCGAGCTCGAGGTAGTGGTCCGTCAGGCGCTCGCGCAGGCTGCGCAGGCGGTTCACCCGCTCTGCTACCGGCCTCGGTGCAACGTGTTGCACTGCGGTCTTAGTCTGCGACTTCATTGCTCTCTCCTCCGGTGTCCGAAGCTGCTCCCAGCTATGGCCGGTGGTTAGGCCTCACTTGGGCGCGCGCCTTCACTCTATTGAGTTGCACACGTCGCAAAGGGGGAAAGATTATTTGCGAATTATTTGCGGCAACGCTATCGTGGGTCCGGGAAGCCCGAGATGCTTAGACGACAAAGCCTCCGACCGCAGCCGCCTATGTGCCAGTGCGGCAGGCGAACCCAGCTGCACCGCCAAGGGCGAGGGCCGTTCACGCGAGCTGGGCGCCGTGAGGCGGGGTTCTGGACTCGTTTCACCTGCCCCAATTACCGCCGTGGGATCTCCCACAACCACTTCCACGGAGTGATAGATGGGCAGGGTCGGCCCGTCGAACTTTCTCGGCGGCACTTCAAGATAAACTTGCCCGGGCGCCCTCAGTGCACCGAGTGCAGCGAGCTTTTGGCCACGCACGCCTTTAACCCACTGAGAAATGGAGGGGGCAGGTACTTTACTTGCACCACACGGGGCTGCAGCCGGCGGGGTGAGTATCTATTTCATCAAGAACAAGAAGGAGGGCGGTGGCTACCGGTCTATTCTGCGCCTGGACCAAAGCCGCAAAATCTGGGAACCGATGAATGCCCCGGGTGCGGAGAACGCGGAAAGCTTCGATCGAGGGGCTACTTTAACAAGACCCGGAAGTATCGGAAACCTTACCGCCGGGTTGAGTGTCAAGCCTGCCGCCAGACCTTCAGACTCATCCAGCCAGGCGTCCTAGAGAGCGCCCCTGCACCCGGCTTCCAGGCGAAGCATAAACCGCCGTTCTGCTCCGTACATGGGACAGCGATGAGGATGGGTGCGAGTCTGAAGCGCCAGGATGTCGGTCGTTTCTACCAGTGGAGATGTCGCCGCGCTCGGTGCAAGGACAGTGTGCTGTTAGACAGCAACGGCAGTCCGGTCGCCCCGACCCCTAAGAGGACCCCTGCCATCAATCTCCGGCTCCGCTGCGAGATGCTTGGGTGTAACCACCCCCGAGACAACCAAATTGACGGTCGAAAGCGATATTGTCGCGAGCACAGTCGACTGTCGGCTTTCCAGCGCTGGCGGGAACAGAAAAAACGGCGGATCGCGATAGGTGACGAGATACACACACGCTTCAGGAGCGCGAAAGTTTTGATTGGGACCGCCTCCGGGCAAACGGCAGGTGCCCCGACTGAGCTGGGCTCGTGGTTGAGTGTCGAACTCCAAAAGCGAGGCGAGTCCTATCGAACCGCCGCCCGGAAGGCGGACTTAAACGCCCGGAAAATATACAACTGGGTGGCGGGGATCAGTGTCCCGCGAAGGGACGATCCAGACTTCGCTCGGCTAATCGATCGCCTGAGAATTGATCCCGGTGGCATTTGGGGGAAGCTAGTAGGCGCCTAGTTGGTGAACGAGCATGAAGTTGTTCCCCCGGGGAAGTCAGACGTTCGAGGACTTTGGCGCCCTCGTGATCCGCCCCGTGGGTCAGCTCCGCACCCAGCCGCCAGCCGACGACCGCTGCGCTGGCCGTCTCAACGAACGAGTCGATGCCGAAGCCGATGAGCCCTACTGACGAAGCGACGACCCCAGCGCTGATGGCGATGATGCCCTCGATAGTGTTCCAAAGCACCGTCCCGGCCTCCAGCCGGACGCCTCGCAGCAGAAGTTCTTCTCGGGTGTTTGGCATGGCGCGAGTATAGCAACGGCGCACCTGGTCAAGCAGGTGGCAGGAGAGTAGTCTGGTCGCCGGGAGCGGTCAGGGAAGCGAACACGTAGGCCCCGGAGGAAGCCAAGAAAGGCGTCGTATTTCTCGGAGACCGGAAGTTGGAGCTCAGGCCTTTCCGCGTGCGACCTTTGGGTTATGAGTTGCCTTGAGACCGTGTCGGCAACCCTCTGATCTCGCGTGGAATGGCCGGAACGATGAGCAATTGTCGGTTCTTTACTAGTGGCCCTACGTATCTCTCGTTCGAGGATGTTTCGGGCTGATATGGGAGCAGAACGGGAGCAGATGACCTTTGGGCTTTGCCCAAGCCTCTCCGCGGCCCTGACGCCCGGGCACCCAGCCGAGCTGCCGCGCCGAGGCCCACCAAATTCCGTGGAGATTCTACCGTTTGCCGAACACCTCGTCGAACAGATCGATCATCGCCCTCCACGAGCGTTTGTCGGCGACCGCATTGTAGGCCAACGCCGGATTGCCAACCTTGCCGGCATCTGGGTTGGTGAAGCTGTGCACCGTGCCGCCATAGGCATGCAGCTGCCAGTCCACCTTGGTTTGCCGCATCTGCTCTTCGAAGGCGGCGACCTGCGGCGGTGGAACAAACGGATCGTCGGCGCCGTGACAGACCAGCACCTTGCAGCGGATGCTCTTGTTGTCGTCCGGCCGCGGCGCCTCCAGCCCGCCATGGAAGCTGACGGCGGCCCCCAACGGTGCACCGCTCCGGGCCAGTTCAAGCGACGTGCTGCCGCCGAAGCAATAACCGATCGCCGCAAGCTTCCCGCGATCCACCCCTGATTGCGCCGTCAGCGCGTCGAGCGCCGCTTGGGCACGGCCGCGCCAGCGCGTCAGCTCGCTGCGCACCGCGGTCATCAGCTCGATCGCGTGCGGCAAATCGCGTGCTTTCGCCCCGTCGCCATAGGGATCCGCAGCCAGCGCGACATAGCCGAGCGCCGCGAGCCGCCGCGCGCGCTCCATGACGTGCTCGTCGATGCCAAAGGCCTCGGGGAACAGCACGATGCCGGGCCTCGCGCCGGCACCGTCCGGCGTCGCGAGATAGCCCTTCAGGTTGACCGCGCCGTCGCGGTAGTCGAGCGTCCTGGTCGCCATGATTCGCCTCCTTGCGTAAGGGCGTAGTCAACACCAGACACCCTCCGGCGGGGGGTCAGCCATCGTGATCGCAGGTCCTGGCTTTCACGGTCACTTCCCCGGAGTTGCGAATGGCATATCGTGTTCTATGCGGTGCTCGGCGATCCTCCACGCGCCGTCGTTGTTCCTTCCAAGAGTAGAGCGACAATATCCCGACTCGATCGGCGTGATGGTCCCCTGGATCCCCACCGTGCTTTTGGGCCAGCCCCCCGCCGGCTTTTCGGCACCCACGACGTTGTAAACGATGAATTGCGCGTCGACGGTGGCGCGTTCGCCATCGACCTCGATGATCGTATCAAAGGTGGTATGGTGGCTCCAGCCACCAGCGGGATGTGCCTTCGTCACGTTTGACATGGCATTCCCTATGGCCTCTCGCCCCGCCAGCTCCGCTATCAACTCCTCTTTCCCGCCATTGGTGTAGAAGATCGTGACCTTACCGTTTGGAATGAACAGTTCGGCCAAAGCCGCGCCGTCCCGGCGGTCGACCGCGCGGACATACTTTGCAATGACCTGTTGAATGTCGCGCTCGTCGCTCATCACTAGAGCCCTTTCTCTGTCGTCATCGTCATCGCTCGCCTCGATGACGTCGTCGGCATCCTTGCTATAGGCACGATCACGCTGACAGTGCTGCTAGAAAGGAATCAGACGTTTCCTAGCTCTCGCCGGATGCCGGTCTGGTGTTCATTCTCATTGTTTGCATTTCAGCCGCCGCTTCCTTTCGTCTGGTCGTTCCACTCGGCATCGGTCAGGCTCCAGCCGCCTCCGAGCGCCTTGTAGAGCTGCACGTGCGCGAGGAGCCGGTCGCGCCGGATCTGGGCCAGTACGTTCTCCGCCGGGTAGAGCTGCTGCTGGGCCTCGAGCACCTCGAAATAGCTGGCGAATCCCTGCCGATACCGGTCCATGGCATACTCGGCGGCCTGCTCGAGCGCCTTCACCGACGCTCCTGCCCTGTCTCGGCCTCGCTCAGCTTGCCCAGCAGGGTGAGGGCATCCGAGACCTCCCGGAGCGCAGTGAGCACCGCCTGCTCGTACTGGAGCTTGACCTGCTCCCACTGCGCCTTGGAGACCCGGTAGTTCGAGAGGTTCCGGCCCCCCTCGAAGATCGGTCCCGACAGCATGCCCGCGACGGCCCAGATGGTTGCGGTGCCGCCCGTGAGGGCCGACACCTCGGGGCTCGCCCGGCCGAAGAGGGCGGTCAGGCTCAGCTGCGGGAAAAACGCCGCCTTGGCCACGCCGATGTTGGCATTGGCGCCGACGAGCTTCTGCTCCGCCTGCCGGAGGTCCGGCCGGCGCTCGAGCAGCGCCGACGGCAACCCGG
>WNFO01002880.1_pt1 | contig 14357 bp, 11 predicted proteins | sample 5400251 | NCBI WGS metagenome assembly WNFO01 (sample SAMN13153354, study PRJNA577476) | soil metagenome | isolation source: 100 cm saprolite under Madrone tree | place: USA:California | collected 2016-06-14 | reverse complement strand
TTGTTGCCGGTTCGAAGGAGACGCTGCAATACCTGCGTTTCTACGCGCATCCTTACGTTTACTCCTGCGCGCTTCCACCGGTAGTGATCGCCGCCATTCTCAAGGCGCTGGAGCTCGGCACGAGTCAGCCAGAACTACGTGCGAAACTTTGGGAGAATGCCGACTATTTCCACGCGCAACTTGAAAGCCTGGGACTCGACACCGGAGAGTCGACAACCTATGTGATGCCCATCGTCATCGGAGATCGAGAGCGGATGTATCGGATTGGGCATGAACTTCGGCGACGCGGTCTGTGGGTTGCGCCGGTGGATTATCCAGCCGTGCCGCAAAATCGAATCTGTTTCCGCGCATGCGTGACTGCCAAACATACGCGTGCAGATCTCGACGAAGCCCTGAACATCCTCGCGGACACGCTGGTTCCTGCGGCACTGCGGAGCGCGTAAATTTGCGATTGGCGGTGAGTTCCATGTCGCAACGCAAAGATGCGCTCCGTTCACGCGTCGAAACCACTTACAAAGCACGCGAAGTCGAGGGAGTTCTCGATCTGTACTTTTACAGGCCGATAGGATTTCGGCTGGCCGAGCTTTTCGCACAGCTTAAGATCACGCCCGCGACAGTCACGTTGCTGGCCGGGGTCTGCGGCATCATCGCGGGACGGCTCTACTACTATCGCGATTTGCGCATCAACATCGTTGGCATGGTGCTCCATGTTTGCGCTAATGCGCTCGACAATGCGGATGGCCAACTCGCTCGCTTAACGCGGACAGAAAGCCGCAAAGGGCGAGTCATTGATAGCATCGCCGACCATTTGGTCTTTGTGAGCATTTATCTGAATCTGGTTTTGCGTTGTCTGGCTGAAGGTTTTTCGCCGGCGATCTGGTTTCTCGCGCTTGCTGCTGGCATCAGTCACGCTTTCCAAGGGGCAGCAGCTGACTATTTCCGCAGCACCTATCTCTACTTTGTAGCAAACGGAGCACGGGCTGGGATGGATTCCGCCTCCGGACTCCGCTCTGAGTACAGAAAGTGGAGCTGGCGTCAGAGAGCGTGGGACAAATTCCTCCTCGCGCTGTATTTGAATTTCACTCGCCAACAGGAAATGCTCGCGCCGCGTCTCAAACAGCTGCGTGGTACAGCCGGCGAATTGTTCCACGGCCAAATTCCGGGCTGGTTAGGACAACGTTATCGAGATTCGACGGGCCAGACGTTTAAGTGGTGGGGCTTGTTGATGACCAATAGCCGCATGCTGGTTTTGTTTGCTCTCTTGTTCGTGGGCCAGCCGGTTTATTACTTTTGGTTTGAGCTCATCCCGCTGAACTTACTTTTCATTTATCTGCTTATGCGTCAGGAAAGAATGGCGAAATCGTTGGTGGAGACGGTAGACGGCTCGAAGTATTCGGCGTAGAACGAATCCCATCTTAAACGTTGTCATGTTGAGCGAAGCGAAACATCTCTGTCTATTTTTCGTGGGCGCTCGGTACAGAAACCGACCAGAGATTCTTCGCTTCGCTCAGAATGACATTATGAATCGCTGCTAGCCTTTGCTTTCGTGTCGAAGATCGAAGTTTCAGAAGTAACCTCGCGCCGCGAGCGCGATGCGTTCATCAAATTTCCATGGCAAATTTATGCGAATGATCCGGCGTGGGTGCCGCCGCTGATCCTCGAACGGAAAGCTTTTCTCGATCGCAAACGGCATCCGTTTTACAGGCACGGTGACGCCGCGTTATTTCTCGCTCGGAAGGACGGCAAGATTCTTGGGCGGATCATGGCCAGTGACGATCCAAATTACAATTCGCTACACGAATCTAACGTCGGCTGTTTCGGCCTGTTCGAGTGCATCGACGAGCGCGATGTATCCGCTGCGCTGTTTGAAGCTGCGGCCAGTTGGCTTCGCAAGAGAGGACGTGACGAGATGATCGGACCGATCGATTATTCAACCAATTACGTCTGCGGTTTGTTGATCGATGGATTTCAGTTTCCACCGACAATATTAACTGCGCACAATCCGCCGTACTACCGGCAGTTGATCGAGAGCTGCGGCTTTACAAAAGCGAAGGATTGGTACGCCTGGTGGTTCGCTGATCCTTCAAAAGTTGTCGGGCATTTGCGACGGCTCGCGACACGCGTTCACAGGCAGCGGCCCGTCACTCTTCGTTCAGCCAATCTCAAAAATCTTCGGGACGAGAGCAGGCGGCTCCGTGAAATTTACAATCAGGCGTGGGAAAAGAACTGGGGTTTTGTACCCTTTACAGCAGCAGAGATCGAGTTCATGACCCACGAACTGAAGCCGCTGCTGGTGCCGGAGTTTGCCTGGATCGCTGAGATCGGGAACGAGCCTGTCGGATTGACGTTGTGTCTGCCCGACATCAACGTCGTCCTGCGCGAGCTTAACGGCCGTCTGACTCGCTTTGGCCTGCCGATCGGTCTAATCAAATTGCTGCTCTACAAGAAGCGCATAAAAAAGGGCCGCCTGATCGCGCTCGGCGTGGTCGAGAAATATCGGCGCGCGGGAATCGCTGAGATGCTGGTGCTGCGAGTGATGGAAGAAACGATGATCAAACGAGGCATCACCGGCGAACTCAGTATGACGCTCGAAGACAACTTCATGATCAACCGTTTTCTCGAGGCGATCGGTGCGCATCGCTATAAAACGTATCGCATCTACCGCAAGTCAATCGCGTGAGCGGATGCTGAACAGGTGTCGGTTACGAATGAAATTCCGAATTGCGCTCGCCAGATTATCACGTTCCCGACGTAAACATTATTCAATCAGTCTGTTGAAGCCGTGGGGATTCGACGCTACAAGAGATATCGAATTTTCAAACGGATGCTGACGTAATGAGTAAACCCCAAGATGGTTTCGTTTCGCGGGTTTTGAATCGGCCGATTTCGCGCCGTATCACGCATTTTTTGCTTAAATTTCCGATTCATCCCAACGCGTGGACGATAGCGATCTTCGTTTTGCCGTTAATCGCCTGCATATTTTTGATACGCGGCAATTACCTCAGCGTCGTCATCGGCGCAGCTATTTTTCAAGTCTTCAGTATTCTGGATGGTTGCGATGGCGAAATTGCGCGCGCCAAAAACCTGGAATCAAAGTTCGGCGAACGCCTGGATTACTTCTGCGATTTTGTTGCAAGCCTTCTGTACGTTCTCGCTCTCGGATTAGGGCTTCATCGTTCGACTGAAGGGATTGTGTGTGCCGTCCTGATTACGGCCAACGAGTGTTTCCTACGAGCTGGCAGGAGCCAAAGCTCGATTGCTCCCTCCGAGTTGCATGAGTCGTTTTATGCTAGACACCACGTGATGATCGGGTATTCCGGTTTGCTCAATCTCGGCGGACGATTTGTGTGGTGGCTCTTTCAGCTAACCAAACGCGACATGGCTGTCGTCGTTTTTCTTATGCTTGCGTTACTCGGCCTGGCTGACTGGATCCTTCATCTTTGGATGATTGTCGCCGGCGCGAGCCTGGTTCTCAGCGCGTTCGCCGCGATCAGGGCCGGCAGTGGCCAAGGCGAAGTCGTGCGCGAGCCATGATGTGAAGTTGCGGCCTGCGGCCCGACAAGCGCAGTCCCTGAAGCCGCATTATGTCAGCGCGTGCTCTGTGCGTTTGGCCAGTTCCTTTTCTGCGTGCTGCAACATTTGCGGAGTATCGACGTCCTGCCACCAGGCGCCGCCTATATCGATCGCGCGGACCTTGTCGTCAGCAGCCATCATCCGAACTCCGTCAGCCAGACTGCAATCCCGAAAGCTTTCGGGACTGTTGGACTTCGCGCGCTCGAGATAATCAAATATTTCGAGGGAACAAACGAACAAACCGGTATCAATCGCATCGAATTCCCGAAGATGTTTCCCGATATTGGTGACCCTGTTTCTGCGCGTTTGGACTTTCATTGCGTCGCGTAAATCGAAAATGGAATGGAGTTTTCGATCCACAGCGACATTGAGCAAATCGGGATCCGATGACTCGATTAGAAGATCTACAATCGCGTTATCGAAAAGATGGTCGCTCATCGTCAGGAGAAACGGTGACCTGACGCGGCGGGCTGCTGCGAGGACCGACACGCCGTTTTGTTTCTGCCAATCGGGATTTTCGATGAAGAACGCGCTGAGGCCGGAAGGAAACAACTGCTTGAGCTGCGCGATGATGCGCTCGCTTTCGTAACCGACCACGAAGTTGATGTTTTTGATCCCTGTGCCGATCAAGGCATCCAGCGTGTACGAAATCAACGGACGGCCAAGCACGGGGACAAAGGGCTTTAGGACAGTTTTATCCGAACCGCGCAGGCGGGAGCCCTCGCCAGCCATCAAAATCACAGCCTCAGAGATCCGCGTCATAATTTGTAATATCTTCTTAGTCCCCAAAGGCGAATACGCTGCGGAAGAAACCGAAAAATTAGCGGTGCAATCTTTGATTGAAACGCGTCGCCAACTGTAATCCGCACCGGCGGCTGCGGAGTGTTCATCAATTTGAGAACATGCCGCGCGACGAGATCAGGACCTGGCGCCTTCTTCAGATTGCGTTCAACTATTTCCCAGGTTTTGGCGATCTTTCCCTCGTACTGCTGATCCGCATTGGTGATCTTGATCACGCTCTCGTTGAATTCCGTGGAAATGTCTGCCGGTTGAAGATCAACGATGTGGAGCGGGGAATGAGCCAACTCGAGCTGTATCGACATGGTAAAGGCTGCCAGCGCTGCTTTCGCGGAGTTGTAAGCCGCCATGAACGGCACTGGAAGGCGAGAAGCTAACGAACTGACGTTGATGATCAAACCTTCTCCACGCGCTTGCATGTGGCGAAGCGCGAGTTGCATCAATTGGATTTGGCCGAAAACGAGAATTTGAAACTGGCTGGTAATCGTTTTCACGGGAAGGAACTCGGCGGCCCCAAAGTGACCGGCCCCGGCGTTGTTGATCAAGACGTCGAAATAGCCAGCTTCCGCGAGAGCGGCATTGAATGCCTCCTCGATGGAAAGCGGATCGGCCAGATCAAGACGGACCGGATGCCACCGCGGCATTTTTGGGATGCGTTCCAAATTGCGCGATGTGCCCCAGACTTCGTGACCCTCCGCCACGAGTAACGTCGCCATGGCGAGGCCAATGCCGGAGCTTGCACCAGTGATAAAAACTCTTTTCACGATTTGGAAAATGGTTGCGCGCCACGGGAGGGATTGCGTGTTGCTCCCACATCGATTCCTATTTTAAGTATCGCTCCGATGCAAGAATGTCCTGTTCAGCAGTCTCGTTGTTGTGCGAGTCGTGTTAAAGGCTTGCCAGGCTTTAAGATCTCGATCTTGTCTCAATGTTGCCGCTGATTTCGGTTGTTCTTTTAATCTTGGGTGTGGTGGGTGTTAAGCGTCTGCTTCCACGTAATAGAGAGCGTCGGCGACAAATGCGCTTCATTCGTGAAACATTGGCCGCCAACCGCACGCTCGATAATCGGCGCGTCATCGCATCACTGTCGACGGTGCCCGATCGGATCAACAATTTGATGCCAACGATTCGATCTCTTCTAAAGCAAACGCGGCCACCGGATGAGATTGTGTTGGCCATTCCGGAATTTTCGATTCGCGAGCGGCGACCTTATGTCGTGCCGAAATACATTTCGCGGTTGCCGCGCGTGCGTGTTTTGCATTGCGCCGAGGATTGGGGGCCAGCAACGAAGTTTATCGGCGCGATTCAGGATGAGCTGGCAGCGGGGCGGGAAAATACGTTGATCATGGTCGTAGACGACGATCGGCTTTATCCGCGCGATGCGCTTGAAACTTATCTTTACTACAGCGAACAATTGCCGAACGCGGCCCTTTGCTTTCGCGGCGCCGCCATGCCGTCTACATTGGATTGGGACGATGCCAAAATGATTCGCGCGAGCGAGCTGCGCGAGCCGCGCCCGGTGGCCGTTATCACTGGGTGCGGGAGTTATTTGATTCAGCCGAGATTTTTCGACGAATCGCTCTGGGATTATTCAGTAGCCTCGCAAGTCGCGTTTCATATCGACGACATTTGGATTAGTGGATGTCTCAGTCGTCGCGGCGTGAAAAGATACGTCGTTCCTGCATCGGCCATGATGCAAAGCGTGCTTCGGCAGCGATGGACTGTGTCGCTAAACAAGATTCCCGGCCGTCAGAAACTCAACAATGAAACGATCGCGTTTTTTCGCGACGGTTGGGATATTATTCGGCCATGCTGATATTAGCTACGGGCACGGCGTTGGGCTTCGATGCTGCGTCGAGCTGCTCTAGCACTGCGGTTGCCACCTCTTCCAAAGTGATTGCGCTAGTGGCACGCTCAGCAAATCCTCGTTTGTAAAAGAATTCTTTGATCAATGGCGAAACAATCTTTCTCTGAAGACCATAATCATGGATTTCCCACGGACTGGTACAAGTAAACAGACTGACACATCGCACCTTGCTGCCCAGTGCCAGATGCATTGGAAGAGTGTCACCGCTAACCAGACACCGATGATTCCAGACATCCCCCAGATGCTCAAGAAGCGATGATCGTTTGGGCAGGACGTTCACGATCAAGCCGTTTCTTTTCATTATCCGCTCAAGTTCGTCATAGTATGCCCACTTTTTCATGGGCCAGATCGGGCCTGACTGTGCTGCAATTGCGACATCTCCCTTTAGACTAGTTTCCGTCGGCTCAGGTAGACAGTAGCGGTCGCCTTCGAACCGCCATCCTAAACCTTCGAAGATCAATTCCTGATAGGTCCGCCGATTCTCGTACTTGAGTTGATCGGCTTGCTGCTTGCCGTATCTACTTATAACACTCAGATCAAACCACGGTCGCGAGTCATCGGTGTAGCGCAAAGAGTTCCCCGAATCGAGATACGCCCCAAATAACTGTTTATACTTAAGCAGCTTGAGAAAAGACCCGATTTCCTGCCTGTCCTCAAGATTGATGACAAGCTCATATAGAGTGCCTTTGGTTTGGTCGCGCTGCTCCCAACAAACACATTTTAGACCTTCCTTTACTCCTTCGAGCCAGACGGTATTTTTTGCTTGAGTTAGCCATGTGATCTGACCATCGAGCCGCCTTAATAGCGTCGTGGTTCGGACTACGTCCCCGGCCGCACCGAATTTGATGATCAACACGTTCATATTGGAGGCAACCGAAGACTTCGGCTTAGGGGCGCCGGAGATGGAAGTACCAATGATGTCGCCACCACTGAAGCCCAAAGATTGCCAGGAAAAGTGCAGCGCTGGTGACTTGTCCCACAATTCCAGACAAAAATCCGCGGCAGACCAAAGCGGGAATGATTGCGATTCCTGCGGCGATGAGCGGCGGGCTGATGTCGCTCCATGAATCTTTCCAGTGAAAGACCCATCGCAGCGTCGCATAGCGTAGAATGCCTTGAACGACGTAGGGCAAAAGGATACCAAAAGCCGCACCCATCACTCCGAAGCGCGGAATTAACCAGAGAAGCCCGGCAAACGCGACGACGCATGTGATCGACGAATGCAGAAGGTTCAGACGCGGCCGTTGGACCATGATGACCGTTTCGCCCAGGGAAACAAAGGCATTGGTAGCACTGGCCAGAGCAACGATGCCGAGCCAGCGGCCGCCTTGCCAAAATGCCGGACCGTAAATGAGCAGAATCGTGCTGCCCGCGAGCGACAGGACCGCAACGAGTGGCAACAAAATCCAGAGCATCCACTGAGCGAGCCGCGCGTAAGTCGCCGCCGCTATTTCGTGATCGCCGGTCGCGGTCATGCCGGCCACGACCGGCGCGAAAATGGGGTTGAAAGCCTGGTTCACTTTTCGCAGCCCGTTCGCTGTGCCGATCACCGCACTGTAAACACCGACGGTTGCAAGCGTCACACCGGGTGCGCGTCCAACGAAGTAACCGAGCATGAGAAGGTCCAACCGGGCGATAAACGCGTTAATCAGTTGATAAATGCTGATGGGAGCCGAATACGCGAGTAGCGACCGTGCTTCGCCGAAAGGGGAAACAACTTCCTTTTGGGGGGGAACATGTCGAAACAACGTTGAAGCGAGCGCGAGTGCAATAAGTCCTGACCCTGCGGTCCCAACAATTGCAGCCACTTCCGGTGAGGACTGCTTAAAGCCGACGGCAACTGCAAGGAGGAAGGCGAGTGTCGTTGCAATTGGTTCCATCATCCCGCGTGAGTAGATGTCGTGTTGCATCACTTTCATCCCCCGCGAGATAGCGGTACTGATGCGATACAGAGCCAGACCTGGCATCGCGCAAAGAACGAGCGCAAGCGCCGAAACCATCTGCGGCTGTATATGAAGACGGTTGTTAAAAAACCGGAGGCCCAGTATCACAACGACGGCAGTGATAATGGACTGCGCAACCCCTAGCACGACAGCGATTCGAAAAAGCGCCCGGCTTCTCGCGCGGTCGCCCACGGCCTCCGAGCGCGCGATGAACGTCGTGATAGCATTGTCGAGGCCAAGCACCCCGATCTTGCTGATGATGTCAGTTGTTGACCAGGCAACCGAGAATATGCCGAGTGCTGCCGGCCCGAGCATTCGCGCAACCAGAAATGTGAATATGCCGCGAAAATTCGACGCCAACATCGCGATGGTGTTCAGGAAGGCGCCGCGTTTTAGCTCCACTCCGGTTTCGTCTACGCGCGCCGGTGCATCCACCGCCAGGGGCGGGACGTCGAGCATACCTTCGGTGGTGCCCACTGACTCCTCACGAAGTCGGTCCCTGCGCTGAGCAATTTCAAGGTTATATGACATGAGAAAGAGCGCCGTGACTCAGTTTCGGCAGAATACTCTCGATGAAAGGAGTTGACTGAAATCGACAAGACGTGTCTGGTCAAGGGAGTGTATTGCCGCAGTCATTATTGCGTCGGATAGGAAATTGTCGCTCACACTGAGAATGCGTTCACCCCAAACTGCATGAGCATTCCGGCGATTACGTGAACGGAAAGGGGCGAAACCAAGTCTACTATTTCCTGGCAGAAAACCGCGAAAAATCCATCTTTTGCCCGAGCTAGAAGGTCTTCGCAAGGATTGATGATCGTAGTAGGGCCAGAAAATGGATCTCCCGGCAGGCATTCGCACTTTGCAACGCACCGATCGCTGGGTTGGTGTGCCGCTTTGCGCTATTTTAACCCTTCTCAGAAGAATCTTTGAATCCGCGTGGCGGCGAGGTCCCCGTCAAGTTCAGCGCATTCTCTTCGTTAAGTTCGCGGAGCAAGGCTCAACCGTTCTCGCCTATTCCGCAATTCGTCGTGCGGTTGAAATGGTTGGACGTGAAAACGTTTACTTCGTCGTATTCGAAGAGAATCGCTTTATTCTCGACGCGATGGAAATCATTCCTGAGGGGAATGTGATAACGATTGCGACGCGGAGTCCCTTTGCACTAATAGCTGGGGCGCTGCACGCGGTGCTTCAGGCCTGGAAAATCCGCATCGACGCGGTCGTTGATCTGGAATTCCTGACACGTTTCTCCGCCATTCTGACGTTTGCGACCCGTGCTAAATCGCGTGTTGGGTTTCATACTTTTTTTGGTGACGGACCGTATCGCGGCGACTTAATGACACATCGGCTTTTATACAATCCTCATCTCCATACAAGTCAGATGTTCGAAACAATGGTTGAAGCGTTGACCCGCGATCCGGCGGTGCTCCCGACGTTCGACTTCGCGCCCCCTGTAAACCAGCCGCTGGCAAGATTTCGCCCCTCTGCAAGCGAAGTTGTCGAAATCAATGCCATACTCAAGCGAGAAAACGATGGCATCGGTTCTGCGCCGCTCATCCTGCTTAACCCGAATGCGAGCGATTTGCTGCCGCTGAGACGTTGGCCGGCGCCGCGCTATGTCGAACTTGCGCGCCGGTTGGTGGAACGTTATCCGGAATTGTTTATCGGATTTACGGGTGCGCCGGCTGAAGCGGCTGCTAATAACCAACTTGCAGACGAGGTCGGTTCAAGGCGCGTCATCCAGCTTGCTGGGAAAACGACGCTACGGCAATTACTCGTGGTTTACACGCGCAGTGACATCTTAGTGACGAATGACAGTGGCCCGGCTCATTTTGCCTCGATGACCTCGATTCGCGTCATCGCGTTGTTCGGGCCGGAGACACCGGCGCTATTTGCCGCGCGATCGCCGAACGCGACGGCCTTGTGGGCCGGCATAGCGTGCAGTCCTTGCGTGAATGCCTACAACAACCGGCAATCGATATGTCGCAACAATCTTTGCATGCAGGCAATCACAGTTGACGATGTTTTTGAAAAAGTTACGCGCATTTACGATTCCCTTGAGAGGACCAGATCCGGAAATTAATTTACCATTGATGCGTGTATCAAGTCATAGGTCGCGCCAATTTTGCTTCGCCGCGCTTGGAATAATCCTCCTCACCGTCGTAATTCGGCTTCCGTCTCTTTTGCATCCTGAGCCAATTGACAGCGAAGCGATGTATTCGGTGGTGGCGGACGAGATCGTCGATGGAGGTCGGCCCTATATTGACGCAGTAGAGCGCAAGCCGCCACTCCTCTTCTGGACGTACGCCGCAATATTCAAAGTAGCTGGCGAGTTCAATTGGAAGGCGCTCCATTTTGTCGCTCTGGTGTGGACACTATGCGCGATGTCCGGCCTCTATTTGATCGCCCGCGAGTTGTTTGATCGCAATACTGGTCTGATTGCCGCGCTCTTCTACGGTGTTTTCCAACCTTTGTGGATGTGGAAGACTCTTTCGTTCGACGGCGAGATGGTGATGAATCTCCCGATCATCTTGGCGTGGGCAATCGCGTTCCGCCAAAGTTCGTCCCGACTGCGACCTGAGCTCTTTGCAGCAGGTGCGCTTTTGGGCGCAGCCTTCCTGCTTAAACAGCCGGCTGCGATATCAGCAGTTCCGCTCGGTATCTATCTACTTCTCCCGAGTTATCGAACCAGCCGCAGGTTGACACGAACCAATTCGATCATTCAGGCAACGATGCTCACAGGAGGATTTTTCGCAGCCCTCGGTATCGTGACGATTGTACTTTGGAAACAAGGCATTCTCCGAGACGCAGTCTATTGGACGATTGCCGGCCATGACGTTCCGCATGTTTTTTGGCAAAAGGGAATCCTGATTACGCTGGCCTTCCTCGGAGCCTGTTTGCCTTTGGTAGTCGGGGCGATAACGGCCTGCCGGGATCAGAGTAAGATTTGGGCTGAGAGGACGGCAGAACGAACAGCCCTTTTCGGGTTACTTGCCGCCTCGGCAATCGGCGCTGCAGCGGGCGCCCGCTTTTACCCTCACTACTACGTTCAATTGATCCCTCCGCTCGCACTGCTCGCGGCGCCGTACTACGCACAACTTTGGTCCCGGACGATTCAGCCGCCCCGCTGGCTACTACTACGACCTGCGGTGACCTACGCGTGGTTGGCCCTAACGGTTGTTGCCTTCTCAATCGAGGACTGGACGGCGCTGGCTCGACGACGCCTTCCGTCTGAGGCGGGACGATACTTGTTCACGCACTCAGACCCTGCTGACAGGATCTTCGTATGGGGCCAGAGTTCGGAAATCTATCTAGACGCCGAGCGACGCCCTGCCTGTCGCTACATCACCACCTTTCCACTCACGGGTAAAGTGTTCGGCGGGTCGATCCCAGGTTTCGATACGCGTAGCAGAATTTTGCCCGGCGCCTGGAAAAACCTGGAGCGAGATTTTGCCAGGCATCCGCCGACCTACATTGTCGATGTTCAGGCCGACCCGAAGACCGCAGAGTACCCAGTAAGGGACTTTCCGATTCTGGCCAAGCTTTTGGCGGAACGATACCAGCCGGTCGCACGCACCGCTGAGGGTGTAATTTATCACCGAAAGGATTATCGCGCCTTGGCGCATCATAGCCCGAAAAGCAACCTCTAGGTCTGGCCGAAAACGGATCTTCCTGCGCGGTATCTCTACTTTACAACGCACCGATCAATGGATTTGTGTGCCCCTTGCGTCATTCCAGTATGCGAATCTTAATTACAGGAGGCGCCGGTTTCATCGGCCGGCATATCGCCGAACACTTCCAGGATCGAGCGGAGGTGCGCGTTCTTGATAACCTACGGTGCGGTTTAACGACCAATTTGTCTGGCTTGGATTGCCAACTCATCGTCGGCTCAATTCTCGATCGCGATCTCGTCAGAGAAGCTATGAAAGGCGTGGACTTTGTCTTTCATCTCGCGGCTATGGTGAGCGTGCCGGAATCCGTGCAGAAGCCGAATGAATGCGCCGAGATCAATGCTGAGGGCACAGCGATTGTTTTGGAAGAGGCGGCTCGGGCGCGGGCGAAAAAGCTGATCTTCAGCAGTTCGGCCGCAATTTACGGCGACAATCCAGCGATTCCAACAATTGAAAGCATGCCGGCCGAGCCCAAAAGCCCGTACGCCGCAAGTAAGTATGAAGCCGAACGGAATTGCAGCGCTTTCACGGATGAAGGGCGACTCGCGACTGTTTCCCTTCGCTATTTTAACGTTTTTGGTACCTACCAGGACCGGCGAGGTAAATACACGGCGGCCGTGCCGGCTTTTATTGAGAAAGCAATTCGGGACGAGCCTATCACGATTTTCGGAGACGGCCGGCAGACGCGAGATTTCATTTATGTAAAGGATGTGGTCGCAGCCAATGCGTTCTTTGCGCTAAAATCGCAGGCAACCGGGGTCTTCAACGTCGCTTGCGGGAGGAAGATCACAATAACCGACCTGGCCCTAACGATTTGCAACCTTGCCAAGTCTAGCTCCATGATCCAATACGGCGCAGAACGACCGAGCGACGTGAAACATTCAGTCGCAGGCTTGGATAAGGCTCAAGCGGCTGGCTTTAAGCCCGTTTCTGACTTGGCCGAAGGATTGCACGCGACAATCGAATTTTTCAGGAAAAGCATACCGCGCATCGAGCAGGGCCCGTTCTTATGACGCGATGTCAAAGCCGCTGGGTCAACGTGATCATCATTGCGATCGTCGTCATTCTGCGTTCGCCCTCGCTCCTGCCGTCGCTGTACAATGGCGATGAGGGCTATTACGGGATAATCGCGAACGATACCCTGGACGGCGGGACATTCTACCGTACGGCGGTGGATACGAAGCCGCCAGGCATCTATTACATTTACGTCGCCGTTTTCAAATTGGCTGGGAAGAACAACCTTTTTGCTGTTCACATTCTCGCCATCCTTGTGGTCGTAGCGACCGCCTTGGTCGTACGACGGATTGGCGCGCGCGTGGCGGACGATTGGGCAGGGGCATGGAGTGGCATCGGCTATGCCGTGTTCGTCCAGACCTACCGGCCGGGTGACACACTTATCGCGAATACCGAGATTTTCGCGAACCTTGCTCTCGCGCTGAGTGTCCTCGCCTTCCTGCAAAACGGAAGAAAAGTGGGCTGGGGTTGGATGTTCCTTAGCGGCGCGCTGGTCGGGGTGGCCACTTTGTTTCGGCAGCCTTCGGCCGTGACTTTGGCCGCTATGCTGGCGTATCTCGTTTACGGTTGGCTCATTCCCCGCACTCAATCACTCGGACGTGTTTTGGCAGCAGGCAGCGGTGTTGTGACTGGATTCATTGCGGTGATCGCGGGACTGGCCTGGTATTACAAGTGGCAGGGAAATCTGCATGACGCGTATCTGTGGGCGTGGGCGTTTGCCATTCGCTATGTCGAGTCCGAAACAAGCTTTATTTATGTTCTGAAACGCATCGTCACCGTTCATCTCGCTGTAATGCTCGCATGGGGCCTGTTATGGTATTTTGGCATTTGGCAAGTGGTTGAGACACTCAGATCTTTTCGGCGCAGGAGGACTCTGCCCACCGACAACGTGCTGCTTATTTTGTGGTTGGTCCTCAGTTATCTGGCGATCTTTATTGGATGGCGATTTCCGGGACATTATCATTTAGCAGTACTTCCGCCGCTTTCGATTCTCGCTGGCCAGGCGTTCTCACGCTTTGTCGCGGAACAGCGACGTTCTCCTCAGCCACGCTGGCGATGGATCCGAGCAGGCATTATAGGTGCGGCGGCCCTGCCAGCGATAGGTTTTCTCGTCGGGGCCTTCGTAGGGCGAACGCAGACGCTCAATTTTCTCCCGATTGTTCAGCACATCGTCAAGGAGACGAACCCGAACGATCGTATCTTTGTCTGGGGAAGTTTGCCGCAACTCTACAGTTTTTCCGGCAGGCGGATGGCGACGCGTTTCGTGAGCTGCTCACATCTGGTTGGCGCCTACGCCAGCCGGCCTCGCGAGGAAACAGACAAAGGGAACAGCCTGATTCCGGGAACTTGGGAGATGTTTCAGGCAGACTGGGAAGCGCATCCTCCGATGCTCATCATCGACACGTCACCGTTGGGACACTTCTGGGAAGCGCACCCCATGACTCGATATCCCGTGCTTCGCGCGTACCTTGCCGGATATCGTGTGGAAGGCGT
>WNFO01010812.1_pt1 | contig 14358 bp, 10 predicted proteins | sample 5400251 | NCBI WGS metagenome assembly WNFO01 (sample SAMN13153354, study PRJNA577476) | soil metagenome | isolation source: 100 cm saprolite under Madrone tree | place: USA:California | collected 2016-06-14 | reverse complement strand
ATCGGTTGGAATTGGAGCGGTTCCCCCCACCGTGCATGAAGAAGATGACGGGTAACGGCGACGTGGCTCCACTCGGAGCAAAGACGTTGAGGTTGAGGCAATCCTCATCACCGACCGCTTTGGTTACCCCGGCTATTATTTGCACCTGGGGACACATGTTTCCGAACATCACGAAGCTCTTGACTCCGGGCCAAGGAGTAACCGACGCCGACGGCTGCCAGCGCCGCGCGCCAGCAGGAGACGCCGCGTAGGGAATTCCGAGGTATACGCAGCTCTGTCCGCGCAAAACGCCTTGGACGATGCCGCTGTCGATCGCCGCTTGACACGTAACCGCGTTGCTGTTGATTGAGGTTTGGGTGGTGTCAGCGGTTTCGGCGCAAAAGCCGGGACAAAGGAGCAGGATTGAGCCTAGAACTAAAAAACAGCACGTACTCCGAAAATCGAATTTGTATTGCATATGGCCTCCAGCGCTGAACGTCTGAGATAGCGACGCTTGCCGCATCGCGGGTACGCCCATGCTCGTTCGGCCCGTTTATGGCGTCAATAGACAGCGGCTTGTCTGTGACTGAATTCTGGCTAATCGAACTGAACCGCAGAACTTCCGCTGACAAGCGACCCGCCCACAGCTAATATTCTTCTTGTCTTCAAGGTGATAGACTCCATCCATTCAGAAGACTTATGAATGCTCCCACCTCATCTCGGGGGCTCATCCGCTTCGGCACCTTTGCTGTTGAACTCCGTTCGGGAGAGCTGCACAAGGAAGGCGTCAAGATAAAGCTGCAGGAGCAACCCTTTCGGCTGCTTGCCCTGCTGCTGGAGCACGCCGGCGAAGTTGTCACCCGGGATGAGTTGCGTCAGAGACTCTGGCCTGAGGACACCTTCGTTGCCTTTGATGACGGTCTGAACACCGCGATCAAGAAACTTCGAGATGCGTTGGGCGACTCCGCTGAGAAACCCCGGCTTATCGAGACTCTCCCCAAGCACGGATACCGCTTCATCTTGCCAGTGACCACGATGGACACGGAGCCGACCCCGGAATTCTCAACTCAAGCTCCAAACGCAGCGAGCCCGGTTCTTCCACACACACTATTGAGAAGCGCCCGATTTTGGAGCCGTAGCCGAACTGTTTTGCTTTTCGCAACCTGCGTAGCCGCTTTGTTGTTGGTGGCCTATCTAGTACGCCCGCATGTGAGGCCGCAGGCAACGCCGGGTAGCGGGAAGATCATGTTGGCCGTGCTCCCTTTCGAAAATCTCAGTGGGGACCCGGGGCAGGAGTTCTTCAGCGACGGTATGACGGAAGAGATGATCACCCAACTCGGCGGTTTGCAGCCCGCAAAGTTAGGGGTCATCGCTCGTAGCTCCGCCATGCAGTACAAACATGCTGACAAGAGCATAAATGAGGTAGGTCGGGAGCTGGGCGTGCAGTACGTTCTGGAAGGCAGCGTACGAAAGGCAGGCGATCGGCTGCGTATTACCGCGCAACTGATTCAGGTCGTTGACCAGACTCACCTGTGGGCTCAAACGTATGACCGCGACGTACGAGACGTGCTCGCCATACAAGGCGACGTGGCCCGCGCCATTGCCGACGAGATTAGGCTGAAACTAACACCAGAGCAGCAACAGAGACTCGCCGCCGTACGTCGCCCTGATTCCGAGGCATTTGAGCTCTACCTGAACGGCCGGTATTATTTCAACCAGCCTGGCTTGCCGCGAGCCATCGAATATTTTCAGCGCGCAATCGAGAAAGATCCGGAATACGCCCAGGCTTACTCAGGTTTATCCGATTCGTACACAGTCCAGGCCTTCTGGGGATCGGTAGCTCCAAAGCCAGCGCTTGAAAAAGCCAAAGCGGCAGCGCAAAAGGCATTGGCGCTCAACAGCTCGATGGCCGAAGCCTACGCCTCTCTGGCCGATTGCGAATTATTTTCATGGGATTTCCCGGACGCGGAACACAACTTTAAACGAGCTTTGGAGCTGAACCCGAGCTATGTGAACGCTCACCACTGGTATTCGCATTATTTGGTAGCGATGGGCCGCATGGATGAATCTCTGGCCGAAACCAGGCGCGGTATCCTCTTCGACCCTCTCGAATTGAGTATTCAGGTGCACTTGGGATGGCATTACTACTACGCACGCAACTATGACCAGGCGATCGCATCTATCGAACAGGCCCTGAAGAGCGGACCGAATCGTCCTCGTCCGCTTCCGCACTCCATACTCGGAACGATTTATGAACAGAAGGGAATGTACGATGAAGCGATCGTGAACTTTCGTGATGCTATCGGGCAATCCGGAGGCTTTCCCGTGTACGTCGCGCAACTTGCTCACGCCCAGGCGGCTTCCGGAAATAGAGCCGAAGCGCTCAGGATACTCGAGGAACTGAAGCGGCTGCCAAAAGATAAATATGTCCCGCCGGAGGAAATAGCAGCTGTCTACGCAGCTCTGCGACAAAAAGAAACTGCTTTCGAGTGGTTAGAACAAGCTTATCAGATTCGCTCCGCTTCGCTTATCAACCTGAAAGTAGATCCACGCTTCGACGGCCTGCGTTCGGACCAGCGTTTCTCGGATTTGGTGCGGCGCATCGGGTTACCGGAATAGAATCTTCTTCATGACTTCCGTAGACTGAATCAGCGTCTGACTGGCTCAGGATGAAGAGTTAGGCCGCACGTCAATGATCTCGATTATCAAAACCCTTCTCATGAAGGAACGCGGACATCAGATCCGCGACTTCGAGGTTGTTAAGATCTAAGAATGGGGCGTGCGTATTGCCGTAGATTCCTACGTCTGGCAGTCGCAGCACCGATGCGTCGCCACCGTAACGATTTACGGTCTCGACAAACAGCTTCTTGAAAATTAGTCGTATTCGTGGAGTCTCGAGCTGCGGAATCGGCTGCGGGCTGGAAGGAATGTTATCTCCCACGACGATCTGAATGGGGATCTTGGTCAATTTGAGAAAATCCTCCAGCGGCACAGGCGCACCAGGTCCGACAAGAAACCCGTCGAAAGCCGGGAGCGGTGCAGGCGCTTGCCCCACTGGGAACGGTTGATTAGCACCCTCATAGTCCACGATCCCCTTCACGTTAGGGCTTTTAATGGCCGTGAGGTAGGCGAATCGTCCGGATTGAGAGTGGGAGACCAGGATGGCCGGACCGATTCTCTCGAGGAGGGCCGCGAGGGCGTCGACGATCACGTTTTCGTCGTCCATTACCCCCGGGATAAGTTTTTTGAAAAATTGGTCGAGGCCGGCCTTAGGAAACTGTGAGTTCGGGAAGTACTCCAGAAATTCCGGGCCCAAACGCACCCCGATAAATGCCCCTTGGTCGCTGTTGCGGTTTGTGCGATTGGGGATGACTTGTTTGTCGAGCAGGGCCCCGAGCGTTCCATTAAAAGACGGGAAGCCGGCCTTACCCCGCCGAGGAAAATCGACGACGTACACCGCGAAGCCTCGGCGCAAGAAGATCGTTTGGTATCCCTCCCGACCGTCGGGCGTAGACTCCCAGAAGCTCCCCGTTGCGTTCGCACCGTGAATCATGACGAGGGCAAACCTTCGGGCATGCTGGGGGATTTCGTATTGGACATACAGATGGTCGATCGGGAAGCTTTGCCCCTCGTCGGAAGTGTTGCGGACCGTGGGGTCAAACTTTCCTGGCGCAGTGACTTCAGTGCCGCCAACGAAGAAGCTACCTTGCTCGACGATGATTATTGGCGCGCCATCACCCTTTTTAGCTTCAGGATCAGCTGTCTGTGCAGCGGCAACGCTGGCTCCTGTTTGAGGCAAGACTTGTCCTAACAGGATCGCGGCAAATCCGAACAGACACACGCGGTTTACCTTTCCAAGAAATTTTCTGGAATGCATTTTTTCCTCCCGTTCCCGTGTTCCAATTTAAAATCAACATTCGAAAGTTCAGCCAAGTATGCCCCGCGTCCGGAATCGACACGTCAGCACTTCGCGCGTCGACCGCATGAGCACGACGGTGACAACTGAAATCAAAGCGAGAAGAAGCCGCCGGCTATTCTTGTCATGAAGGATCTTCTGCTCCACTGACACCGAATTGAGCATGACGCTCTCCTCGCGACATGCGTTCTCAGATTGCGCTTGGCATCCCCACTGTCAGCGCGAACGAGGCTTTCGATCAATGGATAAAGGCTGGCGCGTCGCTGGAATGATTCTGACGGTGCAGGTAACTGAGAAGATGCGGCTTGCGGCTGGGACAATGGCTAGTCCCCCGGCCAGCCGGACTCTTGTGCTAAACTCCCGAGTAACGCAGGCACCCATGGCAATGGCCATTCCAGCCGCTCGGGTCCGCTTTGGTGTTTTCGAAGTTGACTTGCGCTCTGGCGAGCTGCACAAACACGGCATCAAGATCAAGCTTCATGATCAGCCCTTCCAAGTCCTGGCCATGCTGCTGGAACACCCAGGCGAGTTGGTGACCCGGGAACAGCTTCACCAGAAGCTTTGGGCTGCTGACACATTTGTCGATTTCGATGTCGGCCTAAATTCTGCGATCAAAAGATTGCGCGACGCGCTGGGAGACTCGGCTGAAAGCCCGCGCTACATTGAGACGCTTCCCCGCCGAGGCTATCGCTTCATTGCTTCCGTGGAGGATGACATTCCGGCGATCCCTCCCGGACTTCTGCCAAGCATCGGCACGGGGCAAGCCGAGGCAGCGTCGTTCGCTAAGCCCGCAGAAGATGCGCCGGCAGCAGCCAAAGCAGGGCTTCGTCCCCGAAACCTCGGGGGTCTTGCCCTCGCAGCAGGCGCGGGCATCGCGCTGCTACTTGCGCTGAATTTGCCGAGCCTGCACCACCGGGTGCAGAGAACAACCACTCCACTAAAGATTCGGTCCCTTGCCGTACTGCCGCTCGAGAATCTCAGCGGCGATTCTGCGCAGGAGTATTTCGTCGATGGCATGACCGAAGAGCTCATCACCGACCTGGGCAAGATTGCAGGGCTGCGGGTGATCTCGCGCACGTCGAGCATGCATTACAAGGGCACAAGGAAGACACTGCCCGAGATTGCTCGGGAGTTGAACGTGGACGCTGTGATAGAGGGAGCCGTGCTGCGCTCAGGCGACCACGTGCGCATCACGACCCAGTTGGTGGAAGCCGCCAGCGACCGGCACCTGTGGGCAGAAAGCTATGAGCGCGAGCTGCGAGACGTGCTGACACTGCAGGGCGAAGTAGCCCGAGATGTCGCGAAGCAAGTCAATATCAAGCTGTCGCAGGAAGAGCAGACTCGATTCGCTAGCACCCACCCTGTTGATCCCAAGGCGCTCGAAGCTTATCTCAAGGGGCGTTACGAGCTGTACAAGATGACTTTAGAAGGCACGAAGAAAAGCATCGACTATTTTGCACAAGCTCTCGACAAAGATCCCACTTACGCTCGAGCTTGGGCTGGTTTGTCGGAAGCGCTCTCTTTCCCTCTTGTTCCCCAAGGGACTTGGGATTCCCAACCGCAGGAGGTATCGGCAAAGGCCAAGGCGGCAGCTCTGAAAGCTTTGGAACTTGACGGAGCACTCTCCGAAGGGCATCTGTCGCTTGGACTCGTGCTAGAGAGGGAATGGCTCTGGAGCGGTGCAGAGAAGGAATATCAGCGAGCAATTGCGCTCGATCCGAACAACGCCAGGGCTCACGGAGTCTATGGCCTCTACCTGATGGCCCGGGGTCGTCTCGAAGAAGCCATTGCGGAGACAAGACGTGCGCAAGAGCTCGATCCGCTCTCTCCATTAATGCATCGCTATTCGGCTCGGGCGTTGTCTGCGGCGGGTCGTTATGATGAGGCACTCGCCCAGTACCGTGAAGTCGCCGCTCTGGGTGGCGCGATGAGTTACCCAACTCACCGCCGGATGGCCCTGGCTTATGAGCGCAAGGGCATGGAACGAGAAGCTCTCACCGAGCTGCTCGCCGCACTCAGGACCCCCAAAAACTGGCTGGAGAGCACGCCGTCTTTTCCGGAGAAAGTGGAAGATCGCGCTGCAAAGCAACTGGCTGCACGAGTCGAGCGAAAGTATGCCTCCACTGATTATCTAGAAGCGAAAAGAGTTTTTCTCCACGGAGATGCTCTGCACAGCGCGGGACTGATCTGGACCGCCGCCGATTATGCCGAGCTTGGACTGAAGGATAAAGCCTTCGAGTGGCTCGATAAGGCCATCGAATTGCGCAACCCCAACATGGAGTTCATCAACGTAGATGAGCGATTCGTGCCGCTCCGCTCCGACCCGCGGTTTGGAGACCTACTGCGGCGGATCGGTTTACCGGAATAGTAAAAGACGATGTCTCTAAAAATTGAATTTCAGCGCGAATTGGAGGATTCGGGGGTTGTTGCTTGTCGAGATGATGCGTCCAAAGTTGCCAGGATTGAGGACCCGCCCGGTTGTTGGGTCAATGCTGCCGCCAGAGGCAATGAGGGCATTCAAGTTGCTGATCGGATTCGCGAAGTTCGGATGATTAAATAAGTTGAAGAACTCAGCGCGAAATTCGAGATTGCGAGATTCGACCAAAGGAAAGAGCTTTCCGAGTGCAATATCCACATTCACTTGTCGCGGGCCGCGCAAACAGTTTCGGCCGACGTTGCCGATATCTGTGCCCACTGCACCGGCTGTCGCCGTGCCACCGGAGCTGGGAATTGGCTGGCCGCTCTGCACGGTTGGCCTGGCAAAGACCGTCGCGTTGAAGAAAGAACCTGTGGGCACGTTTTGACTTGCGTTGCTGCAACTCATTCCGGCTACCAAGCTGGGACGAGCGAGCGGGCTTGCCCCGTTCCAAAGCCCATAGAATGAACCTGCCCCGGTGTCCACGATGTCGATGGGAAGGCCGGACATCGCCGTAAGGATGGCCGACGAACGCCAGTTCCAGGTTGCCGACCGAACAAAAGCAGAGCGCGCAGCGAACTGAGGCTTGGGCAAATCCCACAAATAGCTCACCACAAACCGATGCGTGCGGTCGAAGTCGGAAACACCGCGATTAGCATTTGGGTTGTTCTGATTCCCAAGGATGGAACCGCTATCGTTCACCGCTCCCGTGTTGACCAGGCCCGTAATCCCGGCGCCGCCGCCCATCCCCGAAGCGTTGTCGATGGATTTGGCGAAGGTGTAAGCGGCGAGTAGCTGCGTGCGCCCAGAAATCCTGCCCGTCAAGCTGAGCTGGAGGGAATCATAGTATGATTCCGCAGTGGACTCATTCATGCTGAATCCGTTGATCGAAACACCCTGAAGGGGTGCCCGCAGGACAGCGTTTCCCGATGTATTCGTTGTAATCACCGCTCCCGTTACCGCATTTGTGATCGGTTTCTGGGGATTTGCCAATTCGGCCTGGTTGATCGCGACCTGGCGAAAAAGCTTTCGTCCTCTCGCCCCAACGTATGCAGCTTCGAGCAGCAGGCCCTTCCGAAATTCAGATTGCACGTCGAGGCTGTATTGTTGAACGTAAGGCGTGCGCAACCCTCGATCGAATGCAGGGCCTGCTAGAGGAACACCAGGTACAAAGGTTGGAAACTGACTCGGTGCGGGCACCGGGAAAAAGGGATTATCGAAATGCGCGCCGTTTTGAACTCCCACGGTAAACATGGGAGGCAACTGAGCGCTCATCGACGCATAGGCGAACGTTGCGCGCGAGTAGTAGATTCCATAGCCGCCCCGTACCGCCAATCGGTTAGAACGCAGAGGAGAAAAGGCAAATCCGATGCGCGGAGCGAAATTATTTGGATCGACACTGCGCACCACATACTTTGTGACATTGGGGACATCCGGCAGGTCGAAACTGGGTATCACGTTTCCAGCCTGCACAAATCCCCCGATGGGCGGTCCGACCGGGATGCCGTTCTGTACTTGCTGGCGCGCGATGTACAGTGCGGGATCAAACGTGGAGAGCCGTCCGCGAGTGTCGTAGGTGGGCAGATCGAGTTCGTATCGCAAGCCCAAGTTCACTGTCAATCGGGGTGACACCTTCCAGTCATCCTGAACAAAAAAGTTGTAATCCCAGGCGCGCTGGCTGCGCTCACCGAGTCCGTCTCCAAACGTCGTGACCTGAGTAGTCCCCGCCAAGAAGTTGCGGAAGTCGAGGAAATCAATCTGACCTCGCGTGAAAACGCGTATGATTTCTTCGCAAGAACGACAGCGAATCGGCCAAAGTGGTCACCGATGGCTTCGCCGGGTTGATGTTCGTCGGAGTCCCGACAATCACTCCGCCGGCTGCCGGAGCAATTCGGATCATAGGTAGCCCGGGCAATTCAGCCGCATTGGGTCTTGACACGCCGATTTCGGAATCCGTGACGGGCTCGTGAGGAATCGCATTGTTGCGGTTCAACGCGTAACCGAGCCGCAGTTCATTCGTCAGGGCCGGAGTGAAGAAATAAATGTCTTGAATCGCAGCCACGCGATTGTTGATAGTCTGGTCGGTTCCATATCCGGGGACGTTCGGCCCCGTGTTACGAAAACTGGGCAACGCCAAGAACTGAGGTGTATTGGCGAAGAAGAATTTCACCGCGAGAGAATTACTGTTGGAGAGTCGAAAATCGGCGTTCGCATTGAATTGGTCTTCTTGGAAGGTGGATGGCGAAGAGCCGGAGAACAGCCCATTTACCTGCGGCGTTGGAATCACGAACCGGCCAGTGGGAAGCTTCGCATTGAGCAATGCCAGAGAAGCAGGATCAATCGTAGCTACGCCAAACGTCGACTCCAAGGTTGAAGCAGACCGGTCGTCGGTAAGCCCCGGAGCAACGAGAACATTGGAGGAAATGCTGTTGATAATGGATGCCGCATTTCGCTCACGCGAGCCCTGGTAAGAAATAAAGAAAAACGCCCGGTTTTTTCCGATCGGACCACCCAAAACACCTCCGAAAACATTTCGTCGCAGCAATGGGCGCGCGAGCCCAGCGGCCTTCAAAAAAGGATTGTTCGCGTTGAGCGCTTCATTCCGAAAATACTCATAAGCGTCTCCATGGACTTCATTGCCGCCGCTCTTAGTCACAAGTTGGATGTTCGCGCCGCCGCTCCGGCCGTACGTGGCGTCATAGAGTGAAGTCTGCACTTTGAATTCCTCGATGGTTTCCGGAGCGGGAACCGCAACCAGAATCGGTCCTTGGCTGCCCATCGTGGTTGCATCAATGCCGTTTATCTGAAAGAAGTTTTGTGTGACTCGGGCGCCGTTGACGGAAATGGCTTGAGTGTTGCGGCCGACGGCCGTGCTGTCTGGCAGATGGCTGACTGTTCCCGGTGAAAGAGTCAGAATCTGGGTGAAATTGCGTGACGCCAGGGGGAGCTCCGCAACGGCCCGAGAGCCCACCACGCGTCCAAGCTGCGGCCCGTCCGTTTGCAGGAGAGGCGGCGAACCGTTCACAATGATCTTCTCAACCCGGGTCCCTACCGCGAGCGATACGTTAATTGCGGACGTCTCCGTAATGCGGACGGGTACATCCTTCGAGACAGCGGTCTTGAAACCCTCTGCCGCTACGTCGATCTCGTAAAGCCCCGGAGGCAGCAAAACAAACGAGTAGTTCCCCGTATCATCCGTAGCGGCTTTCCATTTTTCTCCGGTAGCTTCGTTGACGGCCTGGACTTCTGCCCTCGCAACCACGCCGCCCGAAGGGTCTTTGACTACACCTGTAATCCGCCCCGTCGTTTGGCCGGGCGTGCACTCCGATGCGCCAACAAGTAGCAAGCAACAAATCAAGACCCGCCGGAGGAGATGTCGCGCAGCCATCTTTGGTCCCGCCGCCTTACCGTTGTCAGCACCTTCCGGACGAGGGAAATTGAGCAGCCTACATGTGCGCCCGGAAGTACTCCCACTGCTTCTTTTGTTCTGCCATGAAGCTCAGAAATCGTGGATCCGTTCGCAGTTTGGTGAGGTTCGAGTCATGCTCGAACAGAGGGTAGCAAGGGAAACCATCATCGGCAGTCATGCGGAGGTGGCGGAGCGCTTGTTCATGTTTGTCAAGCAGCGCGTATGCGGATGCGACCGCATAGGCCACGTGATGGAAGTGTTGATAGCCGCGGCCCTTTGCAACGGCGTCCTGAATCTTGCGTTCCACCAAGGAGGCGTCACCGGCATCTGCTGCCAGCAACGCCTGCATGGCCGTGAGAGAGCCACTGCGGTCTGGTGTCTCAGTCTTCAGCAACTGATCGATTCTTTCTTGAGCCTCCCGGCGCCTTCCGATGTGTTGCAGCGCGAACGAAGTCTGGAACGCCCATAGGGAGGGCATAAACTTTTGGGAATCACGCATGACGGCGAGAGATTCGTCGTACTTTCCCTGGTAAAGCAAATTGATCGTCACTCTGTAGCGGATACCCGTGTTCAATGGATCTACGGCAACGGCATTCTTGATTTCGGCGTCCGCTTTATCCAGCAGACCAACGTGGTTATAGACGTTCGCGAGCTGGTGATGTGCTTCTGCAAGATTGGGATTGAGTTCGAGGGCGTGCCGGTAATCGGCGACGGCCCGCTCGTAAGACCAATCGTTTGCGCGCGACCACAACAAGTAACCGCGCGACACGTACGCCTCTGCGAGGTTCGCATCGAGAGAGAGCGACCTCTGTACTGCGGCTGTCGCTTTTTCCATCCACTCCTGTGTCTGCTCCGGCTCAACGCTGAATGCTCTAACTCGATAGGCTGTTGCCAACGCCGCATAACCAGCTGCGAACTTGGCATCACCTGCTACGGACTTTTCAAGGAGCCCTCGTCTCTATGCCGTAATACGGCTCAGCCCGCAGGTAGAGGTCGTAGGCCTCCTGATTCACGGAGAGGGTCATCGAGAGGCGTCTTGAGGAGTCCGGCGTCATGGCCACACCGATCTTACGTGCCACGTCACTTGCGATCTCGTTCTCAATCGTCGGAAGGTTAGACTGGACGCCTTCGTAAGAGCGAGCCCAAATGTGGCGATCACCGGGGGCATAAATCAATTGTGCGTTAACGTGCATGACGCCGTTTGGCCGCGAGATGGACCCTTCGACTACAGCATCTACATGCAATTCCTGGGCAATCTCCGGCACCGTCCTCTTTGCCCCTTTGAACCGCATCGCTGAAGTCCGGGAAATCACTCGTATGTCCCCGATTTGTGCAAGATGGGTGGTCAGCGCATCAGTCATCCCGTCAACGAGATACTCTTGGGTTGGGTCCCCTGTCATGTTTTCCAGTGGCAGGACGGCGACAGATTCAATCCGCATCGCATGGGCGCTTCTGACTAATCCACCCCTCCATGCGCCCACTGCCAACCCAAGGAGCGCCGAAAGTGTAAGTGCCGACGCGACGAACGCAACCCGACGCTTCCGCCACCATGGGCGCGGACGCGTAAGGGCGGGTGCCGATCGAACCGCTCCAAGTACAGGTTCCGCCGCGTGCTTGTTCGAAGCCTCAGATTCTTTCTGCGTGCATGGAACATCGGCGACAGTCTGATGTTCCAGTTGAGCAACGAACCGGTAGCCCCGGCGCGGCAGCGTTTCGACATAGGCAGGCTCTTCGGCTGAATCCCCCAGCGCATCGCGCAGTTTCTTGATGGCGCTGTTCAGACCGGTGTCGAAATCCACAAATGTGTCCGCGGGCCACAGCCGCGCCCGCAGCTCTTCCCGGGCGATCACTTTGCCTGGACGCCCGAGAAGCATGACCAGCACCTGGAAGGGCTGCCCCTGCAGCTTGATCTTGTGGCCGTGCTTATGAACCTCGCCCGAGGACAGGTCTGCCTCGAAGGCCCCGAAGCGGACCACGGAACGGCCATTGGGAAGGGTGGGCATTGTGCCCCCGTGTACGGTGACATTCTAGCACCGCTGCATTTCAAACAATCTGCTGCTTGCACCTGCCCGAACACTTTGTTCCTCAGCAACTTACCTAATCAGATGGAAGTAAGACGTAAACCATTCCCAGGCCATTGATACCCTCGCGCATCCGCGCGAGAGTCGCCGCAGTGGCGACGTTCCCAAGAGCTTCAATTTGCGATGAAGGAGATGACATGAAAAAGCACAACTGGATTCGGTTTGCAAGCATTGGGTCCTGCCTTAGCATTGCGCTGGGGCTTGGATGTGCACCATCCGCATGCGCGCAACAAAATTCCGACCAGCCGCCCTCTGACAATCCTCTCAAGACCGCCAGCCCGGTCAAACACGTCATTATCATTGTTGGCGAAAACCGCAGCTTCGACCATGTTTTCGCCACTTACGTACCAAAAAATGACGGAGAGAGGGTACGTAATCTGCTCTCCGAGGGCATCATCAACGCGGACGGCGCACCCGGTATAAACTTCGCAAAAGCGCATCAATTCCGGGTTACGTCGGCGCCGAGTAACGGGAAATACTTCATCAGCGCGCCTGATGCTGACAAGACTCTTTACACCACTCTTCCGCCACCTGATCTTGCAGGTACGCCGCCGGTCTCCCCGCTCTCCTTCATACTCTCGATTCCCGGGGGCGATCCAGGCTTGCCTGCAGCCGATCAGTTTCTCTTCGGCACGGGCGGCACAGGACTGAGCGTCCCGCCGCCGTTTGTCGGACCGGACACACGAATCAGCAACGTCAACGATCTTCCGCCGGGTCCGTTTCAGATGACTGGACCCACAATGCCCTATGATGCGTTTACGGGGGCCACGATGCCTCAGTTCTTTCCGATGTATCAGCAGGTAGATTGCGACGGGGATCGAGCGACGCGGCAGAATCCCACAGGCTGCCTGCACGATCTTCAGTCATTCACCACGACGACCTACTCGACGCCACTTGGCGTCACGCCACACGACACTGGGCAAACCATGGCCTTCTTCAACGTGCAGCAAGGTGATGCTCCGTTCTTAAAGCAAATGGCCGATGAGTTCACCATGAGCGACAACCATCATCAGCCCGTCATGGGCGGCACCGGTCCAGACAGCTTCTTGATTGGCTTTGGCCAATACCCCTTCTTCAGTGATGCGAACGGCAATGCCGCCACACCTCCCGCGAGCGATATCTACAATCCCGATCCGCAGCTCGGCACGCTGAACCTCTACACGAAGAGAGCCACGTACTTCAATTGCTCCCATCCAGCAGCCCCTGGTTCCGAGGCAATTCTTGGCTATTTAAGTTCTTTGCCATACTCTGTGTCCGCCAACTGCGAGCAGGGTCACTTCTATCCCGCGGTAAATCATGGCCAGGGGTTTAATCCGGATGGCACACCGACCGATCCAACCAAGAACATTCCGCCCCTCAATCTGCGGAGTATCGGCGATGCGTTGAACGACAACGTCATTCCGTGGATCTACTATGGCGGCGGCTACAACCTTGCCGTGGCGAATAACCCCGTCAATGGTTACTGCAAGATCTGCAATCCGTTCGAGTACGAGTCGAACTTCCCGGCGCAACGCGCGGATCATATGAGAGACGTCACCGACCTATTCAACGACCTCAAAAACGGCACGCTGCCGGCCGTATCGTTCGTCAAGCCGGACGGCGCGATGGATGGCCATCCGAATTCGTCAAAGCTTGATCTGTTCGAAGCTTTCGCGCAGAACATCGTCGAATTGGCCCAAAGCAATAAGGAGCAGTGGGCCGAGACGGCCATTTTCATTACCATGGATGAAGGCGGCGGGTATTACGACAGTGGGTTCATTCAGGCGCTGGACTTCTTCGGTGACGGGCCGCGCATTCCGCTTATCGCCATCTCGAACTTCTCGAGGGGCGGGCACATCAGCCATTCTTACAGCGACCACGTTTCGCTCATGAAGTTCATCGAGCGGAACTGGCATCTCGTTCCAGTCTCAGATCGGAGCCGAGACAATCTGCCTAATCCGCGGTTTGACGATGACAATCCTTATGTACCATCGAACATGCCTGCTATCGGAGACCTTTTCGATATGTTCAATTTCGGCCAGAGACAGCAGGGGCAGCCATAAGAACTGCGGTCCGACGACGCAGATTTCGCTGATCGCTGGGGCGCATGCGGCAAGGCAGGCCTCCCAGAATTGGACGCCATAATCCAAATCGCTGTTTAATTGGGTAATCGTCGCTGGCGGCAGCGAGGTATTCTTCATCCGAACAAACCCCGGCACGATTGCAAGCGGCACGTTCAAGAAGGAGTCTGGAAGCGATGTGGAAGACCGGCAGCGACACGACTTCCCACAGCGATGGCAGTGTCGGTGACGACAGCGATCAGGAGCATGTCATGAAAGCAAAGACGTTGTTCGTCTTGACTCTGCCGGGCCTCGCCGTTTGTTGAATGATTACCGGCTGTGGGGGCGGGAGTGCCGCCTCACACCCTCCCCCGCCAGTGCCGACGATCAGCTCGATTTCGTCTTCGAGCATAACGGCACGTGGGCCCGAGTCCACGTTGACGGTGAACGGTCCAGGCTTCGTTGACGGCCTGGACTTCCGCTCTCGCAATCACGCGGCCCGAAGGGTCTTTGACTAC
>WNFO01007924.1_pt1 | contig 14359 bp, 19 predicted proteins | sample 5400251 | NCBI WGS metagenome assembly WNFO01 (sample SAMN13153354, study PRJNA577476) | soil metagenome | isolation source: 100 cm saprolite under Madrone tree | place: USA:California | collected 2016-06-14 | reverse complement strand
CGATCAAATTGAATATGAGTCTGGCAGATTGGTTTCGCGCTTTCATTGCGATCAAGTTGGGTGCGTCATCGCTGGAAGTTATCCTCTACAGCATCGAACGGTTTCACTCGCTCACGACCATGACCCGGATTACTTCCTGGGCCGCTTCGATCCTGGGAATTGCCGGCGCTGCGTTTTATGGCAATCGTTTGCTGACCGTGCATCGAAAGTTGAAGGAAACGGGCGGCAGCCTCAGGATTCCGCGACAAAGTGATCGTTCACGTTTGCGCGGCGGCATCTTTTATTACAACCCGGACGACCCATCGTGGTTAAGCGAAAAGTATTTACCAAACTTCGCCCACAAGTGGGTCTATCTCTTCCTGGTTTGCTTACTTTGTTTGCCAGTACTTATGTTTTTACCAATCCTGAATGCGTAATGGAAAGCTCACGTCAAGATTCTAATGAAACGGATGGCGAAGGAACCAGGGCCCGATAAGGGCGAAGAACAGATCGAACGTGTGCGGCGCATTTGTCTCGCGCTGCCTGAAACCTGGGAAAAGATCTCGCACGGCGAGCCGACCTGGTTTGTCGGCAAGAAAGTGTTCGCGATGTTCTCAAACAATCATCACCACGATGGCCACGTTGCCGTTGTTGTGCCCGCACCGATCGGCGTCCAGCAGGCATTGATCGAAGCTTCGCCTAAGAAGTACTACAAACCGCCATACGTTGGCGGGGCGGGCTGGGTGGGAGTCGAGCTTCCGCGCGTCAGCGACAAGGCATTAGCTCTTCATCTCCAGGAAGCCTGGCGATTGATCGCGCCACAGAAGCTGAAGGACGCGACGGGCCGGTGATCGGAACTAAGCTGGAACCGGACGCTCAGGTGTAAGATAATCCGCGTTAATTGAGTTCCCGGATGACTGTCTAAGGAGCAAACCATGCATCGAGAAGATCAGTTCATTCCCCACTTGATCGTTTCTGACGGGCTCGCGGCGATCGAGTTTTACAAGAAACTCTTTGGGGCTGAAGAAGGACACCGAATGATGGCGCCAGATGGTCGGCGTCTCATGCATGGCGAGATCGTTCTGGACGGTCACAAGTTTTTCCTCAGCGATCAGTTTGAAGCCAGCGAAGGCGGTACGCTCAAGTCGCCACAGGCGCTGGGAGGAACCTGCGTGCGAATTACGATCAGCACGCTATGGAAAGATCCTCGATCCCTTTGGCCACGAGTGGGGCATCAATCAACAGTTGAAAGAACAGACCGACGACGAGACTCAGGCCGCCGCCGGGGAGTTTTTCGCCAAACAAAACTAAGCGGAGCGCGGACATCCTGTCCGCCTGAGCGCGAAGCGCGAACAACGGTCATTCACCCGGCACGACGTGCTATGCGAAAGGCTGAGCGTGTTGCGCACGCTGGCGGACAGGGATGTCCGCGCTCCCTACGAAGCCTCGTAAAGGGACTTCGCCTCGATGAAGATGTGTTTGATCTCGGGGTGTTGACTGCGAATCGCCGTTTCCAGTCGATTCACCGCAGCGGCAATTTCTTCCGCTTTCAAATGTTTCTTGAAACCCAGGTCCAAAGTAAGCAGCACATCGTTCGGACTGAAGTGCATCGTGAGCGACTTTCTCACCTCTGCAACCGCAGGGTCGTTGCCGGCCATCAAGCGAATGCTGGCGAGCACCGTGGCATCAACGCCCTCGCCGATTAACAAGCCCTTACTTTCATAAGCCAGAAATCCCGCCACGACCGCGAGGATGGCACCAATGATGATCGAAGCCACGCCATCCAGATAAGGATTGCTAAGCCACTGTCCCAGAAATATTCCCAGGAACGCAACCAAAAGGCCCAGCAAAGCCGCGGTATCTTCGAAGAGCACCGTGAAGGTCGTCGGGTCTTTGCTTGCCCGGATCGTCTCGAACACTCCCTGGCCACCCATCTCTTTATGAAAAGCCTTGTAGGCAAAATAAAACGAGAAACCTTCAAAGACGATCGCGAAACCCAGCACCAGATAATTCCACGTCGGATCGTGCAACTGAGCATGAGAGAGGTGGGTGACCCCTTCGTAAACCGACATGCCGCCGCCGAGTGCGAAGATCAAAATCGCGACCACCAGGGACCAGAAGTAGAGTTCTTTGCCATGACCGAATGGGTGATTGGCGTCCGGAGGTTTCTGGCTCTTGCGGAAACCGAGTAACAGCAGCCCGCCGTTTCCGGTGTCGACGAGCGAATGAATGCCCTCGGAAAGCATGGCGGAGCTGCCCGTAAAAAAGGCGGCCACCAGTTTTGTGGCGGCGATGGCCAGGTTGCCGGCTATTGCGGCGAAGATTGCGGTTTTTGATTCAGTGCCCATGCTTTTGAGCCGGAGTCAGAACCATCTGCGGTGAGCGGGCGGTTGATCTTGAAGCGAGACGCTCTATTGTATTGGGGAACACCCCCGCGAAAACCCGGTTTCAGCGTGAAAAGGTAACACACGAGCGGAAAAAACTGGCGCGTAGTGGTTTGCTGGTTAATAATATCGACTGCTTCAATCGCTATCAAAGTCACTGGCGGACGTTGACGATGATTCTTAAGACTCACACTCCGAGATTTCCACTTAATCAGTTTATCGATTGTTTCATCTATTACGAGGACTATCACCCCGAGCATTCAATCGACCGTTTCCTTCCCGATGGTAACACCGAAATCATCATTGATTTTGACGATCGGCCGCAACATATCTACGACAATCAAACGCTCAAGGAAATACAGGCCTGTCATCACGTGTGGGCCTCAGGCGTGAGAACGAAATTCATAACTATCCCTTCGGGAAAACACGCGGCGATGTTCATAATCTCGTTCAAGAAAGGAATGGCCTATCCGTTCTTTCCGCTACCCATGAACGAGATGGCAGATCGGGTTGTGGATGCAGACCTCTTGTGGGGGAATGATTTTGCTCTTCTCAGAGAGCGACTGTTGGAAACCAACGAGATAAATCTCAAATTTGAAACAGCCGAGAGTTTTCTGCTGGGGACTTTTCAGGGCAGGTTGGTCCTCAATCCCGCAGTCGAATATGCCCTGGCTGAAATCATCCGCCGGCCGGATCAAATCAATCTCGCGCGCCTGAACCAAGACATCGGCTACTCGCAGAAGCATTTGATCGACATGTTCAAACGGCAGGTCGGCATAGCCCCCAAGGCTTATCTGCGAATCATCCGCTTTCAAAAAGCAATCAGCGAAATCGAACGACGCAGAGAGGCGAATTGGACGGCCATCTCACAGGATTGCGGTTTCTATGATCAGGCCCACTTCATTAACGACTTCAGGTCCTTCTCAGGCTTCACTCCCGAAGAATACGTAAGACGCAAAAATGACGTCCTGAACTATGTGCCGGTGGCTTAGGTAAAATTTTTCCAATACAAGGCTTCGGATCACTCCTAGATTTGAAGCGCTATGGAAAAACTATACATCAACCATCTGGCTGTCTTTGTGTGTGCTTTGATGAGCCTGGCCATCGGCGCGTTATGGTATTCGCCGGTTCTGTTCTTCAGGGCGTGGCAAAAGGAAACCGGGTTGAGCGACCAACAAGTCGCCAAAGCCAATCCGATCAAGGCCTATTCGCTAACGCTTTTCCTGGCGTGGATTATTTCCTACAACCTCGCGTTCTTCCTGGGCGATAGCAAAACGAATTGGCGTTGGGGTCTCGGGGCCGGACTTCTAGCCGGGGTCGGTTGGGCGTCCGCGATGTTTGTCATCATTTCCCTGTTCGAGCAGCGCTCGTTCAAATACCTGCTGATCAATTGCGGATATATCATCGTCTACTTTATGTTGATCGGATTTGTTTTGGGGATCTGGAGGTGAAGCTTTTGAATTGATCAGGTGGTAAGCGCTGTGCGCAAGAAATCAACCAGTGGCTTGGTCTCTTTGAAAGCACTGGCAACGAAGGTAGGGAATTCCCTGGTGAGGATGAATTTGTCGTCGGGCAGTTCCAGGAAAGCCAGGAAGTTCTTGAGCTTCAGATATTCAATCGCTTCGTGATCTTTGGGAAATCCTTTGGGAGCCGTCTTCAGTTTTTGCCCATGAATCTCGCCAAAGCATTTTTTAAAGTTCCTGGCTCCAGGGATCTTCAGAAAGTCGTCCGTGCGTTTGGTAATCGCTCTTCTGATCTGCAAGAGTTCGCCCGGTTCCGGATTATATTTTCCTGCCGCCAGAAAGCTTTGCCCGGGTTGAAGGTGGATGTAATATCCGGGCGCGGCTGACTTTCGACCCCCGGGGCTTAGGTAAGCGCCGAAATTTGTCTTATAGGGTTTCTTGTTTTTTGAAAACCTGACATCGCGATAGATTCTAAAGGTGCATGACTCAGGCAAGAGGCCGCCAATCTTTGGATCGAACATCGAGATCCTGCCGATGAGATCCGAAACAAACTTCGCGAAGTCTTCCTTCGCCCTCTCGAAATCAGGCTTGTGGGACTGAAGCCATTCACGATTGTTGTTCCGATCCAGACGCTTCAGGAACGTGATGGTTTCTTGCGTCAGCATAAGATGCAAAGCTTAGCATAAGCATGGCTTTACCGGGCGCCTTCGCCATCGATAATTGCATTACCGAAAATCACCCAATTTCGCGTGATTTCGTGGATCGCTCTGGCTGCTCGAACCGGGTCTACTGTCTTGTCAGCAAGCTTCTAAGATAAGATGCTGATTCGTTGGCGAATGTCATACCGAGACTGCAATGAAAACCAAATCACTTTGAAAGAGAGAGGCACGACTGCTGCATGAGCATCGCCAATCTTGAGTTCACGCTGAGAAAGCATCTGACAAGGCCGGAGTTGGAAGCCGGTCTAGACGAGATTCGGCGCGCGCCGAAAGATGAAGGCGTTTTGGAATTGATCGTGCGCCGGCCCGCAATCAACGACCGCGAGATTCTGGAGGAAGCCGAGCTGCATCTGGCCGAGGGTTTGGTGGGTGATAGTTGGAAAAGACGGCGCAGCACGAGCACACCGGACGGATCACCAAATCCTCTGATGCAACTGAATATTATGAATTCGCGCGTGACGGCGCTGGTGGCCCAGCAAAAGAATCGCTGGCAATTGGCGGGCGATCAGCTCTATCTCGATGTGGACTTGAGCGAAGAGAACACGCCCGCGGGAACACGCTTGTCTTTAGGCTCGTCGGTAATTGAAGTGACTGCGCCGCTGCATCTTGGCTGCCAAAAATTTGTCGCCCGCTTCGGGCGAGAGGCGATGAAGTTCGTGAATTCACCCCTGGGCAAACAACTCCATCTTCGCGGCGTCAATGCGCGGGTGATCCAGGGCGGAATAATCCGCGTGGGCGATTGTGCCCGAAAGATCTAACCAACCGGGGCCTGTTCTCCAGCCGCACCAATCCGTGGAAATCTGTCGGGAAAGACAAATGTCCGGCGGGCCGTGTCAGACTTCAGCGTATGGTCCTGGTAATAAGACTTGAGAATATTGTCCTTCCAATCAAAGAGGTCGGGGTTGGCCTCGACAAACTTTGGCCAGCGCTGTTCGCCTCCCATTCGCGCCATGCGCTCATGAATCAGGAAGACATAGGCCCAGGTGATGGTCTCGTGATAGAGATTCGGTTTCCCGTTGGCGGCAGCAAAGCGTTTCAACCCGGCGGAAAACTTGCGGAGTGTTTCCAGCACTGAATTGTCGCCCAGATACAGCCATACCAGCTTGACGTGGTCATGATGGTGAAAGTCTTCGCCCCGCAGCGCGCAATTCTCGAAGCGTTCGATAAATTCTGCGTCTGACATTCTCAGGCCCTGCTACGAAATAATTGCTTTGTTATTCATTTGGCGCGGTTCAAGATGCGCCAGAACCACAAGGACGGCTGTGCTGTAGAGCAACAGACCTCCTCCCTCAAACTGTCCATGAGCGAGGTGGAGCAGAATGGCGCGGCAGAACACTGCGAGCAGCGCCCAGCCGCCAACCGCTATCGTGGGCGGCAGCAGAAAGAGAATAGCGAACGCAATTTCGCTCCACCCAAGGACCGGGCGAATCACATCAGGCAAGCCATGACTGACTAAGAACTGCGCTGACTCGCCTCCGTAGAGAAAGATGAGCGACTGCGCCAGCACCACCACACCCAGCGCCAATCGCATGGCCACAACAGCGATTTCCTTCATTGTGAGTCTCATCTCTTAACCTTGCGCGATCTGCGCTTTGATACCGTTTCGACTTCGCGATCTTCCGCTTCCAACAACCGATGACTGGCGTCGGCGTCCAAATCCAGTTTATAGATGCGCTTGAGATCGGCAATGCGTTGCCGGGTCTCATCGCCAAATGGATGGCGACCGTCGAAGGCGTGCAGCACAATGCCTTCCAGCAGATCGCCGAGCGTCATATCGTGGTATTCAGCCAGCCCTTTTAAAACTTTCAACAGACGCTTTTCCAGACGCACGCCCGTTTGCAGCCGCTCTACCAGTATTCTTTCGCTCGCTGGCGCGGCTTTTACTTTCTGTGTTTTCGTCATTACTAATCACCAGCCTTCTCCTCGCGAGCAGTTATGGTACATATGTACCAATATAACGTCAAGTTGGAATTATTTGAGTTTACCCTTACGGCTGACCTGCTTCACTTTTTCGGGGTTCTGCGTGATATAGACTCGGATCGAGCGGGCACTCATTAGCACCGTGGCTTTAGGCCGTTGATAACTGTTCGTCCAGTAGGGAAACCGTTTGAAATGGTTTCGGCTTGTACTGCATACTACGATCACCGCGCTAAAGCGACAGTGCTTATGAGACCAGAACCGGTACTAAACCGTGAAAAGGAGGTTCCCTAATTCGCGAGATCGAGCTACTGGGGTAAGGAAACAGAATGATCAGATACGTGGCCTTTCTGCGGGCAATCAATATCGCCGGCCAAAAGCTCATCAAGATGGAAGAACTGGCGCGCATCTTCACCGCGGCTGGGTTCAAGAACGCGCGCACTTACATTCAGAGCGGTAATGTGATATTTGACGCTGCCTCGGCGAACGCTGGCGGACTGCGGAAAAAAATCGAGACGACCCTGCAAAGCGTTTTAGGCTATGAAGTCACTGTAATACTCAAACCGCTGGCGGAAATTGAAGCGATCGTCAAGCGCAACCCGTTCAGGAAAGTAAAAGCCGGCGCCGATGTAGTGGTGTTCGTGGTTTTCCTTTCAGGCGAACCAAAACGCACGCCCATACTCCCGCTGGTATCAAAGACCGAAAACGTCGAAATATTCGAAGTGAAGGACCGCACCGCGTTTATTATCTCTCACCGGAGGAAAAACGGCTGGTTTGGCTATCCGAACAAGTTTGTTGAGAAGGAACTGGGCGTGTTGGGCACGACGAGGAACTGGAACACAGTTAATAAGATTCTGAAAGCCGCGGCAAAGACCTGAGTCGAAAACATTCCGGGGAACCGCTGTCGATTTAAGTTGTTTTTCCACTCGGACAAGAACGATCCACGAAATCACACCAAACCGCACGAACCCAACCTTTTCCACTTCGTGTATTTTCGTGGATCGTTTTACTCGGAGAGCGGCAATCTCAAAATACGACAACTACCGCAGAATAGCTTCAAACTAAGAGAATCGCCGTACCTTCATGTATCCAACCCCGAGATTGGCTGTCCCGTCCTGACCGATTCATAAACAGCGTCGACTAACTCGACTGACTTGTAACCATCGAAGGCGGTAACCGCCGGCGACAGACCGCCAATGATAGCATCGACAAAGGCGTGGTCCTCCTGCACATAGCCCCATTTCTCTTCCTTCGGCAACTGATGCATCGAGCGCTCAAGATGGCGGCCATCAAGGCCCTCACTTATGGTCAGACTCTCCATCTCGCGCGTGACTATCGTCGAGTGATGACAAAACACTTCGATGCGCTCGAAAGGAAACAGCCAGCTCGCGTCGGCGGAAGACGCCAGCGTCGCGTGCATGCCGCTCGCAAATGACAAGAGCACGGAAAAATCGTCGGTCTCGGCATACTCATGGGAAGAGCCGAGGGCGTGCAGCGTTTTCACGTCGCCAAACAGAAAACGCAGCAGGTCGAACATGTGGATGGTGGTCTCGTAAAGAAAGCCACCGGTGAGCTTCGGATTGCCAACCCAATCGGGATGAAGTAACTCCCCACGATTCATCTTCACGTGCGCCGAATGCGGCTGAAGAGTATCGGCAAGTATCTGCTGCAACTCGGTGTAGACGGGCGCAAAGCGGCGATTGTGGCCAACTTGAAAAATATTAGTGCGCTTTTCCGCCGCTTTGACGACGCGCCTGGCATCCGCGAGACTAGTGGCCATGGGCTTTTCACAAAAGACGTGCTTGTCCTCTTCAGCCGCGATGATCGCCAGCTCAGTATGTTTGGTGTTCGGAGTGGTGATATAGATTGCATCGCACATGGCCAGTACTTCAGAGGCGCTGTGCGCCAGCCTGGCGCCGGTGGAACGCGCCAACAATTGAGATCGCTTCTTGACCACATCGTGAACGGCCGTGATCTGAACGCGCTCGTCACGAGCCAGAATCGAGGCGTGAACACCCGCCATGTAACCGGCGCCCAGAAAACCGATCTTGATCTTGGTCATTGGGGTTTTGAACCAGTGCTGTTTGAAAATCCTCGTGCCGTAGGCACGAAATATTTATAGACGTCGGTCGATTTTTGACCCGAGCTCCGTAGGAGCGAAACATACGTCATATCACGCTCCTACGGACCTTAGGACGTCTTGAAGACCTCGCGACTATAAATATTTCGCTCCTACGTGAAGCTGAAAAAACAGTGAACGAGATCCCACCTATAGTTGCAGGACCTTCTCCATTGCCGCTTTCGCATCGCGCGCCAACTCAAATGGGTCGCGCTCCCAGTACTCAGGCCGGAAAATCTCTACACTGGCCACCTGGTCGTAACCAATCTGCTTGAAGGCCTCGATCATTTCTTTCAGTTTCAGAATACCCAGGCCCGGCAGAAGGCGGTTTGCATCGGTGAGCTGATCGAGCGGCAGGTCCTCCGCATCGTTGATGTGAAAAATGAACAAACGTTTCGGATCGAGCGCTTCGATCATCTTGATGGTCGAGCACCCGACGTAGAAATGAAAACTATCGATGACCAGCCCGATGTTGCGGCGATTCACTTTCTGAACTATCTCGTCGGCCAGCTCCAAAGTCTGCACACTGCAATCCCTCTGGCCCAGGAACTCAAATGCCAGCGCGACGCCATGTCTCTCCGCGATGGAAGCCAGCTCTCTCAGCACACTGACAGTCTCTTCGATCACTTCATAGCTGCTCAGGCCGCCCGGCGGAAACTTGCCCGGCACGACCACGACGTACGGACAGGCGATCGCCTGCGCGATGGCACACAACTCTTCGCACTCGGTTCTGATTTGGGCGTACGCGGAAGGATCTCTAAAGGTGACGTATTCGATTGAGTTAATGCTGAGCGGTTTCACTCCGCTTTGGTCGAACAATGCTTTTAGATCTGATACCGAGTGTGTTTTCAGGAACTCGCGCAGTTTGGCTGCCCGGATTTCGAGATAGTCGAACCCGGCCGCGGCCGCTGTGCGCACATCCGTCGCCAGATCGGCCTTCATTGTCGTCGCGCCGTTGAGTGATAGTTTCATGGGTTTGTAAGTCGCAAAGACTTTAGCGCCGCTGGTTTGATTCGCATAATGAGTCAGTACCGCCTGCGTAAGCGGGCGGGTCAAGCACTCATCTCGCCAGATGGACTCTTTAATCCACCCGCTCACGCGAGTGGCCCTGACCTCACATTCGTTGGTCTGAGCTTGCCTCAAACAAATGTGCTTTAGCAAGATCAGCGGGTTAAGCTGGGCCGTAGCTCGCCTCTAAACGTGCCGCAAACCTGGTGAACAACTCTATACAGGCGCGGCGATTCGCAGTAAACTTTCGCGCGTCCAATGGAGTCTGTCCGTTCGGAGTACCGTCTCAAGTCGGGGTCTTTGAAGTAATGGAATATTCCGCCTAAGGTGGGATTCCCAACAGGATTCTATGCTCGAACAACTCGTCGAAGCCTGGCAAATCAATCATCGCGTCACGCTGAAGTTGCTGGACGCTTTGTCGGATGATGCTCTGCGGGCGACACTCTCGACCCGGGGCGGTCGCGACGTCGCGCGACAATTGGCGCATGTGCACGAAGTGCGATCAGTACACGCTGAGATCACTTCCAGGACTAATCGGAATGCCAGGCTGCCACATTTCGGCAAAGGTGAATCGCCCACAAAGAAGCAATTACGTGCGGCGTTCGCAGCATCGGCCAAGGGTGTCTAGACATCGATCCGCGAAGGCTGGGCGAACGGCGGCAAGCTCCCCGGCTTTAAGCGCGGAGTGGTTCCATTGGTCGGCTATCTGGTCGCGCACGAGTCGCACCACCGCGGCAGTATTCTGCTGACTCTGAAACAAACCGGCCACAAACTCTCTGACGAATTGAAGTGGGGCTTGTGGGATTGGAATAAACTGTAGCGCAAGTTGCCAACTTACGGCATTGGTACGTAATCAAGTCGCCGAAATGTGTTCGCAGGTGCCGTCTCTCAACAGTTCTTTTCGTGCGCCTTCGTGTGATTTCAATCATCGCGTACCTCTGCGTTAAAATCTCAGTCAGCCCGAGCTCAAGTTTCTTCAGGAGGAAATGCCACCCATGTTCAAGAAAGCCGTTTCGCCCATTCTGCTTCTCATCGTTGCCATTGCCGCCACGCTGTCCGCGCAAACCGCCCGCCGTCCATTCAAGCTCGACGACCTGGCGCGTCTGCGTGAAGTGCGCGACCCGCAGGTTTCGCCTGACGGTCAATGGGTCGCGTATGTCGTCGCGGCCATCGACGCCAAAGAGGACAAAGGCAACACACATATTTGGATGGTCGGCTATGACGGGAAGAACGATCGCCAGATTACCTTCAGCACGGACAGCGAGTCCGCGCCGCGTTGGAGTCCGGATGGAAAGTATCTTTCGTTCACTTCATCGCGGCCCGGCAAGGCAAAGGGCAACCAGCTGTGGCTGATGGACCGCGGTGGAGGTGAGGCTTACCAGTTCACTGAATTGAAAGGACGCTTGCAGGGTTACGAGTGGTCGCCGGATTCAAAGCGCCTGGCGTTGGTGATTGGTGATCCCGATCCGGAAGCCGAAGCCGCCGCGAGTCCCGCGCCTGGCACGCCGCCTAAACCGCCCAAGCCGATCGTGATCGATCGTTATCGTTACAAGCAGGACGGGCAGGGATATTTGCTGTCGGGCCGGCACAGCTACATCTACTTTTACGACGTCGCTACTAAAAAGCTGGATCGTCTTACCAAAAGCAAATGGGACGAGTCTTCGCCCTCCTGGTCGCCCGATGGATCGCGTATCGCTTTCATGAGCAATCATGCCGACGATCCGGATCGTGATCCGGCGGCGCAATTGTTCGTCGCGAACACTGCGGCGGGCGCCACTGAAAAGCAGTTGACCACAGCGGATAATCGCGCTTCGCGCGCGCGCCCGGAATGGAGCCCTGACGGAACCCGGATCGTCTTCACTGAAGGCGACGAAAAGAAATACGGGGCTTACAACATAGAGCACCTGGCGTTTGTGCCAGCTGACGGCAGCGCCGCGCCCTCGCGAATGAAAGCGGTGGAAGATCTTGATCGTGGCGTATCGGGATTGCGCGTGAGCAGCGACGGTAAGTCAGTCAACGCCCTGGTGACCGACGATCGGTCTGTCTATCCCGTAAGCATTACTCACGCTGCGGTCGTGCGTTTGATGAACCCGCCGGTCGTGGTCTCGAGCTTGAATACTGGAGGCGGACACACGGTTCTGCTTTCCGGCGACGATACGAAACCGACCGAAGTCTACGCGATGGAAGGCAATGCGTTGCGTCAGTTGACTCATCAGAACGGCGCGCTCGTGGCTGAGCTGCAAATTGCTCAAACCGACGAAGTCAATTTCAAAAGCAAAGACGGAACGGAAGTGCACGGGCTGCTGACTTATCCACTCGGTTATGTGAAAGGAACCAGAGTTCCTTTGTTGCTGCGCATTCACGGCGGTCCTAACGGTCAGGATCAGCACTCATTCAGTGTCGAGCGGCAGGTGTTTGCAGCAAATGGTTATGCCGTATTGGTGGTGAACTATCGCGGCAGTTCCGGCCGGGGCCAGAAATATTCGCGTTCGATCTTCGCGGACTGGGGACATTATGAAGTTGAAGACCTCGAAGCCGGAGTCGATCATGTGATTCAAATGGGCGTGGCCGATCCGGATCGATTAGGAGTTGGCGGCTGGAGTTATGGCGGGATTCTCACCGACTATATGATCGCCACCGATCCACGGTTTAAAGGCGCGACCAGCGGCGCGGGCACGGCCTTTACCGTAGCCTTCTACGGCACCGATCAATACATCATTCAATACGATTATGAAATTGGTCCGCCGTGGAATCCGAAAGCCTGGGAGACTTACCAGAAGATCTCTTATCCCTTCCTGCACGCCGATCGGATCAAGACGCCGACGTTGTTTCTCGGCGGCGAACGCGATTTCAACGTGCCGGTCCAGGGCGGCCAGCAAATGTACCAGGCTCTGCGCAGCCTGGGCGTCGACACGCAACTGATCATCTACCCCAACGAGAATCACGGCATCACCCGGCCAAGCTACATCCGCGATCGCTATGAGCGATACCTGGCGTGGTACGACAAGTATGTGAAGAAGAATTCGGCGCCGCTGAAGAACGTGGCTGAGACGGGAACGCGGTAATGCGAAGCGGGGCAGTAGCCGCTTCTCCCAACTTGAAGAATAGAGTTGTACCGGCGCGCGGCCACCTAAACTGGGAGGGAGGTTATCGCCTCAAAATGATTCGTCCAGGAAACATGGGAAAGATTCGGGGAGCTGCTTGAGGTGCGGCTCGCAAAGGAAGTATTCACAACCGAGGATTCCGTTCGCTACACCTTCTTCGTCGCTCTGCTTGAGCGAGAGCACCTAAAGCCAGAAGACATAATATTGGAGCATCGTCATCCCGGAATCACAAGCGCGTTAATCGACACTTGGATTCCTGCGCTGGATGGCGTTGGCGTGGCCCTAGAGTTCAAATACGACCGCGTCATTCCTAGCGGCAAGAACTCTCCTCGGACACAAAAAGCAGGGAAAATATTCCACGACCTTTATCGGCTTGGCCAGTTCAATACCACAGCGCACCGTGTCTTTGTGTATCTCGCGAGTGATGAGATGACGAGTCATTTTATGAGTAAGCGCAACCGACTGAGTGAGTTTTTCTCACTCGCGCCCGGCCGTTCGCTGCGCATTGACGATGCCTTCTTGGCTGGCAGAGCTAAGTCGTTTGTCTCTATGCTTGGAGCCACGCCAAACGTTGAAGCAGTTGCACTCTATGCTCGTGATCTTCCTCATGGCCATCAAGTACGTGCATATGAAGTGCACGGCTTTGAGCGCTAACAAGCGCTCCATCTCGGCTAAGCTTTGTTGTTAGGCGTAACCGAAATGCTTGGACCGGCTTTCAGAGCGTGTCGCCTTCGCGCAGACGCTAAGGGGGAGCATGGATGCAGGATTACCGGACACCGATGAGCGTGCTGCTATTGACGATGTGATCCGCCGCGATCGAGAGCTTTCCTCAGGCGACGTAACCGGTCACAGCTACGAAGAAGTAATGCAAGGGGCGTGGCGCTCGCTCGAATGCTAGTCAATCTGGACAATGTACAGCTCAACTCGATAACCTCAAGGTCAGGAAGGTGGGCTTGCCCCCGCTGCTTCCCAAGAGATCATTCCTGAATGGCTCGTAAGTGGTCAAATCTGAATCTCCCGGGCGCGCTGCACTTCGTCACCGGCAACTTCTTGGAGCGGACACCGGTCTTTACAGAACCCGCCTGTTGTAGTGCTTTCCTTGAAGAGCTCCGCTGTCTGAACCAGAAGTGGCCGAGCAAGCTTATCGCTTATGTTTTAATGCCGGATCATTTTCATTTGGTAAGTAATCCGTGTGATGGTCGAATTAGAGAGTTCGTAGGTGCGCTCAAGAGTCTTTCGGCGAAAAGTATCGTCAGAGTCAGCAGACAGTTTCGATTTCAGGTGGACGCAGACGGTCATCAAGTTTCGCAAGAAGGCTTTAAGGCGATACCGTTGTGGAGCGGCTGGATGATCTGGCAGAAAATCAATTACATTCACGCTAATCCGGTGAAAGCCGGAATTGTGAAGTCAGCAAAAGACTATCAATGGTCCAGCTTCAGATCCTTTTATTCGCAAAGCGACGCTTCCCTTGCAGTCGATCATAATTGGTGGTGGTCAGATGATGCCGAGAAACTGTCTCAGGCAGTGAAGGAGATGGGCTGGCATAGGTAGTCGACCTCAACACAAGCGGGGGCAAGCCACCCTTCCAGACCTGAGAGGTTGTTTCGATTGCCTGTTTCCGCGTGAATGAATCATTAATAACGTACTAAAAGAAAATCTGATTCAC
>WNFO01005935.1_pt1 | contig 14359 bp, 11 predicted proteins | sample 5400251 | NCBI WGS metagenome assembly WNFO01 (sample SAMN13153354, study PRJNA577476) | soil metagenome | isolation source: 100 cm saprolite under Madrone tree | place: USA:California | collected 2016-06-14 | reverse complement strand
TCAACGGCCGCCCGGCCGTCGAATTCAGCTTAGATCAAATCCGCAACATGTTCATGCATGACGGGAAAGAGTTTTCTCTAACCCTCAAGCGTGATGGAAAGCTGCTGCCAATTAGACTCAAGTTGAAGAGGATAATCTGACGCCGTATCTCAGAGGTAGTTGCAGATGAGCCGGTGCTTGCCTCCGCGTTGATCATTCCGCGTTCACGATTCGAACTTTACGACGCAATCCCACAGGTCGTTAGTCAGTTCCAGATAATGTTAGCCCCAGACTCTCTTGCTTCTCTTTGCATCACTTCGGCAACAGACTGCACGGGACCGGATGGTAGCCGCTGAATTGAAAGTTTGAGCCGACTACAATTGGCTGGTCCGACTTGATTCGGACGGAGGCCGATACATGAGTAACGCCATCGAGTCCCGGGCCACTCGTCACTGGCAACAGGAAACTTATGTCCCTTGTATGGGCCGCCGGAAGCGGCGAGGTGTTGGCGCCTGTTTCACCCGGATAAGTAGCGGCCGGATTTGAACCTGGCACGGTCACGCCCGCCAGGTTGTTCCCATCCCGGTCGAGGATGTTCACCGCCACGTTGGCAGTCGCCGAACCACCATTAAAGACAAATACATCGGCCGACGTAGTACCTCCTGCATTTCCGTATTGTGCGGGTGTGCAAACCCAGACGTAGGGCGGCCCACCTCCGGAACCGGACGGGCCCGGCGGGCCAGGAGGTCCCTGTGGACCAACGCATGCAATCGGCGCCATCAACAAAACAAAAGCGAAGCAGGCAATGCCGGCACGACGTGCAAAGTCAATGCTCATACCAGTCTCCTTTTTTTGAGGCGTTGAAGTCGCCTCTTGGTTTCAGGAATAGTGAGTGCGCGCGCAATCTAACTGCCGGTGACTGAGTTGTCAACAATTTTACTGCGGGTCATCGAACAGGAGGGCGCAACCAACAAGGCCCTTCGCAGGTTGCTGAAAAACTGTTATTCGATGTCCCGAGCTACAATTAGTTTTTCAGCACACTGTTACGGTCTGCGTTAATGCAGTGTCGCGAAGAAGTTCGCGATCGCTTCCACGACGTAGTCTTGCTGCTCCTCGGTCAACTCAGGATAGACGGGCAAGGCCAGCGTTTCCTTCGCTGCAGCTTCGGCGATCGGAAAGTCGCCTTCTTTGTAACCCAGGTAAGCAAAGCATTCCTGCAAATGCAGCGGCACCGGATAGTAAACGTCCGTACCGACGCCGCGCTCGCGCAGATGCGCGCGCAGAGCATCGCGACGCCCGTCGCGAACGCGAATGACAAACTGATGAAAGATGTGGCGCGCGTTGCTTCTGACGTACGGCACTTCGACCTGCTCGTTTAATCCCGCGTCTAAAAACATCAATTCATACTGTTGAGCTTTGCGCTGTCGCCCGGTCGTCCACTCCTCGAGATGCGGGAGCTTCGCGCGGAGCACCGCGGCCTGCAAGGCATCGAGCCGGCTATTGATCCCGATGACCTTGTGTTGGTACTTCGTCTCTTCGCCGTGCACGCGCAGCATGTGCAGTCGCCGGGCGTGATCCAGATCGTTGGTGGCCAGCATTCCACCATCGCCGGCGCCGCCCAGATTTTTTGACGGATAGAAACTGAAACAACCGATCGTGCCCATCGAACCCGCGCGGCGACGGCGATCTTCGGCGCCGATCGCCTGCGCAGCGTCTTCAATGATCGGAATCGGAGCGCTGACATCGATCGGATCGCCGACATCGATCGGAGCGCCGACATCCTTGTCGGCGGTTCGCCGGCATCCCTGCCGGCTCAATTCGATTAACGGATCCATTTCTGCGCACTGCCCGTAGAGATGCACCGGCACAATCGCCCTGGTGCGTTCCGTTATCGCCGCGGCCACTAAAGATGGATCGAGATTAAAAGTGCGTTCATCGATGTCAACGAATACAGGTTGCGCGCCCAGCCGTGCGATCGCACCCGCTGTCGCAAAAAAACTGAATGGAGTGGTGATGACTTCATCGCCGGCCCCTACATTGCAGGACATGAGCGCCAGCAAGAGAGCATCGGAGCCGGAAGCGCATCCGATTGCGAACTTTGTCTGCGAGTAACGGGCAATCTCTTCCTCCAACGCCTGTACTTCAGCGCCCAGCACAAAGTGCTGCGAGTCAAAGACGCGATCGACGGCGCTGCGCACGTCATCGCGAATCGTTTCGTACTGGGCCTGGAGATCGAGCAGCGGGACTTTTTTCATCTGCGATTGACTGGACGTCATGTGGCGGTGCTGCTGACGGTTTTCGGCTAATCACTAAACAGCATTGTGTCGGGCGCTGCCGACACTTCGAACCTGGCCGCCGTTTTTGATCGATTGTTGCGCGGCTGCGAGCACGCGGACCACGCGCAGACCTGCCTGGCCGTCGGTCAATGGCCGCCGGCCCGCCCGAATTGAATCGATAAACTCAGCGACGACATAACGCAGGGCTTCGGTGGAATCCAACTTTGGCGCCCAAACGTCGCCGGTGCGATAACTCACCAGGGTTTGATAATCCGCTTCGCGATCAGCACCGACGCGATTGGTGGTCACGCCTTTGTCATAGATGCGCACTTTCTCAGTTGGTTCAATGTCGTCGTAAAGGATCATCTTGCGACTGCCGGCGATTAGCGTGCGGCGAATCTTGACCGGCGCCAGCCAATTGAAGTGAAAGTGCGCGATAAAGTCATCCCCAAAGTGCATGATCAAGTAAGCGATGTTTTCGATTCCCCGTTCGATGTGACAACTACCAATCGCGCTTACCGCCAGAGGCTGACGGTCGATCAGGTAATCCATGATCGATAGATCGTGCGGCGCCAGATCCCAAAGGACGTTGATGTCCTTCTGAAACAGCCCCAGGTTGATGCGCACTGAATCGAAGTAGAGCAAATCGCCCAACTCGCCGCCGGCCACGATCTCTTTCATCTTGCGCACTGCACCCGTGTAGACGAACGTGTGGTCGACCATCAGTGTCCGCTGATTGCGTTCGGCGAGATCGATTAATTCTTCCGCTTCGCTTTCGGTAGCGGTCAGGGGTTTTTCGACCAGCAAGTGCTTGCCGGCCAGCAATCCTGCTTTGGCTATCTGAAAGTGTGTAGCGACGGGCGTCACTACGGCGATCGCGTCGAGCTTTGCATCAGACAGAAGCTTTCGATAGTCGGTGGTGGTTTGAGCCGCCGGATAACGGCGCCCCATTGCCGCCAAACGTGACGTGTCCGCATCGCAAATCCAGCGCAGCTCGGCCGCTTCGTTCTCAGCAAAATTGCGGAGCAGATTCGGCCCCCAATAGCCAAGGCCGATTACGCCAACGGTAGTCGCGGTCATGAGTAGAGAGAATAGCGGGCATTTGAAGAAAAGTCAGTACCGGGAGCGGTAGCGACCTGGTCCTCCTCACACCTGCGAGGTTTGCGACGAACCCGGTCGCTACCGCTCCCGGTACTAACCTCGTAATCACGGCCGACTTCACCGTTGCCACCATTAACAACTCAAGGCTTAACTTGAAACTCTTAGGAATCCTTCGTCCATTGGGTGTTTATCGAGTTTGAGGGTCAGAAATTCATGACCTCGTTCTTGAAAGCCGGTCCCGGATTCCGGTCCGCATCAATAACTGGCCATCGCCGTCGCGTTGGTGTTTGTCTATTTCACCGTGCTCATGAAGTTGGGTAGCGACTGGTGGAATGACGAGAATTATTCGCACGGCCTGCTGATTCCCTTCATCGTCGGCTATATCGTTTGGCAGGAGCGAGTGCGCTTCTCTAAGATGCCAGCCAACCCTACTGCTTTGTGGGGTGCGATAGGCGTCGGGGTGTCGCTGCTTCTCTTGTGGGCCGGCGTGGCCGGCGCTGAGCTTTTTGTCCAGCGCATCTCGCTGGTGTTGATGGTCACTAGCGTAGTGATTTACTTCCGGGGCTTCCCCCTGTTGCGGCTGGTCGCGGTGCCGCTATTGCTATTGGTTCTTTCGATCCCAATCCCGCAAATCATTTTTAACCGGATCGCTTTTCCATTGCAGCTCTTCGCGTCGCGCTGTGCCGTGGAGGCAATGTCTTTCTTCAATATCCCAGTGCTGCGACAGGGAAACATAATCGAACTGATGCCGCTGGGATCCAGCGAGCCGAAAAGACTGGCCGTGGTGGAGGCGTGCAGCGGCATACGTTCCTTGATGACGCTGGTCACGCTGGCCGTAGTCTACGCGTACTTCACGAAACCGAAAGTGGCACAGACTTCAGTCTGTGATTCCGCAGATAGATCACAGACTGAAGTCTGTGCCACCAGTCATTGGCTCAAGAGCTTCACATTTTGGCGTTCTCTGATTCTAGTGGTGGCGGCCGTGCCGATAGCAATTCTGACTAATGCTTTACGGGTCAGCGGCACCGGCGTCTTGGCCCATTACTACGGCACGCGCGTGGCGGATGGCTTCTTTCATACATTCTCAGGCTGGGTAATCTACATCGCCGCGGCGGTATTGCTGTTCGCAACCGGCTGGGTTTTGGATCGCTTTGCTCGATTTGGAAAGAGTGACAGGATTTACACGATGAACAAGATTTCAATCCCTTCAGTTAATTCTGTTAATCCTGTCTGATTCAAACGATGACTAATCGAAAAAATACTATTCGCTTCTGTGCGCTGCTCGCCGTGCTGTTACTTGGCGGCGGAGTCATTAATGTCTGGGAACGCGCCGGCGAGGCGCACGTCTCACGCCGCAACCTGAAGGATTTTCCCGCGCAAGTCGGTTCGTGGCGTCAGGTGGGCGACGATCTCCGTTTCGATGACGAAACCGAGAGGGTCCTCCGCGCCGATGATTATCTCTCGCGGAATTTTGTCTCCAACGGCCGCACCGCTTCTTTCTATGTCGGCTATTATGCGACCCAACGGAACGGCGCAACCTATCACAGTCCTCTGAATTGCCTGCCCGGTTCGGGTTGGGTCATGAGCGACCCCGCTCGCATCACGATCGCGCCTGCCGGCGGCGGCGCCCCGTTTGAAGCCAACCGATTTGTCATCGCCAACGGCCGGGACCGGGCCCTAATGATTTACTGGTATCAGGGCCGTGGCCGTGCGGTTGCCAGCGAATACTGGGGAAAGATTTATACAGTTCTGGACAGCGTCCGCCGGCGTCGCTCGGACGGAGCGATGGTCCGGGTAATGGTTTCAGTGGGCAATTCACAGCAAGAGGCCCAAAACGCCGCAGTCGAAATGGCAGCGCAGGCCGCCGCCGAACTCCCTGCTTTTGTTCCCAACTAAAAGCCCCGTCGCTACCGCTCCGGGTTCTGCCACAGATTTTCCTGGGGAAAGGCGGGGATTACCTCTTTCTTACCTGTAACTCGACGGTGCGGCTCCGCACCGAACGAGGTCGGAAACAAGGTTTTTGACACAAGAAACTTCGCCTTAAGCGACCTTCACGCGACTTTGCCCGTCGCCGAAGACAATCGCCAAAGCGAGATAACCCGAGCGCAACGCTTTCAGTTGCTCGAAAGTCCGCGCTCACGGAGACCGCAATGAAAAATCACGAGTGCCGCCGAAAGTTCTACACCCTTCCCCTGTTCACTCTGCTGGTTGCCGCCGCGCTTTTGATCGCCGCTTGCACCACGCCGGAAAAAGCTAAAGCCCAACACGTCGCTCGCGGCCAGGCCCTGCTGAAAGATAAAAAGTTTCAGGAAGCCTCGCTCGAGTTCCGCAACGCTCTGCAAATCGACGAGAAGCTCGCCGATGCGCACTGGGGGTTGGCGAATGCCTACGAAGGTCTCCAGCGATACCAGGAAGCGTTCGAAGAGATGAAGCAGGTGGCGATACTCGATGCGAACAACCTCGATGTCCGCGTCCGCCTCGGGAATTATTATTTGATGGGCGGCAAACAATCGCCGACGGCTGTTTCTGAAGCTGAACGTCTGGCGAAAGAGGTTTTGCAAAAGGACGGGAACCATATCGAAGGTCACATCCTGATGGGCAGTGTGTTGTTTGCGCAGGACCACAAGCCCGAAGCCTTCGCCGAACTGAATCGAGCGATTGAAATCGATCCCAAGCGGGTTGAATCTTATCTGAGTCTGGCGCGCTTTCATGCGCAGAGCAACGATCCGACCACCGCCGAATCAATCTATCAACGCGCGATTTCCGTCAATGGCTCGTCCGCGCTGGCTCACTACGAGTACGGAAAGTTTCTGGTCCAGATCAAGCGTCTGGACAATGCCGAAACTGAGTTTCAAAAAGCTGTTCAGGTAGACGGAGCCAACCGCGAAGCACGTTTTATTCTCGCCAGTTTCTATCTGGTCAACCGGCAATTCCCCAAAGCCGAAGAGGCCTACAAGGCCCTGGCTGAACTCGACAAAGACAAACCCGAAGGCCGTTCCGTCCTGGCGGATTTTTATTCCGCGACGGGCCGGGTAGACGAGGCCATGGCTATCTATAAAGAAGTTGTGGCGAAGTCGCCTGACTACACCCCGGCGCGCTACCGGCTGGCTGAGGCCATGCTGGTGCGCGGCGACGCGGACGGCGCTAAGAATGAAATTGCAAACATCCTGAAGAAGGATGCAAAAGATCGTCAGGCAATGATCTTGCGCGCCCGCATCGGAATGCAAAGCGGCGAACCCAATGACCTGAAGGCGGCGATCGAAGATCTGCGTGAAGTGCTCAAGCAGGAGCCGAATTCACGAGCGGCTTTATATTTTATCGCTGACGCCAACTTCCGGCTGGGCCAAATGGATCAGGCGCGGTCGTTTGCCGGCGACCTCGAACGCAATTATCCCGACTATCTGGCGGGAAAACTGATGCTGGTGCGAATCGAACTGGCCAGCGGCGATGCCAAGTCGGCTTTGCAGTCAGCCACTCAGTTGCAAGAGCGACTGGCAAAAGCTTCACCGGATCGCGACACGTCACCGCAGATGCTGGCCGATCTGCAGGCCAACACAATGGTGGCGCACGGCTCAGCAGCCTTGCAGTTGAGAGACGCCAAAACGGCCCGCAAGGATTTTCTGGCGGCGCTGGCTGCGGCTCCCCGGAGCACCGACATTTACGTCAACCTTGCTTCAGTAGCTCTGGCCGAGAACAAAGCCGACGAAGCAATCAGTTTCTACAACAGCGCGCTCGGAATCGACAGCGCAAACTTCAACTCTTTGCGCGGTCTGATTACGATTTATGCCGCACAAAGCAAGATCGACCAGGCTCACGCGCGTATCGATCAAGCTCTCGCCAGTCAACCAAACAATGCTTCTCTGCACTTTCTAAAAGGCCAGGTCTATGGCTTCGAGAGAAATGCGCAGGGCGCCGAAGCTGAATTCCGGCGCGCGCTGGAAATCGACAGCAACTACCTGGCGGCCTATTCGGCCCTGGGTGCGCTGTTCGTGAATACAAATCAGCAGGACCGCGCGATTGCGGAGTACCAAAAGATCGTCGAGCGTCGTCCGGACAATGCCGCTGCCTACACACTGATCGGCATGCTTGAAATGAACCGTCAGAACTTCGACGCCGCCGTGGACTATTTCCGCAAGGCCGTTGCCAAGGACGGCAACTCAGTTTTCGCCGCCAACAATCTGGCGTGGATCTACGCCGTCTATGGCAAAGGCAACCTGGACGAAGCCGTGCGGCTGGCCCAGGGCGCCGTGCAAGCCAGCCCCGGAGTACCGAGCTTCTCCGATACGCTGGGCTGGGTCTATTACAAAAAAGGTTTGTATGGCGCTGCCACCGAGCAACTCCAGAAGGCCGTATCGGTTGATGAAGCAGCCGCGCGCTCGACCAACGGCGTGGCCTCGCCGACCTATCGTTTTCATCTCGGAGTCGCGCTGGCCGCCAAGGGCGACAAAGCCGGCGCGCGCCGAGAGATCGAAGCCGCGCTGCGCTTAAGTGAGAAGACCAACTTCCCGGAAGTGGAAGAGGCTCGTAAAGCTTTAGCGACACTGTAATGAATAGCCCTGTAGGTCCTATCGGCCCTATTGACTAACAAAGGAGTCCCGTCGATGAGTGTTGAATTTCGACCGCGCAAACTGGGCGAGTACGCCAACATCGCGCGCAAACGCAAATGGCTGATCCTGCTGCCCACGATTGCCATTGGTCTGTCGATCGCTTACGCGGTCTATCGCCTGCCTGACGTCTACGAATCGGTGACGCTGATCGTCGTCAAACCATCGACGCTGCCCAACACGGTCGTGCCGACGGTTGCCGAAGAAACCCTGACGCGAGAGCTGACCAGTATTTCTCAAGTCGTCACCAGCCGCAGTTCACTACAGCCGTTGATGGAAAAGTATGACCTCTATCACGAAGAGCGTCTGCGCGGCGAGCCGATGGAGTTGCTGATCGATCAGATGCGCAAGCAGATCAAGGTCGAGGTGAACACCACCCGCAACGAGATCACCAACGGATTCAACATTACTTATCGAGGGCGCGATCCGAAATCGACCCAGGTGGTCGCCGCCGAACTCGCCAGCAAATACATCGACGAGCAAACCAAAGGGACCGTCAACGCCGGCACATCCGCCAAACAGTTCATCGAAGAACAGGTGCGAACGGCCAAAGCAGAGCTCGACGCCAGTGACACTCAACGGCTCACTTATCTACAGCAGAATATGAACAATCTCCCTTCGCAGTCGCAGGCCCTGGTTGGGCGTTTGACTGGACTACACGAAGAACAGAAAGCGCTGATCGCCGAACAGGGCCGCCAGCGTGATCTGGGCGCGGCTTATCGCAGCCAACTGGCGGACATCACCAAGAGCTACGAACAGGAAATCGCTCTGTCCGCCGAGAACACAACCGATCCGAAGAGCACCCAGGCCTGGGCCGAACTGGTAAGACGTCGCGCGGAGCTCGAAGCAGCTCAGCAAAGTTTGTTGACGCAATACAAGCCGAAGCATCCGGACGTGGTCTCGAATCAGCTCCAGATCGATTCGGTCAAGCGCGCGCAGGATCAAATGATCGATGACTGGAAAACGCGGATTGAAGAACGGAAGCAGAAGCTCACCAACCTCAGCGATCCGCGAATTCTGTCGCTGAAAACGCAAATTGCAATGGTTGAGAGCGATTCAGACCGGACGCAAAAGTTGCTCAGCGAAACGAACGGGCAGATTGCCGATCTCACTGAGCGCATCAACGCTATCCCCATGGCTGAGGTTGGCCTGCAAGCAATCGATCGCGAATACCAGACGAAAAAGCTTAACTATGACAACCTGCTGGCCCAGCAACAGAAGATCGATGTCGGCGCCGACGCCGCCAAAGATTTTCAGGGCGGCGGCATTCAGGTCGTCGATCCCGCCAACCTGCCGGAACGTCCGGTCGCGCCGAAGCGGGCAGCTTTGACTGCCGCTGGGTTTGGCATCGGCATGGCGTTGGGTTTTCTGCTGGCCATCGGCGCCGAGCTGCGACGCCTATTTACGATTCAGACTACTGAAGACGCGAAGCACTACACGGGTCTGCCCGTGCTCGCTTCAATTCCCGAGCTGTTAACGGCGGCCGAAGCCCGCGCCATTCCGCGTCGTCACCAACTGGCTATGGCGGCCGGACTGGCGACAGCTTTGGTGACCATGCCCGCGCTCGCATTCGTGCTGCGATTGACGCATGTACTCGAAAAGTTTTTGCTTTAAAGCAGTGGCACAGACTTCAGTCTGTGCTAATCGCCCTGGGAACACGGACTGAAGTCTGTGCCACCGTTGGAGGAGATATGTACGCAGAATTCTACGGACTGAAAGAAATGCCATTCGCGCTGACACCCGATCCGCGCTACATCTATTTCACCCCGTCGCACACCGAAGTGATGGCCAACCTTCACTACGGCATTGAAAGCGGCAAGGGATTGATCGCGGTCACCGGCGAAGTCGGCACGGGAAAAACGACCATGCTGCGCTGGGTGATGCAGCGTCTCGATCGCACGGTGCTGGTCGCTTACATCTTCAATCCACGCCTGTCGGTGCCTGAGTTCTATCAGCACCTCGCCCGCCTGTTCGACATTCAGAATTGGGAAAGCAAATCCGATTTGCTGATCGAGCTGGGCAAAGTCCTCGACTCGCGTCACAGTCGCGGCCTGCGCACGGTCCTGATCATCGACGAAGCGCACGGGCTTTCGACCAGCGTGTTGGAAGAGGTGCGGCTGCTGGGCAATTTCGAATCCGACACTTCGAAGCAACTACAGATCGTCCTGACCGGCCAGCCGGAACTGCGCGCGGTCTTGAACAATCCCGACTTGCGCCAGCTAAAACAACGCGTGGCCCTGCGCTGCGACGTTAAGGCACTGCCCAACGTCGAAGAGACCGCACAGTACATCAGCTCTCGTCTTAAAGTTGCGGGAGCTCAACGTACCGACATTTTTTCGCCGGGCGCGGTCGACTATATCTTCCGTTGCTCGGAAGGCATCCCCCGCAACATCAACAATCTTTGCGACAACGCTCTGCTTAATGGCTTCGCCGCAGGTGAACAAATCATCAGCCGTGCTGCCGTGCAGGAAGTCGCCGAAACCTTCGACGTGTTGCCGCGCGCGCAGAACCTGGAAGAGCGCGAAGCTCCGGCGCGGATTTTTCCGGCGGCTGGGCGGGCTGAACTTTGGGCCGCGGGCAACGGCGATGCAAATGGCAACGGCAACGGTCATCGGAACGGTAACGGAGGCGCCAGCACCAGTAAGAGCGCTGACATTCTTTCCATGGATCGCGCTCGTCCCGCAGTGACTGCACCGCCATCCGACATCGTCTTTAACGAGTATCCACGATCGAACGAATCGCCAACTACCATTGAAGAACTGGGCGCAGCTTTCAGCCGCTCAGGTCTTGTGAGGGGGAACAATGGGCAGAGTCTATGATGCGCTGAAGCGCGCTGAATCCGCACCGCGCACTTTCAAACCTACACAGTCTTCAGTCAGCCGCAACGGCACCTCGGACAACGTCTCGTACTTTGTTCAGAAGCACGATCACGAACATCCGTGGGAAGGTTCGCCCTTCACCGCCATGCCCGCGGCTTTCAACTCAGCGTCCACTGCGCACACGGCCGAAGGGACCGGCGGGCCGGCACTCCCCGGCGGACCAGCTTCCCGTGATGCTGGGGCAACCTTGGACGCTGTAGGATCGACGCGCGCTGTCGAGTTCGCATCAAGAGAAGTCTTGGCTGCGCGCGTCGAACCACATCTGGTAGCTATTACCGAACCCCGTTCGCCCGAATGCGAGCAGTTTCGCTCGCTGCGAACTCGCCTGTTACAAGCGGGCGAGCGCGAGCGCAAACGCGCGTTCGTGATCACCAGCGCAGGTGTTGGTGAAGGCAAGACCCTGACGGCCGTGAACCTGGCCTGGCTGTTGGCCCAAACCGACGGCGTGAAAGCACTCTTAATCGACGCGGATCTGCGTCAGCCCTGCGCCGCCGATTATCTCGGCATTGAAACTGAATATGGTTTATCGGAAGTTCTAACCGGAGAGACTCGTTTCAACCAAGCGGTCGTACAGCTGGAGCCATCCGGTCTGTACCTACTGCCTGGCGGCGCTGCTCGCGAAGACGTAGCCGAGTTGCTCTCGGGGCCACGCTTCGGCCGTTTGCTTGACGAAGCGCGGAAGCATTTTGATTACATCATTATCGATGCGCCGCCACTCGGCGTTTTCACTGACGCTAATCTCCTGATCAATCGTGCCGATTCGGCGATCCTGGTCGTGCGCGCCGCCAAGACTCGCTATGCGGTCGTCGATCGCCTGCTCGAGCAACTGCCACGCGAGCGTTTGCTCGGCGTGGTGCTCAATCGGGCGGACACGAAGCTGGATGAAAATGCTTATTACTATCAGCCGCGCCAGTTGCGTCTGGCGCCGGAAGCTGTTGAAGAAACTGAAGTGATCGAAGACTACGACGATGCCGATGAACCTGGGCTGATTTACATCGAGGAGGATGTCGTTTCTTGAAGCCGGCACGGTTCAATCAACGGATGCTGCTGTTACTGCTGGCCGAAGCTCTCTTACTCTTCGGCGGCCTGGTAGTAGCCGTCTATGTTCGTCTGGGCGCAGTCGACGCCGAAGACGCGCTGATTGCGCGTCATGGTTTTTACAAAGCCGCGCTGGCTACGGTTTTTTGTCTCGCCTCGTTTTATCTGCTCGACCTTTACGATTTCGTCGTGATGCATGACCGGCGCGAATTGGTCCTGCGCCTCTTGCAGGCACTGGGACTCGCCTGGATCGCTCTGGCGCTAGTCTTCTATCTCATGCCGCAGGTAATAATCGGACGCGGCGTTTCGATGATTTCTTTGCCGCTCGCTTTGTTACTGATGGTTGGCTGGCGCCTGGCAATCCACTGGGTGCTCGGTCATCCGGAGATTGGCGAGCGCATTTTGATCGTCGGCTCAGGGCCCTTCGCTATCGAGATCGCGCGTGAAACACTGGGTCGCCCCGATGCCGGCTTTCGCGTAGTCGGCTTTGTCGACAGCGATCCGGCCTTAGTCGGCAAGAGCCTCATCAACCCAAAGGTAATTGGTCTGACTTCGGAATTAGGAGCGCTCGTGCGCAGCGAGCACATCGATCGGATCGTAGTCGCCATTGGCGACCGGCGTGGTCAGTTTCCTACTGAAGAGCTTTTGCGTTTGAGTCTGTCGGGTGACGTTTCGATCGAAGAAAGCGCTTCCTTTTATGAACGTCTGACCGGCCGCGTACTGCTGGATTTGATCCGGCCGTCATGGCTGATCTTCTCGAGCCGGGGCCGGCGCGCGCGTCTCAATGAACTGGCTGGCGCCGCCATGCACCGGACGGTCGCACTGTTTGGCGCCATCCTTTCTTTTCCAATTGCGATCTTTACCGCGATGCTGATCAAGATTGAATCGCGCGGGCCCATTTTTTATCGGCAGGAACGGGTCGGCAAAAACGGCCGCGTGTTTAGCCTGATGAAGTTTCGCTCGATGCGCGTCGATGCTGAAAAAGACGGACCGGTGTGGGCCAAAACGGAAGACGAGCGCACAACGCGCGTGGGGCGCATCATTCGCAAGATTCGCGTAGACGAGATCCCGCAGTTCTGGAACATCCTGCGTGGCGACATGAATTTTGTCGGCCCGCGGCCCGAGCGCCCGCACTTCATCGCGCAACTGGCACAGGAAATTCCCTTTTACGAACAGCGGCACCTGGTCGCGCCCGGGCTGACCGGTTGGGCCCAAATCAAGTATCCGTACGGCGCGTCAATCGAGGACGCCAAACAGAAGTTGGAATACGATCTTTACTATCTGAAGAACCAGAGCATCACGCTCGACGCGACGATCATGTTCGAAACCATCAAGACGATCCTGCTGGGTCGCGGAGGAAGATAGTGTCCGGTAGTTGTGGCACAGACTTCAGTCTGTGGATCCCGTTACTAATCACAGACTGAAGTCTGTGCCACTTAGTCGGAGGTTGAAACTATGAAGCTGATAACTCAAACAATTGCCCTGGCGATGGCGTTGATATTTACTGCTGGAACCTTAGCCCAGTCGCCGACAAACGCCACTCGTCAACGAAAGGCGACCACTGGCGACACGCCCCAAACAGCGTCCGAGGCAAAGCCTGGTGCTAATCCCGCGACGACCAGCGACGCAGTCGTTGATAAGGACAAGAGCAAGACGGCCGCGGCCGATGGGCCGTTTAGTGAGCCAACTCCGGCAACTGTTACGCCTGTCACGGCCAAAGGTGATAAGGCCAGGAGTAAGAAGCCGAGCAAGACGCTGGCTGAAGTTACCGCCGACGGTCAAACGAATCGTCGTGATCAGGCGGCGGAAGAAGACGCGATCGTTCCTTACTACAACAATTTCTTTACGACCTATCGTCTCGGTCCTGAAGACGTGATCTCGGTTACGGTTTTCGGTCAGGATCGTTATTCGAAAGGGGGTATCACCGTTCCACCCAGCGGGCGTATCTCGCTGGCGCTGATTCCCGATGGCATTTTCGTGAATGGCAAGACCGTCGATCAGGTGGCTGAGTTGGTCAAGAAGCGCTATGACGAATTCATCATCGGACCGCAGGTGTCGGTTTCTCTCGATCGCGCCGGCTCTTATCGCTACAGCGTAATCGGCGACGTGGCCCAGCCGGGAATCAAACTGATGTCGCGTCGTCTCTCGGTGACCGAAGCTCTGTCTGAAGCGGGCGGCGTGCTGCAAACCGGCAATCGCAGCAAGGTCTTTGTGCTGCGGCGGCAAGCCAATGGAACACTCACGCCGATTCCGGTGAATGTTTCGGCAATCTATAAAGGGCAGGCGCCCGACTCGATTTATCTGGTGCCCGGCGATCAGGTCGTCGTACCTGGCAACACCTTAAAGAAATTACAGACAATCATGGGATTCACCCAGGTACTTACCTTCGCCCGATTGTTTACCGGTGGACTGTGAAAAGACAGGTCAGTACCGGGAGCGGTAGCGACCGGGTCCCGCTCTGGTCATCTCGGCCGTTTAGTTT
>WNFO01002879.1_pt1 | contig 14359 bp, 13 predicted proteins | sample 5400251 | NCBI WGS metagenome assembly WNFO01 (sample SAMN13153354, study PRJNA577476) | soil metagenome | isolation source: 100 cm saprolite under Madrone tree | place: USA:California | collected 2016-06-14 | reverse complement strand
AAGCGAGCGAGGATATGAACAGGTGCACAGCGTTAGGCAGAAAAAAAGCCTTTGTGGGGGCCGAGCACTGGATGGGCGGTGGGAGGGCGATACAGCCAGCAGGAGGAAAGGACGCTGATGGTGATGGAAGGGGTGAAACTGCGCCCTCGGGCTAAGGGACCTCCTGAGGGCGAGTTAAGCTGCCTCGGCCAATTATGGATGACACATCCGAACGACCACTTCGGCTCCCGCTCCCAAACAGGGCCACCTGCCGACCACCTCCGAATATCTCCCACGCCTGAGCACCCACACGACACGCCTGACTCGGAGGACAAAACAAAAAGCAATTGTCTCCATTGCTGTCGGGCTTGTCAAATTGCGGACTTGGCCGTCAATGACTCCTCAAGAGCGAGAAAAGGCACACGCACGCACGCACGCACTTGCACCCTCGCCATCCCTCAAGGGGCCAAGCCGGTCAAGAACTGGTCAAGCCTGAGACCGGTACCGACGGGCCCTGGGCGCCGCGGTGGAAAAAAAAAGAGGTCCTGTAGTACAGTACCTGGAACCCAATCAACAAAATTGATTGTGAATCTCCCGTCGTTGGCAACGGTCTCGTAACGCGCCTGCGAATGGACAGTTACCCTATAGGACAGTATATGACATGAGCCGCCCTGGCAGGTGGGCCTGTCGACTGCCACACGTGGTACAAGCGTAATTACTATCCAAGAGACAAGAGGCAGGGAAGATCATGCCAATCGATGTACTCTATTGCACTAGCCATCTTTTGGGTGATACCGCGGCCTCAAACTGTGCGGCGTTACGATCCATATTCGATCAGAGTTGTTCCTCATGGGCGTAAAAGCTCAAGCAGGAGGACTTGGACGCGACACTCCTTCTTTCGCTTCGCATCCGCTCAGCCCCCACCATAACGTTCCACGCGTCCCCCCCCATGAGAACTTCGCTTTGCGGTTGTCATCATGTCCCAGCACGGACTGTGACCGTTACTGCACTCTTTCCTTCGCACTGATCCCAAAGAAACCCCAAGACGAAACCAAAACCCCGAGATCACACTTCCCAGCGCCCTCGTTACTGTACTAACTTAGGAAGGGTGAAAAAAAAATCTGTTCTTCCATCTTCCGTCTATGGGCAAGGCTCGCAGCCGGCCGTATATCAACACGGCGGCACGTGGCAACGTGAGACAGAGCGTTATTCCCAGCTTGAGCTTGCAACGGCAGCAACACTGATTGCTGTATAAGCACTAAGTCTTCCCCCTACTCGGAGCTTGTCCTTTTATCTGTATCTGCCGCGCCATCCGGGAAGCGTATCCCAGGAACTCATGCTGTGGCGCTCAATAAGGGTGACTGCGTAGAGTGAGTCCGGGTCTCTTTATGTTTTGGGTTTTCGTGACTCTTCTAGGGCCACATCGCGTGGCGACATATCATTGGAGCATGAGGTCTTGGGTGCTGAGGGCTGTGTAGTGACACACCTTCGCGATGCAAGGCTCATATATAATCCAATAAGCGACCAGTGGCAACGATATTATCCCCCTTGAGACTGAATAGCAAAGTGCGATTCCTGACGCACTATGAAAAGCATCTGACAGTGTTGTAACCTAATCCAACGTAATTCTAGTTGTGCATTGATGTATGTCGGGATATAAATATGCATGGTCATACAAGTGTGATGATGTCTAATTAGCCGCAAAGAGCGAGGTGTATTAGGTGAAAGATATCATGGCCAGTTTTCCAGACGCTTTTGCCGCACAGGAAGCGGGAGGCCGCCAGCGCTTTTCCTACCGTTAGATGCCGAGAGCCCGATTTTTTGAATCTTTGCCAGCCTAAAAAGGGGTGATGTCCATGAGGCACATAGGATCGACCAAATTAGATCGAGAAGGCGGACCTTCGAAGACCAGCCCATGCAACGAGAAATGCAATGAAAGTCGATGCGACGGACATACCCATAAATGCATATGGGTGCTCTTCCATATGACTGGTAAGCTAAAGGCAGGTCTGTAAGAAGGTGGAACCTGCGCGGGAGAACAGAAGAACGCTCACGTTCATGCCGAACAACCCTGCTATTAGAGCCCCCATTCCAATTCCCATGGTCCCAATGGATACCTTCGAGACGGAGATGAAGTTCAGTGGAAAGTAGGCGGTGAGGTGATTCTCTTCACCTTCAGATCAAGTGCCAGCAAGGCATTCCGATTCGAATCAAGTATAAGCTCAACTATCTCTTGGGTCGATTGGACATTTCCCTTGGTGACAAACGTGCGTCAGGTGAGGCACACCAACAGAAGTCGAAGCGAACCACGAACGTGAATATTTTCCGCTTCGTTCACCATCTCCTCGACTTGTTTCGAGAATGTTTCGAAAAGTAGTTCGAGCTCTTCGTGATCGCTGGGTTGGCGACAAACATCATTTTTCCTATCCGTCAAATACATGGCCGCCAAATCTTCGTCTATTCAGACGCGATAAAATTCTGCATTGGTTTCAAACCGAATCCCAGAGCGGAGTAATCCTACCTTGTTCCAGGACTTCATCAAAGGCTGCCCGGACCTGTTCCAAACGCGCATCAACCGCAGTCCGAAATGACGATGGGCGGCAAAAAATAGGAAGTTACCAATTTCACTCGATTCTGGAAGCTTGTCAGCCGTCGGGAGTAGTGCAAGAGGCGTTTGAATTTGTCGTGGTTAATGTCATCTTCAAGCTCTGCAAGCAGCCCTCCGACGAGGTTTCGAATGAACACCATCTCGGCTTCTAGGGCGCTCACAACGGAGATGAAGATGGATTCCAGCGCGCTGAAATAAAGGTTGCCGTTGGGTGAAGGCCAGACTGGTCCTGTGACGACGCCACGCACCGAAACTCATACGGCAGGCCATAACCTTTCACCTTGAGGTTATGCTGAAAGTGGAGCGAATTAATAATACGCGACATGGCCGGAGAGCAGATGAACGAACTTCTAGATGGTAAAGGAATACAGAATGTAGCCGAGTGTCAGAGGATCCGTAAGTGTCGAACAAAACCACGGCATCCGCTTTGACGAGCGCTCGGATATGTAACACATTTACCTGGCGTGGAAGATTTAATAGATAATCAGCCGATGTAAGGATGACAGTGCGAGAAAGGATATACAAGGATGGCTTCGCGCCGTGGAAGGATGGTGGGAACGAGGTTCGGGATCCTCGAATCGATCTTGCGTAGATCTCGCGGCTGTCGAGGTGCCAGAGGTCACTTGAGTTGAGGCGTGCAGTTGCATAGAGAGGCGTGCTTACGTTTAGGCGATGTTCAGTACACAAATCCGACCTTCTAAAATGGCCTGAGATTGTTTTCACGTTCCCTGGCGAAAGCCGAGCACGTAAGCGATGGTGAACTCAAATAACAAGGCGGAAGAGAGGCCAGAATGTAATTCAGACGGTTCACAGGGCCTGACCGAAAAGTTGGCGGTGCGTGTGCTTCGCAAGGAGGGGGTAAAAAACCTCGAGGCACGTCGTCAGTTATTGATGCACCATTCGACGCAAGCTCATAAAACCACGCATGGTAGGCACGCCAGGGATAAATGATCATGAGTGTGTGATCGAATGGCGTACCGTCTGCGTCAAGAACGGTACCTATGTGGTGATGAATTTGAGCCTGTTTGCGAAACAGCCGTGTCACAATGGACAAGTGACTCACAGCGCAACATGAGGTCCGTCTGTTGGCGACCCTTGATCGCTTCCAACACGGCCTCCTTGGCCGCTTCCTCGTTTGCATCCGCGTCGTTCGGTGGGGCTGCAGGGGGACGAAGGTTAAATTTCGCAGCCCAGGACAACATGCGAGCGGTGGGGTGGCCACGGGATGCACTGATTGGAAATGGCCGAGCAAGTTGCCGGTGCGGGAGCGGTGATGCATGACGACATGATGGGATTGCGAGAGTCGAGGAAAATGATGATCGGATGGCATGACCGCCGCAGCTGCCGTACACGGACCGCAATGTGCGATTGATAAGATACGCCCTCTTGAATATACATAAGGAGGCAAGTCCCATGTGCACGGCTTATGGGACTTGTATTTGCGGAGAGACCGTGACGGACAAGAGCAAAAAAGCGGGTCTGGGTGGGCCGTGGCCGCTGCCCATTCTGGTCATGTGACTCGGGGTGCGCGGACGAGGTGACCACGAGACAGACTCGACGCCATTTGTTTGATCCCATGCTGATCTTTCCAGGCACGCACGAACCCCACCCCTCCCCACGTCTGCGCGAAATTAACCGTGGTGGACATGTGACCCTAATGAACGGGGGTCTCCTGGGACATATGAGACTACGCGTACAATCTCCACCATCGGGGCTCTCCGTTCCGGCATCTAGACTTGCTTGTTTTTGTTTTTCCCTGCTGTGCCAGACAACACCCTATCCATAGTTCACTTTCACCGTCCCGTGCTTTCCCGTTCCCGGGTCTTCTCGATAGAGTTGGCGCTTTCAGCCCTCCTGCCCAATATCCATATCATGACTGGCAACCGGAAATCATCCTACCCCTTTTCCCCGCAATGCCTGAGACGCGTCGACTCTTGGAAGCTGCCAGTGCCCTCTCTCATACTCTTCGAGCGCACGGCGTTCCCCATGCTTTCCATGGCAGCATCTTCGTTACCGTACTCACCAACAGCCCGCAAGCCGACGTAAGACCCCCATGTCGCTCCTCCTCAGACGGGACTCTCTTTGGTGACCTCATCGCCGCACAGGAAATTTTTTGCATCGTCGAAGGCGGGACGGTCCACCCGTTTCGTCGCGTCAGGCAGGCACTGACCGGCAACGCGGACCTATCCATAACACCCTCTCCCTGGAGTAATCGGTACACTCTAATGCACTTCCGTCTCTGGCCTGAGCCGATCCCGCTGAAACAACCCCGGTTTTTTGCGCAGGCTGCACGTAAGATACAACCGTTGCATCCCTCCAGTAGAGGTAGCTTCCTCTATTCGCAGAAGCCAGCGTTCGTACTGACATGTTTGTCAACCTCAACCATACAGATCGAAATCCTGGCGGCGGGAGAGTCTGGCCCGCGGCGCCTCGATGCGCTCACGGTGGCAACCGTCAGTCGGGTACCATTCCTGACCACTTCCGAATTCGTACGGGCAAAATTGAACGCGTGGATGATGTACGTTACGTGTTTACGCCCCTGCTCCTCATGCTCCACTTCTGATGCCCTGATGTCATCCCTCACCAGTCGAGGATCCGAACGAGACGCACAGGACATTGTCTTCATCATGAGTCGATATTGGAACAGCATCGACATCAATCGCATCCCCGAGCACGACATGGATCGCTTTGTGGAGATGGTGGGTGCGGCTGCGCCGGGATGGGCAGCGATAAAACGGAAGTATGGAATGTGAAATGGCAACGTGGGGTTGGGATTTCTCCCGAGGCCAATCAAAAAGCATTGACAACACACGCACGATCGAGATGTATTTACCTTGGGCAACTATTTTCTTTTTCTATACTTGTTATACTTCTTACGCGTAGGATATGGTCGGTAATATGGCACTTTGGGGCCCCTATCATGAATGCATTTATCTATTTACTCCCTTGGTCTCGACGTTCGCTCTTACAGAGATTAGATGATACCCCCACGCCTCATGTCAGGAATCATTACAGTCGTTCCGGCTAGTAGCGGGAATTCTGGCGCTTCCCGACCTTCTCAGTAGACTGTTCCAAGAGGACCCCAAAAACTAAATGCGAGGGTGCCGATCGGGGTTTAGCGTATGCGGTGGTGGCTTTATACGGCAGACGGACACTCCGATGCAACAACTGCTGCGCGGAACTAGATGATAGATGTCTTTATCAACAAGGATCGGCTCGTGGGCCCGTATCACATAGTGGTCCATCAGAAGAAGGGACCGAGGCTGTCCCGTTCCAACGTTCACTTGGGGCAGTCTTCAACCATGAGGCGGGGCCCAGAGCCCTCCGGTAGAAGCATAAAGCCTGAGGCAGTCAAGATCGTGGCTTGTCGGACTAAGAGGGACCCTAGATGACCCCATGCCGCAGCGCGCAGAGTGCCACCATCTTTAGCGAGCGTGCACGCACGCACGCATGTGCCGCATAATACTTGCATCGGCCTTCAGCGCCCATCGGGGTACGAATAAAGGGCAAAGCTAATAGTTAGATGCTCTGGGAAACTACAGCACCACTTAAATGAAGACGATAAGGAATCATGATCATGATCGCATGCCAAGCAGCTCCGCACTTTTGTTTCGCTATCACGATGACCGGCCGGGACTTTGGTTCGGGACGAGAAGGAGAATTAATGGGCGAATTCCCTGGGGCTAGAACGTGGAACTACACTGTCACGGTCTTTTTCTTTTCGACATGTTGACATGGATCATGCACGCATTTGCATCCGAGTTGTACGTCACCCACCCGCACCGCGCCCACTTACTGTATTGCCCAAACGTCCGAGCCGGGTCCCTGGGCCAATGCTGCAAGGAAGCAAAAAAAAGAAAGAGAGGAAAGGAGACCGACAGAACTCACAGAACCGGATTTACTTTGGCAAGATGCTACTGCCACCGACATAGCCATTGAGTTCACATGGCAAACGCATTACCTCTTACAAACCACCACACGAGTTTTCCGACGATCGACCTGAGTTATACAAAGTCTGTGATTGAACAATTGCCACCCACAGGGCAGGAAAAGAACATGCCTGTTCTTCGGAGCATGAAGTAAGAGGTGCCAAATCAATCAGGCGGGTTATATACCCACCCCGGTGTGACAATGTCACACTGTCACGTGTGTCACTTACGGTGGATTGCGTACGCGTCCGCTTGATTGAGCAACTTTGAAGTTGTCTCGCACGCAGTCTCTCGAACCATGACCGTCGCCGTACAAGCGCCTACACCTGTGGGGGGGATCAAATCTTACTACCAGACAAAGATAGAAGCAGCCGAGCTTCTTATCAACCAAAAGACGCAGAATTTGCGCCGCTTAGAAGCACAACGAAATGCCCTGAACGCGCGTGGTGAGTCCTCCGTCTCCTGTCTGTGTGTGAGTGTATTGAAATCGTGGTATTTAAGTGCGTCTTTTGAGAGAGGAGTTGCAATTACTTCACGAGCCCGGAAGCTATGTCGGTGAAGTGGTAAGGATAATGGGAAAGAACAAAGTGCTGGTGAAAGTGCAACCGGAGGGAAAATACAGTGTGTTTCACTCTTTTATTTATTTATTCTGCAGAGGATTCTGATGAGGGATGGATAGTCGTGGACGTTGCAGCTGATATCGATATTGGGACACTAAAGCCCACGCTGCGCGTCGCGCTCCGCTCAGACTCGTATACGCTACATAAGGTCTTGCCAAACAAGGTCGACCCACTGGTCTCGCTGATGATGGTGGAAAAGGTGCCAGACAGCACCTACGAGATGGTTGGCGGGCTGGACAAACAAATCAAGGAGATTAAAGAGGTGATCGAGTTACCGGTGAAGCACCCGGAGCTCTTCGAGGCGCTCGGGATCGCGCAGCCCAAGGGTGTACTGCTGTATGGCCCGCCAGGAACGGGAAAGACGCTTTTGGCGCGGGCGGTGGCGCACCACACGGATTGCAAATTCATTCGTGTGTCCGGGTCCGAGCTGGTGCAGAAATACATCGGCGAGGGCTCACGGATGGTGCGCGAGTTATTCGTAATGGCGCGAGAGCACGCGCCCAGCATTATCTTTATGGACGAGATTGACTCTATCGGGAGCTCGCGTGGCGAAAGCGGCTCCGGTGGTGGCGACTCGGAGGTACAGCGCACGATGCTTGAGCTGCTGAATCAGCTTGATGGGTTCGAGTCGACAAAGAACATCAAGGTTATTATGGCGACGAATCGAATAGGTTCGAATTTGCTTGTTTATCTAACCTTCCCGGGTTGCCTAACTGTTTCCACAAGATATTCTTGACTCGGCACTACTGCGCCCAGGGCGTATCGACCGCAAGATCGAGTTCCCACCGCCAGGACCAGAGGCGCGTGTTGCTATTCTTCGGATCCACTCTCGCAAGGTTTGTGTGCATGGTCTAGATCTCGGATGCTGAAGTCCAGACGCGGGAATTATTTTTTTCTTCTATAAAGATGTCCCTTCAGCGCGGTATCAACCTACGGGCACTTGCCGAGAAGATGGGCCAGTGTTCGGGTGCGGAAGTCCGCGGCATCTGCACTGAAGCTGGTTCGTATTTGCCTTTTGAGGGAAATATTTTCACCTGGTGATATGTGTGACTGGACAGGAATGTATGCGCTACGCGAGCGGAGACAACATGTTACACAGGAAGACTTTGAATTTGCTGTTGCCAAGGTTCGTGTGAACGACTATGGGCATTGGAATGTGCTGACTGTGTTGATGAACAGGTTCTGAAGAAGAACCAGGAAGGAAACACGTCTGTGAACAAGTTGTTCTCGTAGCTGTACAGTAGTTGTATCTCAGTAGACTAGCTTTGGATGACAAGCTTCCCAAATTGGCAAGTGATGACCACTCCACTCAGCGCTCGGCATCACCGTATGGACTCACAACAGCCACAACTCTCCGTTCCTGCAACAGAGATGGGTGAGGCCGAGCCAGATGCCCAGGCGGCAGCAATCGACGTACCAGACGACACAGGCGAGGGTGGCAGACTCAGGATGATAGTACAGCTCGTCAGGCGCTCCTTTGGCGTCAAGGACCTCGCTGCAATGTGAGCATTCCTTTTTTGACTCACAAAGTCTCTCTTGCCATGCCCACTCGCTCTCATCCATACCATACACTTTGTTTGCTTGCTAGGCGTCTCTCGCTACCTGCATCATTGCTCGAACCGTTGCCAAACCTCGAATATTGGCATTACCTAGACAGACCCGACCTATTTGTCGCGTATGTGTGCTAGCCCCTATGCTGTACTGTAAGTTGAAGACGTGCATAGGATCAACGACCATGAGGATACCCTCGAGCGCATGCTGGCAGTTCTTCGTTTTACTTTTTCGAAAGATGTCAGACACATTGTACGTTATCTTCATCCGCCTCCTCTTCATCCCCTGACCCTTTGCTGGCAGCGTGGCAAACCATGCAAGCCGTACAACTCCGTTCTCGGCGAGAACTTCCGCATGCACTGGGACGTATCCCCAACTTCTTATGACCCTGACGACCGCACGCCAATCATCACCACCCATATCGATTCTCCTCCAAAGATACAAATTTCGCATTCAGAAACGACGGGGACAATCAACAATAGAGGCAAGAGCCCGCTCATATCAGGACGCGTCGGCGCAATTGGTAGCCTACTCTCCATGAAAGGCTGGTCCTCGCCCACAGTAGACAAATCGCCCCCCTCGACCGTCGTCGAATCGAATGTCTCGGCTCAGCTCTCGAATCTCTCTCTCGCTTCGACGACGCACACGGGCGAATCCGGCTCTGGCTCGACGACATCTCCGCCCACGTCCATGTCCACAACTGCCGGCAGCGGTACGCTACGGATCGCATATCTGACAGAACAGATTTCGCACCACCCACCCATCAGTGCGTTTGTCGCCGCATGTCCCGCGCGGCACATAACGCTTTCGGGCATCGACCAAATTTCTGTCCGGGTCCTTCCGTCCGCTAGCCTGCGCGTGTCCACAGGCGCTATGAACAAGGGCTTGTTTGTCTCGTTGGATGGTGGGCACGGTGCGGGCGAGTGCTATCACATCACTCATCCCATTGCACATGTCAATGGCGTGCTCAGAGGGAGCTTTTACGCTACTATTCACGAGAGCACGATTATAACGTGCACGGGTGGGCCTGGAGTTGGCAACGGAGAGTTCCTGCGTGCTATCATTGAGTACAAAGAGGAGGTGCGTTCCTTTTTTTTTTTTGAGTCGTCACGGTTCTTTTTTTAATGAATGATCATGGTTTAGAGTTGGCTTGGCAAGCCCCACTTTTTGGTTGAGGGCGTCATACACCGGTACAAGCCATCCTCGCACGAGCATGAAGAATGGACCAAAGTCAAGCACGTCCCATCTGCCCGTGCCGAAGTGTACTTTGAGGGATGCTGGCACAACGTTGTGCGTTGGCGTGCCGCCTCCGGTTCCACCCGCGCATCATCATCCACAGGTGGCGGTTCGTCACCGTCGTCACCTGCTGCCGCTGCTGCTGCATTTGTCACTGCGAAGAGCAAAGCATCTAGAAAGAGCGACGAGGAAGAGTGGGCGACGCTGATCGATCTGGAGCCGTTGCGCTCGGTGCCCAAGATGGTAAGACCGATATCGAAACAACATCCGACGGAGAGCAGGAGGTTGTGGGAGAGTGTGACTAGTCGGTTGTTACGCAAGGAATTTGGAGAGGCGACGCGCGCGAAGCACATTATTGAACAGCGTCAGCGAGATGAGGCAGCTGAGTGGGAACGGCGTGGCGTAAAGTGCGTCAACTTTCCTCTTCCCTCTCTCTCTTCACAATTGTAAAGAGGTGGGTATATACTGATTGGATGGTCTTTGGTCTTTTAGATTTGTGCCCAAGTTCTTTGAGAAGGATATACAAAGTGGCGTGCCGACACTTACGCAGGCGGGAAGAGCTGCGCTCGAGGAAGAGCTCAAGTACGAAGACGAGGTTTCTAATGCTGATGCAGGAGAGCATCATGATAATGATGGTGGTTCGACGGCGCCCTCACCGGGATCGTAAGCCACATACCACCAAAACGTTCATTGCACGATTTTTTCGCCTTACCTTTTGACCTAATACCGAGTTCAGCAGTATTTTACAGTAGAGCGTCTTTTTTCTCTTTCTTTTCAGTCGTTGTCCTTTCCCTCTCGTTTTATGTCATGTCATCGGACGTTTGCAAATTTTCTTACAGTTACGGTAGTAATGTCATGAACGCATATGCATCATCATTCCGAGTCATTCATTATCGTCTTGACCAAGTAAGGAAGAACAGTCAGTCATGAGTTGTGAAACGTATCTGTATCTGCTCTAATATACTACATGTATTACTGCATTCCACCATTGGGCAACGATCGTCCTAACACCGCCTCTTTAAGGGCTGCCACCGCTCCTCGCGCAGCCCTGTGCAACGCGCCCTCCCCACCACTGTTCGGACGACCCTCACTCTCACCCGCAGCATGCTTCTGCGCCTCAGCATAATCCCGCGAACCCAACAACGCCCTCTCCTCCGAAGGCTTAATACCCAACCCAACACGTTGCGCAGCCTCGCGCACATCGGCATCGCGGCGCACAGCCGCGCCTATAGAACGCTCGCGTGTCCAGAATGCAGTTGCGCGAGTGCGCAACTCGGGGACGCGTTGGATGGCCGCTGTGCTTAGGCGGAAGAAATGGAGGTGGGCGAGTTGGGAATCGGCGGTTTTGGAGAGGTGTGTTAGGGTCGTCGTTAGTTTTGGTGCTGGAGGTGGGGCGGGCAAGAGGTGGATCGTAAGCGGGAGAGCTAGGAAGAGGGCGTGCCTGAGGGACCAGAGTGTGTCGTGCCACTGTATTTTTGCATGTGATTTGATTTTCGTGCGTTGGGTGAGTGTGCGTTTTGGAAAATAGATAGGGAGAGGAGAGTAATTGGTACATACCATTATGGTTTCATTGGGAGAGCCGTTTTGGGGTTTTTGGCGAGAGGGAATGCGGATTGGGACCGTGTACGCCCAATAAGTCTCTACTAGTGCAGCGATGATGAGCACCATAAGGCCAATACTACGACGGGACTCGCGCGCTGTCCCGCGCACTGTTACGGCGCCGAGCATGACCGCGGCTAGCGTGTACGAGAGTAAGGCTGGTGGGAGCGCGTGTAGCGCATAGTCTGCCTCTGTCACGCAATGCGAACAGGTCTGGATGGCGCGCTGGCCGAAACTGCGGTTCGAAGTTCAGGAGATGAGCATGATGAGTGAGAGCGAGTCGGGTTGTTGAGTGAAACGCACCGGACGAGTATCGTACGCGCGTCTGAGGACGCTAGACGTGCCAAGAGCTTCTCCACGGCGGGCGGGAGCACAGGCACCGATGTGCTGCCATTCGCCGCTACCGCTGCTGATGATGACTGGCGATCATCGGGTCGGAGCTGTTGCATGTGTTGCAGCAATAGGGCAGAGTGGATCGTGGATTGCGGTGCGTTGAGTGGGAGGCGGAGGGCCGTGAAGAGGTTTGGGGGCCGTGCGAATGCGAGGGTGTATAATGTGTAGAGCGTGTAGAGGACGAGGAGGGCGGAGACGGGTGTGCGGAGTGGGGTCGCGGCGGGTGGGGGTCGTGGGCGTGGACCGTTTGAGGGGTTACGGAACATTGGGAGAAGGCGGAGGGCGAACGGAATGAGGAAGGCGCATATCGTGGTGGGCAGCCAGGCTAAGAGGAGCGACATGGTCGACTCGACGCGCAAACCGTCCACGGGTCATTGTTCTGCGAAAACGGTGTCACCATGTCAGGCATTCACAAAGGTCAATAAAATGATGGTTCAATGGTCTAGTGGTTATGATTTCTGTCTTACACACAGAAGGTCTCCGGTTCGATCCCGGATTGGACCACTCTTTTTATCAGTTTTGATGGACTGACTGATCATTTCTCCCACACATGCATACAAGCGAACAAAAATTCGACGTGATCAACGTGATCAATGATGAGGAACCCCAGGGTCGCCGTATGGAGAATGACAAGCCTGGCAACGGCATCAACTTGACTCGTCGCTATCAGTCACCTTTCTGATGAGCTGCTGCATTCGTATGAAAGTACGTTTCGTACTAGGAAGAAATAAGACCAAAGATGTCGATGCAATTTGACCTAATAGGTGGATGAACAGCAGCATCGTAAGGACGACGGCGTGCGTGAGTCCCATGTGCGCTGCGCAGCATGTGGACGGTGTATTAAGGTTCTTGTCAAGGACACGACAAACTCCCGTATCCTTTGCAACCTTCGTAGAACGTCGCCATTAATGACCGGCTCAATATTTGTACCGGGACCTGATCTTCACCGCGAGAGCCGTTTAATACAGAAATCCCTACTTTCTTGCATCAATTCAGTTACAGTATAATTCCTCAGCTGCTGATTGACGACCAAATCGGGGATGGCATAAGTTAATTGCATCACGAAGCGAACTCTACTCCTCTTTTGCTCGGTACACCACTTGCCATGGGAACCAAGGACGGAGGCGGGGTACTGTAGGATTCTAGAAATGGTGGGGTATTTGGCGCTGTGCTAATAACGGGAGGGAGATGTCAATCAAACGAGTCAAAATCCTTATCTAGAGACGAGACGTACCGCCGTTGTCTTTGCGGTGCCCTTGGCACATCACTGTCGTTAACTTAAGACTGCGCAAGCTCATCAATCCTCCCATACTCCTTCCCATCTCCCTCTTGCCTCCTTCTCCTCCCCTTCCCCCTCGAACAGACAACCGTCTATTCACAGGATGGCTTCTACGCGGCATGAGAGCAGAGGTCTACTTGTCGGGAGTTTCCCAACCATCCCGAAAACGCCACCAAGTACCTCTGGCTTTCGTACCAAGTGGCAGACACTCAGCTCAAGTGCCCGAGGCCTTCTCTGCTTTTACCCACCAGGCCATGCGTACAAGGTCCACAAGCCAAGAAACAGCAAGGTTGCTCTGCACACGCCAGCACGGAGAAATTTGTCAATGCACCAGTCATCCTCACGGGGCAGCACGGCGCCGTTGAACGTGGCACGCAGCAAATCGTACCAGGTACACACAGAAAAAGTCGCAAAACACGAGGGAAGAGAAGCCGTAGCCGCATGGGACGACAAGAGGTCGACGGCAATGAAGTCCTCGCCGACGGGCAACAAGCTATTATCGGGAGCAGCCGTTAGTGTTAATGCACCACTAATCAAGGAAAGAGGCGCTCGGCAGCCTGGATTAGCAAGCCCGCTTTACGACGACCATGCGGTCGCACCTCCGCATTTCAATGGGACCCAGACCAGGGCGGAAGGACGGGAACCCCACATCCACATCGCAACCGGGGAAACCGTAGATGCGTTGATAGACGCCTTATTTCAAATTGGGGACTATGAAGAGTGCGATAGCGTGGCAAGTCTGGGGACGCCGTTGCCGCTCAATACCGAGGTTGGCTTGGAGAAAGCAACTGAGGATAAACCAATGAAGGTGGGAGAGAAAGAAAAGAAGACGAAGAAACGTTTTACCGGGGCCCGGGAGGAAGTAGCTGCAAGGCGGGCGTGGGAGGACGTGAAGAGACGCGTGATGCATGTTGAGGAGTATGGCGCGCTGGCACCGGACGACGTGGGAGACGCGGATGCGATGGACCATGATGCGGAGCGAGCCTCGAGGGAATTCCGTGCACGGCGAAGAAGGGGTTGGGCGGAAGAGGCGATACGAGGGCGTGCGCGGGAAGAGGCAGGCCGGGGGGCTACGGCGAAGAAGCGGCGACGACACGCAGGCTGCTGGGTTCGCGAGGATGGCGTTTTCATGCGACTGGTGAGAGAACAATTTCAATTCTTCCTT
>WNFO01013973.1_pt1 | contig 14362 bp, 15 predicted proteins | sample 5400251 | NCBI WGS metagenome assembly WNFO01 (sample SAMN13153354, study PRJNA577476) | soil metagenome | isolation source: 100 cm saprolite under Madrone tree | place: USA:California | collected 2016-06-14 | reverse complement strand
CCATGTACGGCTGCACACCGAACCGAGTCCCTGGGACGGAAAGTCAGAACCATCCTCGCTCATTCACACGGGCTGGAAAGTAAGAAAATATCCGGCCGCAGGAGAGGTGTTTTTCTTGACTTTTCCTTTTATAGAACTTATCGGGACGCAATATAAAAGGGCGCCCCTTTTGGAGTAGGGTTTGGGTGCTAGCTCAATCCCTACAAGAAAGGAACGCCCTCAATGGATAGCAAAAAGTATATCGGCATGGATGTGCATAAGGAAAGTATTTCGATAGCCGTCAGGAATGATGTCGGGAAGATCGTGATGGAATGCGTGATCGAGACCAAAGCGAACATCATTCTGGACTTTATCCACGGGCTGCGTGGAGAGTTGCACGTAACCTTTGAAGAAGGAACCTGGGCCGCCTGGTTGTACGACCTGCTGAAGCCGCACGTGACAGAATTGGTGGTGTGCGATCCGCGAAAGAATGCCTCCATGAGGGAAGGCAACCAGAGTGACAAGATCGACGCCCTCCGGTTGGCCGAGCTGCTGCGCCTGAATCATCTGAGCCCGGTCTATCACGGGGAACACGGCCTACGAAGGCTGAAGGAATTGGTGCGCAGTTATCTGACCATCACCAAGGATCTCGGACGGGTGATGACGCGGGTGAAGGCGATCTATCGCAGTTGGGGGATTCCTTGTACGGGTAAGCAGGTCTATGCGCCGCGGCATCGTGCCGAGTGGCTAGGGAAGATCGGCGAACCGGGAGTGCGCCGGCGGGCGGAGTTTTACTACCAACAACTGGATGCATTAAGAACATTGCGCCAAGAGGTGCGGCGGGATCTGCTCGCCGAGAGTAAGAAACACCAGGCCTGGAAACGGCTCTGCCAGATCCCGTCGATCGGTCCGATCCGGGCGGCTGTGTTGCTGGGCGTTCTGCAGACTCCGCACCGCTTCCGCACCAAGCGGCAGCTATGGACGTACAGCGGATTTGGCATTGAGACACAAAGCAGCGCCGATCACCGTAGTGTCAATGGGCAGCTGCAACGAGTGAAGAAACCGAGCTCCATTCGCGGACTGAACCGCAACTGCAATCACGATCTGAAAAATCTGTTTAAGGGCGCGGCGATCGTGGCATCAAGCAAGCCCGGTCCGTTTCAAGAGTTCTACACCGCTTTGCTGAGCAAGGGCATCCGGCCGGAGATGGCACGTCTCACCTTGGCCAGGAAGATTGCCACCATCGCATTGATTGTGTGGAAGAGAGGAGCGAGCTTCGACGCCCAATATCTGAAACCACAAACAGCTTGAGTGTCTCGGATCGAGTCCGCTCCATCTCTGGGGATTTCTCTGGCGGTGGCCGTCGGGTTCTCGAGACACTCTGGTTCGAGAGCGAGTCTCAGCTGCCAAGCTAGGCGCTGCGTGCCTCGGGCACTCAGTCTCACTCGGGACCCTAGGCCCTCTCGGACAACCAGAAAAAGCTATGGGCCACGAGTCCCGGATAGAACTATGGTCGCCAAATTGGACCACGTTCAGCTTTGTTGGTTTCGGAACGGACAGGCTTCGTTGCGAAGAAGCGATGAAAACCGCTGGTAGAGAAAACCCAAACCACGGAGTCGCAGTGCCCCGCAACCGAGCACATGGAGCGGTCGGTCAGAACAGATCCTGCTCAATCAAGTGGGCTGCGAAGCAAGAAAAATTCCTGCCGCGGGAGGGGTGTTTTTTCTTGACTTCGACTTTTATAGAACTTGGCACGGAAACTATCGAATGATTATGCTTCAGGTATATACTTCCGAGGAGTTGTGCGTTTTGGCGGGGCAAATTGAATACAAAGCAGGCAAAAGACTTTCTCGTAGAGCAGACCGTCGAACAAGCGGCACTGGAGGGTGTGCCGATTGCTGATGTTGAAAAGAGGATGATGTATTTTACGGAGAGCGATGCCGCCTCGTGTGATAACCCTATCGAGTTAAATAACGAGTTTGAGGCAGAACACGAAACAAATGAATATGAGACCAAGATTTCACGATTTCTTCATCATGCTTACAGACGGTTGAAGGAAGAGAATCCCGAACGAGTGCGAAATTGGGACCAAGCCATCCGAACACTTCGTAAAGGTGATCACTACCTTCTCGTCATGGTGGACCAGTCTAGCGAATCTGACATCGCTTGGTGGACGCCAATTCTTTGGGGGATTGGGATCAGTATTCTGATCGCCATCCTAGTCGCTGTAGAAATCACCTTGGACCAGAGGGGATTGATTCCTAATTGGTTGTTCGGTTGGATTTCCAATGACCGTCAGACCCGCAAGCTTCAGTTCTCTCTAATACTCTTTGGAACCCTCGGACTTTGGATTGTCATAAAATTAGCGAAATTGGGAGTCTTGGGAGACATCATCAAAACGGTGTTTAGCAGCATCCTCTCGTCGTTCTCTTTTTTACGCCCCAACAGGGGCTCCCGCAGATAGGTCCTGAGAAACGGGGATTATTGGAATGTGGGAATTTGGCCAGTCCGGCTCGCGGGCCACATTCCGATAAGCCGACTTTTTAAGATGTGGGCAAGCGTTCTCTTTTTGGCGAAACGGCCTCCACAGGTCTTGCCGCAGATTGTCCTCCATCATGCGCGACTTTTCTAAGTCCTTCAGGCAGTGTTATCTTCAACAGCGATGCCACGCAAATCTTTCTCGGACAAAGTGCAGGCCGACGTGCTGGTGAAATGCAGGCGGAGATGCGTTCTCTGTTTCTGTCTGAATGGAGACGATCGGGAAAAGAGAGGGCAGCTCGCGCACATCGACAGGGATCCGGAGAACGACACACCGGAGAATGCAGCCTTCCTTTGCAGCCCCCACCACGATCGTTACGACAGCACTTCTCGCCAAACGAAACGGATCCTTCCCGACGAGTTGAAGGAGTATCAACAAATTCTGTACGCCTCCGTGGAATCTTTCACAGCCCCGTCTCGCATGAAGCAGCCTCGGAACAGGCCAGGGAGCCGCGTCGTAAGAAGAGCCACAGTGTCGCTGGAGATTTACGACCGTCGCGTGCCGATCTACCTCAGGACCATGCAGTTTGTTCGTGACGTCGTGGAGGACCTCAACCCTGAACTCAAGACCATTCTTCAGTTCGGCACTGACACGGACCAGGCGTTATTTCTGTTCGACGACAGCATCGCCGAATATTTGACTGACCTCTTCAAGCGGGCGATGCGCCTCCGTACGCTTGAGCTGATGCGAACACGGATGCAGACGGATCCCAGCGAAGCGGAAAGGTTCGAGGCGCTCCTAAAGGAAAACATTGCTATTGCACATTGGTTCTCAGAACAACACGAAGAGATTCGCGCGCGGTTCGCCCCATTCCTCCGCTTGACCTAGTTAATCGACAAGGCGTCAGCCCTCAGGTCAGGGTGTAAGGTCTCGAACTACGTGTTCCATCCCTGCGACAGCCGAAAATCCCGTTGCTCTGTCGCATTTTTTCGCCGAGGCGTTGCGCGAGATCGGCACTTTCCCGATAAACGGGGATTTAACGTCACGCACACGACCCGCATACCCTCAAACCCGTTTTCGAGGGGTGTATCACTTTTCCCCGCTCTGTAACCTTACCCGTCAAAGTGTTGTGGGGTTAGTGTATGGCGACGGCAAAATGCTCCCTCCCCCCTTTCTGAGTGAATGTTGCGCTGGCGAGCGGCGATCTGCCGTGGTTGAGGGCGCGCGGCCCGGAGAGACGGCTGGCGCACGGGGCGGTTTGCGTACCACGGTCGCTGGAAGTACCCTTTCTGTTTAAATTCGGGAGGGAATAAGCCATCTCACGGGAAGACCATCGACGCTATGATGCGCTATTACAGGCCATGCGTGTTTCGCAAGCGGGAGCCAAGCCCGAGAGTGTTTCGAGGGGCGATATTGCTCATTGGTGTTTAGCGGGGGTTATGGCCGTGGCACTTTACCTCGCACCTGAAAAGACGCCGCTGTGGACATGTGCGGGCCTTGTTTGCATGGCGGCCCTAGCCGCTCATCCCACTCTTTACCTTCCTTGGGTAAGGAACGCCGCATCTAAAAAAGCAAAAAAATTGCGGTCCTTTTTTGCGATCTCAGGAATGATTGTCCTCATTGTCTTGTACGGTTGGATTGTATGGCCTCCTGTTCCTTATTATCGCAACTTAACTCAGAAGGAAAAGGAGCAGTTTATGATTATTTTGAAATCACAAAAAGAGCCACGCGAACAGCTCAAGATAACGTGCCCAAGCAACGACGAAGATTTGTGTGTGATAGCCACAGGCTATTTGGAGTTATTTCAAAGAGCGGGTTGGAGAACCCCCTCCGGCGGAATCGAACGAGGCCTGTACGGTAAATCTGTATCCGGGATATCCATCGCGAAGAAACCAGAACCTGGAACATTAGACCCTAACAATCCAAATTTAGGCTTGTGGGTACTTCAAAGCCCGAGTATGGTCACGATAAACAACGCCTTTGGATCGCTTCACGTAAGGGTTAGCCGCCTAGCAGAACAGGATTTGCCCGAAAATACGATTTCTATTTATTTCGGGCCTCAACCTATGCATTGATTTCCTGAGCCTGCGGCAATGCGCCGTTGTGGGTGCGCGGGTACGCGGAACGGAGAGCGGGCCACATTCCGACAGGACTTCTCGGGACTTGGCCGCCCTTCGATACCGAGAGCAAGTCCGAGAATAGCTTCCGAGTGGGCGACAATCCGGGAATTATCGCATGGTGGCTCGAACCGAAATGCCGAGTGCGGCCGCTTCTGTGTGCACGTTATACTGGCGCTTGACTTTGGCCTGGTTTGTGTCAACAGCAAAGAGCCAGCCATCATGCCGAAATCGTGGCTTAGAATGATGACTGGCCTAGGCTTGAAGGCATCCTGAGCGAAGGGCGCGCTCGGAAGGGCCGAGGGACTCGGACTCCATGCACACCCGAGGTTTCGCGAGGACAGAAGCTGCGACCCGGCATTGCTCCTGGTCTACTGTTTGCGTTCAAATCTCTCTGGTAATGCTCCTTCTGTTAGTGGGAACGCTCGAAGCTATCGTTCAGAACTCTGCTGCCTGGCTCACGAACGAACAACAAGAACAGATCGTGGAGCGTCTTCGCTCCGTTCTGCCACCGGGCTGGACCATTACGCAGACAGCGATGAATCGAACTCCAGACGACTGGTACACACTGGACAATCGTGGCTTTGAGATTGATGGCAAGAACGGTGAGCACGTATTTCAGCTCTGGTTTCTTCCGAAAGACTGGCTCGGGATTCGCCAAACTAGACCGAATCGACTGCGACTAGTTTACTGGGAAGGCGTTCTTGTGGGCCAGGACTTCAAAACAATCACAAATACGGACCAAGCGCCCGTACAGGAAGCCCTACAGCGCCTGAGTATGTCAACGCCATCGTTAGTGAACGGCGGCTGGCATCTGGCAGAAACAGTATTTAAAGATCGCCTGCCGCAAGTCGACAGCCAAACGCAAGCGCTGGTGAGTCGCTATTGTAAGGACAAGCCTTGCAGGGATGAAGCTGCTTATTCCCTAATCGTGCTAGGGGTTCCGGCGCACAGTATCACACTAGACTGCGCCGAACATGCGATGGGAAAAGCACAAGAGTTCTGCGTCTCAGCACTAGGATATTGGAAGGGTTCACAGAGTGTTCGTGTGCTGAATGACGTTGTCTCCAACCCAGCCTCTTCTTCTCGCGTGCAAAAATACGCGGCAATAGCATTGGAATGGATTGCCGATCCGTCGTCTGGTCCTGCGTTGTTGAAGTCTCTACGCACGATTTCATTCTCGGAGGCAGCAGCTCAGGTAGCTGAGGCACTAGGGAGAATTCACTATGAATTGGCTGCACCGGAAATCTTGGCGCGAATGGCGAGGGAGCCCCATGACGCTTTCCGGCAAGCCCAATACGCCAAGGCTCTGGCAAGTCTGCGATACAAGCCAGCCGTACCCGCCATCGAACAGCTGTGCAAGACCACTACATTTTCCGCTGATTGGATATTGCAACAACAGCGAGATACCTATATTGGCTGGCTTCCGGAGATAGCACTCATGCGTCTCATAGCGCCATGGGGAAGGCCTGCCAATGGGATTCGACTGCTACTCCTACCGCCTGAGAGCTCCGCGCTTCCGGGTCCGATTCGAGTGGCAGCTGCCATTGAAAACGAAGGTGATCGGGATCTGGACATTTTAGGAACCCCAGGTGATGTGATTGTGGATGGTAAGACCTATGACCATACGGACCCTGTGATGATGGACGGAAACTACACGCTCAGAGTGAACGATGTGGACGTGCATGCCATCGATTTGTCTGGTCTGATTGCCAATCCAGGACTCCACCGTATCGAATACAGACGGGGCACGACCACTTCTAACCAACTGACTTTGCAAATTCCGATCGTTAAACCCTAATCAAACTGATGAATAACACCTGATAAACGGGATTCTCGGTAGCTGGCTCCCGCATTCAGATAAGAGAACTTATCAGGACCAATCCTTCGGGCGGTTGAACGGGTTTAAAGTTTCGATTTTGGGGAATGACGACCCAACTATTGTGTCCATCGGATAGACCTCAAGCTCGGAAATCTTGCCTTGTCTGGCGTGAAGCATAACCCCGACTTGTTGGCCCTCGGGCGTAACACCCAAAAAGTCAGCAAGAATAAGCGACGGTCCCGTGGTGCTCGCTTGAGCGTTCACAACGGCCAAATCCACCGTGGGACACCCGCAGCTACAATGCGAAACCACGTGTAAGCCTTCAAGTTGTTGTGCGTAATTGTTCGCCTCAGGAATTCCATTCGCAATTAGCCATTCGATTAGCGTCCGCTCTTCCGCGTTGAGTTGCCTATTCTCAGGGATTGTGTAAGCACCCGATGTAGAGTCTTTGTGCGGCACGGGTTTGTCTCGCTCCCGTCTGCCGAGTGATCGGCCAATTCGCGAGGTCAATTTAGATATGAGAGACATGCTGACGCCGTTTACCGGGGAATGTTGAACACAAATACACTAAGGCCGCAATCCACTGAAAACGGGATTATCGGTAAGTGGACCTGCTAGGCCGGGGTCACGGTATCGCACCAAGCATTGAGATAACGGTTGGGAATGAGATGCTGGTTCTTCTTTTCCATCGCCTTAGACCGAGATTCGCTCGCGCTGGCGGAACTTGTCAAACATTTCCTTGCGCCCGCGCTTTTGGCTGTAGTCAGAATTCAAGACCTTGAACCAACTCTGGGGGGCGTGTTCGAAGACGGCGCGAGCCTATGCCGCAACGATCCCGGCCTTTCTCGGGTCCATGCCTTGTTTCACTCCGGCCCTACAGGGACCGATACCAGGTTCCCGCATTTAGGGCAGTTTACGGCCCCTCCAGCTGCGGGTCCAAACTCATCGCAAAGTTCCTTGAAGGCATTCTCGAACTCCTGTCGTATACGAATCGCTTCGGCGGCTTTCAAGTCGCCGCCCGTCGTGACAAACCAATCTAACTTTCGGTAGGCCGCTGCCAGCCGATCCGACTTCCTCCTGAATGGTCCGTCATGTGCCGTCCCCGCCTTGCTTCTTTGGATCGCGTCTCGCACTCTCGTAGCGGTTGGTTCAGGAGCTTCGTGGCCGGGATACCCATTTTCGTCTAAGGCATATACGTACCCAAGCTCGTCCACGCCCCAATGCTCGGTGCCGATTATGCCTGGAATCAACGTATCCGCTATTTTCACAAGCACGAATTCTATGGTTTGCTTTTTCAAACCAGCCACGCAATCATCGCAAAGGTGTGCGGTTACGCTTTCCTCTGGCAATTCAAACGTGCGTTCATGCCAATCAGAGGGTTTCAGTAAATTGAAATCAGAAAAATCGTTATTGTGGATTGAAGGGTTCATGTGTACGTGCTCACAGGCTTCTGCATTGCTTCCTCTGAACCATCGAACCCGTTTCTTCGTCATCGTTTTACTCGCCATGATCCCTGGCTCCTGATTCCATTTTCCGCGGCGGATCGGCGCATCGCCAGCGCCGGGCGTGCGCGGCGTGCCTTACTCGTTAGCTATTGTTTTGTAGAGGAGAGCCGGAAGGAGCTAACGCTCGAAGGCCCAGTCTTCATGGTCGAAGGCCGCGGCGATAAGCGCCGGAAAGGTTGCGGAGTCTTGGCGGCCAAGTCCTGATAAACGGGATTCTCGGTAACTGGGAATCCGGCAATTTCCACCTTCCGATAAGCAATTGACTGGGCTCCGCCCAGACAAGGGCGGAAGAAAGTGGCTCGGCGCTTCCCTGAAGAATGAATAAATTAGCGGCCACTTTCTTAGAAGCGGGCTTATTAGATACTTAGATACAATGATGGGTGATGCCTTGTAAGACAATAAAAGACTTGGACTTTAGTATTGTCGCTTACCGATCGTGATATATTCCTTACACGCAAGTTGTTGGGCCCCTCTCGATTCGTTGCTCTAGGCGTGTGTCTTCTGCGGTGTCTTAACGGAACGAAATGAACAGCATAGGAACCGAACGAGCATTCACCAGATCCGTCGGCTACGTTCTGCTCATCGTTGCATTACTGGCGGGAGCATTCGTGTTCGGCAGGATGACTTGGAAAAGCAACGGTGAAATGCACACGTTGCTGGAGACTGTCGCTACGGTTTTGCTCCTGGTCAGCGGCGCCATGTCTCTGGTGCGTTACTACACTAAGAAAACCAGCGCGTTCTTGCTCCTTGGCAGCGGCTTTTTGGGCACCGCTCTACTCAATGGTTATCATGCCGCCATCACGTCTTCGTTTCTAGCTGGGCGGACGCCTTCCGCCGCAAGTGCACTTTCGCTCTGGAGCGGAACTACTCCTCGCTTGTTTCTGGCCGTGCTGATGTGTGTGAGCCTTTGGGGCTGGAAGAGGGAATCAAGACGTTCGACGACCGGTCAGCGGGAGGAGTTGCTTGTTTATAGTTTGATCGGAACGTTCACAGTTTTCTCCTTTTTCTTCCTTGGTGTCGTCCGGCTGCCCTTACAGTACTACCCGAATTTTGCGGTTCACCGCCCAGCGTTGGCGGTGTCCGGAATCATTTATGCCCTGGCCGCATATGGATATTGGCGAAAGGGGAGGTGGAAGACCGACGATGTGGAACACTGGCTTTTGCTCTCTCTCATCATCGGAGCGGTCGGCTATCTAACATACCAGCCGTTCTACAACAACTTGAATGAGGCTCTCTACGTGATCGGTCATGGGCTCAACGTCATGCAGTACTCATGCATGCTAATCGGTCTATTCATCAGCATGGCTTCTATATTCAAGCGCGAGGCTGAAAACGCGGCGCGCCTGCGAACTGCGCAAGATGAACTGGAGGCGCGAGTCCTTGCCCGCACCACGGATCTAGCCCAGGCCAATCAGACATTACAGGTGGAAATTATCGAGCGCTGCCGGGCAGAGCAAGCAGCGGAAGCGGCGAGCCGCGCGAAGGGCGAGTTTCTAGCGAACATGAGCCATGAAATTCGCACGCCGCTTAATGGTGTCATAGGGATGACCGATCTGGCGTTGGGAACCGATCTCACGCCGGAACAACGTGAGTATTTGGAGACGGTGAAACTCTCGGCGGATTCTCTACTCCTCGTGATCAATGACATTCTCGATTTCTCCAAGATTGAGGCGGGAAAAGTCGATTTGGAGTTAGACGATTTCAACCTGCGAGATAGTCTGGAAGCGACACTGAAAACGCTGGCGCTGCGCGCGGACGAAAAGGGACTCGAGCTTCTGTGCGAAATAGCGCCTTCAGTCCCGGACGTCGTGCGGGGAGATTCCAACCGGCTCCGCCAAGTGGTGATCAACCTCATTGGAAATGCTATTAAATTCACGCATCAGGGTGAGGTGGCCTTGAATATTCACGTCGAGGCCGAGGACGGTGACGATCGAATCATCCATTTCATAGTATCGGACACGGGGATTGGAATTCCCGCCGAGAAGCAAAAACTAATCTTTCAGCCTTTCTCGCAAGCCGATAGCTCAACGACGCGGAAATTTGGCGGGACCGGGCTGGGATTGACGATCTCGAAGCGCCTGGTGAGCTTAATGGACGGAAACATGTGGGTAGAAAGCGAGATTGGCCGAGGAACCAAATTTCACTTCACCGCGCGGCTTAAGACGTCAGAGCAACCGATTGAAGTCGGAACGATCGCCCCGCCCGAGACATTACAGGGTGTGAAGGTTCTGATAGTAGATGATAACCGTACGAATCGGCGGATTCTTGAGGGAATGCTGAAGCGCTGGGAGATGAAGTCGACATCTGTGGAAGACGGGGAAGAGGCGCTGGTGCAACTGTCCGCAGCCCAAAATGCGGAAGCACCGTTTGTGCTGGTCTTGACGGACATGCATATGCCGAAGATGGACGGTTTCTCTTTAGTGGAACAAATCCGGGAACGGCCAGAATTATCGGCGGCCATCATCATGATGCTCACGTCGGCGGGCCACCGCGGAGATGGAGCGCGATGCCAGGAGCTGGGAGTAGCAGCGTACTTGTTGAAGCCCATCCGGCAATCCGAGTTGCGGGAGGCGATTGCGCGAGTTCTGGGTGCTCCACCACAAAAAGGCGCAATCCCCCTGGTCACGCGATACTCGTTGCAAGATGCTCGCGACCCCCAAACCATCTTGTCGGTGCTCGTAGCGGAAGACAATGCCGTGAACCAATTGCTCGCGACCCGATTACTGGAGAAGCGCAGCCATCGTGTAGTGATGACTGCCAACGGTCGCGAGGCGCTTGAAGCGCTCGCAAAGGACAGGTTCGACCTCGTCTTGATGGACGTGCAGATGCCCGAGATGGACGGGCTTCAGGCTACTGTCGCGCTCCGGGAAAAAGAGAAGGAAAAAGGGGACGGGTTCCGCCAGCCTGTTATCGCCCTAACCGCTTACGCCATGAAAGGCGATCAGGAGCGATGCCTAGCGGCAGGGATGGACGGCTACCTCACCAAGCCGATCGCGCCGCAGGAGCTCGACGCGATCCTAGATAATTATGTGGCGCGCCGGATCTCTACGACGAATGCACCGGAAATCGTTGAACAAAGCAAATGAACTAGACGGTGGTCATGTTGGCAAGACAGAGACTTAGAGGTCAGAGGGTTCAGCGATTCTGTGGCGAAGCGCGATAGCGCCTGATAAACGGGATTCTCGGTAACTGGCTTTTCGCCGCCAGGCCACATTCCGAGGCTTCGCTGGACCTAGCTGCAATCCCCCAAGAGTGCCGTCCCGAACGGATTTACAATACCGCTCGACTAGGACTATCATCACGGCGATCAGGTTCCTGCCTCGCGATTTGCCAGGACGGCACCACGATGAACACTAAGGACCGCTGATGATGCGCTTCGGGACGTGGTTGGTAGTTCTGGCTTCTCTGCTTGTGGGTGGCAACTCTTTCGCCCAAGCCCCTGAGCGATTTTCCGAGCGAGTGATCACATCAGAAACCGCGCCCGCGACGTGTTTTGATAAGACAACTCAGAAACTGGTTGGTTCGATGTTGGTCCGAAGTCGGGTCTTTGTATCGCCAGATCGGAATTATCAAGCTTATGCCGAAAATGAAGCGGTAGCACACAACGCTGGGGAGAAGTGCGTCAACACAGCGAAATTGTTCGTGAAAGGACCAAGTGAAAAGGGCTTTCGGTTAGTCTACCTTGAAGAACCCAGTCGCTACGCGCTTCTCAACAACATCAGGATAGTTGATTGGTCCCCAGATAATCGCCATCTGCTGGCAGAACTATTTGTCGGGCAGTGGGGCTCAGATGCTGGAGGGAATACCCCTCTGCTCTACGACTCAACGGATGGTGTTTTCTACTCTCAAAAAGTTGTCGCAACGGCACTCAACATTCGTTTTGGCCATGACTGTGCTTTCGTCTTGCAAACGATGGGGTTTGCCGCCGACGGAGGCGTTGTTCTGAAGATTCGGCCCTCGTTGGACGAAGCGGAGGGCACGGTCGAGCCGGATTCATGCGTCAAGCAGGAAGGGCTTTGGCTGCTCAAGGATGGAGTCAAACCCTTGACGGGCACGTACAGAGTCCCGCGCTATGGTCGGTTTCTCGTGTCACGATAAGATATTCCGCCCAACAACAAGCACTACCCGCCAGTTAGTCACTTCCCAAATGGGAAGTAAGGTGTTTCAGCGCCTGAGAAACGGGATTATCGGAAGGTGGCCCCGTTAGCAAGCCGGAGGTTGCAGCTGCTGGAGGGCCATCAGGGACCGGGCGGCAGAGCACACGAAAGCGTTCCTTGTGCTCTGGGCACTTTGCCGCCTGGGCCGACCGCAGGGGGCGGCGGGCCGCAAGCCAGCTTGGCATCAATCGCTTGAATGGCGTTCTGAGCGTCAGTGAGCTGTTGGTTGAGTTTTCCCATGCGAGCTTGCATCTCATGTAGGCCGTCAGATAAGGCCTGGATCAGTGAGGACATCGTTTCCAGCCGGGCGCCGGAATTGGCCTGCAATTCCTGAACGGACTTTTGCACTCCGTCCATCGTTCCGGTGAGCTTGCTCACAGAACTTAGGGACAACTCGATCAGCGTTTTCTGTACGGCGCTTTCTTGTGCAATTGCGGTCTGCAGATCTTTCTGACCCTGCAACCATTGCTGTACGCCCTGCTGTAACTCGACGATTTCGCGGCCCACCGCTCCGACCGGTGCAGGGCCCAACAGGGCGCCTCCAGCTGCGCCCGCTAGCAACGCGGTTGCGAGGTAAACGACCCATTGCATACGCACTCCGGTTCCCCCTTCCCGGAACGACTTCGGGTTGCATTCTTGTATATCAGTCACACGGAGTAGCCAGGTGCAATCATTGCCGCGGCACACGGCGCCTGGCACCTTTTCATCGCACTTAACGGGGAACCGCACAACTGTCAAAACGCACAGTTGAATTCATGCGAATGATCGCTAAGAATGGTCGCGATCCGTGGTCGGCGTTTATCGTTCCGATCAATGTTCCAACTCCTGGCTTGTTTAGAACCATAGCGTTTTGTCAGTGAGCGAGAGGAATTACAGGACAGCTGAATTTGTTCGCTTTCGCTGCACCCGATCCATGAGGAGCACGATCCCGAAACGCAAATCCCAGTCCATTGCTTTGTGTGACTGCCCCTGAAAGGTTGTGAAACGAAAAGGGTCTCCTAGAGCGACAAGGAGAATGCAATGAGCAGAGCCATGCGATGGATAGTTTGCGTGCTTTCCATGTATTTGTTCACCGCGGGAGCGGTGTTCGGCGGAGCCACAAGCCAACAGGCAAACGCGAGTGAGAAGGCATTCGTCAGTGAAAAGGTAAATCGGGGTGAAAAGATAAAGATCGAAGGAGTGGTTGTTTCGCGTCAGGGTGAGATCCTGACCATGCGGACTGCGGACTCCGAAAATGTTGACGTGGCGTTTACCGACTACACCAGGGTCGTTACGGGCGAAGGTTTGTTAGGGAAAAAGCGAATGCCAGTCAGCGACCTCGTCCCGGGCTTGTGGATCAAGGTCCAGGGTGTGGGTGACAGTCCAGGTCATGTGCTTGCAGAATCCGTTAGTTTCTCGACCAAGGATCTCAGGACGGCACATGCAATTCAAAGCGGGTTAACGCCGCTAGATACAGAGGTTCAAGCCAACAAACGTCAGATTCAAACGAACGTGCAGAACATCCAGGCGACTCAGCAGCAAGTTCAAACCAATCAGCAGCAGATTCAAGCCAATCAACAGCTGATAGGGGAGACCAATCAGCGCCTCTCTGAACTTACGGACTATGACGTGAAGTACACGGCTTCTGTCAATTTCCTCGTCGGAAATGCAATCCTCTCACCGCAGGCCAGAAGCGAACTCATGCAGTTGTCAAGGAATGTGGTGGCACTGAAAGGTTACTTTTTTCAGGTGAAGGGCTTCACAGATTCGTCTGGAAGTATCAGTCAAAACCAGGCATTGAGCATGAGCCGCGCTCTATCTGTTATCGCTTACCTGGAAGAAGAGTGCGACATTCCGTTGACACACATATTAACGCCCGGAGCAATGGGCGAAACTCATCCCGCCTCCACGAATGAAACGCAGGAAGGGCGAGCCGAAAACCGGCGGGTTGAAATCAAGATATTGGTAAGCCGCGGCATAGCTGGACCATAGATCAGACAGGCGCATTCACGAGCTCTCAACGCCAGACGCGAGGTTGCGAGTACACGCCCTCGGTGCCTTCCTTTCAAGGTTGAGGGGCTAGATGCCCTTCCCCCGATCAGGACAATTATCATCTCATAAGGTTGGAGCGGTTGACCCAGCAGAGCTTTTGCCACAGTAGCGGGAACGTCACTCAGCCGCGGGTCAAGTCCTGATAAACGGGGCGGTCTCAATGAGAAAGTCTTGAGAGGCATTGGGGAAGTTCCGGATTTAGACGGAACGCCGCAGGTAACGACCGTAGACTGTCATTTCTGTCAGGTGTTGGCGATCACCAGTAAAGCTAC
>WNFO01013516.1_pt1 | contig 14364 bp, 13 predicted proteins | sample 5400251 | NCBI WGS metagenome assembly WNFO01 (sample SAMN13153354, study PRJNA577476) | soil metagenome | isolation source: 100 cm saprolite under Madrone tree | place: USA:California | collected 2016-06-14 | reverse complement strand
TCAAGGCGGCTTCGATGAGTTGCTTTTCCTGATCCTGGAGAGTCTCTGTCAGTGGACCCGACAATTCCAGCCGGGGTGGCTCCTGGCTTGAAAGCCAGGCCGCATCGACCCAAAAGGTGTCGCCACTGCAGAGGATCACCGATCTCTCGATGATATTTTGCAGCTCGCGAATATTGCCCGGCCAAGGGTACGCCTGGCATAGATCCAGCGTGTGTTTGTCGATCTTGCGGATGTGCTTTCCCATTTTTTCGGCATACCGCTTTACGAAGTACTCGACCAGCATCGGAATGTCTTCTTGCCGTTCCCGGAGAGGCGGCACCCGGATCGGGAAGACGTTCAATCTGTAAAACAGATCGGCCCGGAATGTTCCCGCCGCGATCGCAGCGGACAGATCGCGGTTGGTCGCGGTAATGACCCGAACATCGGTTGGAACAACCCGGCTACCCCCCACCCGTTCAAATTGGCGCTCCTGGAGCACTCGCAGCAATGAAATCTGTGTTTCGGCGGGAAGCTCGCCGATCTCATCGAGAAAGATAGTGCCGGAGTGCGCCAGTTCAAAGCGGCCCTGGCGCTGCTGCAACGCGCCGGTGAATGCCCCTTTCTCGTGGCCAAATAGTTCCGAGGCGATCAACGAAGTCGGGATCGATGCGCAATTCACGCTGATGAACGCCTGACCGGCGCGCCGCGAGCGCTTGTGTATGGCGCGCGCGATCAGTTCTTTTCCGGTACCAGTTTCGCCTGTAATCAGCACGGTAGAATCGGTTGGAGCGACTTTCACGCTACTAGAGAGGACAGTTTTCAAGGCGGGCGAGGAGCCCACGATCTCCTCAAACATGAAGGCCTGATCGATTTGCTCCCTGAGGACCACGTTCTCGTCATGAAGGTGGTCTTTCAGCCGCTTGATTTCTTCGAAAGCTTTCTCCAATTCAACTCTAGCCTGCCGCTGTTCGGTGACATCCATCACCGCCCCAATGAACTCGATGATTCCTGATTCATTTCTTGATGGATGAGCCACAATACAGACATGCTTGACCGAATCGTCAGGGAACAAAAGGCGACACTCGACATGACAATCGCTTCCATCGCGGTTCGCCCGATCGATGCGTTCCTGAACCGAAGCCCTGTCTTCCGGGTGGACCCGTTGGAGAACTCGTTCCACCGCGGGTTGGGTGAATCGGTCGTATCCATAGATTCGGAAGGTTTCTTCCGACCAGAACATCTCGCCAGTGGAAAGCCTGCAGCCGAAGCTGCCGGTCCTACTCAGTCGCTGCGCTTCGGTCAGGTAGGCTTTGCTGCGGCGCAATTCCTCTTCTGCTTTCTTGCGGTCGTCAATGTCAGTCAACAAGAGATACCAGCTTGTGATCCGACCTTCCGTGTCTCGCAGGGGGAGACCGCGTGCCTGGAACCAGCGGTACACGCCATCGGCTCGACGCTGACGAAGGTCATACGCATACGGCTGCCCGGTTTCGACCGAGTGCCTCCACGTGTCGAGCAAGCGAGGAAGGTCATCCGGATGGACGGCGTCGCTGGTGGCCCAATTCTTCAATTCCTCAGTCGTCTTGCCGAAATATTCCAAGACCTGGCGGTTGAGAAGTTCCACCTCGCCTGCCGCACTCATGGTACATACAAGCCCAGGAACGGTGTCGACGATCAGGCGTAGGCTCTGTTCATTCGACCTGAGCGCCTCTTCGGCACGTTTCCGCTCTTCAAGATCAGTGTTCGTTCCGTACCATTTAACGACTTGTCCCGATCCGTCCCGCAAAGGACTGGCACGGAAGAGAAACCAGCGAAATTCGCCGTCGAAACGGCGTAGGCGCGCTTCAATCTCACCGGCCTCCCCAGAAGCCAGTAGGTGCCGCCAATAGTCGATGAGCCTACCCCGGTCTTCCGGGTGAAGCGCAACAATCCAGCCCCAATCCGACGCCTCTTCCGCAGAGAGGCCGGCATAATCCAGCCAGCGCCGGTTGAAGAATTCGGCCGAGCCGTCGGGACGGGCAGACCAAGCCAGCGCCGGAATCGTGTCAATGATGGTTCTCAGTCTGTTTTCCGAGTTCTTGATCTCGACGAGAGCATTTTTGAGGGCTCGGTGTGATCGTTCAAGCTCGATCGCAATGAGCGCAATGTGGCCGGCCTCGTTGATCAACTCAAGATCTCGACTGTTCGGAGTCCGTGGCTCCGCATAGGACACGCAGAAGGTGCCAAGGACCTCGCCGTCCTTCGAAATGAGTGGTTCGGACCAGGCCGCGCAGAACCCATGGGTTAGAGCCAGGTCTCGAGCTTCATCGGGCCATCGCGGATCGTTGGAAATATCCGGAATGATCACTCGTTGTTTCGTAAACGCGGCGGTGCCGCAAGAACCTCTGTTGGGACCAATCGGCCAAGGTGTGATGGCCGTCATAAATGCGGCGGGAACGTGAGGGCCCGCACGGGGAAACAGCTGCTTGCCGTCCAGATCCATCAAACAAACCATTGTAGTAGCAGCGGGGGCGTGGGCGTCGATGGCGGCACACAAATCGTTCAGGACCTCTGAGAGGCTTGCGCCATTCGCGATCATTTCCAGCGTTCGCTTTTCGGCAGCCAACAGGGATCCTGTTCGCTCTTGGGCCGAGGGATCTGGTGCTTGCGTCGATTCAGATTCCAGCGGATGCGCCGCCCGCACACAGTCCCCTTTCAGCGGCGTCTCGTCCTCTGGTCTGAGGCGTGAATCCGGAGAACTCATCAAGTCGCCATCCATGGGTCCCGCTCTGCGACCGCTGCTTATAACATGCCGGTCTGCGGATTGGCCACGCCCAGCCGGCGCGCTTGGGTGCGCCCTACACGGCGCAGGAGACGCGAGCCTTTGGCAGTCGCTGCGTGCCGTGGCCCAGGTGCAATCGGAAGATCAGGTCAGCCAGCGGTGCTGAACCGCTTGGGGCCGCCCGTTCTTGCTCCTCGGAGCTGCGGGCTTCGGCGAGGTGCCGCGTCGCGCATCCGGCGATGCCAGATTCGCCGCCTTCGCGGCCCCCCAGAGCGCGCCGTAAAGCTGCGAGTCCGAGCCGAGCCCGGCCAGCAGCAGGCGCGCGCGCAAGAGCAGCCGCGGCGGAACGCGCTGGCGAATCCGTTCCAGGAGCGCTTCGCCCGCATCGCTCGTTCCGCCGCCGAAGAGGATCGCTTCGGGATCGAGCAAGGAGCAGATCGCGACCACCGACGTGCTCAGGTACTCGATGACGTCGCGGGTGGCACGTTCAAGGCGCGGCTTCCGCCTCGACTGCTCGAGCGCCTGGGCGGCGCTCATCTTCTCGCCCGTGACCCGTTTCACTTTCTTCTTGATGGCGCGCTTTCCCACCACGTCGGAGACGGTCGGTGGCCGGTCCTTGTCCGGGCGACGTGTGGGGAAGCTCATGTCTCCCGCCTCCCCCGCTGCGTAGTGGGCGCCGCGGTAAACGCGCCCGTCCAGGAACAGCGCGGCGCCCACTCCCGTGCCGAGTGCCAGGAAGACGAAGTCGTCCATTGCGACCGCGGCGCCGCGCCACTTCTCGCCGATGGCGCCGCAGTTCGCGTCGCGTTCCACGAATACCGGCACCCGATAACGGTCCTCGATCAGGGTGCGGAGCGGGACGTTCACCCAGCCTTTCAGGTTCCCCGCGCAGAGCACGTGGCCGGCCGGATCGACGTGGCCGGGGACAGCGACGCCGATGCTCCGGACGCTGGGGCGGCCGCCGGGGAGATTGTCGATCTGCTCGTCGACGAGACGCAGAATCCCTTCCACTCCTGCGGATGCCGGCGTCTTGAGCTTGTCGGCGTACACGTCGCGCGCGCTGCCCGCTTCGCGCACGAGGAAAGCGATCTTGCTGCCCCCGATGTCGACTGCGACCAGGTGCCGTTTCAGAGCGATGACGTCCCCCGGTCCTGTTCCGGGACGCGATCACCAGCTGGGCGCCCGCTCGCTCGGAGAGCGGCCGCGGCGGCGAGCCCCTCCAGGGCTACCAGCCATGGAGAACCGATCCTGGAGACCATGCGGGCAACCTGGCCGGGTGGATGCCGGCGGGCGGCGTTGGATGACCCTTGCTCGAGGTGATTCGGAAGGCGCACGCAATCACGTTGGCGATCCGGGCCCGTCGCGACAATGGGTACTCGCTTGCAAGCATGGCTCGCGCGAAAAGCGGCAACGGCTCGGGTGGTCGGACTTCGTACGATCGGTTCAAGGAATTCCAGGGCAAGCGCTACACGGGCATGGCCGTCGGCCGCGGGCACAAATGGAGATACGATTCCGGAATTCAGGAAGGGCACGCTGGCTACGGTTGTGCTGCCCGGCACATCGGCCGGGCACATGGGTGACAGGTGGGGGCATACGTCGGTGAGAGATCCGAGCACTGACGCTGGGCTCAGGGTCCGTTCGGCAGGGCGTCCCATGCGATCTGCTTCTCGAGCCGGAACGAGCCCGCGCCCTCCGCATCGTGGAACGTGCCCTCCATGGTATCTCCGGCGATCTCTCCGTCGAACACGCCCATCCGCGGAACCTCGAATCGCACGGAATGGCCCAGCTCGATTCCGCTCAGCGACATCGGCGTGCCAATCGGAGCCCTGCCCCAGTAGTTGCCCCGATACCCGGTGTCCGTCCGCGAGAAGTCGAAGTACACGACGTTCTCGAGCATGCCCTTGCGGACCACGCCCTGCCACGGTCCGCTCAGCGCATCGTCGGCGGACGCGCGGGACATGCCCGCGCAGGCGAAAATCGATAGCAGTGCAAACATCGTCCACTTCTTCATCACATCCTCCATTGGCGAGAAGCCGTCGGCGGGTCCGATTGCCGAAGCCGCCGACAAATTCCCGCGCGGCCGGTGCGGGAATAACAAGACAGCGCTCTGAGTCCGGATGGGCCTGAACGTCGCAACGGCGCAGGCGCGAACTGGTTCCCGGCGCGCGGATCCAATCCGCCGCTGCGCCGTTGACAGGACCGAACCCAAACCGGAGTGAAACATGCAGAGAGCGATGCAGAAGGCGACCGACTTCCTCTTCCACCCTCCCCTGAACGCGCCGCGCGCGACGCTGCTGTTGCGGCTGATGGCGGGCAGCGTTTTCTTCTGGGAAGGGCTTCTCAAGCTCGTCTATACGAACCAGGGCGTGGGCAGATTCACCAAGCTCAGCATTCCCCTCCCGCACTTCAGCGCCCATTTCGTCGCCGGCCTGGAGATCGGCGGCGGCCTCTTATGATGGTGGCGATCCTGAGCACCAAGATCTCGCTCTTCCTCGGCACCTCGCCGCTGCCGCTGCCGCCGGCGCCGCCCACCGTGGGCGCGTGGGCGGTGTTGCATGAGGTGCGCTCGGACTGGGCGCAGATCCTGACCGCGATGTTCCTCTTCGCCGCTGGGCCGGGGCCGCTCTCGCTCGACGCGTGGCTCGCGCGCAGGCGGAGCGCCGCGCGACCGCTCAGCGGGATGCCCAGTGCCTTGGCCATGCCCTCGCCCTAGGCCGGGCCTGCCACCGAGAAAAGCAGGAATGCGTTCAGTGGATTCTCCTCGGGGCGCACCCTCTTGGAAGTGCGACGGCGCTCGGGTCTATCCACGTTTCATGCCAGAGGATCGCTTGCTCCGCGGCGGTCGCCAGCACTCGCCGTGGGTTCCCATGCAGCGTCGACGCCACTGCCCTGAAGCACTGGGAGAGCGGGAATAGCGCGGCCGGTTGATGGCATCATTGGGAGTGGAAGCAAATCGAAACAACAAAGGGCGACGAGTCAGGTGATCGGCAATCAGTTCACAGCGGATTGGCCGCTGTGAGTGAGCGCCGAAGACTCTGCACGCGCCAGCCCCACAACCCGTGCACAGACCCCTAAAGGACAAAAGTATGAAAAACTGCAATCCACCCGAGAATCAGACCACAAGTCACATCCTTCTCACCGCGTGCGCCTCTGCTCTCGCGGTGGCGTTCGCCGTCGCGTCTCCGCGGCCGGCCTACGCCGACGATGTCACACCGCCACCGGTGCCCGCCAACATCAAGGTGCCAGCGGGGAACGAGGCGTTCCTCGTGGGTCACGGCGTTGGCACCCAGAACTACGTCTGCCTCCCCTCGGGCACTGGCGTCGCTTTCACGCTCTTCACGCCGCAGGCCATTTTGTTCAGCGACGATGACAAGCAAATCACCACCCACTTCTTCAGCCCCAACCCGTTTGAGAACAACACGAACCCAGCGGTGGTGGCCACTGGCATGATCCGCGTCACGTGGCAGCACTCCCTGGACACGAGCACCGTCTGGGGCCAAGTGAAACCAGGCAATTCCTCCTCCGACCCCGGTTTCGTCGCGCCGAATGCGATTGCCTGGCTCCTGGTCACGGTGGTGGGAGCCGAAAACGGACCCACCGGTGGTGACACGTTGACGAAGACCACTTTCATCCAGCGGCTGAACACCTCTGGAGGGGTCGCACCATCGACGGGCTGTCGTTCGTTTTTCTACAAGGCCGCTGACCGGCACGCGAACGACGGCAAGTAGGATCTCTGCTCAAGGACTGTGGAAGAACCGGACGGCGCAACCGTCCGGTTCTCGCCGCCTCACCCGAATCGCGAGGGAGCGGGACGGCAAGCCTTACCATTCGAGGCGGCGCGCTTTCGAGCGAACGCGGAACGGCCCCGAACTGCAGCCACGCCTCGAGCCGCGGGTGCGCCCCAGGGCTTGAGCAGGTACGTGTCGGCCTGACCGAGGACGAGCGCCCGGCGGCTTTTCCAGGACCTTGTTTGGGACGAGATGTCAGCGGTGGACCTCCTCTACTTCACGTTCGATACCGTCAATCGCGCCGTGAGCGCAGCCGATCTCCCCGCGGAGCTGACCCGATGGGCGAGTTGGCACTGGGGGCGGACCGCTGCCAGCCTTGGAGCTCTCGGCGCCGCTCTCCTCTCATTTGCACGCGTCGGATAGGCGGCCGTGGCCATCTCGCTACCTATCTGAAGACCTTTTCGCCATGTCATCGCGATTCCCCCGCCGCCTCCATCGCCAGCAAGGCGTGCTTGGCCTCGGGGCCGCCGAGGTACTCGCCGAAGGTGCCGTCGCTGCGCACGACGCGGTGGCAGGGTACGACCAGCGGCAGCGGATTGTGGGAGCATGCGCTGGCGGCCGCCCGGACCGCGGACGGATTGCCGGCAGCCTTCGCCACGGCGGTGTAGCTCTGCGTCTCGCCGTAAGGAATGTCGCGCAGGTGCAGGAGCACCGAGCGACGGAACCCGTGGGCGAGCTGCAGATCGACCGGCACGGTGAAGGCGCGTCGCTTGCCGGCGAAGTACTCCTCGAGTTGGCGCGCCGCCTTGTCGAGCCGCCGGGGCGTGCGGAGGATCCGGGGGCTGATGTCTCTCGCGAGGCGGGAAAGGACGGAGTCATGATCTTCCCGGCTGAACGCTACCCGCACGAGGCCCTTCCCGGTCGCCGCCAGGAGCAGCGGCCCGAGCGGGGTGTCGATGGTGCGGTACGACACGTCGAGGAGTCCCTGCCGCTCCGCCAGCGCCGCGAGCCGGCCGTGCAGCCTGCCGCCGGTGTCGAATGCGGCGGAGGAGCCGGAAAATTCCTGCTGGACGCGATCGATGATCTGCTTGTCGGTGGTCATGACGTTCCTTTCGAAAGACGCTTGCGAAGGCTTGCGATGCCATCCGCCGTGCTTCGCCGGGCAGCGGTGGCGTTGGAACGCAGCAGCTCGCCGATCTCGGCGTACGAGAGCTCGGCGAGATACCGGTAGATCACTGCGCCACGCTGCTTGGGCGGCAGGGCGTCCAGAGCGGCGCGGAGCTCGTCGTCATCCGCCGACGCCGGCTCGGGGACGGCCAGTTCGGGCAGCTCGCGCGCAAGTTCCGGCCTTCGCGCGGCGCCCCGGAGCTGATCGATCGCTTTCCGATGCGCGATGGTGACGAGCCACCCCCGGATGTTGCTGCCCGCTGGCAGCCTTGGATACGCCTGCAGGGCGGACAAGAACGTCTCCGACCAGGCGTCGGCGGCGTCCACGGGCCCCACCAGCGCCCGGCACACGCGCATCACCAGGGCGCCGTGCTCGGCGACGAGCTCCTCGAACGGCCGCGCCGCTCGCTGCCGCGGTGCGGTCATCGGGCGTCGTGGAAGACGAGCCCGAGGGTGTGACGGCGGCCGGAGCGCAGCACGCTGACTCCGTGGCGCATCGGCGCCGCGGACCAGCCCCGGCGCGACGGCACCGGCCGGTCCCGGGTGGTGAAGACGAGGCCCTGACCTTGGGCGATGGCGCTCGTGGTCCCGCGAGACTGGGCGCGGGGCCGCTGCTCGAGCGTGATGAACTCTCCTCCCGTGTAGTCCACACCCGGCCGGTCGAGGCCGATGACGACCTGCAGCGGGAACACGAGCTCGCCGTAGAGGTCGCGGTGCAAGGCGTTCCAGTCTCCCGGCCCGTAGCGGAGCAAGAGCGGCGTTGGCCGGGTCTGCCCTGCCTCGTGGCACTGCTCGAGCCAGTCGTCGAAGCTGTCCGGCCATGGCGCAGGCTGGCCAAGTCGTCCCGCCCACGCCCTGGCGATCGGCAAGAGATGCGGCCAGAACGCAGCCCGCAGCTCCGCGACCAGCTCCGGCAGCGGTCGGCCGAAGTAGCGGTACTGGCCCTGTCCGAACCGGTAGCGGGCCATGTCGATGGTCGAGCGAAAGCGGCGATCGTCGCCGTAGAGCTCCGCGATCCTCTTGCACTCCGGCGGCCCCAGGACGGGACCCGTGAGCGAGGAACCAAGATCGTCGAGGGCCCGGGAGATCGCGGTCCAGTCCAGTCCCGCCACGCGCCCTGCAACTTGCAGGGCCGCAGCTCCTTGGCGCCCGGAATGCGGCAGCGCGCGAATGGCGCCGTTCACAGTCCGGTCTCCCGCAGGGTGATGCTCACCCTGCCCGGGGGAAGGCCGAGGCTCGAAGGCGCCGTCCCCTCGAGCACCTTGGGGACGCCGTGATAGATGCGCCGGCTCGGCCCGCCGAAGACCAGCAGATCGCCGGAGCGGAGCTCGACGTCCGTGAAGGGGCCATTGCGCCGGCCCACGCCCGCAAACCGGAACACGCAGCTGTCGCCGAGACTGAGGGTGACGACCGGAGCGTCGCTGGGCTCCTCGCCGTCGAGATGCAGCCCCAGGTGCGCACCCGAGGCGTAGAGGTTCACGCTCGCCGCGTCCGGTGCGTAGGAGGCTGCGCTGTCCGATCCGTAAGCCTCCGCAACGGCAGCCCGGGCCAGATCGGCGAGCTCGACAGGCAACGGCTTGACCGGTGCGCCATCGGTGTCGTCGGCCGTCCTCGAATAGGCATACGGCTCCCAGTGCCACCCCAGGCACACCGATTGGACGCTCATCAGATGTCCGCTCGGGACCCGCGGGTGCCGGAGCCCGGCCGGCGGCAACGCCCACTGGCGGAACCCGGCGGCGAGCGATTGCTGCGCATCATGGCTGAGCCAACCGGCGATCTTCACGGCGCCCGGCAGAAGGACTTCGCGGACAAGGGTCACGGCCGGGGAGGAGATGCCGAGGTCAAGCTGGCGCGAGGCGGATCCTTGCACCGGCGCGAGCGCGGTGGCGACGCCGCCCAGGCGGCTGCGGCCCATCCTGCCGCGCGATGATGGAGCGTTCGGTGTCATGCGTGGAGAACGCAGACGGTACCCGAATTGTGAGGTCCCAGGTGCGGCGGTGCCTCGCCGGTGCCGAAGTGGAGCTCCCGGTTGAGGACGCGGCTCAGATCGTGCAAAGCTCCCCGCAGGTGGTCCGCAGGCGCATGCACCGCGCGCGGCTGATGCTCCGCGGGTTCCTCGAGCGGCTGTGGAGTGTTTGACGAGAACGGAGGAGCACATGGAAGCCATCTCGAAGTGGGCGCAGGTCGTCGGGCGCGTCGCGCTCGGAACGATCTTCCTCGTCAGCGGAATCGGAAAGCTTGCGGCCTGGCGCGGAACCGCCGCGTACGCGGGCAGCAAGGGCGTTCCGGAGATTCTGCTCGCGCTCGCCACCGCCCTTGAGCTGCTCGGGGCCGTCTCCCTCATTGTCGGATTCAGGGCCCGCTGGGGTGCGCTCGCGCTGCTCATTTTCCTCGTGCCGGTGACGCTTGTGTTCCACAACTTCTGGGCAGTCCCTGCTGAGCAACAGCAGATGGAAATGGTCAACTTCCTCAAGAACCTCGCCATCGGCGGGGGGCTATTGATCGTTCTTGGAAGAGGAGCAGGCGCCTTCAGCATCGACAGCAGCCGAACACCCGCACGCGGCGAACCGGTCGCGGCCACGCGGGCCGCACAATAAGGGGTTGACAGCGGGTGCCCATCCAGTGTGGCGACACGTGCCGATGCTGTGGCGGCGTGGACGATCTCGGCGGCCTACGCGGCGCTGTCCGATCCAGTCCTCAACGCGCAGGAAGCCGCGCCCTCGTTCTCATTGGACTTGACTCCCGCGGTTCACCAACGAGATCGCCAGGATGGCCAGCGCCATCGACAAGAGGATCGAGCCGGTGAGCTTTTCTCCAGCAAATGCCCATCCGAGCAGCACCGCCACGATGGGGTTGACGTACGTATGAGTTGCGACCAGGGTCGGTGGATAGTGCTTCAGCAGCCATGCATAGGCGCTGAACGCCGTCAGTGACCCGAAGAAGATGAGAAAAAGGAGACCGACGAGCGATTCCGGCAACACCTGGCTGAATTGAAGCGCGTGATGCTCGCCTCGCAGGAACCCGCCGGCCAGCAGCATCAGGGAGCCGCACAGGAGCGGCAGGGCCGCATTCAGGGTGGAGCCGTTCGCCGGCTGCACCTTGCGGGAGTAGACGATACCAATCGACCACGCGATGGCGCTGACGAGGACCGCGAGGAGCCCGGTCAGCACCTCCGGGGCGGCGGATACATCCGGCCGGAAGAGCAACGCGACGCTGGCAGCGCCCAGCGCAAGTCCGGCCCAGGTCACGCCTCGCGGCCTCGGACCCAGCTTCAGCAGCGGCAACAGGAGAGCCACGATTGCAGGCTCGATGGCGATCACCAGGGCCGCCACTCCGGAAGGCACGCTCAGCTCCGCCCAGTGGAGCAGCCCGTGGCTGACGAAAAAGAAGAGAAAGCCGAGGATGATCCCGGCGCGCCATCCCTGGCGAGTCGGCCGCTCTCCTTTCCACAGCGCCCAGGCGAGGAGGATGGAGCCCGCAACCAAATGACGGGTCGCGGCGGTGAACAGCGGCGGGATCGACTCGACCGCGTAGCGGATGGCGAGGAAAGTCGAGCCCCAGATCACGTAGATGGCAAGGAAGGCGAGGATCGCCTCGATCCGGCCGGGCCGCGCGCCTGGAAGGGCGGAAGTGTCGGACCTGACGGAACTCATCGTTTCGCGTGAGGTGGAGCCTTTGGTTCGACGCGCAGCTGCCGCTCGAGGATGCCAGCGTTGTTCACCAGCCCCGCGATGGTCCCGAGCTTCGCATCGATGGTCTCGAACAGACGCACGACATCGGGCTCGCTGGCGACGTCGGCCTGGGACGGCGATCGCTCTCCGGCCCAAGGCCCGCACCTCGGCGACCACCGCGCCAGCAGCGGCTTCGTTCGCGCGGAAGTTCACGCACACGTCGTGGCCGCGCTCCGCCGCCAGACGCGCGGTCGCCGCGCCGATCCCACGGCTCGCACCGGTGATGACCACGACGGACATCGTGTCTCGAGGTTTTGGCGACGCGCCGGCGTTATCGCCCTTTGACCTGCTGCACAGCTTCCAGCGCCTTCGCGACATTGTCTGCGGGACTCAGGTTGCTGATGGTGGCAGCGACCGTCCCATTCGGCTTCACGATGAACGTGGTGCGCTCGGCGAAGCCATGGTCGATCTCGTCGCCGCGCGTGTTCTTGGCGCCCGGCTTGGCTTCGCGGACCTGGAGGTCGTAGCTCTTCGCGATCTTGCCGTCTGCGTCGGAGGCCACCGGAATCTTGCCGGCACAGTACTGCGGGTCAGCCGAGAATTGGTTCAGCGTCGCAATCTTGTCGAGTGACACCCCGATGATGCTGGCACCCGCGGCGGCAAACTTGTCGCTGTTCTCGGAGAACGCGTGCGCCTGGAGGTTGCAGCCGCCGGTGAACGCCGCAGGATAGAAGTAGACGACGACCGGGCCCTTCTTCAGGGCGTCCTTCAGCGCGAAGTTGAACTCCTTGCCGGCGAGCGAAGCAGCTGCCGTGAAGTCAGGTGCCTTGTCGCCTTCCTTCAGCGCCGCGAAGGCTGGCTGAGCGAGCGCACCGGACAGGACCAACCCTGCGAGGACACCTTTCATGACTGCTCTCCCTTCATTGCATCGATCGGCCGGAACCGGATGGGGCACTGTGCATAGCCGAAGAGCTTTCGGGACGCCACATCCACCGGCGATCCCTGTCAGTCCGAGGCGCGCAGGTGTAAGGGTTGACTGCTCTTGTGCCGGGGAGGAGCCGTGGAACCCATCTGGAAGAAGCATTGGCCCCCGACCGTCGACGAGAAGTCGATCCGTCTCCCCGAAGAGCTCCTGCCCGCCACGCTCGCCCGGCAGGCGAAGCGCGTCCCCGATCGCCCCGCCATCCACTTCTACGGGCGCGCGATCACCTTCGCTGAGCTGGATTCGGCGGTGGGCCGCTTCGCCGGCTTCCTGCAGGGCCGCGGCATTTCGCCGGGCGACCGCGTCGCGATCTTCCTGGAGAACTCGCCCCAGTTCGCCATCGCGTACTATGGCACCCTGCGCGCGGGCGGCATCGCGGTCTGCCTGAATCCGATGCACAAGGCCGTCGAGCTGTCGCATGAGTTCGAGGACTCCGGCGCGCGGGCTCTCGTCACCTCCCATCCTGCCTGGGAGGTGGTGGAGCCCATCCGCGCGCAGACGAAGCTGGAGACCGTGGTGCTGACGGCCTACCGCGACTTCCTGCCCGAGAACCCGGCGCTGCCGCCCCCGCCTTCATTCCTGGAGAGCGAGGGCGGCCAGCGCCCGAAGGGCACCCACGCGCTGCTCGACGTGCTGCGCACCGCTTCCGGGCTGAAGACGCAAGTCCCGCGCGCGCTGAGCGACACCGCGCTCTTGCAATACACTTCCGGCACGACCGGAACCGCCAAGGCGGCCGAGATCACCCACGGGAATCTAGTATCGAACTGCGAGCTGCAGCGCGTCTACATCGGCGCGGGCGACAACGACGTGGCGCTGGGAGTCTTGCCCTGGTTCCACATCACCGGCATGGAATGCCAGATGAACATGATGGCCTACATGGGCGCGACGCTCGTGGCCATCGGCCGCTTCGACCTCGTCACGGTGCTGCGCGCCATCGAGGTGTACCGTTGCACGCTGACCACGTTCATCACCACGGTGAACGTGGCCATCGTCAATTTCCCCAGGACGAAGGAGTTCGATCTCTCATCGCTGCGGCACTGCTTCTCCGGAGGCGCTCCGGTGCCGCCTGCGATCGCGCGCCGCTGGGAGGAGATCACCGGTCACAAGCTGATCGAGGGCTACGGGCTGAGCGAGACCACCGCGCCCACGCACATCAACCCGCCGCACCGGCCCAAGTACGGGACCGTCGGCGTGCCTCTGCCGCTGACCGAGGCGCGCGTCGTCGACGCGAACGACGGCGCCACCGAGTTGGGCACCGGCCAGTCGGGCGAGATCGCCGTGCGCGGACCACAGATCATGAAAGGGTACTGGCGCGACCCCGACGCCACCCGGCGCGCGTTCCGCGACGGCTGGTTCCTGACGGGGGACATTGGCCGGGTCGACGAAGACGGCTATTTCAGCATCGAGGAGCGGAAGACGATTGCAGAGGTGGGGGTCGTGGGCGTGGCCGATCCGTACCGCGGAGAGGATCCGCTGGCGTTCGTGGTGCTCAAGCCCGACGCCAAGGGCAGCGTCACCGAGGAGCAGATTGCCGAGTGGTGTCGGAACAACATGGCGGCCTACAAGGCGCCGCGGCAGATCCGCTTCCTCGAGGCTTTGCCCAAGACCGCCACCGGGAAGGTGCTCAAGCGCATCCTGCGCGACCAGGCGGCGGCCTTGAAAGGAAAGTGAGCCCTGAGAGCGCTGCTCTGCCGCGAGTACGGACCCATCGAACGGCTGCGGGAGCGTCGGCACCTCGGCCATCGAGGTGGGGAAGGCGATGGGGGCGAAGGTCATCGCGGCGGCCTCCAGCGAGGAGAAGCTCGCGTTTTGCCGGAAGCTCGGCGCTGACGACACCATCGACTACGAGAAGGCCGATCTGCGCCAGCGCATCCTCGACCTGACCGGCGGGAAAGGAGCGGACGTCGTCTACGACCCGGTGGGCGGCGCACAGACCGAGGCAGCATTGCGCGCGACGGCGTGGGGCGGGCGCCTCTTGGTGATCGGATTCGCCTCCGGCGTGATCCCGCAGGTGAAGCTCAACCTGGCGCTGCTCAAGGAGCGGTCCCTGGTGGGCGTGTATTGGGGGGAATGGACGCA
>WNFO01002877.1_pt1 | contig 14364 bp, 16 predicted proteins | sample 5400251 | NCBI WGS metagenome assembly WNFO01 (sample SAMN13153354, study PRJNA577476) | soil metagenome | isolation source: 100 cm saprolite under Madrone tree | place: USA:California | collected 2016-06-14 | reverse complement strand
CAGCTGGAAACACGGCTGTCACTGTGACATCACACGTCGTCACAGTTGCCATTGACGTGTATTTCGCTGGTTTCATAGGCATTCTGGTGTTTTCACTCCACAACCCACAATATTCCATAGAATCACTAGATACTACGTATATATGCTCCTTAATACATGCACTAAGATGTTTGATACTTATTTTGAGTATATCTGCCATGTGAGGAAAGATATTCGGTCACAAAAAAGTTTGTTGCCATTGATGTGTATTACACTGGATATGGTTCACAAAAAGAATCGGTGCACGAGTCTGTGTGACAAGTTCAATCGCACTGCAGACCACCCATATCTACTCTCACACCGCCTTTATCGCTTTCTAGACGTCCGCTTTTTTCTCTTTTTAAGCTGCGGCTCATCCCTCCCTTTGACTCCGAGTGCTCGTGGCGACGTTCCCCTTTTGTCGATTGCGAAACTTACCACTGTTTTAAGCATACCCTTAGTGATGGTGCACATGTACATAAAATGCCTGTGATTGAGGCCGTGTAATGAATCATCCTGTTGTCTTCGAAACACGTCAGCGTGTCAACTTGCGATGACTCGGTTGCCAGTGGTGGAATACAGATTCCTACTTATTCTCATCCCGGTTTTCTCAACACACAATTCCGTGATCCTCTTCCGTTCTCACATACGTGAGATTGAGAACAATCTGGCTGCTAGTTCGGTTCGTTCTACCTGCCCTTTGGTAATATCAATCTTATGGACTGATCACACCCTGGTCTGTCACACTACTCGCGAGTGTATTCCGCGGGCTGGGGTGTTTCGAACGGGAGTGTAGGGGGGATTCCTTCGTCTTTTAGGAGTGGTAATCGCAGCGCCACGCTCAGTAGCGAGTACCCTGTCAGATGTTCTCCATCGCCGGACGCCGGACGCTTCTCGCCTGCAGCTGCCAGTGTGGCCACGACGACCAGTAAATCAGTAGTGATTCCCCAGAGTGTAATCCGAGTTCTAGCCAATATTGTGTTATCGCTTCCAGAAAGCCCCTCCGCCCGCTTGTCTCACAAATAATGTGCAAATTGGGTGGAACATAAGACAAATTTCCAGTGTTCACAGATGCTGGAAATTTGTCTCATGTCCCACTCAATTGCGTCACTATCAGAAAAGAATGCTTCGCAGTGGCACGGCCCATGGATACCACACGCGGGATATCAGGGTGGTATATGTGTTGGAAATGAGGAGACCAGGTAAGGGACGGGAGTTGAGTGCTGGTGAATCACTGGGGACATAGGACTGGATTTCTTGGCAGCGGTTGCAAAGGTACCATATTTATGTATCTATGTTGGTACATGTATACATCAATATGTGATTATTTGTGGCGATCAAACAGAGAAGATAGAGTTCTCCATGCCGTACACATGGACAAATCCGAGATGCCCACAAGGGGCATGTATTTCTGCGACCGAGGTGATCACGATTGCCATGAAGCAGCAGACGGCTTACTTATGATAGTTAGATATCGAGTTCTCTCCGCGAGAGCGAGATGATTGCGTCGACAAGCGCGTTTCCTGGCCGAGGCCCGAACGGGAAGAAGTCAGACGCCATAAGTCCACGTCGAGCCAACGCATCAATTATCAAAGTGCCCCAACCAATCGTCCACGCCATAGTCCAAACCCAGCCCCAAAGCCCACCCACACGGCATCCAGTCACCTTTTTGAACCCATGTTCCAAGGCAGCACCCACGCCCATGAGGAGGAAAAATCCGCCAACAGAACGGAACTCTGTTCCCCTTCCGATGCCCCACATCCCGAGGTTGTGCATCACTCCCGACACCGCGAAAGCGCCCACGAGCGCTCCAGGTCTCCCTAATAACGCTCCACCGGGCCGTGAACCAAAGATGACATATACGTGCCGAAAAATTTGGTGCCAGCGAAAGCTCCAGAAATCGTTGATTGAGGTGGACATCCATGGTCGATGGGTAAGCGGTGGCAATCTCCATGCTGGTTGTCGGAGGAGGATGCGGCCTATGAGCGTTGCCGTGTGATAAAACACTTCGATGATCGTGTACACTATCACGCCACCGCATACGGTGTAGAATCCCGCCCAGGGACAACGCGGGACCATGCTTAGAGTCGGATCAAAGATGGTGTCTCCTTCGGGAACGTTGACGGCGGGTCGAAAGTGCTGCACGAGGTAGTGGGAGACGTCGTATGCCAAGAAGTTGAGGAGTAGTTCGGCTAGGATGGTGGGGATGGACGTGGACCAGGTACTCGTTTTGGGGAACGGCTTGTATGACCATGACCAACCGATTCCGCGCAGACTGCACAAGAGATCAAGGGCGTCGAGGAGAATGTTCGAGGTGGACAAGGGGCGCTCGATGGGGACAGTGTGTTGGTCCTCCGCAGGCGGTTCGTACCGCCTCAGCGGTTTCTTAGCAAACGCCCAATCGACGGACCTCAGCACCAAAACGAACAACCAACCCTGGAAGCAGTTTCAAGCGTCAGCAGAAAGGGGGACAATAGGAGACTGAGTTCGACGCACCACCAACGCCAAGTTCCAGTGGTGGAGTCTGTCCGAATTTTCGAGTCCCAATGAGTTTGCCATCACGACGGAGACGTCGAGCCCTACCGCACATTTCCAAGTCTGCCACAGAAGGACGGGCAAGAGGACGAGCTTTAAAATAAACGTGTGGGGAAGAATGGCGAGCACAGCCAAGACATAATGTAGCGAATATGGAGCGAAGAAGGCGGTAGTTGTAAATGGCTGGCGAGAGGCAGAATCTGGAGGATTGGGAAGAAATGCTGATAGAAAAGACATAGTGTGAGCAGAGACGATTAATACTGTCTGCCGATCGTGTAATTGGGTCTCACCGCCTTGAGAACTGCCAACGTGAACGGTCGACTATAAATACGGTAAGGGGCTGTCCGTCATATTGGACGAGAGAACGCGACGGCCGGTAGATATAGTGGTTGTTCGGGTGTAGGGTTCTCTTCGGGTTCTCAAGCTTGTTCGGGTTTGGGGTCTGTCGGGTTCTTGTTCGTGTTCGGGTGTTGGAAGACTGAGTCTTGAAATCATGCCAGTTGAGTTGTCCGAACACTCAAAGCCGCAGCCGCTGCGACGCAGGACCGCAGTGCGTCACGTGGTCGTGTGTTATCAGATAGTTCGGGGTTTTTCCGTCCAGAAATGATATGTCTACGGTGTACTACATGTACTATCCTTTTCCATGTCTTTTCTTCAGGTGTCACCACATATGTTCAATAGGGTTTATGTCTAGAGACCTCAACCCTATAGAACAACTCTGGTGTGCCTCAAGCTATGTCTAATGACTTGACGATCGAGTTGGGCAGATTTTGCCACCAACCCAATTACGAACTCTGATCCTAGGGTTGGTATACCTTCACTGGCAAGTTTAGAGTAGCTAATCTAATCTACAGTACCAGAACCTGGACACCAAGCCAAGTAATATCATTTATACCGGCCACCTGCAGATCATTGATTTTCCACTGGCACACGGCTCTCTCGGTATAGGATCCAAGGACGAGATGATAATGGTCGAAGATGTTTACAGCGGCACTCGAGGTTGGATGGCATCTGAAATACAAGACCAAGGCGCGTTCAGTCCCTTCGGAGCTGAGAAGTGGTCCTGTGAGAAGGTGCTTCTCCAGGCTTTTCCTCAAGTAAAGCAGTACAGAGGACGGGGGTGTTCGATTTCAACTGGTGGGTGGGTTGTTGTTCATCGGCGTTGATGGACGACAATCCACCCATACCGTTGGCCGTCTTTAGTCGAGTGATCTGAACAAGCCGATGTGATGATCGGAAGCTTAGGTCAAGGATGATATACGAGTCAAAACGTATAGTGGGCTCGAGAATTCAATATTCAACAGCCGCAAGAGACAGAACAGAACCAATCACGGTAGTACGCGAGTTCACGAACCTTTCAGATGTCCTAGTACGTGTTCAATTGATTGCACGGCGCGGCCAGTGTGCGATTGGTACAGTAACCGCGGTGGTTGAAGCTCGAATATCTTTAATCTCTGCGGTGTCCGATGCAAGTCACTTCAACAGAACCAAGTACATCTTTGTACAATTATTTAAATGAGCTGTGTGGCACTGCGGCATCTTATCCATCTCTACCAGCAGACCTAATTAATATGAGAACCGTTATAGTACACTCCATGTAAAAATGCGGGATGATGGGGGCTTCAGACACCCCATTCGAGCGCCTCGAACATCGCAGGCACGATTACACGGGCAAAGGCCCCAATTCCAGCGTATACGACCACCCTCGTCAAAACTTACATGGCGAAGATAAGAGAGTATATTAGTGCATATGTCCAGAAAGTGGCCAAAAACGTGCCAGGAAGCACACGTACCATCAGCATCATAATGCTTCACTTTGTCATCGTTCTCAAGCGCACCACCCTCACGAACCTCAAACACCACTGCCTTCTCCTGTGCGTCTTCGGAGGGCAGCCCACGGCGCTTGAACGTGCCCGCGCCTGCACCCTGACCCGCAGTGCGTCCTTCCCGCCCACTCGCGATCCCTCCGTTGCCTTCATCAACAACTTGAGCCATGGCCAAGTCGAGATCGATCATACTCGGCACCGCGCGGAGCCTATGTGGCGGGCCGTGCGAGTACTCCGTAGCGGGAGTGTAGTGACGTCTATGTGGGAGGCGCACGGGACTGGCATGTGCGAGCCAGCGAAAGAGTGGTGGGAGGAGAGTCTGAACGATTGGCTTGGCGAGCATGCGCCAGGCTAGGATGACTAGGATGCCTGTTGTGAGCTTGAGCAGTGCGAAGAGCATCCAGGTCATTATTGCGATGGACGAGTCAAACGTGGCGCCAGGCGTTTTGGATGTGAAGAGATCCGCGTTGAGGGCTGGTACGCGCTTGGAACACCAGAAACTTGTGATCATGCCGAGGATGACGGATACGAAGGCAATAGCGTCTTCGAAGCAGGGGCAATCGTCAACGGGCGATGGGTGTTGGTTCACAAGGAGGAGACAGACTAGCGTTACGGTCAAGGGAGCTAAAAGGATATTGTATAAGGGGTAAATCATGCGCGAGACAAAAACGACGACGCACCACTCCAACCGCTGTAGGTGATCCACCTCTCGACCTCTGGCATCACAAGGCGTTGCAACAACCACGCAATTATTCCGAGAACGAGGCCGACGGATACGTCCAGGAAGCTGTGCATACCGGTATACAGCCGGCCGCCCGCGATTGATAACGTGTATAAGACGAGGACGGCGACCCAAGTCGCAAACGTCATGGTTGAGAGGGAACCAGCACGATGGAGATCATGGATGTGGGCTCCGAGGAATAAAGCCATGGACATGCAATTCGTTGAATGGGTTGAGGGAAAGCCGTACTCTAGGTGGTGGTTTCCGATAGCTAAGCGGAAATTATTAGTCTCGGAAACCCATGATGATGACCCTTGCTCTTACTGAGTCGCTTGACGGGAGGAGCGTAGGGCCTGGGAGAGCACACTAGGTCTTTCAAGAATGACGAGAGATACACCCCTAATGCGAGTGCATAGCATAGTCTGTAGAGGAGTCAACCTATCATAGCAAGCACACGATGAACAGAACTAGTGCTCACCCTGTTCCCAATTCATCGTACCCAAAAAAGAAAAACACGGGGAGGAACACGAGAAAGAAAGTATGCGTGCCGAGCATCGAAGTTTGCAAAAAGTACGTGTCGAGCCAGGGCGACCGGAAACGCGCCTGCGTGAAATGTGATAACGACGAACAATGAGCTCTTTCTCCTCCCACATCGTTTGGCCCCGCGAAGAAGGGGGGAGAAGGACGCACCTGCCACTTCGCGATGACCTCACTTTCCCATTCCACCACTGCAACGCACTTCCGTCGAAGCGCTGCTCGCCACCACGGAAAAGTATTGGCATAGACCTCCTCTGGTAATCGACCTGCGTGTTCTTCGCTGGGGGAGTCATCTATGTACGGCTCGCTGCTTTTTGGGGGCGCGATGTCCATAGGGGGTGTGGCTTGGAAATGCTCGGCAACCATGTCACTATTAAACGCGGAGGGATCAACGGCATCAAAGGACATGGAGAACTTAGACTTAGGCATATCGAGTGGGACGAGCGAGACATCATGTCCCAGCTTTTTTTTCCATTTGGGGGCACGTGAGATCCAAATAGAGGACTCCAAATACATTTCATAATATATCCTGACATATCCCTCTACCAACACTCTCAATCTCAATAATATCAGATCTGCGCAGGACATTGGCGAGGTCTAATTTCAGAGCTGTCCACAGCGCCCTGGGCAACCCGTAGCGATCTCACTTTGGGCGGTTCGAGTCTCACGTGGGGTACGTGGAAGCCTTGCCTTGAAGGTGTTTGCGCGGCGCACCGATCCTGTGAAGGAGGGACGCTGGTAAATTGGCGACTCAAACGTCGCGGTTTGAGGTTTGGCATCGCTATCCCATGGATTGGGCAGTAAACTGCCTAGACTACCTCGATTATCTCCATCTGTGGGGGTGATGGTTCTCGACTTTGCCACGGAATCGGAGTCGATCTTCGGTGATTTACGGACGATACGTTCGGGGTGTAGTAGGAGAGGCGGAGGACACGTGGGAAGGGATGGCTTTCTGATCCTTTCACCCGAGGAAGGCGATGCTGGAGGGTTGACGGGGTCAGCAGTTTCGGACGAGTCGCCTTGCCGTGCCTCATGGTTGGTACATTGAGGAGATATCAGGAGTGGCGGTGGACGCGGTGGTTTTCTGATCCTTTTACCTGTCACCCGAGAGGAAGGCGATGCTGGATGGCTGATGGGGACAGCGGTTTCGGACGAGTTGCCTTGCCGCGCCTCACGGTTGGCACGTACAGGGGATATAAGGATCGGCGGTGGACGCGCATGAAGGTGTGACTTTCTGATCCTTTCACCTGTCACTTTGACTCTGGAGGAAGGCGATGTTGGAAGGCCGACAAAGACAACTTTTTTGGGCGAGGGTTGCGCGACAGGAGAGGCGGGATTCGAATTGCTCTGAGGCAAATGGTCCAAATCACTTATGGACAACTTTCCCACCTATCATCAGAGACCACAGCAATCCGAGCTGATGGAAACTCACAGTTTTTTCGTCACTTGATTCAGAGCTAGCCGGTCGAGAGTGTCCATTTTCTACATTATCGGCGTGCGTGTTTTCTTCGTGACGACGGCGGCGCTTGAGGTAGCAGGGAACCAGAAGTAACAAGAGGACAGCAAAGCATGCGACGAGAATACCCCCAACGGCAACACCCGTCAACGTAGGGCTAGTAAGGTAAATGTGATAATGTTAAATGAGGTTAGAAAGGACACAGCACGTCCGCACCCTGATTGGCCTGATCTTTTGGAGACGGTGGCGTTGAGAGCGCTGATGTTCCGTTGATCACGACTTAGGCTTGGCGTGATGAATATCGTTGAGCTGACACTCTCGGATCTCAGCATGAGTTCGCTCACTTTACAACGCATGGCTCCTGGTTTGCCGAGGCTGATCTCCTATGCCTTGCCGTATCAACTTGGCCGGGTAAGAACTTCGCATTGGAGGCCACAGGCCAAATCATCGGGCTGAGAGGACGTCGGTGAGCCGGGAACAGTCAAGGGTGTGACATTTATCCATAGACGTACACCGGAGTCCCTGGACAGCCAGAAGGACATGAGACGGCATCAAACTGCGAAGAAGCGTTGACTCACCATCGACGATGCGTTCAATACCGGTGCATGCGTTCTTGGGACGCATTGTCGTGAGTCTTGAGGTGCCGAGAAACTAGAATGTCGTGAAACTAGCAACAACCACCCGGTGTAAAGTAGTATCGTGGGACTGCGAGAAAAGCGTAGTCATGAGAGTGTTATCCGGCTACCTGATCACGGAGCACATACGTTAGGTGTTGAGGTTAAAACTCGCGCTAGAGCGCAAGTTGACCGAGAAGCGCACTGTGTTCAAGAATGATAAAGGAAAGGAATGGGGAGGACAAAGAAGAGACTCGGAGATGGAGGAAGTACCTTTGAGAGAGGTGGTAGGGGGGAGACGCCTGCGCCTGGACAGGCATCTACATCTATCATCGATATTTGATGACTTGCATAGCAGGAACCATCTCGGACAAAGGTCACGCCATGCCTTGCACAGCTAAATTAACACAGCAGAAGCTGATGTATGGCGTTCCAGCAACGTCAGATGGGCGGCGCCGTATCGTATGTATCATTCGTGAGGCGTGGCTAAGCTAGAGCGGACTTGAACCACCTGCGAGAGGTCCGAATCAGGCAATTCCTGATTAGGAGCCACAACAACAGGAATGCAGCGCGAATACTGGTGACACAGGACGTCCGATGGCCAAGCAACACCGGCGCCGCAGCATGAGGCTCAAGACGATGTCATCCGCGCCCAATGTCGACGAGGCCGCCAGTGCCTCGGATCCGAGTCCTCATCCGTCAACCCCCGCCAGTGGCCAGGACGTAGACGGCCTTGACTGTGAGCTCGCAGACCCCTCTCAACCAGACAGCAAGATGCTCGACACCTTCTCTGATGAGGACCACGCAGAGATGGGCCGACCGGTGCGTGATGCGAAACCTTTGGGCCACGTTTGATCGGTTGTCTGCCTTGCTTGATGACGATCTTTTCGAACACATCGTTTCCTATGGCCAGTTGGATCAGAAGCACAGCAACACGGCGATCCACTCGGAGCGTGAAATAAATCGGCTTTTCGACGCAAAGCCGTGGTTTCCGTGGTTGCTTCGGAAAAGTAGGGAGCAAGGATCCTGCCGCGTAATACGTCGCCCTAGTGAGTATTGCATATTCGTGCTTGTCGTCAAGGTTCCGCTTAATGGACCACGTTTTGGATCTACAGTAGCCCGGCACTGTCCTATGATGAGCCCATAGACTAGACATCCTCACTACTCAAAACAGTCATACCGGGTTTCGATTCGCGTGCCGATATCTTGTGGACCTGCAGAATCCAAAGCCTCAGCAACACATACATGTGAAGTTCTGCTGAAACGTTACGAACCTTTATGGACATTTAGGAAGTGACCGACGCCGTGGCCAGTACCATGCCTATAGTCTATAGGCACTTAATTTGGTCTCAGAGAGAAACTAGAGTAGAACATAATGTGACCTACGTATGGGTTTCGCTTCTTTAATACTTGAGTACCTCGTTAGGAACGAGTGACGTACCGGATGTCCCGTTGGGGGACACGGCGGTGTCAATAGCAATATTGCCTTGCAGCACGCGAGTGAAAGTGCGACGCTGGTCTGGAGTTGGAGTGCCGAAGTGATAGATGCGTGTCACGTCTGTGCCATCCAGGTATTGCCCTAGAAGACACAGAGGAGCAGTAAGTACCACGAGCCGCCAGAATCACATGAGCATACTAGTATTTGATCTTTCCGGATGGTAACACTATCGTTTGCGTCCGGTGAAGAGCGGATGATGGCTATTCGAAAGCATTGAGGATATGACAAGAATCAGGTATGTCCTGATTGATCTGGGCCGAGTCGACGAAAAGCTGGCCACTATCGGGGCTGACCACCGCGGAGGCAAAGAAAACAGGGTTAAAGTCGATATCCGAGCCCCGCAGATTGAACAGCCACGCGACCCTATCTGACATCGTCACTACAATCGCGCGTGCTTTCTCTCCAGCTCTTGGCGCATTTGTCCGTGCGGCTTTTGCTAACGTACTTGACGTCGAGGGAAACCACAGGGTCCTTCGGGCGCTCGCGTCGCGCAGAAGCCCAGACCAGATCGACAAAATTATCATCATCTTATCTCGGTGTAGATAAGATAGCGGCTGCGAGAAGGGATGTCGTTCAAGGGAAAGAGTGGGTCAATCGTACTAAGAGAGAGACAACAGCTCACCCAGATCCGCGCGCACCAACTGCTCGCACTCCTGAATTTATAGGCCATGTTAAACATCCATTTATCTGCAAGGGCATGTTGTTTCGTGGTCCTAACGGTGCAATATGCCCATTGTCCTTGGAAAGATGCCGAACATACAGTTAAAACTTCTGAATTCTTGGTCGAACCTGAATGACTGTCATTTGAACCCTTAATTGAAGAGATTTGCATCATTGGTCCAAAGTTCCGAACTCGAAACTTTTGACAAATGAAGCAATCCTTCAATTGAGGTGTAATTCTGTATAATGGCGCGAATGAGTTCGGTAAGACAGAGAAAGGTAGAGCTAAAGGGAAGGGGGAAAGGGTCAGCGATGAGGCGATTAGACGTCTGTGGGCACAAATAACTCAGCAACAATCGCAAATCCAGTCCAAAGACCCCATACGACGCCACAAAGAATGGCAACAATTTCGTGACTGAAAAGCTGTATGATCAACAGATGGCAGACCCGGAACCCGGCAGATGTGACGTACCGGAGGAAAAGATATGACGAAAAGGATGGCTATCGGAATCGCCCACCCTCCCGGAAGCCTGGTGGAGGTCATGTTGCGGGGTCAAGGTGAGATGCAAATGATAATTGACCTTTTCACCCAATGCGCTGCAAGGGCGAGCTGCGCGACGATTTGATGATAGGAGAGTAAGTGGGAAGGGGAAGAGGGAGAGCCACGCACACTATTATTACTACTGCCTCGCGTGCCACTATCACGGTTCGGGTAGAGCACAGGAGCATGTAGTGTCCGCTGCCTGTGGACGTACCGTGGTGGTAGGGCACACCATAAAGCATGTAGCAGGCGGGTTGAGCGAGTCGTCGGGCAGCAGCTCTCAGCTCCGATTAAACGAAAAGAAAGGTAAACACGAACAGAGTGCGATTTCGAGATCTGGTGAACCGGATCGGTTTTTCGATCTTGACAACGCCACGCGTGGTTGTGTCGTACCAGAAGCGCTTGAGATGAAGGGCCAACACAGGTGGGAGTGCTTCGATTAACACTTGCTGGCTTGCTTCGCTCGAACCCGAAGAGCCAACTGCATGGATTAAGGCTGCGGTATGTTTGCGAGTGCGTCTTGAATCGTGGGTATCGAATCGCGCTGTGAAAAAAGTTTCGAGTTCAGTAGTCCAGATACATGTGTCGATGGAAGGGTAAGAAACAGGAGAGGCGACGAACCTGGATGTCGAGTTGGCGTTATCGCCAATCCCCAACTACGACAAAATTGCGCTGGTGTGGCACACGCAGGGTCGAACAGAACTTTCCACCGAATGTGCGAGTGATAGGCAACCCAACATACTTGACCTATTCATATCAGGGCACCCGTCATCAACGCGAGGTGCAGTGCAAGAGAAAAATAAATAACTGATGTACCGTGAGAGGAAGCACAATCTATTTGGCAGTCAGATACTGGATGGCCTGCTTGAGCAAGAGGAACACAACACAGGTGCAGCGGGGCGCGATCCGGGGAGCAGAGTGTTCGGAGAGCGTTTTGAGGAGCAGGGGGAAGAAGCGGTGTGACAGTCAGACACTGATTACGAAGGCACCAAACGCACGTCAACCTCAATCGCGTGCGTGCGTTCCCTTCATTTGTCCTTTCCCCCCATTACTTCACCTCTACGAAAGTCAACATCCCCCTTGATGGCTGATTCACACAAACGTTCACTTTCCCGGGCCCTTGGCCAGTTGGTGGTACCATTAATGGCAACATATCGCCTGTTATTTCTTATTGAAGGCAAAGATAACTTTCACAGCATCCGTGTTTCCAGTACAATGGAGGTCGAGCAATTGACTGAATTGATATATGATCAAGTAAAATACAGCTTTGTCCATACTCTTAGTCCTAGAGAATTCATACTTTCAAAGGTCCATTGGTGATCGTGAGGTCATTGATTGTTGGGCTAACCCTCTGCGTTCTACAGATTGACAAACCTATTGCATCTTTCCATGGAGACTTTTCAAAATACAAACCGGGACCTCAAGAGGGCACAATTTTAGCCAATCCTGTTCAACAGCTGTCTGATATCTGGCATGTGATGCCCTCTAAAGAACAAGTCCACATATTTGTACGAACGACACAACTTGGTGTGGGTAAGTCACATTGCTTGAGCCCGGTCTGTGTATTATGTAAGGCTGACCCATCTTCATAGGGCATTCCCGAAACAATCTCAGGGACCCAATTGACTCCGCAGTCATCCAACACTACCGAAAAACATTTATTAAATTAAGAAGATTTGGAAACTGGACCATCAATGATGTAGAATCCAATAGTGTCACTGGTGCAAAGCAGAATTAAATCCCGGCATTCATTATGGAATTTCAACAGATGTTGGCAATGAAGTGAACAGTACCTGTTCATGTTTGTCATTGTTTATCTGGCATCTTGATTGTTGGACTGACATGATTAAAGTTATGCCCCACCATCCAAGCCATTCAGGGCTTTCCATCCAATGAGTACTGTCACGTTATGGCTGAACCCATACTTACTGTCACAAATATGAATGAGGCTGAGTTGGTCCATTTGATGCATGTTGCATCAATTGACCTGCTTAAATGGTGGTTATGGAAAGGGGCCTCCCATAAATTCAAGCAACCAGAGGCCTTGTGGCTTCTGTGATGAAAAGGTAGTACTATAATTTTATTCTTGTTTTTCTATGATAGGTCCTGCTCCAGGTGTTACAAGTCCATATGTAAGTGTTTATTACTAAGCCTGCTATTGCTTATGTTCTGAGATGTGTAATCTGTATTAATAAGGTTGACCCCTGTCTGGAACCTTTATATTAGTCTCAGTAGTTAGTCCCATTCCTGTATCTTGACCTCTCTGTCCATATCTCAGCTTGTTGCCCTCCTGTGCTTAAAAGCTAGAGTTTGTAGTCCTGTGCCTTTGAGCCGGCTACATAACTGGTCCAGTCAAGAGACTTACTTATCTTTGTGTGCTCTAATCGTTATTTCCCCTCCCCCCACACTGAGCCTTCCTGTTGGGCTCCTTACTTTACTCACCAGTTTGTATCAGTTACTGTATGAGTTAGTGTTGCTCCGACAGCATCCATGACATTAGGTCAAGATACAGGAACAGGACTAACTACTGAGACTAATATAAAGGTTCCAGACAGGGGTCAACCTTATTAATACAGATTACACATCTCGGAACATAAGCAATAGCAGGCTTAGTAATAAACACTTACATATGGACTCATAACACCTGGAGCAGGGCCTATTGTAGAAAAACAAGAATAAAATTATAGTACTACCTTTTCATCACAGCTTCTGTTCTACCCAATGGCATCACCTTATGATGCAGACAAAGAAGATGACAGAGGCATTGCTGTCAAAGTGTGAGTGTTAATGCCACCTTCAAGTCTTTATTGTTTAACAGTGTTTGGCTAGAGGCGAAGACCCATGGCCTTTCCTTATTGTTGTTCGGGATGTCAACAAAGTTTGCCATTCTTATAAGCCCAAGAACGATCTTACTGTCCTGAAGTATTCTCTACCCTGGCTTCTTCTTGAAGTAAACTCAACCAAACCTGATGAGCCACAACATGACGAGTACCGCATGCTCCTTCAGGGTGCATCCATGGTTAGATTTGCTAATGAGTGTCTCAAATCATACAAGGCAAACAAGGGTTTTACTCTCATTGCTGTCTATATCAGCATCAATGGAGAAGCGTATTGATACATCATGTACCAGGACAGGGGAAGGGATCCTAACTTGGAAAGGGTATTGATAGGTAGCGACGATCTGGGCTGGATTAGTCACGTATAGTTCCGCCCTATCGGGGGGGCAATATATACATCCAGAGGGAACACAAAACAATGATCTCTCCCCCCTCTGGGTTGCCCTCTCACTTGTCTGATTTAAGCATTATCGACCTTGCGTAAGAGGTTATGGGCCCTGTTGCCTAAACAACCTCAGACTTGACACCTTACAAACTTGGACGAGTGATCTTATTGAATCAAAACAAACTATCTTTGAATAGGGGTAGCCCCTATCGAGTCTACAGACATCTGCCCATTCCATTACATGACAATACATTATTATGTCCACCCCAACAATTGGAGAAGCCACAGGGACTACAGGTCCATCGGTGGCAGAGAGTGCACATGTTGATGAATCCGCGCAACCCAGTATTAAACATATTCGGTTCAAGGACTTGCCAGCTGAGCAGAAAAGTTATTACCACCTGAAAGATGAAAATTGGATTCCCTGGCAAGATGACATCATGCTCGTTTTGGATGTTTGCAATATGATAGGATATATTACCGGGGAAATTGTTTGCCCCAACGAGGAGAACGATCGTGAAGGCGCCCAGAATTGGATATTTAATGACAAAATCACAAGGAAAGTTATTCGGGATTGCCTCAGCAAGAACCAGAAGTATCATACTGCTGGTTGCAAAACTGCCCGAGAGATGTGGACGAATCTTCAGGCATATAATCAAGTCCAAGGCGATCACACAGAGAGCGCGTTGATGCGCGAATTGAATGCTATGAAAGCATGCGAGGGCAACGACATCGT
>WNFO01002874.1_pt1 | contig 14367 bp, 15 predicted proteins | sample 5400251 | NCBI WGS metagenome assembly WNFO01 (sample SAMN13153354, study PRJNA577476) | soil metagenome | isolation source: 100 cm saprolite under Madrone tree | place: USA:California | collected 2016-06-14 | reverse complement strand
CGTTCCGGTGCTGCGTGCACGCGGCGAGCAGCCAAGCAGCCGACGCAGCGCAAAAAGACCTGATGAATTCAAACCGTCGCATGTGACCCCGCCGAGCGCATTCTCTTAAGGGGCGAGGCGGTGACGCGCACAGGTGTGCCCCTTTCGAACAATGGCCGGAAAAGGCTACGCGCGCTCAGATCAGACGACTATGCAAAATCGGACCATCGAGCGCACCGATGCGTTGAGAATGCAGTGATCAGGCGCGCAGGCGTCCTTTCATTCAAAGACTCCGAGCAGGTCCTACTTCGTCACCATCCGCCGCGTCAGCGTGACAGTACTGGTGGGCGCCATTGGCGAAATCGAGAACGTCAGCCAGGTATTCCAGCCCGACGGCCGGTTGGCCGCATCGAATTCGCCGTATCCTTTCAGGTTGAGATAGCCCTGCATGTCTCCGACCGGGAACAGGAATCCGATCTGCGGACCGACGCCGATGACGCCCGACTGGAATCCACCCAGGATCGGGCGTTGTCCGAAGTCGTCGGTGATCTGTTGGTAAGCATATCCCACAAGGCCGACAAAGACCTGCTTGGAGAGAAACTGGGACGCACCCCAGTCGAGATGGAAATCGATGCCGCTCTGGTATTGCGTGTCCGGGTTCTTGAAATTGTAGGTAAATCCGGCAACCGCCGAAAATTCGTGCCACGCCTGCGGATTGAAATAGGTGTAGCCGGCCGCCATCGATGGCGCCGTGACCGATGCCGAGGTTGGAGAGGCGGGTGGGATCCTAGGCGCCAACGGGAATGTCTCCCGTCACGTAGGTCATGAAGTTGTGGACGCCCGCGTTCCACTTCAGGCTCGCCAGCGGATACAGGTCGCCGAACGCGGTGATAGAGTCACTGATGCTTCCCATGCGGGTTGTCGCAAATGGTCCGAACCCCGTTGTCAGCGTCCCGTTGAGGTCGGTGCTGGACCGCCCGAACAGGCCGGTTACACCTATCGCCAATTGTCCGCCCAGCACCGGCGTCGCAAATGTGTAAGTGGGGTTGAGCAGCAGCAGATCGGCCTGCGCATTCAGACTTAGATTCAAGTTGACGTTCACTGTCGGCGAGAATCTACCGATCCGAATTTCTCTAGCCGCGGCTGCGGCGCCGAACGCCAATACGGAGGTGTGATAGTAGACCTCGGCCATCGACCAGCCCGGCACCCCGGCGTTGCCGCGAGGCTGCCGAAATGTCCCGGAAGCTAAAACGAGATGCCGTCTTCGTCGGCGTATGCGGCGTCGGACAAGAGTCCGGACATCGCCATAGCTGCGCCGATAGCTGGGCAAATAAGCCGACCACTAGACTTTCGTCCGGATATACGGCGCGCCATCTGTCAGCCCCCTTTGCCTGGGAATCACAATTTATCAACCAGCGATTGAATGTCTCGCGCCACGGCCGAAGTCTTTTCTGCATCGGCTGATGGCCCGTCACCGGCCGCCCGTGCCGCGGCCTCAAGGCGCTTGATGTCTTCCGGACTCAATTTCGGCCGGTCGATATTCAGCGTGATCTTGTTCAGCTTGTCTGTGAAAGTGAACGGTGTGCTGTAATCGTTATCGTCGACCGGCGTGCCGGTGTCCGACCCGATGTCGAGCGACTCATCCCATTGCAGGATAAAGGGAAGCGTATGCTCCATCTTCTCGGTCGCAAGAGCGTTGCCATCGACCTTCAGTACCCCGGTGCCGCCCTGGCCGATGCTGCTATAGTCGCCGAACACCATGGTCGCTGCACCGAGACAGTCGTATTTGAAGTCGAACTCGAGCTGGTGCTCGCCGGGGCTCAGCTCTGGTCCCTCCCAACGAACGCGCTTGAGGTCGACGAGATTCCAGGTGAACACGGGCTTGTTCTTCAGCATGTAAAAGCCGTATCCGCCGAACCGCCCGCCTTGCGTGATCGGCATGCCTTCGGCCCCGCCTTGCGGAATCTCGATGTCCGCCTTGAAATTGTAGGAGGCATTGAGCAGGCTCGGCGCATCGCCGTTCGGCGTGCCGGTGAGCGGCCGGCTCCAGGTGAAGGAAGTCCGGCCGGCGCTGAGACTTGGCCGCGGCGTCACCAGCCGTCCGGCTACCGAGGAATCCAGCGGCCGGACCTGGTATTTCGCCGCCTCCTTCCAGAACAGCTCCTGCATCGCCTTCTGCTTGGCAGGACTCTTGGCCGCAACATCCTCGTACTGCGTCCAGTCGTTGCTGTGGTCATAGAGCTCCCAGGGATAATCGAGAGGGCTTGGCAACTTGGCAACCGTTACCCACGGCGGCCGCAACACCTTGGTGCTGGCGATCCAGCCGTCGTTATAAATTGCGCGATCGGCAAACATCTCGAAATACTGCGTCTTGTGCGTCGAGGGCGCGTTCCGTTCTTCGCATCGAAGTATACATCATGCTGACGCCCTCGATCGGGCTTTGCTTGATGCCGTCAACCGTTGCCGGCTGGTTGATGCCCGCCGCCTCAAGGATCGTGGGCACGACGTCGATGACATGATGGAATTGATACCGGATCCCGCCCTTATCCGTGATCATCTTCGGGCATGAGATCGCCATGCCCTGGCGGGTCCCGCCGAAGTGCGACACGATCTGCTTGGTCCAAGAGAACAGGGTGTCGAATGCCCAGGCCCAGCCAATCGACATGTAGGGTTTTGATTGCGTCGCCTGGCGTTCGATCTTGCCACCGAATTTTTACAGCGGAGCTGGAAGCTGGTCGCCGGGAATGGTGGTGGTGGCGCTCGGAGAACCCGGTGTCCCGGTTATATCCTGTGCAGCCGCCGGAGCTAGTGCAAGGAAAATGGCGATCAATACAGAGCCTGAAGTGAATGATTTCATCTTCATGTTCCTCTCTAACCTGCTGGCCGACACGTTTTTCTCGCGGCCATGATGAAACAAATTGAGATCTATCGTTGCGAGCGTCTCGAAGCGCCGGCGCCTAAGCGCCGGCGGCTTCGATCAACTTCATTGAGCCGACAGGCCCACCGTTCCCTGTGCCTGCGTCTTCACGACGGGTGGCGGATTCCATCTTCCAGTCAGCGCCTCCTCCTTCGGGCTGTAGAGGCGCATGGTCATATTGAACCCACCCTTCGGCGACGGCAGCCAGTTCGCTTCCTTGCTCTTGCCGGGGTTCTCGTTCTGGAAATAGAGATCCAGCGAACCGTCGGAGTTGAACTGGAAGGGCATCCAGGAGCTGACCGCTTGCCGGTCGAGATTGTTGGGATAGGCGAATCCCTCAGGATCGTACATGGTGATGGACCAGAAAGCGTTCACCGGCGGCGAGGAGGCTTTCTCGAAGTGGATGCTATACCTATTCGATCCGTCGAGCGGCTTGCCGGATTCGTCGGCGAGATTGAGTGGATAGATCGCGTCTTCCGGCAGGTTCGCTCCAAGGCCCAGACGGGTAACGATCGCCCGCTTGAGATAGTAATTGCCGTAAACGCCCATCGTGTCGGTATTCATCGACCACCCGTTGACGACGCGCGCGATCGTCGGCAGCTTCCAGTCCATCAGCTTCTGCCCGTCCACCGGAACCCTATCAAGCGCCCTTGCGATGATCGGGTCGACCTTCGAAATGTCGAACGGCTTGCCTGGCTCGATGCCGAGCTTCTTCATTTGCGCAAGGATCGGCTGGTCCGTGATGTGAGGCGGCTGCTGTCCCATGAGCTCGGCCGCATAGGCGAAATAGCGTCCAACCGGCATGGTGTCGACCTGCTCGCGCGGCGGAGTCTTCATGTCGACGGAGGGATCGATCTTGAGTTCGGGCGGCTTGGAGGACTTACCCCATTCAGAGAGCAAAGTGATTGTGAAGCCGGCCTGAATTTTCCGAACCGCCTCGTAATCCGGAGGCCCATCGGTCTTTGTGCGCCCGATGATCCAGACATAGGGCGTCGGCGCATCGATCCGCTGGGTGGTTTTCGGCAACCTGAATTCATCGATGAAGCGGTCGCGAAGGTCCGGCCTCCAGCCCGGCGGCGTAACGAGGAAGGTTCCCGCCTGCGGGCCCGTCGTGCGCCAGCCTGGCGAGGCGAACACATCCGTCCACATGTCGAGCATCGGTAGCAGATAGTAGCGGCCCGCGGTATCGGGAACGGAAACGACGACCGGTTCCTTGAGCATGTCGAGATAGGCGATCGAGTACAGAGTGTCGTAATTCGTGCGGACAATGGTCCTGTCACTTGCCGGTGGATAGGCCGGAACGTTGCTGAACGCATTCATCGGACCACGGCCAAAACCCTTGTCCGTATTCGTGAGCTGTCTGCGCGTGATGTCCATCGTGATGAGAGGGTAAAGATAGACATAGGCATCCACGCCGATGGCGTGCGCCTCCTGCTCGGTGATTGGAGCCCCGTTGTCCGCCAGCGCGGCGGGCGCAGCTACTGCGGCAAGGCAGAAAGACAATGTCAGCGTCGCAATTCCTCGAAACATGTCGATTCCTCCCCTTAATGCGATGGAGTCGTCACTTCGATTCAAACCTCGGGGAAGCGCGTGCGCTCCCCTCGCACTCGCCTCAACAGCAAGGCGGATAGGGGTAATAGCCGCAGGCCATTCGGGCGACACCTCCCAAAATTGCGTTCGCGCAACGTCACGCTTGTCGGCAACTATGAAAAGGCGATGCAGCATCGACTATGCAAAAACGAGCAGACATCGAAATATAAAAAGGAGTGTTCAGGGAAAGGGGCTGTTCGGCGCGCCGATTTTGCACAGCGTCAGTCTACGATTGTCGGCGGCGCACTCAGCGCGGCCAAGGCAACGCAGCAGAGCGCCAAGCTCGCTCTTGTTTGGGTCAGCGCCTATACTGCTTACCTGTAACAACGCCGTCCATGCGCTGTGGTACAACTGCGGTCATGGAGTTGAGCGATACCGCTTCCGTTACCTACTTGGCATGATGATACCGACCCGCAGGATGCGAACACGAAGCCGCGTTGACCGTTCACACGCGCGAGAGCTATTCTTTTGGGAGCATCCATAAGCCTGCCCACGACGATCTGTACTGCCCTGGTGCTACGCATTTGCGGCCGCCCCAAAGGGGAAAAGTCGATGACCGGCGCCCCTATCATTCATATTGTGGACGATGACGATTCGTTTCGCAGAGCGATTTCGAGGCTTCTGAGTGTTTCCGGCTATGAGGTCGCGGAGTATGACTCCGCGACAGCTTTCCTGGCCGCGATTGCAAATGCCAGACCTGGCTGCATCCTTCTTGACGTAAGGATGCCGGCTTTAGGTGGCCTGCAGCTTCAGGACAAGCTCGCGAAGCTGTCTCATAGTTGGCCAATTATTTTCATGACAGGCCATGGGGATATTCCCACGAGCGTGCGCGCCATCAAGGCCGGCGCCGAAAACTTCCTCTCCAAACCGGTGGCCAGGGAAACGCTGCTGGATGCGGTCGAGCAGGCGCTCACCCGCTACGCGGCGATCCAGCGCAGCCACGATCAGCTCAATTCGTTAAAGTCGCTTCTCGCTGCGCTGACACCTCGGGAAGCCGAGGTTTTCGCCCTGATGGTCCGCGGCAAATTGAACAAGCAGATTGCCCATCTCCTGGGTACGTCCGAACGGACCGTCAAGGCTCACCGCCACGCGGTGATGCAGAAGCTGCGGGTTCAATCATTCGCGGAGGCCGTATCCATCGCAGAGCGTGTGGGACTGCTGACGCTGTCGCCCTTCCCTGACACAAAAGACGCCTTGTAAGGCTCTTTGCAACCAAGGTCTTCATTTCAGCGTTTCACCGCAAGATTGAGCGGCGGCCAATTTGCCCCAAAGGACAATATCGCCGGGGCGCGTACGGTGGTGTGTTGCCCTCGGGTGGATCACCTCACCAAGGGTTTTCCATGATTTTGGATCAGTGGCTCGCAGCCGTAGCGGAAACGCCTTTTACTCGGGAAAGCAACCCCTGCAGTGATCTCGTCGAACAGGCGAAGAGATTGGCTCTCGCACATCTGGACGAGCCGCTGCACATTTCGGCCCTGTGCAGTACGCTTGAGGTAAGCGAGCGAACGCTTCGCAAGGCATTCCACAAGCTTCATGGCGTTCCGCCGTGCCGGCATCTTCGAATGTTGCGGCTGGCTCGGGCAAGACGCGCCCTTTTGGCCTCGGACGACAAGCGCGTGACCGTAACGGAGATCGCCACCGGATTTGGCTTTCTGGAATTGGGACGTTTCTCCGTCGAGTACCGCAAAGCATTTGGCGAAACTCCTTCGCAGACGCTCCATGGCAGCACTTTGGTCAACCGTACTGTCCAAGACAGCTTCACTTTCGCATTTTGAGAATGCGCCTAGATGCCCTCAATAGCGCCGATTGAGTGGCTTCAGCACAACAGGACACGAGCAATTTTGCAGGTCGCCATGCCGGAGGTTTCGAGCGGTGTTGGCGTGGGTCCACTTCAGAAAGTCGAACTGCGTCTTGATAAGCGCGAGGGCTGCCGCAAGCAAGCCGAAGCGCAAGGACTGCTTGAACGAATCCAGTTCGTCCGGAAATGTATGGAGTGACACAGGTGCCGTTCAGGTTAGCCGGTAAGCTCAGCGAGCTGACGCTGACGATGGACCGGCCGAAGCTCAGGCTGGAGGAGATGAAGAAGCTGCAGCTGGCCGGGCGTAACAACTAGTTCAGCCAATGACGGAGATCTTACGGATTCCAAGGACGGACGGGCGCTCCCGGTATGGAGCGCCCGACACTCCGGGTTCGCCCGGCGCCACCATCGCGATCACCGGAAAACAACTTCCGCGGTCGTTTTTGCATAGTCGGGTCGCTGAGCTTTCCTTATGGCTTAGTTCAGTCATCAGCCTGAGAAAGGGATCAGTCATGTCACGTCGAACCATTGTCTCGCTCGCTGCATCCGTTACCGTCGGCATCGCGTGCATCGTGACCATCTCAACCGACGCCTTCGCATATCGAAGAGGCGTTGGCGTTGGTCGCGTTGGCGTTTACCACGGTGGTGTCTATCGCGGTGGCGTTTACCGTGGAGCAGCCGTGCGCCGCGGGGTGGCGGTAGGCGTCGGAGCTGCTGCAGTGGGAGCAACTGCCGCTGGAGCTTACGGAGCTTATCGCTGCGGATATTACCCCTATCGACCTTGCTACTGACTTGCTGCAAGGACCGCGCCAACACGATGGGCAAGGTTGCTCCCGTTACTGCTGGGGCCACCTGATCGGCAAATCCAGCGGCAAGTTGTCGGCGCGAAGAAGTCAGGCCGTCTCAGTTGGCGGCCTCTTTTTCATGGCTAGGTCTCCCAGATGGTGAAGTTCGTCAGTTGCGCGAGGAACATATGAACCACCGAGATTCCGAAGCCGCCGATCTTAGCTTGATGCGCCGCTGCATTGCGCTCGCCGCATCCGGCCGGTCGGACGGAGAATATCCGTTTGCGGCTGTTGTGGGCCGACGAGGCGAGTTCATTTGCGAAGCGTTCAACATGGTGCGACGCGAAGGCGACGTTACACGCCATGCGGAGATGGTCGCGTTGTCGGCAGCGCAGCAGAACCTGCGTTCCAGCTCGCTCGATGATTGCACGCTCTATTCTACGATCGAACCCTGCGCCATGTGCTCCTACGCGATCCGCGAAAGCAGGATCGGGAGGGTAATATTCGGCCTGCAATCGCCGGTCATGGGCGGCCACTCGCGGTGGAATATCCTGAGTGACGGGAATTTGTCCTCGGTCATGCCGGAGGTATTCGCGCTGCCGCCCTATGTCCTCCCAGGCTGCTTGCACGAAGAGGTGCGGAAATTGTTTCGTCGACGGCATCCGCTCGCCTGGCGCGTGATCGAGAACCGAAGGATATTTATCGAGCAGGCCGACAGCACCGAAATGAATGCCGTCAACTCCGGGGAGCGACCCGGCTCAAGAGAGCGGTTAGCGAGCTGGGCGAGATCCCAGATCTTTGACCGGCTTTGGCGCTCCTAACCTGCAAATGGTGTCGACGGCGAGAAGGATTATGGTCATGGACAAACCGCTTGGGTCGATACAAGAAGGAATCCTCGATATGCGATCTCATTTTAGAGTCTCGATTATCCTGGTGGCGTCTCTGTTTATTTCGACGATGGCGGCCGTTGCGCAAACCGGCGAATTCGCTGCTACCGTCCCCGGAGCGGTCGTTCACGCGGGCTATGCGCTCCAGGACGAGTGGCAAGCCGCCAGAAACAGAGCGCTGGCGAGTGAGGCGATCGGTGCCCTGCAGAAATCGAAACCACGGCATGTCGAATCGCAGCAGGCGATGAGATCGCGTCGCAACAAATAGCCGAAAATCCCCGCTCTCGAATTCTTAACGCTCATTTCAAAGTACATAAAATCGGCGCGTCGAATGTCCCTTCTGCCTGAGCGCTCCTTTGATATTTCGGAGCCTGCTTGTTTTTGCATAGTTAAGGCTGCATCGCGTTTTCATATTTGCCGACAAGCGTGACCTTCCGTGAAAGCAGCATCAAGAAGCGTCACCCGAGTTGCGAACAGGAGAAGCAGACATGAAGCGCCCAAATCTGGTTCAGATCGCAGGGCTGCTGGCAGCAGCGTTGCTGGGCGGCGGCGGAGCAGCTATGGCCCAGACCGCGGCCGAACTCGGAAGCTGCGCTGCCTATTCCGGGCTCCCGTCTGAAGTCGGCGAGACCGTCGGCATGACATTCGTCGCGGGTGGCACCTTTACCATGGGCTCCGATCAACATCAGCCGGAGGAGCGTTTTACCCACGTTGCGCGGGTCGATGGGTTTTGGATCGATCGCCACGAGGTGACGAACGCGCAATTTGAGAAATTTGTCGAGGCGACCGGTTATGTGGCTTTGGCCGAGCGTCCGGTCGATCCCAAGAGCCATCCAGATTGGTCGCTGGAGATACTCGTTCCGAGCTCCATCACGTTTGTGCCTCCGAAAGACGCGAAGGGCCAAGACGGTCGGTGGTGGCAATACGTCGCCGGCGCAAACTGGCGCCAGCCCGGCGGCCTGGGGAGTTCGATCGCTGGCAAGGAAAACCACCCCGTGGTCCATATCGCCTATGACGACGCGCTTGCTTATGCCAAATGGCTCGGTCGCAGCCTGCCGACGGAAGCGCAATGGGAGTTCGCGGCGCGCGGCGGACGCGATGGCGAAGATGACTGGAGCAGCGCCTATGATCCCGAGGGCAAGCCGATCGCCAATTCCTGGCAGGGCATCTTTCCGGTGCTGAACACCAACGAGGATGGTTACGCCGAAACAGCTCCCGTGGGGTGCTTTCCCCCAAATGGCTACGGCCTCTACGACATGATCGGAAACGTCTGGGAATGGACCAGCGATTGGTACAGGGCGGTTCACTCGAAAGCAGTGGCAACCAATCCTGCCGGGCCGGAACTAGCCAGCCTTCGTATCGCGCCCGGGCAAACGCCGAGCCGCGTCATCAAGGGCGGCTCATATTTGTGTTCCATGAACTATTGTTCGCGCTATCGCCCTGCCGCACGGCAGCCGCAGGAAAGCGATCTTGCGGTCGCGCATCTGGGCTTTCGCACAGTACTCAACAAGCCAAGTCCCTGACAGCTGGCGCGTCAGTCGAGGACGGCCAAACTTGCTCGGGGCGGGCGCGGGCAAATGTCAGCCTTACGTTCGATTTTGCATAGCGTTGTCGAGCGCACCGGAGCAGTGTGCTCAAATCGTCTGCCGCTCTCTTACGATTGAGCCGATATGCACATGGCCGCGGCAATGCATTCAATTGCGAGGTCGCATCCCCGCAGATTGCTTGCCAAATTCTTCGTCTAGATTGGCAATCGCATGCACACCATTGCTGTCGTTGAAGACGACCCAAGCATGCTGCGAGGCCTTAACCGCCTCTTGTTGGCGCACGGATTCCGGGTCGAGAGGTTTACGTCGGCCGAATCACTCCTGGACGACATCGCCAAGTGTGAGGCGAAGTGCCTTCTCGTTGATATTCATCTCGGCGGAATGTCCGGCATCGACCTGAAGCGGCGGTTGAGTTCATCTGGCAGCAACACGCCCGTCATTTTCATGACCGCGATCGACAATGAAGCCACCCGCCAGGAAGCGTTTGACGCGGGCTGCATCGCCTATTTGAGAAAGCCGTTCCTGGCGCAGCTACTCATTGACGCAATCAACAGCATCCCGTGACCGGTATTCTGTTGGGGTCACGCTAGAAACGACAGTGCTACTTACGCTGTTGTTCCTCATGATACAGCTGGCGCGCGAACGCGTGATCGAATTCCCGTATTTAGTTGGCCGCAATGCCTGCGGTTAGACTAGGATAAACACAACTTATACACAGATAAATTTTTCGGCAGTCCCGCGAATACTCACGCTTTCGATGGCTTCGCCAAAATATGACACCCCGGTTGCTCCTCAGTGTAGTCATATTGCTTTTCGCCATGGCCGGAGAGGCGTTCTCCGAACCGAAGCGAGTCCTTATTTTGCATCCGTTCGGCCGCGACTTTGTGCCGTGGAGCCAGTATGGAAAGGCCTTTCGCGAGGAATTGCTCCGGCAGTCGCCAGAAGGCATTGACCTCTACGAGACCTCGCTTGTCTCCGCGCGCTCGGGAGACATCGAAGAAGGGCCGTTTGCCGAATACCTGCGGGCCCTCTTTGTCAAGCGTCAGCCGGATCTGGTCGTGGCCATCAGCAGTCCGGCGATCGGCTTTATTCAGAAGCACCGAGAACAGCTTTTTCCAACCGTCCCTGCTGTATTCTTGGGGGTGGATCAGCGAAGAATTTCGCGTATTGCCCTGACAAGGCGTGACGCATTGGTCGTGACCGACGTTGATTTTAACTTGATTGTCGAAAACATTCTCAAGGTACTTCCCAATACCACCAACATTGCCGTGGTCCTGGGCAATTCCCCCAACGAGCAATATTGGTCTGAGCAAATACGCGCCGATTTGAAACCGTTCGAAAATCGCATTGCCTTTACATGGTTCAATGAACTGTCGTTCGACGAGATGCTCAAGCGGGCAGCCGCGCTTCCACCTAACACAGCTATCTTCTTTGCTCTGCTGTCAGTTGATGCAGCCGGCGTCCCGCATGAAGAGGGAAAGGCGATGGCCCGTCTTCGCGCGGTTACGAACGCGCCGATTTTTGGCTATAACGATGTCTTTTTGGGGCAGGGGATCGTCGGCGGACCGCTGATTTCCGTTTTGTCTATCGGCCAACAGGCCGCCAGTGCCGCCGTGCGCATTCTGCACGGTGAGGCCCCTGGCGAGATCAGCACGCCTCCGATCAAGCCCGGCAGACCGAAGTTCGACTGGAGGGAATTGCAGCAATGGAACATCAGCGAGAGTGGGTTGCCGGCAGGTAGCGAGATCTACTTTCGCGTCCCAAGTCCGTGGGAGCAGTACCGTTGGCCAATCACCGGGGGAGTAACCGTTCTGCTATTCCAGGCCGCGATAATCTCACGGTTGGTCATCGAACACCGGCGACGACGTCTCGCCGAAGCTGAAGCCAACAGTCGCCGCCGAGAGGTCGTTCGTTTGAATCGGGTCACGACGGCAAATGTTTTATCGTCGTCGATCGCGCATGAGCTCAACCAGCCGTTGGGCGCGATTCTAAGCAATACGGAAGCCGCGCAGATGTTGCTCAAGGTCGATCCGCCTGATCTGGCCCAAATTGGCGAGATCCTTACCGACATTATTCGGGACGAACAGCGCGCGGGCGAAATCATTCTCGGCTTGGGGAAGATGCTGAACGAACGAAAAGCGGCCGACGTGAAAGCGTTGGATCTGAATGAAACGGTTCCGGAGCTGGTCAGGATTGTTACGCCCGAGGTGGTCAAGCGAGAAATTACGCTGCGGACCGTCCTTGCGCCTGAGGCGCTGCCAGTGCGCGCCGATCCGATCCATGTGCAGCAGGTGATCATCAATCTCGTCATGAATGGCATGGACGCCATGGAGGGCGAGCCCGCACCGCGCAATTTGACCATTCGGACCCACCGTCATGCGAAATCGGATGTCGCCGAGGTAAGCATATCAGATTCCGGAACGGGTATTCGCGGAGAAAACCTTGCGCACATCTTCGATCCGTTCGTCACCACGAAGGCACAGGGAACGGGGCTGGGCTTGCCGATTGCGCGCACCATCGTCGAAAGCTACGGCGGCACCATCTGGGCAGAGAATCGCCAGCGTGGCGCGGTGTTCTGCTTCACGCTGCCGTTGGCTCAGACTCTTGCAGGATGACCGATTTTTCGTGCAAACAGGGTTGGACATGATGACATCCTGGCAGGCACAGCCTGTCTACATATGTACGATCGTCTCGAATTGGAGAGGTTCCTTGTGCCCACAACTAGTGGCCCGCAGCGATGCAAATGACTTTTGGCGACGGACCGACCGATCCCTGATGAAACTCAGGCCTACGTCGCAGCGGTCGCATCTCTGATTGGGATTCAACAGAGCAAGGCCGGTCCTACGGTCGGCAGACCCGTCGTTCTGTGACGGCGAGCGCTGCTATTTGTCGAGTAGCTCGGCAGATCGTCGTCTGACCATCAGTAAGCATCGCCTGAGCGCCTAACAGATCACTCGAAAGTCACAGCCATGGCTCAACCCCTCTGCAGTGTTACCTCACGCCTGATCGAACGAGATTCAATCCGATGACTGCCATCGCATTTCGTCCGAGCAGTAACCGCGAGTCCGAAAGCGACGGGAAGCGAGCAGAGGGAAGCCGACCAGGAGGGCCAGCGAGGGCCAGCGAGGGCGAGGGCAAGATAAAGCGAACTACCGTTCGCCAGCTCCCTTCGGTCGCAAGGGTTTGTCTGCACATTGGTTTTTGCAAGTTAGCGCGGCACCATTTTTAGCACCGCGAACGGTGCGCGGGTGCCGCCCTTCGAGTTTTCGTTTTTGATTTCAATCTTCCGAGCGATGGCGCTCGCAATGTGTGTCGATGAGGAGCCAGGCTTTTCTTCGCCATCATGCGCCTTGATGCGATTTGACGCGATCGACGTCCGGCAGCTCTTGTACGGGCTCGTCCCGATGTCAATGGTCTCGTCATGGCAGGGGATGAGAGCGAGAATTTTCGCGTCAGGCCTGGACGGTCTCGCCGCGGTGGGGCGCGGCTCAATCCGCGGACGCAGCCGTTCTTGAAGAGGGTCGAAATCGCGGTCCGCAAAGCAGGCGGCGATCCCCGCCGGATAGGTGCCGGACCGCGATCGGCCGGCGGCCGGGTGGGAGGGACAACGGGCCGGTTCAACGCGCGCGACCGAGGTGCGAAGGTCGTTGTCTCGTTTCCTCGGGAGAGCGGCGACGGAGGGTGGCAAAGGGATTCGGCGGGCCGCTTCCGGGCACGGCGGGTGGTGGTCAAGGCAAGGGTGGTCTGGCTCAATCCGCAGCGGCGGGGCGCACGGGCGCCGAAGGTGCGGGCGACGACGAGCAGGGCCGTGGATGCCCATCTCCGCTACCTCGAACGAGACGGGGTCACCCGAGACGGCGAGCGGGGCAAGGCCTATTCCGCTTTCGAGAACGAGGCCGACGGCAGGGCTTTCGTGGAGCGCGGCCGGGGAGATCGCCACCAGTTTCGCTTCATCGTCGCGCCCGAGGATGGCGCCGAGATGGCCAACCTTCGCGGCTTCACCCGTGACCTCGTGCGCCAGATGGAATTGGATCTCGCGACCCGCCTCGACTGGATCGCGGTTGACCACCACAACACCGGCCATCCCCACAGCCACATCATCGTCCGTGGCGTGCTCGATGACGGCCGCATCCTCAATATCGCCGGAGACTATATCGCCCATGGCATCCGCCACCGGGCAAGCGAGCTGGTCACCCGGGAATTGGGCCACCAGAGCGAGCTTGAGCTTCAGGCAAAGTTGCAAAACGAGGTCGAGGCCGAGCGCCTGACCAGGCTCGACAAGATGCTCCTGAGCGAGCAGCGCGAGCAGGGGGTGATCGACCTGCGCCCAGGGGAAGGTGCGACTTGGCTGGTCCGCGAAAACCGCAACCTGACGATCGGCAGGGTCAGGAGCCTAGAACGCTACGGTCTCGCCACTGAGCTCGAGCCGGGACGATGGGTTGTCTCCGACCGCGCGGAGGTCGCCCTGAAGGAGCTTGGCGAGCGCAACGATGTGATCAAAACCATCCACCGGGCGCTCACCAACAACGGCCTCGCCGAGGAGCGCGGCGTTGGCCAGTACGCCCTTCATGGGGATGGCTCAGGCGAGAAGATCGTTGGCCGGGTTCTGGCCAAAGGTCTTGCCGGCGAGGAGATGGATGAACGGGTCTACCTGGTCGTCGACGGTATCGATGGCCGAGTCCATCACATGGAGCTCAAGGATCCAGCCCGGATCGAAGAGGTAGGGCGGGACATGATCATTGAAGCCGCACCCACGGTCTCCGGTCCGAGGCCGGCCGACCGCAACATCGCCGCCAATGCCGCGGAGGACGATGGCGTCTACCGGCCGAGCCGGCACCTGGAGCGCATCCGCGACAGTTTTGAG
>WNFO01003767.1_pt1 | contig 14368 bp, 11 predicted proteins | sample 5400251 | NCBI WGS metagenome assembly WNFO01 (sample SAMN13153354, study PRJNA577476) | soil metagenome | isolation source: 100 cm saprolite under Madrone tree | place: USA:California | collected 2016-06-14 | reverse complement strand
ATATCCGGCGGGACATCCCTATTCGTGGACGGTGATCGGGGATATGGGGGACCTGAACGCGGCGGCGATGGACGACGTGAAGGAATGGTTCAAGACATATTACGGTCCGTCGAACGTGGTCATCGTAATGGCGGGAGACATCGACGCAAAGACGGCGAAAGAAAAGGTCGAGAAATATTTTGGGAATATTCCAGCGGGGCCGCCAGTAGGCCACCAGCAAGTTTGGGTGGCGAAGATGACGGGAACGCACCGGCAGGTGGTGCAGGATCGCGTGCCGCAGGCGCGGATTTATCAGACGTGGAACATTCCGGAGTACGGCAGCGCGGACAGCGTTTATCTGGATTTGATAAGCGACATTTTGTCGACCGGCAAAACGTCGCGCTTTTACAAGCGGCTAATCTACGACGATCAAATCGCGACGGATGCATCAGCGTTTGTGGATTTGCGGGAAATTGGCGGGCAATTCCGCGCGCAAGCTACGGCGCGGCCGGGCCAGGGACTGGGACAGGTGGAAAAGGAGTTGGACGAGGAGTTGGCACGATTTTTGAAAGACGGCCCGACCGCGGAAGAGTTGCAGCGGGTGAAAACGCAATACGACGCGGATTTTATTCGGGGCGTCGAACGCATCGGAGGGTTCGGCGGGAAATCGGACCGGCTGGCTCAGAGCGAGGTGTTTCGCGGAAGCCCGGACGCGTACAAGACCTCGTTAAGACTGGTGCGCGAGGCGACCGCGGAAGATTTGAAAGCGGCCGCAAATCGCTGGCTCGCCGATGGCGTTTACATTCTGGAAGTACTTCCCTTCCCGCAATACAAAACAGCGGCGGTAGGCGCGGATCGTTCGAAAGCGCCGGGGATCGGCACGCCTCCGGAGCTGAAGCTGCCGAAGTTGCAGCGCGCGAAGCTTTCGAATGGACTGAGCGTGGTGCTGGCGGAACGGCATGAAGTGCCGCTGGTCAGCTTCTGGATGACGAGCGATGCCGGTTATGCAGCGGATGAATTCGCCGCGCCGGGGACGGCGAGCATGACCATGGCGCTGCTCAGCGGAGGCACAAAGGCGCGCAACGCGCTGGAGATCAGCGACCAGTTGGCGATGCTGGGAGCGGAGTTGCGCGCGAATTCAAATCTGGATATGTCGACCGTGCGATTGTCGGCGCTAAAGTCAAAGCTCGATCCTTCGCTGGAGCTTTTTGCGGACGTGATACTGAACCCGTCGTTTCCGGATGCGGATTTCAAGCGGCAGCAGAAGCTGCAACTCGCGGCGATCGACCGCGAGAAGAACACTCCGGTACAGATGGCGCTGCGCGTGTTTCCGGGGCTGCTCTATGGCGCGCAGCACGCGTACGGGAATCCGCTGACGGGGTCGGGGACAGCGGCGAGCGTGGCCGCTGATCGTCGTGGGCGATACCACGCTGGCCGAGGTAACGCCGAAGCTGGAGAAATTGTTTGCGGGATGGAAGGCCGGGAAAGTTCCGGCGAAGAATGTTGCGACCGTGCAGCAAGCGCCGAAGTCCGTGGTGTATTTGGTGGACAAACCGGGAGCATTGCAATCGGTAATTATCGCCGGACACATTGCGCCGCCTACGAACAATCCGAAGGAGATCGCGATTGCGGCGATGAACGACGGACTGGGCGGAAACTTTGCAGCGCGGCTGAACATGAACTTGCGCGAGGACAAGCACTGGTCGTACGGCGCGCAGAGTTTGCTATGGGCGGCGCGCGGGCAGCGGCCGTTCATCGCGCTTGCGCCGGTGCAGACGGACAAAACTAAGGAGTCAATAGCCGAGATGAACAAGGAATTTCGCTCGATTCTTGCGGATCGGCCGCTGACCGGGGAGGAACTCGCGAAAATTCAGGCGAATGAGACGCTGAGCTTGCCGGGCTCGCGGGAGACGATTGATTCCGTGGGACAGTCGATCGCGGACCTGATTCATTTTGGTTTGCCCGACGATTATTACGAGACGTATGCGGGAAAGGTGCGCGCGCTGAAGACCAGCGACTTGAATGATGCGGCGAAGGTGGTGGTGCATCCGGACAACATGATTTGGGTGGTGGTGGGCGACCGCGCGAAGATTGAGGCCGGCGTGAAGGAGTTGAACCTAGGTGAGGTGCGACTGATGGATGCGGACGGGAAGGTGTTGTGAACGACGCGACGAGAAAATGCAGAGTAGATGTTTGCTGAGCGGACGAATTGGAATCTTGCTGGGAATCGATTGAGTGAGGCGCTGGCGCGGCATCGCGCCGGCGGGAAGCGGCTCTTTGATCTGACCGCGTCGAATCCTACAGAGTGCGGGTTCGAGTACGATGCCGAAGTGATTCTTGCAGCGCTGCGGCATCCGGCCGCGCTGCGCTATGAACCAAATCCCAAAGGCCTGGAGAGCGCGCGGCTCGCAGTGACGGAATATTATTCCGCCCGCGGCGCGGCGATTTTCGCCGAGGAAATTGTGCTGACGACCAGCACGAGCGAGGCGTACTCCTTCGTTTTCCGCCTGCTCTGCAATCCCGGGGATGAATTGCTGATTCCCGCGCCGAGTTATCCGCTGTTTGGATTTCTCGCGGACATTCAGGACGTGAAGGTGGTGCGCTATCCGCTGGTTTACGACCACGGATGGCAGATTGATTTCTATAGTTTGCAGCAGGCCATCACTGCGCGGACGCGGGGCGCGATCGTGGTCAATCCCAACAACCCAACTGGACACTTCGTTAAAGTGAGCGAGCTAGCAAAGCTGAATGAGCTTTGCACGGCGCGCGAGATGGCGATCATTGCTGACGAAGTGTTTCTGGATTTTGCGCTCGGCGATGCGAAGACGGTGAGTTTCGCCGGCAATACAGGCGCGCTTACGTTTGCGATGAGCGGCCTTTCGAAAATCGCGGGGCTGCCGCAGATGAAAATGGCGTGGGTGATCGCGAGCGGGCCGGCAGGGCTGAAGAGCCAGGCGCTGGAGAGGCTGGAGGTGATCGCGGATACGTACCTTTCGCCGAATGCTCCGGTGCAGTTGGCGACGACGGCGTTTTTGCAGCAGCGGCGTGGATTTCAGAAGCAGGTGATGGCGCGGGTGCGCAAGAATCTGGCGGAGTTGGACCGGCGACTCGCGGGGCAAAAAACGTGCAGTCGACTCGAGGTGGAAGGAGGATGGTACGCGGTCTTGCGCGTGCCGGCGACGGAGAGTGACGAAGAACTCGCTATCGAGCTTTTAACGAAAGAGGATGTTTACGTTCATCCCGGGCACTTTTTTGATTTTGCGGCGGAGGGATATTTGGTGGTGAGCTTGATCGCGCGGGAGGAGGATTTTGCGGAGGGGATTGGTCGGGTTTTATCGGCGTTCTGAAGAGGGGAAAAGATTTAACACAGAGGGTACAGAGAGAGCGCAGAGGACGTAAAGCAGGAGAGATGGGCGGACAGCCAGAAATGGCTGTCCCAGTTAGGGGCTGGACTTGGACGGGACGGGCTCGTAGGAATCGGCGTAGAGCTTGTCGATGATTTCGCGATAGTCTTGTTCGACGACGCGGCGCTTGAGCTTGAGGGTGAAGGTGAGGCTGCCGTTGTCGAAGGTGAAATCTTCGGGGAGGAGAGCGAAGCGCTTGATGGTTTCCCATTGCGCTAGATGCGCTGTGAGGCGCTTCACTTCCCCTTCGATTAGCGAGCGCACGGCAGGATGCGCGGCCATTTCTTCGTGCGAGGCAAGGCGAATGCCCTGATCCTGAAGTCTGGCCGAAACGGTGGCGGCGTTGGGCACGATGAGCGCAACGACGAACCTGCGTTGATCGCCGACGATCATGGCGTTCAGGATGTAGGGGCTAGTCTTGAGCGCGTTTTCAATCGGCTGCGGCGCGACGAACTTCCCTCCCGCGGTCTTGATCAAATCTTTTTTGCGGTCGGTGATGAAGAGATAGTTGTCGGCATCGAGATAGCCGATATCGCCGGTGTGAAACCAGCCCTCTTCGTCGATGACTTCGCGCGTGGCGTCCGGACCTTTGTAATAGCCCTGCATCACGCACGGACCCTTGGCGAGAATCTCGCCGTCTTCGGCGATGCGAATGAGAACGTTGGGAATAGGACGTCCAGAGCTGCCGCTGCGATTTTGTGGATAGTTGGAGGTCAGGATGGGGGAAGTCTCGGTCAGGCCGTAGCCCTGGTAAATTGGGATGCCGACGGACCAGAAAAATTCGGCGAGCTCCTTGGAAAGGGGCGCGCCGCCGGAAAAGACCATGCGCAATTTTCCGCCGGTTCCGGCGCGGACTTTTTTGTAGAGGAGTTGGTCAGCGAGAGCCCATTGGGCCTTGAGGAACGGGCTGGCACCCTTGGCTCCGGTACGCCAGGGAGCGGCGCGCCTGGCGACATCGATCGCCCAATCAAACAGGGTGCGCTTGATTCCGGTAGCTTTGCTTCCCTGCTCCATCAGCTTCGCGTAAATCTTTTCGAAGAAACGCGGCACCGCGGCGATAACCGATGGACGGATTTCGAGCAAAGCCTGCGGGACAAGGTCGACGGCTTCGACGTAGGCGACGCTCACGCCATTGAAGAGGTAGATGTAATCCAGCATGCGGCCGTAGACGTGGGCGAGCGGCAGGAAAGACAAAGCGACGTCGGTGGCGGGCTTGAAATCGAAGGTGGCGCAGGAGTCCGTTACGTTGGACGACATATTGTTGTGCGTGAGCATCACGCCTTTAGGCTCGCCGGTGGTGCCGGAGGTGTAGATGATGGTGCACAACTGGCCGGGGAGCACTTGCGCGGCGCGCATGCGGTAGGCGGCTATTTCGGCGCCGCCCGCGGAGGCGATCAGCGTTTCGTAGCGCAGGCATTCAGTGGGCACGTCAGCGCCGGCGTCAGCGACGATGACGTGTTCGAGTTCGGGCAATTGTGCGCGGCAGGGCAGGAGCTTCTGCAACTGGTCCGCGCCAGCCACGACAATCACGCGCGCGCCGGAATGCTGGAGGATGTAGGTCATGCGGTCCGGCGATTCGTTGAAATAAATGGGGACGGTGATGCCGCCGGAGCCGTTGATGGCGAAATCGGCGGTGTGCCACTCAGGGCGATTGGCGGCGAAAAGGCCCACACGGTCGCCTGGCTTGACGCCCAGCTCGACCAGCGCCATCGAAAGGCCGGCGATGCGGCGCAGCAGCTCGGCGGATGCGATGGACTCCCAGGTACTGTCGGCGTGGCGGAACATCTGCGCGCGGGGGTTGGGGTGCGAATCGATAGCGCTCAGGAATCGCGAGGGAAGCGTGCCGTAGTTCATGGCGTGAAGTCACTGTACCCTACCGAATTTGGCGGCGCAATACATCCTCGGTTATCAGGTCTTCATCGGTGCAGCACCGCTGGTGGGCATTGTTTTGTGCGGTCGGGGCCCCCCCTCCCCCGGTTTTCTTGCAAGTGTTGATTCTCAGGATTATTCACTTGACAAAAGTAAGCAGCAAGCCCATCGTTTTCGGCAGAGGCAACCGAAAATGACAATAGCGCTCGCGTTTAACTGCGTTGATGGGATTGTAATCCTAGCTGATTCATTAGAGACAGATGGGGTTACAAAAATACTTGCCGACAAAATTTGGGCATACCAAATAGACCAAGAATGGGGAATAACGATTGCTTCTGCTGGAGAAGCAGACTTGGCAGACAGTTTTACGGATTCCATTGATGGAGTGCTGGGGACAGATGTACGTTTCGATGAAAATAAAATATTGCTCACGTTGCGGAGTGCTATTGCTCAGACTAGAAGAACTTATCCGGATTCTGATTTGGCAATGTTAGTAGGGATTTTTGGGCCGCCATTTTTCAGGAAAGTCTATAGGGTAACCGAAGATAGTAACCATCTTGGGCCAATACGCAGGTATGAAGCATTAGGAATAGGTTCCTCCCTTGCTAAGTTTCTTTGCTCCCAAATGTTCAGCGATTTTGTTTTGGTGGATGAAGCTATTCGACTTGGAATTTTTATCATTTCTATAGTGAGTGAGCACGTTGATGGCTGCGGAGGACCGATCTCATTAATTGCCAGCAAGAAAAATGAAAAGGGGTGGCTCTACGAACATCCTGACAAAGTAGCCTCGATACAAAAGGAATTTGACTTCAAGGATTTTAGGAAGAATTTGGTCGATTTTTGGCTTTCTAAGAACGATTCTGTGCAGAAATTAGAACATGACCGTTATAAAGGTATATCTGTGGGTGGTTTTCCAAGAACTCACACAAAAGTATCGGGTTCAAAAGAACCACCTAAGCAGTCAGTCTCTCAAAAGTCAAAACAGAAGCCGTAACCATATGACGCAGCGTATCAAGGAACAAATCGGAGCGGTTCCGGCGATTGAAACGGAACTCCATCTCTTCGAGGTAGGCCGCGAGATGCTTCGCGCTCAAACGATGCCACGTTCCAGCTATTCCCCGCTTGAGGAGCGAGAACGCAGATTCGACAGTGTTGGTATGAATGTCTCCCATGACATACACGCCGGAACTGTGGTTAATCTTTTTGTGGTTCGTCCTCTTAGTTTTCCGCATGGCGGCATCATTCGCGGAAGCGTCATCAGTGAAGATTACTTCCACGTCCTCGCTGATATTCTCGCGGATGTACTTGGCGAGCGTTCCCCCTTTCGCATCACTGGCGTGGAAGAAGCGAAGGTCGCCGTTGCGCTTGCGGATGCCTACGACCACTTCCTTGTTGTCATTCTTTGCGATATGACCCTTACCGCGCATCTGTCCGCCGACATAGGTCACGTCCATCTCAACTTTTCCGTCGAGCATGGGTTTGTCGGTTTGCGCCATAGCGTGCCGGATGCGGTGGCAGAGATACCACGCTGTCTTGTAGCCGCCGATTCCAAGCGTGCGCTGAATCTGGCAGGCAGACATGCCTTTCTTTGCTTCGCAGAGCAGAAGGGTGGCAGCAAACCACGTTGCGAGCGGCAGGTGCGAATCATTGAAAACTGTTCCAGCGGTGACGGAGAATTGATAGTCACAGTCTTTGCAATAGAAGAGATGCTTTTCGGTTTCCAGTTCGACCACTGGGCCTTTGCAGCGCAGGCAGCGCGGGCCTTCTGGGAAGCGCAAGCGCGTCAAGAGTTCGCGGCACTTGGCATCGGTCGAGAAGAGCGTGTTTACGTCCATTAGGTTCATAGGAGGCTCCCATTGGATGAAGGGCGGAAGAAGTTATTGAAGCGAGTCCCCACTCGGAAGTTGCTGGCGAGCATCAAGAAGGACATACGCAAAACGCTCGCAGTCGCTAAACCGAAGAAGAAGTGAGGGTTGGTTTCCATGGAGGAAGTGTCCCATGAAGCCTAGCTTTTGTCAAGTGAATAATCATGTTATAGAAGTGGTGATTCTAAAGGAGTTAGAGGTTAACATAATTTGGGCGCTTACTGGCCAAATGAGCTGAGAAACTATGGCCGTTTATCCGCCGAAGGGCGGGCACGGGTGGTCCCGTGCCCCTACAGCTGACGACCGGCACACGTCCATGCCCCCAACTCAAGACGGGCGCGGAGATTTTTGGGGCTGAAAAAGAAAGAGCGGCAGCCAAGCTGCCGCTCTCCGGATATGACTTTACCCAAGAACAGAGTACTCCAAAAAGACTGCCGCGTCCAGGAAAAAGAATGCGAGGCCGCCCTGCTCCGCTAATCGGCTTATGGGCGCGACCAAGTCTCCTTAATCAAAAGAGGCAGGTCGTGTATCCAATCGTCTTTGCTTACTCCGCCAGGATAGATAACGTGGGCCAGATTGTCTTTGGTGTATGCGACAACAAAATTGGAGTGCGCAATTGAATAGTTGCCGTTGCGGGGCTCTGTTTTGTGGGTCGCAGGAACCCCCGCAGCCTTCTGGACCGCCTCGAGAGCAGCTTCGGTTCCCGTGAGGCCGACAAAATGTTTATCGAAATTGTCGAGCCACCGGCGCAGTTGCAGCGGGGTGTCGCGTGTGGGATCGGTGGTAACAAAAACGAGCTTGACCTGATCGGCAATACCGGGGGGCAATTTCCTCAGCGCAACGCCAATATTCGCCATGTGCGTGGGACACTGATCGGGGCAATAGGTATAGCCGAAAAAGAGGAGCGTGACCAACCCCAGGGTTCTGTTCCAGAAATCAAACGGAGCACCGGAGGTGTCAGTAAGAACAAATCTCGGTTTCGGCAGGGGCGGCGCGACCAGGCCGCCCCGGTATGTTGTTTCAGGGGGCTCGGCATGGGCCGGGTCGCGTTTCGTTTCTTGCCCCGACGCGACACGTTCACCCAATGCAAGGGCGACAACACATAAACAGAAAAAGCGCAAATTCATTTTAGAGCAGCTATCGGTGAACAATCACCGTCCCTTTCATGCCGAGCTGGTCATGAACGGCACAGATATAATTGAAAGTGCCTGGAGATTTGAAGGTCACCTGAAAACGCGTTACACCCAGAGGCGACTGGGCGAGCTTCGCCCTATCTTGCGGTGCAGGAGACAAAAATCCCGAGTTGACGCTGTCCGCAGGTGAGCTTATTACGGCCTGCCTGGCCCCGTCCGAGGTCGGTAGCACATTTACCGAAGGCGGCCGCGGATCCGCAGGTTCCACCCCAAAGGTTACGGTATGGTTTATCGACGGGTCGAGACTCGTCCACTCGACCGTGTCCCCAACCCGCACAACTATCGTCTCCCGCAGGAAGCGCATCAGTGATGCGGTCTGTGAGCCTCCTCCAGTCGTCGTCACGACTTCGCCGATACCGGCCGCCACGTCGCTGCTCTGCGCTCGATCATCGTTCCCAGGAGTTCCCCGGCCCTCCAAGCGAGAGGCGTCCGCAAGCAGCAGCACTTGCTCGCTCTGCGCCTGACGATCATAGAAGTCCTGGTAGTGGGGAAGGGATTCAGACGCATCAAGAACGTGGACGACGCCGGTCATGTCCGCGTGAACCAGGCAAACAAACTTGAAGTTGCCAGCAGCCGGGAAATTTACGGAATAGGTTGGCGGCGTCGGTCCCGTAACGTCATCCAATAGCAAAACGCCCGTGGTGACGCACGCGGTACCAGCAAAGCTGGAACCATCAGGTGTGAGCCCTGGGCACCCGACCGGGACACCGAAGATGGGACCAAAACCAGGCGGTCGTGTTTGGCCGGGTGTTAGGAAGGTTAGCGTATGGCGCTCATGTGTGGGAAAGGTCCAACGGATGGTGTCGCCCGTATGGACCCAAAGCTCATTCGGCAAAAAGGCCAGCGCCTGGCTTCCCCGATTAGGGCTCTCCGCGCCCACGCTTACCTGCCACTGGGCTTGGGCCAACCGCGGGATGATCAAAACCGACAGCGCCAACGTCCAACGGAATGTCGCTGAAAATCTGGTGAAGTTGAAAGCAATCATTGTCCCTCCCAAAGGCAGTTTCTTCGCCGGCAATTCAAGCTGAAAAAGGCAAAGTGCGTTGTCCACAGCCTCGTGTTGCCCTTTTTCTCGCGGGCCTCGCCGGATGGGGACTCGCGGGCACGATAGGACGCCTCGGGGGCTCCGTCAAACGGCAATGCGGAGAATTGCAGCCGTGCCTCTATTTACCGTTGAATGCTGTATATTGCCGTCACCTAGCTGAGGACGTTACAATTCGGGTTGCCCCCGACAACAGCAGAAAATCAGGAGAGCGCGATGGGCGAACCATTCCCTGGCATACCGCCATCCGTGAGACCGCCCGAAGACCGGCTGGATTCGTGGAAGGAAATCGCGGCCTACCTAAACCGCGATGTGACCACCGTCCAGCGCTGGGAGAAGCGCGAGGGAATGCCCGTTTACCGGCACCTGCACGACAGGATGGGCTCGGTCTACGCTTCTCGGGCAGAGTTGGATGCGTGGACGCGCAGTCGGAATCTTCCAGCAGCGCCGGAGAACGAGAGCAATGCCCCCCCGCCCAGTCTGCTCGCGCTGCCGCTGAGTTCGGGGACATCTGCCTCGCCAACCAGGTGGAAGCTCGTGTTGTCCTTGGCAGCAGTGGGAGCCGCGCTGGCCATAGGCGCAATAGCCTGGTCCCAGAAGACCGACTACTTCTGGCGAAACCCAATCGCTGACGCGCGATTTCAGACAGTCACGGATTTCGATGGAGTGGAGGAGGCCGCTGCAGTGTCACGCGACGGTCATTTCGTGGCGTTTCTGTCGGACCGCGACGGACAGATGGACGTCTGGGTTACGCAGGTCGGTTCGGGGCAGTTCCACAACTTGACCCGCGGGAGCGCGCAGGGACTCGTCAATTCGTCGCTTCGCAACCTAGGGTTCTCGTCGGACGGCGCTCTCGTTACGTTTTGGGCTCGCAAGCAAGACGGCACGAACGGCGGCGACATCAGCGTCTGGGCGGTGCCAACGCTGGGCGGACAGCCCAAGCCATATCTTGAAGGCGTGGCCGAGTTCGACTGGTCGCGCGACGGCTCTCAAATCGTGTACCACACGCCCGGAGCCGGAGACCCGATGTTCGTATCCGACGCCAGCCGGCCATCGGAGGGCCGGTCCATCTTCACTGCGTCTGCCGGGCTTCACTCTCATTTTCCGTTGTGGGCGCCCGACATGGCATTTATCTATTTCGTGCACGGTTCCCTCCCAGACAAATTGGACATCTGGCGCATCACTCCCGCCGGTGGCGCCCCCGAGCGAATCACCACACACAATGGGCTCGTGAGTTACCCGGTGCTGTTGGATCGGCGCACGCTAATGTACCTCGCTGCCGATGCCAATGGTTCCGGGCCTTGGATTTATAGTCTGGACGTCGAGCGCCACGTCCCGCACCGGCTGACCTCTGGCCTTGACCGGTATACCTCACTGGCGGCCAGCGCTGACGGTCGCCGCATGGTTGTGACGCTCGCAACTCCGAAGAGGACACTCTGGCGATTGCGGATGGCTGCGTCACCTGCCGAAGTGTCGGCGGCTCGAATCGCGCTGACGACGAGCACTGGGTTCTCCCCACGACTGGGTCCGAACTATCTTCTGTATGTTTCTGAAACCGGCACGACCGAGAGTATCTGGAAGCTCGCCAACGGAACTAGCACGGAGTTGTGGAGTGTTCAGGGAGCGCGAGTCTTTGGCGGCCCGGCAATCTCCCCCGATGGACGGTATATCGCATTCTCGGTCCGGCAACACGGACGGACGCCCTTGTACGTGATGCAGGCGGACGGGACAAACGCGCGTGTTGTGACCGATTCGCTCGACCTCGAGGGCGCTCCAGCATGGGCGCCCGACGGCCAATCGATCACCTCAGCAGCGAACGATCATGGCGCCCCACGCCTCTTCCGCGTGCCTGTGGACGGTCGCTCGCCGGCTCTCTTTGTCCACGAGTACTCGGTCGATCCCACGTGGGCGCCTGACGGCCGCCTCGTTGTCTACTCGGGACCGGACATCGGCACCACGTTTTCGGTGAAAGCCGTCACGGCCGAGGCCGCAGCACATCCCCTGCCGGCCCTCACCCTGACTCGGGGGGCTCGACACCTGACATTCCTGCCTGGAGGACGGGCACTCGTGTTCCTGCGGGGAGAGATTCAACATAAGAATCTCTGGCTCATGGACTTGGAGACAGGCGCCGAGCGGCAGTTGACCAACCTCACTCCCGACTTCGACATTCGTGACTTCGACATATCCCCAGACGGCCGTGAAGTTGTCCTCGAACGAGTGCAGGAGCGCTCGGATGTGGTGCTGCTGGATCTCCCTCGGCCATAGCATCGAACCCAAACCTTGAGTCTGCCCGCGGTTCTGGAAGAGTTACCGACCATCCGCCCAGAACGTCATGATTCGGTTTCCAACAGCGTTGCTTGTGGTCTTTGGAGAACTGCGTGGCTACAGGCGCTAGAGCGCTCGCCTTGCCCGCCTGCGGCAGGCAGGCTCGGAAATGGGGCGGATGCAAAAGGGGTGGCATGGGTTAGTATGGGCGCGGAGAGCGAAATTCATGGGCGTTACGGCATCGGGCGAAAGGGCGGAGGCGGGATTGTCGAAGGGGCCGTTTCGCGCGGCGCGGGGGACGCAGATTTCCTGCAAAGGGTGGCAGCAGGAAGCGGCGCTGCGGATGTTGATGAACAATCTGGACCCGGAAGTGGCCGAGAAGCCCGAGGAGCTGATCGTCTACGGCGGAACCGGGCGCGCGGCGAGAAATTGGGAATGCTTCCACGCCATCGTGCGGTCGCTGCGCGAGTTGGCGGGGGACGAAACGCTGCTGGTGCAGTCGGGCAAGCCGGTGGGAATTTTTCGGACGCACGACTATGCGCCGCGCGTGCTGCTGTGCAACTCGAACCTCGTCGGGCAATGGGACAACTGGGACAAGTTTAACGAACTGGATCGCGCCGGGCTCACGATGTACGGCCAAATGACGGCGGGAAGCTGGATTTACATCGGGACACAGGGGATTTTGCAGGGGACCTACGAGACGTTCGCGGCCGCGGCGAAAAAGCATTTTGGCGGGGATTTGGCCGGCAAGGTGGTGGTCACCGGAGGAATGGGCGGCATGGGCGGCGCGCAGCCGCTGGCCGCCACGATGAACGGCGCGGCGTTCCTGGGAATCGATGTGGACCCCGAACGCATCAAGCGACGCGTGAAATCCGGCTATTGCGAGGTGATGGTGACCAGCCTCGACGAGGCGCTGCGCATTCTGAAAAACGCGGTGCGCAAACGCGAGGCGACTTCGGTCGGCTTGGTGGGCAATTGCGCGGACTTGATTCCGGAGATGGCCCGGCGCGGCGTGATGCCGGACTTGCTGACCGATCAGACCAGCGCACACGATCCGCTCAACGGGTACGTGCCGAACGGCATGACGTTAGAAGCGGCGCTGGAGCTGCGCGCGAAGAATCCCGACGATTACAAGAAGCGCTCCCTGGCAGCTATCGCGCAGCATGTGCAAGGCATGCTGGAGTTGCAGAAGCTGGGCGCGGTCACCTTCGACTATGGAAATAACATTCGCACGTTCGCGTTTCAGCAGGGCGTCAAAAATGCCTATGATTTCCCCGGTTTTGTGCCGGAGTACATTCGCCCGCTGTTCTGCGAAGGCAAAGGGCCGTTTCGCTGGGCGGCGCTTTCCGGAGAAGCTTCGGACATTGCGCGGACGGACCAGCTTGTGCTTGACATGTTTCCGCACGACGAGCACTTGAACCGCTGGATCAAGCTGGCGCAGAAGCGCGTGAAGTTTCAGGGGCTGCCGTCGCGGATTTGCTGGCTGGGGTACGGGGAGCGCGACAAGTTCGGGCTGGCGCTGAACGACCTGGTGGCGCGCGGCGAACTCAAGGCGCCGGTGGTGATGGGACGAGATCACTTGGACTGCGGTTCGGTGGCTTCGCCGTATCGTGAGACGGAAGCGATGCTGGACGGCTCGGATGCGATTGCGGATTGGCCGCTGCTGAATGCGCTCGTAAATACGGCGAGCGGCGCGTCGTGGGTTTCGATTCACAATGGCGGCGGTGTAGGCATTGGCTATTCGCAGCACGCGGGGCAGGTGACCGTCGCGGACGGTACGAAAGAAATGGCGGCACGCATCGAGCGTGTGTTGACGAACGATCCGGGAATGGGCGTGGTGCGGCATGTGGACGCGGGCTATGCAGAGGCGAAGGCGTTTGCCGAGAAGACCGGAGTGAGAATACCCATGGGCAAGAGCAAGGGATAGCTACCTGGTTTCTAACACGCACGGTATCCCGCTTGTGCTAGAGTCTGGCACGTCCAAGCTGTACCACCTGTGAAGCAAGTGAGGAGATACCATGTATGTAATTTTGGGGGCGACTGGCAACACCGGCTCGATCGTCGCAAATTCCGTGCTAATGAAAGGCGAGAAGGTGCGCGTCGTGGGACGCGAGGCGACGCGGCTGGAGCGCTTCGTGCGCAGGGGCGCGGAAGCATTCACGGCAGACGTGAACGATGCGGCCGCGATCGCCACAGCTCTCTCCGGGGCACGCGCGGCATACTTGATGTTGCCGCCGTCTATGACTGCCCAGGATTATCGCGCGAACCAGGAGCGCGAGAGCGATGCGATTGCGAAAGCGGTGAAGGAGTCGGGCTTGCGCTACGCCGTGCACTTGAGCAGCTACGGCGCGCATGTTGCGGAAGGCACCGGGCCGATAGCGGGGCTGTACGCTTCGGAGCAAAAACTGAACGCGATCGGCGGCTTAAATGTGCTGCACCTGCGCGCCGCGTACTTCATGGAGAATAACCTGGCGGCGATTGGCATGATTCATGGGATGGGAATGTTCGGACACGCGCTGCTGCCAGACCTGAAGCTGCCTATGATCGCGACGCGCGACATCGGAGAGTATGCCGCGCGGCGCCTACTGAACCTGGATTTTTCCGGCAAACAAACGCGCGAAGTGCTGGGCCAACGCGATTTGTCGATGACCGAAGCTACCGGCGTGATCGCGCGCGGCATCGGTAAAAAGGATCTGCGCTACGTGCAGTTTCCGTATGAGCAAGTGCAGCAGGTGTTGGCGCAAATGGGCG
>WNFO01002872.1_pt1 | contig 14371 bp, 12 predicted proteins | sample 5400251 | NCBI WGS metagenome assembly WNFO01 (sample SAMN13153354, study PRJNA577476) | soil metagenome | isolation source: 100 cm saprolite under Madrone tree | place: USA:California | collected 2016-06-14 | reverse complement strand
CAGCCACTCGTCGACAATTCCCGCGCCCGCATCTCCGGCCCCTTCACCGTCGAAGCCGTCCCTGCCCCCAACGTCAAATCCATTGACGATCTGGACGTCTCGCCGCAACCCGCCGACGCCTCGATCGCCCGCTCCGGCCCCACCCTCCGCCAATCCGACTGGCGCGACGAACTTCTCAAATCTGGCCTCCGCGGCAAAGGCGGCCAGATGATTAATTTCTCCCGCGTCGAACCTCTCGGCGGCACCCGCTGGCTCCACGCCGACGCCGAAACCAAAGGCGCCAAACCCGAACGCGTCGTCATCTCCTTCGGCCCCGATTACGCTCCGCTCGTTACCACTCAGGTCGAAATGGCGTGGGAAGAAGCCCGCACCCTCCACCCCAAACCCGAAATCCTCGTCTTTGCCGCCTTCCAATTCGATCCCGAGGCCGCCAAGGACATCGACGATCTCACCAAAGAAAAAACCGGCATGACCTTCCTCACCGCCCAGATGAACGCCGACCTCCTCACCGACGACCTCAAGAAGAAACGCTCCAGCAACCAATCGTTCTGGCTCGTAGGCCGTCCCGACGTCGATCTCCGCCAAATCAAATGCGGCGATGACAAACACAAATACCAGGCCGAAGTGCGCGGCTTCGATTACTACAACACCCGCACCGGCACCATCGAATCCGGCGATACCACAAAGATCGCCATGTGGCTCCTCGACACCGACTATGACGGCCGCAGCCTCTACCCCCGCCAGGTCTTCTTCCCGCTAGCCGACGAAGACGAAGGCTGGGCCAAGCTTGCGCGCAACCTTAAAGCCGAAATCGATCCCGAATTAATCGAGTCCTATCGCGGCACCGTCTCTTTGCCGTTTGCCCTCGGCGACCACAAACGTGTAGCCGTAAAAGTGATCGACGATCGCGGCATCGAAAGCCTCAAGGTTTTGCAGTTGTAGGGCGGGTCTTTAAGACCCGCTCTTGACTCTATGCCATCGAAAACCATCGACCAGCTAATCATCAACTCCCCCTACGAGGAGCCGCGCGAATACTGGAAACGCGACAGTGAATCCAAACTTTTCTCCCGTGTCCCCGGCCGCCGTCCAGCAGGCTACATTCGCGCAACGGAATCCTCAAAGGCCATCGACGACCCCGGAATTTTCATCGAACTTCCCCTCCCCAACAAAATCCGCCCTCGCGTCAACTCCTGGCGCGAGGCTGGCTATCCCGGCGTTTCCGGCATCACCAAACGTCTCCTCGACCACTGGCGCGACCCCGAACAACGCGAAAACCGCCGCCTTTTCTTCTGTCAACTCGAAGCAATCGAAACCCTCATCTGGCTCACCGAAGCCCCGCCATCCGAACGCATCGGCATCGATATCCCCGGCGATGGCGGTCCCTTCCCCCGCCTCTGTTCCAAAATGGCAACCGGCTCCGGCAAAACCATCGTCATGGCCATGCTCATCGCTTGGCAGATCATCAACAAAGCCACGTACCCGCAAGACAAGCGTTTCTCAAAAAGTGTTTTCGTTGTCGCTCCCGGCCTTACGGTGAAGAGTCGCCTTCAGGTCCTCGAACCATCCAACGGAAAAAATTACTACGCCGAGTTCAGTCTTATCCCGACCGGCCTTCTTGACAGCCTCCGCCAGGGCAAAGTCAAAATCGTCAACTGGCACAAACTCGATTGGGAATCCGAGGAGCACATTGCCAAACGCAAGACTGTCGACAAGCGCGGCGTTCTCAGCGACGAAGCTTACGTCCGCGAAATCCTGGAAGACATGGCTGCCGCTCAAAACATTGTTGTCATTAACGACGAAGCCCACCACGCCTGGAGGCGCGACCCGAAATCAACTCTCAAGGGCGTTGCAAAAGAAGAACTCGAAGAAGCCACCAAATGGATCGGCGGACTCGATCGCATCCATCGCGCCCGCGGCATCCTTTCCTGCTTCGACCTGACCGCCACGCCCTTCGCTCCCACCGGCAAGCGCAGCGGCGAGGAAACATTGTTCCAGTGGATCGTCAGCGATTTCGGCTTGAATGACGCCATCGAATCCGGATTGGTCAAAACTCCTCGCGTTGTCATTCGCGACGATGCCAAACTCGGGAGAGACTTCAAATCCCGCCTCTACCACATCTACGCGGACCAGACCGTTAAGGACGACATCAACCAAAAAGTAGAACCGCACGTTCCGCTTCCGGATCTTGTCAATACGGCCTACACCATACTCGGCAACGACTGGGACGAAACCCGCAAGCGCTGGGAGAACCAGAATGCGCCAACGCCGCCCGTCATGATTACCGTCGCTAATCTCACTCACACAGCCGCGCGCGTCGGTTACTCCTTATCCCACAAGAAAATTCCCATCGAGAAACTCGGCGAGCCGGATGGCATCCTTCATATCGATTCCAAGGTTCTCGGCGAAGCCGAAGCCCAGGAAGATGCTCCGGAAATCGAATCTTCCGGTGCTCCGGAAGAGAATTCAGAGGACGAAGCGGAAGCTCCACTCAAGAAGTTGACAAAGCAGGAGCGCGCTGAACAGCTTCGCAAGACCGTGGACACCGTCGGGCAAGTCGGCCAGCCCGGAGAAAAAATCCATGCCGTCATTTCTGTCGGCATGCTCTCGGAGGGCTGGGACGCCAAAACCGTCACCCACATCATGGGACTGCGCGCCTTCACATCGCAGCTTCTTTGCGAGCAAGTCGTAGGCCGCGGCCTCCGCCGCACCGACTATGACGTCGATAAGGATACCGGTCTCTTCCGCGCCGAATACGTCAACATCTTCGGGGTACCCTTCACCTTCATGCCTCACGAGGGAGACGAGGACGCCCTGCCCCCTCCTCCGCCGCAGCCCTCGTCGAGAATCCAACCGCTCCCCGAACGCAAGGACCTCGAAATCTCCTGGCCCAACATCATTCGCATTGACCACGAATATCGCCCGGAACTCACCCTCGATCTTTCCAAGACGAAACCGCTAAACCTCGACGCCTATGAAACTCCCACCATCGCTGATTTGGCTCCCGTGATCGACGGCAAGCCGGACGTCACAAAACTCACCAGCATTGATGTCGAGAAACTTGGTAAAGAGCAGCGCATGCAGCGCGTCATTTTCCAATCGGCAGCCGAAGTCTATGACTTGATGAAGCCGAACTGGAAAGCCAATCGCGAATTCCTGCTCGCCCAGGTCATTCGCATCACGGAGAGTTATCTCACCAGCGGCAGAATTGTGATCTCACCCGAGCTGTTCAGCCAGGACGAAGTCCGCCGCCGCATCCTCTACACCTTGAACATGACGAAGATCGTTCAGCACATCTGGGAAGCCATCCGTTTTGAAAACGCGCTCGCCGTTGTTCCTATCTTCGACAAGGACCGCCCGATCCGTTCCACCGGCGACATGCAGCCTTGGTTCACTCGCCGCCCCTGCGAGCCCGCCGTCCGTTCGCACATCAATCTCTGCGTCTTCGATTCTCGTTGGGAAGCCAGCGAAGCCTTCGAGCTTGACCGCAATTCCAATGTCGCCGCGTGGGTCAAGAATGACCATCTGGGCTTTGAAATCCTCTATGTTTTCAAAGGTGTAGTCCTCAAGTACCGCCCCGACTACGTCATCCGCCTCACAAGCGGTAAGATGCTCGTACTCGAAGTCAAAGGCCAAGACAGTCAACAAGATAGGACCAAGCGCGAATTCTTGTCAGAGTGGATCAAGGCGGTGAACGCCCACGGTGGCTTTGGAGACTGGTCCTGCGACGTCTCTGGCAATCCCAAAGACCTTCCCAATATTCTTCAAACCCACAACCAGTGAACTTATGGCTCTTTAGCAGAGAACGAATTCACAATCGTAGGCCATCTCGCATCGATTCGTTCGAGGATGAACACAGCATCATCGATGGCGCGGTCCACGAAAAATCCCTTCGCCATATTCGGTTTATCCGGGTCCAGGTCGATGAGCCTCCGCGCCGCGAGAAGCGTTGCGGCAAACAGGATGGCGAACTTTCTCTCCTCTGTCATTTCATCGACCCATACGTGAGTCTGTATCTCGCCTCCCGCCGGCATGACCAAACCTTTTGCCAATAGTGGCTACGGGCAGCAGGATCGGGGTTCGGATCGCGGGGAGAAATAGACAAAACTTCGATTGAACGTATGCAGGGTTCAGGAGCCTGCAAGATTCTGTCGATGAGGTAAGCGTAAAGTTCGGTGACTTCACCGCAGTCGGGGCATTTCATTTTTACCCTGCTGCAAGGGTCGGTGTAATTTGGTAATGGCTCAGGCCAGATCACACGGAAATGGCTTTCACAATTGGGGCACATAAACGAATCGTAGCTTGGCATTGGAACTCCTGCATCGTGGAATCGTGCAGGTAGAGCAGCGGGAAAAAGAGTCTACTTTTTCTCGACTAACAAGTCCATGACGAGTTTTACCGTTCCCACGCTTCCGGGATCGATCCAGTTTTTGACTCAAAACTGGGAAGTAAGTTGTTGGACGTAAATTAAGTCGTTACAATTTGAGCGACAGTGGCCGTGACTGAGGTTCGATGTCCACACCTAGGTTCGTCAGACGGTTTGTCCGAGCGGAGCGGTTTCTAGCTGTCGTTGACGACCGCTCGATTAGATTCGAAGGATACCAAGAGCTTGTGTGGTCTCTTGAGATGCTGCTCGAAGATATCCTGACCGATGCTGGCGACCTTTCGGATGCCGAGGGTGCTGGAAAGACAACAAAACTACTGCGGCAAATCAGAAACAAAACTGACCTACCACAGGCACTCGGCCACTGTATTGCAGAGGTAATCGAGCACCGAAATCTTTTTGTCCACGCCCTAAAATGGAATGATCTCGATGGCACAACCTACCTGAATGACTTAGAGTGTGTCAGAGTTGTTGCGCTGTGGTACCTGAGAGATTTTCGCAACGGTCCTCGATTAGATGTCAAGGCCGCAGAGCGACTACTGTCTGGGGCGGGCTCCGGCGAATCTTTGCCAAGCACGTCTCGCCAACTATTCCTGTCCTACGCTAACGAAGACGAGAGTCAGGCACGAGAACTTTACAACCGCCTAAAAGAGCGCGGTCACAAACCGTGGATGGATAAACACGACTTGCTACCCGGTCAAGAATGGGAACTTGAAATCCGGCGTGCAATCCAGAATGCCGACTTTTTCATAGCTCTCATGTCACGTGACTCGGTAACGAAAAAAGGCTTCGTTCAAAAGGAAATTCGATATGCACTTGATGTTCTCGGGGAAATCCCACCGGGACGCATTTACTTGATTCCAATACGGCTCAACGCTTGCGATGTGCCGGATTCAATCAAGCGACTGCACTGGATCGATCTTCAGGAAAAGGAAGGGTATTCGAAGCTGTGTCGGGCAATCGAGGAGGGGTCAACTCCGTCATCTCGAACAACCAGATCGGCCTAGGCAAGCCTATACAGGGAAGCCAATTCTATTCTTTCTTGTTCCACAAATTCCTAAAAGAGTTTTATTCGGATAGGAATTCGTCGTCCCGCGCGGGGAAAGACTAGCGGCCCACAATACAATCCTACACCTCAACTCCACAGATTATTATCACTTGACGTGATTAAAGTCTGACCTATACTGCCCCCATGGACGTTTCGTTAGCTGCATTAGTACTTCTTCGGATAATTTTCCTCGCAAGCATTGGAACCAGTTGGGCTTCAGCACACGCCATGGACTCCGTTTCGAAGCAAGCGGTCTTGGGCGCTGTCGAACAACCTATTGACACGAAGAATGGACAGCCGGCTGCAAAGCCTCCCTCGGGAAGCCAAACGACTCCACAGACAGCCTCCCCCTTGCCGAATCGTGCCGTAGAAGCGCCGGTACACACGACGGATCAGCCAAAAGAACAATCCATCTGGACGCAAGGAATTCCAGGCGCAATCGTATCCATACTCGCTGCAACATGTTCGGTCTATTATTTCTACAAGAATCGCAAATTGAGCAGCGACAATGCTGACCGAACAGTTACGTTTGAAGCCCAGAAGCTACTTCTGGAGATCAATAAGCAGTTCATCGCGGACCCGTCACTCTTCGCGATTTATGACGACAATCCCCAAAACAAGGAAGCGCTCAAAATTAATCCGCAATTGAAGGCTAAGGTGGAAGCGTTAGGGTATATGAAACTCAACGTCTACGAGATTGTGTTTGCAAAACTCCCGGACGACTCAGGAGCCGGCGCGTGGAAGGCGTATTTCCTGGACTCACTGGACCGATGCAGTGTTCTCGCTGAAGAGTTAAAGGCTTCAAAGGCAATTTATCACCCCAGACTGCTTAAGGAGTATGAGGAATGGGTCACTGATACACAGGGGAGAGATAGCCGCGCAGCTGTGCGAAAGCAACAGAATTCAGGGTCGAAGGCAGCGTGTTTGGGGAGTACCCACGGCAATGGCACGCCACAGGAAACAGCGAAAGCAGAAACCGTAAAAGGGTCTGGAACATAGAAGCATTTGGGTATCTGGAGCACTTTGAGGTGTTCTTTCGGGATCAGCAATGTCGAGCGAGGACTTCTGCGTGGATCTTGTCCATGGTTAGTGAACCAGTGCGAGCCTGTTCGCAAATTCCTTTGACGTATCGAGACCCCCGCCTAGTCCCGCCAGCTTCATCAAGAGCACGCTGAAACTGTTCAGCAGTAATAAAGGTCGAGGCGAACTCAGAAGCGGGCCACTTACGATGCAGAAATAGATGAACTACGCCGCGTATGAGACGGGCGCATCTATCCCAGGTGACTATGTACCAAGGCAGGTAGGGCTCGACAAACGCCCACGTCTCATCATCGATATGGCTGTTGCGTGCAGCCTCGTAAACAGCAGAGAATCCTTCACGCACTAGCTGAACAGCAGCTTCGTCACCAAGAAACAAGCCTAAGCTGAGTGCGAACGCCTTAGAACGCAATTCCGATTTGAAAGAAGCAAAATGCACATTGCGTTCTAGCATCCTGACCCATGGCTTAGTTCCGAGACCTCGAACGTTCTCTGCGCGAGGGTCTAAAAGCGTGGACGCAACGCGCAAGGCCCCAACTCCAAGAGTATTCTGGCGGACAATTTCGATTAAAAATTTCCGCTGTTCCGCTAACGAGCTAAGTAAAGTCTCGGGGACGGAAAGGGGTAGTGGTGCACTGACATCGATCCAGTTAAGAATGACACCAACTGCTTCGTACCCGAACTGCGCAAGTAAGCTTGGCATTGCAGGCCAAGCGTTAGCAGCTATGACGGCTTCCGTAATTTTCTTGCCGTACTCTGCTGCACGAGGCAGAGACGGGACATACGCAGCGATCACTAATTGCTGACTGGCGGGCACTTTCCAGAGTCCAGCAGATGTCAGCAATTCTGGGTGCATCTTCAACAATTCAAAAGTCAAAGGTGAGGACAACGTGTGAAAAATTTCGGGTTTTGAAATAACACCAGCAGCAAAGCCATCTAGAAATTGTTGTGCTCTGGCCCCGCCTAGGCTCGTTGCAGTTATTGCTATCTGAATCGCCGTTTCGTCGTCTGAATCGACGAGTGTGCGAGCACGCTGTTCTATCGCTGCAACATCCGCTGGAATCGAGGCGGCGGCAGGATGTGTAACAAGTGCTCGTACCACTCGGGCTTCTCCCACGCTAGATGCCAAGCTTCCCTTGATTCCAAAAAACTCTGCTTTTAATCTCTTACTCGAATCAGCTTGCGGGAAGAAATGGGACGTGGCTGAGAGTATTGTTTCGGTATTCTCCGAAGATCGTGTTGATGCGAGATGAATCTCGCATAGTGGGCGAAAGGCACTTCTTCCCTCGTTGTAGTCAGGTCCAAACTTCCATAGAAATCGACGTAGCCCCGTTTGCAGGTCGGCCTTAAGCAAATCATCAAGCGCAATTCGAACCCAATCTTCTGATCCTTCCGTCATCAGAGTCACGTCGTTAGGACCTATTGTTATTGCCTCTTTGTCATTTGTATCAACCGTTCGAACATCTTTAGGCACCACTGCTAAATCGAAATTCACATCTCGAATCGCGAGAGCGCCGGTACAAAATCTGAAACTGCGCCTTAGGCGAGGCCACTGCTGACTAAGGACGCCAAGGACTAATTCTTCGTATGTTCGAGAGCTTTCGCTTTTTAAGACAATCCTGCTTGATGGTGAACCATAAAGAAAAGAAAGGAGTGTATTGCCTACGTTTTGATCGAGGTGATATGGTTGACCAACATTAAGAATATTAAGAATCGGTTCTGCATAGCTCTCGACATCGTCCTTAGAGATAGGGCGTCGAAAATAGGAAAGAATTGACCGGAAATCCTGAATCCTTGCGACATCAGTATCAGAGACCAGGATAGTGTGTGTCCAGACGCATCCTGGACGAGACAATTCAGGAGCAAACCACGTTCTAGCAAGACAGTAAAACCTGCCGGCCTCAAGCGGATATCCGGTCAGGTATGAATCAAATCCACCTCGGAACGATGGGCCAGATAGATCGCTCATTACAAGTAACTGCCACTGCTGTTCACGTGTTAGCTGCAACGAACTCGAAAGTAGTTGGTGTCCATCCCCGTATCCGTGGAGAGTTTGATGAAGTTCAATAGCATTTTCTACCATTTCGAATTATTGCCCCGCGGACTTCATGCGCTCTTTGTCTAGTTCTAAGAGAAACCGAATAGGTGCGGTGAGGTCACCATGGGCCCGCAATTTGTTGTCAACTACCCTGATACGGCGTGAGGGCACTTCTTCGTCCTGGAGCCACTGCAAGTCCTTCTGCAAATCTCCTCCAAGGGCGCTGACGCCATATACCCGGAACGGCGCCACTTCCACATTCGACGTAAGAAATTGGAACAGCAGCGGAAGATTATTCTCCAACCACGAACTCGGCAGGATCGAGGCACGAACAAGGTCCCATGCTGATACCACTACTGCAATGGAAGGTGGTTTATCTGATGATCGAAGATAGTTTACAAACTGAAGCAGTTCGACTAATTTAACTTGTGTTGAGGCCAAATTCGATGACCATTCTCGCAGCTTCGCCGCATCATTATCCTGGGCACCTGCTGCTTCCTTAGGCGACGTTTCTTCCTCTCGTGGAAAAGCGATTTGAGGGGATTTTTCAATACTGGTAGCATGAATAAATAGCAGCACTCCAGAGGCTTTAGCGGCAAAATCAGCATACTGCCGAGTTGCCTTACGAGTCACCCATTGTAACCGGAAAAGCTCTCCGGAGAGGTCAGGCAGAATAATGTCTATTGTTGCGCCCGTCTTCGCGTCGCGTAACAGCAAAGACAACATCTCTTGACTCCGGAGCGAGGTGCGTTCGACTTCTCGGAATTTCAACCAGTTGTCGCGGATTCCATTGAGATACTGACGATCTGGTTGAAGTTGAGAAGTAACAAGGGCTGTTGGAAGCTCACCGGCTTCGACTAAATGCCACAGGGCAGCAAGATAACTTGTCTTTCCCGACCCACGCAATCCAATCAGTAACAGCCTAGACCCATTGGACATCGTAGGACTCCCCGAGTCGCTGATTTTCAACCACGGATTTCACGAAACGAGTTGGCTCGCGAGTCTCGTTATCAACCTCAGGCATATATAGCTTCAGACGTGGAATCAATGGTTCTTGAAGCCAATAACGAAGCAGCGTCGGCAATCCGAAAGCAAAAGGGACCCTGCTGCTTCGAGGGCGGGCTGCAATTTCAAAAAATTGAGGATTCGCGAAGTTCGCCGCTGTCTCTTGCAATGCTTTTTTTGTGTCTCCAATGAAAGATGCCAACGCCTCTTGTCCTGTATTCGTGATGACCATGTCCCACTTTGAAAAAGCTACCTCGATCTTGCAATCTGAGCGCAGCATCCCTGATTCAAGAAGAGACCTAAGCAGTGTTCTCGCGTCACTTCGAGCACCGTGGCGTTCACTTGCGTCCATTAATTTCTCTCCGTCGATGACAATGCAGAGATGATCCGCACGCCGAAGCATCGGCATTGCTTTGACTGCATCGCTCGAATCGCGCAGTGCTTTAAATCGTTCGCCGGATATATCCGACAACAGTAGGTTTTGTGGCCCAAGCAAACCCGCGGAAGGAGATGCAAGTCTCAAATGAAGGAAATCAAGTGCGTCCACATTTGTATGAACTGTGTAAGGGTACGGGCGGCCAGATGCCACTCTCGCATCGTGGCATCGTCTTTCAAATCCAACCATGGTTCGGGAACCTGCAAATAAAAGATTGGCAAAAGGAGCTTCGAGGAATGAATCGAATAGGCTCGTCAGAATAGTCGTTTTACCACTTCCTGAGGGGCCTGCCAAGACGACAACGCGCGTGACCCCCTGGCGTGTGACTTCAGAGGCTTGTACTTCGGTCAATCCTTCCCCACTTGGAAGGTCAACAAAGGCGCTTGGCTCCGTGGCAGCAGCTTCACCTCCCGAGACGGGTGCGCTCGCTAAATATGGACAAGTGATTGGGGGCTCAAACCCTTCAAGACACTTATCTGTGGATGAGACCTGGCAGCCTTCACGTGCACACGAAAGATTCTTCATTGCGCGGCCTCGGCTATTGCTTTCAAAAGCATGCGCTCGCGAAACAATTGGAGTGAAAGATGGATGAGCGGAAAAGGTTTGTCGATCGGGATATCGGAGACTTTTCTATATACGGGGAGCCACTCGTCGCGCCCTTCCGTCTCAAGAGACTTGTGTATCGCCAGCAGGATCGGGGTGAGCAATCCCGTTGAATTGGTCTTGTGCTCAGCACACGTTTTCTCCCGCCATTCTCGCGGTGTTGCATTGACTGCACTAGCTATGGTGATCGACTCCGAACTCGAAGGGGCACCGGCTAGGTGTAGGGCATGAACAAGAACGGCGATTGTGGATTCAGATCCAGGCACAAACATCGTAAGATCTGCTAACTCCATAGGAAACAGAATCGTTCCAGCCGAATAACTAACATCGGAAAATGATTTCTGAAGGTCTCTGCTGTAGTGGCTCTGAATCCACCAAAGAATAGCCACTTCCTCTTCGCGTACATTGGCCGTGTGCGTAAGCTGCTCGATCGCTTCTTGAACCTGCTTTAGTCCAGCTGAGAGCCCAGAAGCGATTTCGGTGAGCGCATTGAGCAAGGGTTCTTGCAAATTTGGCGTTTGGTGAACTGTGAAGATATTCGCCGGAAAAGCCCCACCAAGCTTCTCTTTCGTAAAAGACGGAACTTTAACTGGCGTGGGTGTTACAGATTTGTGACTGGTTCTTGAGTGTTGCACTAGAAATCGTTGCGCAGTCTCCAGATGTTCTCGTTCAAGCGTCGCAGCTTCACGTGGACCGAATGATCCGCATGTAAGCGCCAATGCTGCCAAAGGAGACAGTGACTGACTCTGTTCAATCACGAGACGGATAATCGCTCCTGCTAGAACGCGGATTTCTTGAAGGTTATCTCTAGATGCGAAGTTATCGTCGTGTGCTCTGAATGCGTCACGGAATCCAACCGGAACAGCGGACTCCGTCACATTAGGCAACGTAAACAGCTTAGCAAAACTCAGAAGGAGCGTCGCGGTAGACGGCTTAATCTGCTTAGCAATGTCCTGTACGCCGGCCCAACGGTTCTTTAGCAAACCCTCGGGAGAGGTAAGCGCAGCAGATCGATACCAATCTGCGAAGTTTTGGTGCATAGCCATCATTCGCCTCCTTGCGCTTCTCGTAGTTCGACAGCTACTACGTAGTCGCGAAAATCCTGGTCCATAGAATTGTAATCACCAATGAACTTGAATTCCTCGGTGGACCAACGCCGAGGGTAAATACGCAGCGACACATTCTTATCATCCACAGCCGAGATGGTGATTGCTGAGTATCGTGGCAACCAGTTGGCTTCCCCTCTTGACGGGTGAACGGCGCCAGCAATTAGACGGACGCTGTTCCCGTCCCTTTTGACCCACTGCTCATGTTCGTGCCCAAAAATCTGTAAGAAGGTAAGGGTTGAAAATGCATGTTCTGCTGCTTCACCTTCGATGCTCCACGATGGAGGATGATGACCAATAAGCGCATGACGAATATTTGACTCCCGCAGTATCACGCGCTGTCCGCCCCCGTAGAGCATTTTGTGAGTGCTTTGGTTATCTTTCGAACTCGAAAGCAGAGCCGTTGTTATCCCTCTGAAACGTACTTTTGTGCCATCGCCCAACGGAAAATCTCGTTCCCAGTATGGATTGTTACGAGTGAACCGGCATCCGTATTTGGTTGCAAACTCGTTATATGCCGCCAGAGGGGTAATCAATATTTCGCCACGGTTTGCATCTCGCAAAATGCCGGCCAAGCGTTCGTCATATTGCGCAACGGAACCGGCCTCCCTTATCTCCCGATGCAGCAGATCCACTGGACCGTCAACTGGAATCGCGGCCTGGTCAACATCATGATTGCCTGCTGTCATCATGACGCCTTCATGCTTACATCCGAGTAGCTCTCGAATGCTCTCGATCCAACCTCCAGCATATTCGTATTCCTCTGGCTTTCCACTAAAAGCGATATCGCCGGACACAATCAATCCATCAAATCGCGGCAGACGAGTGCGCAGGCGACGCAGATCGATCTGTAGCTCATTTCGCAACATTATATCTTCGTCGTGGCGGTCTCCGACCCGCCCCTTCCGAAAGTGAATGTCGGACAGATGTATGAAGACCAAGTCTGCCGTAGCGATATGTGTATCCATCAGCGATCCAAAGCCGTCACGATATCATGTGTCTATCCATTGGCGTAGTATTAACTCCCATCTGAGATGCTGCGGGTTCAAACCGCCCTCGGCGTTCCGGAGAAAGCCAGTTGCATCCAGCCAAGGTAATCGTGCCGCTTCGTTTGACAGTTATCGTGAAAGCGAGGAACATTTTAGTTGCAAGTGGAAGAGATGAGTTCGGATTGGAGGTTTTGATGCCGAACGGATATACCTTCTCATATCCAAAAGTGAAACAGTTTCAGGATGAAAACGACCAAACCCTCTTTAAGTGCCGTGTTGATGTTATGGACCTCCGCACCGGCCAGATCGTAGCGGAATGCAGCACCGTTGACGTTGATGAAGTGGATGCCGAACGACAAACCTTCGACCAGGTAGATGCATTCATTTACAAAGATCGCGGCTCGGTGCAGTCCTAAAAAGTCCCAAATATTTTGTCTGAGAAGAATTGCATTAAGAATTGCATTAACGAGCCCTTCCACGACCTCTCGAAACCTCCCATAAACTCACATTAAGTACTGTGTTTTCAGTGTAAGTGCTTTGTTTCGAATGGGCAGAAATGCCTTGAAAGGGCTACGTGCTAACCGTTGCACCATAGCGCCACAGTGGCTGCGGTTACGACTCGATCTAGGATACGGGAAATGGCGTGCTCTCACAAGCAGGGCAGCTGCACCACGCCAGTGGAGCCCCTTCCGCCAGGGCGCAAGACCTAGGCTGGGACATTGTTCTTTCTCAAGACTGACAACTGCTCGCCCCAAGCACGAGCAATGGGAAATATTTTCCTATTGACTTTCTCTTAACATATACTATACTTAACCTTGTAGATAACTGAGTTGGAGTACGGGAGCTTGTTTACCCTGAGCACAGCCGAAGGGCTCCTGCTTTTCTTTTTTAGGCACGCTTATCCTATTGGCTCGCCGAAAACGTTCCTTTTAGAATCAGCACTTTACGAATTGCAAATTTCCCAAGTCTTTTCCTTTGCTATTCATACAAATTGCCCGGGGGTACCCCCTCCTGACACAAACAGCAGTTTCAGCCGCGGAGAGTCTCTTCCTTGTCGTCTGGATAGAGCAGAGTCTTCATCGTCACAAAAGGATCAGCCCTGGCGGTCTTGAAATTCTTCGTGCCAAGCCATCTGGATGGCTTCGAGCTTTGCTTCATTGGAGGCAGTGGGATCCCCGGAGAAGCCGGGGAGTTCGGTGATCCATTTGTGCATGTCCGTGAAGCGGACAGTGAGTGGATCGGTGTGCGGGAATTTGTCTGTGAGAGCGATAGCGATGTCTTCGAGGTTATCCCAACCGAATGTTGGCGGCATGTCCACTCCAGAAAAAGATTTAACACCGAGGGCACTGAGATCGCCAAGAAACATGGCGGGATAAACCCGCCGCTACAGAATTAATGATCGAGTTCCTTGGCGTAGTTTTTGTTCCATTCGGGGATTTCAACGACGATGTCCGTGGTGCCGTCGGGAACAGTCTGGCAGCCCAGGCGCGACTTCGGGGTGATGCCGGGGGCCTCGTCGAGTTCGTCGAGCTCGGCGTCGGTGGCTTCGTTGCAGGACTCCAGGCCCTGCTGCACGATGACGTGGCAGGTGGAGCAAGCGCAGACGCCTCCGCAGGCGTGGTCGAGGCCGGCCTTGATGCCCTCGGAGATGTCGAGAATGCTGCCGGGCAGACCGTTGTGCCCGTAAGGAATTTTTTCCGGATCGACCTCGATGGTCTTGCCGCTGG
>WNFO01028975.1_pt1 | contig 14372 bp, 11 predicted proteins | sample 5400251 | NCBI WGS metagenome assembly WNFO01 (sample SAMN13153354, study PRJNA577476) | soil metagenome | isolation source: 100 cm saprolite under Madrone tree | place: USA:California | collected 2016-06-14 | reverse complement strand
GCTGACATTCTTCACCATCGCGAACGAGATGAAAAACATATCTACCCGCCCAGCCCTCTACAATGTGATCTGACCGAACGCAAATTCGAGGATACGTAGAAATATCCGAGACTCTGGAGGTTCAGTTCGATGAAAGTAACGAACGCAGCCGCTACAGTCGCCAGGAATACTGAAATTGACACTAAGGCTTCGGCGTTAGGCCTCGGTTTGGACTCCATCGTTCTTCTGAAAAGACAAGGGAAATCCTCCATCAGGAACATCCTTTCGCGGAGCGGTGATAGCCTGCCGAAATTACGCGTCGAGAGGCGGCGGTTGCTCAAGAAGTCAATCGAATTGGGCAATCCTTTCGTAATGAAAGGGCTGGCATCGAATGACAGCATACGGGACTTCTATGTGACCAGTCGCAGCTAACTGTCTATGGGGAGGGTTTTCGCATGTCGTTTCTTGTGCTGCAAGCTTACCTGAAGTTGATCCATTGTGATTTCTATCTAGCGCGAAAAGACTTCTCCGCGCTCCACAACAAAGTTCGGGACTGTCCTGTCGCCAAGAAGGCTCCGTCTCCGGGAGTCGTCGAGCAGATCTGCGCCGCGGTAGACATGGCCTGCATTTGGTATTGGAAAGAGGCGCTCTGCCTGCAGCGATCCGCTGCCACAGCGTGCCTTCTGAAACGACACGGTGTGCCCGCTCAGATGGTCATTGGTGCGCAACAGATGCCCTTCAAAGCCCACGCCTGGGTAGAAGTCGAAGGCCGCGTAGTTAACGACAAGCCGTATACGGCGGAACTTTATGGAGTGCTCGACAGGTGCTAAGAACCGAGCAGAACCAGAAAGAGAACGAATCATGAGCGTTCAGTTTGGAAGATGGAATTTCGATGGCAAGCCAGTGGACCGGGACTATCTCGAAAAGGCGAAGGCCTGCATCGCTCCGTACGGTCCAGACGATGCTGGCTCCTATTCGAGGGGAAACATCAGCATCCTCTACCGCGCTTTCCACACGACCAAAGAATCCCGCCGGGAAATGCAGCCTCACGTCACCTCATCCGATGCCATCCTCACTTGGGACGGCCGCCTAGACAACCGCGCGGACTTGGTCCGACAGTTGCGCGACGTTCTGACGATTAGCTCGACGGACGTCGAGATCGTTGCGGCGGCCTACGAATATTGGAGGAGCGATTGCTTCGGGATGCTGATTGGTGACTGGGCCCTTTCCATCTGGGATCCGCACACGCGCTCGCTGATCCTCGCCAAAGACCCCATCGGCACGCGCCATCTCTACTACTCATTCGACGACAACCAGGTCACCTGGAGCACGATCCTCGACCCGCTCGTCTTGTTCGCGGGGAAAGCGTTCACGCTCTGCGAAGAGTACATCGCCGGCTGGTTCTCGTTCTTTCCGGCTGCTCATTTGACGCCCTACGTGGGGATCCATTCCGTTCACCCGTCCTCTTCGGTGCTGCTCCGACCGGGAAAGCATACCGTTCGCAAATACTGGAATTTTGATCCTGGCAAAAGCATCCGGTATCGCACGGACGCAGAATACGAAGAGCACTTCCGCGCCGTCTTCGGCGAAGCCGTCCGCCTCAGGCTCCGTTCGGACGGCCCCATCCTCGCGGAGCTGAGCGGCGGCATGGACTCCTCCTCCATCGTGTGCATGGCAGACACCATTATCGCCCGAGGCGCTGCCGAAACGCCGCGCCTCGACACCCTCTCGTGCTACAACGACTCCGAGCCCAACTGGAACGAGCGCCCGTACTTCATCAAGGTCGAAGAAAAGCGTGGCCGCACCGGTTGTCATATAGACGTCGGCAATCAGGAGCAGCTCCACTTCGAATTGGACAGCCACGACTTCGCAGCCACTCCAGGTTCCGGCCACAGCCGTTCATCGGAATCAGAAAAGAAATACGCGGAGTGCCTGGCCTCACAGGGAAACCGCGTCGTGCTCTCAGGTATTGGCGGCGACGAGGTGATGGGCGGCGTGCCAACGCCCACGCCGGAGCTCGAGGATCTCCTCGCTACAGGCCACTTCAAGCAGCTCGCGCATGAGTTAAAAGTCTGGGCGCTCAACAAGAGAAAACCCTGGTCGTATCTGCTCTTTGAAGCTGCACGAGAGTTCTTTCCTCCAGGACTTGTAGGCATTCCGAAGCACAAGCGCCCGGCCACTTGGCTCAATCCCGGCTTCGTCAAGCGGAATCGTGATGCCCTGCAGGGCTATCAAACCAGGCTGAAGCTGTTCGGCCCTCTGCCTACGTTTCAGGGCAACATGAGCACAATGGGAGTGCTGCAACGACAGCTGGGATGCAGCGCCTTGCCCTTTGAGCCATCATACGAGAAGCGCTATCCCTATCTCGACCGCGGCCTGCTCGAATTCCTGTACGCCGTCCCCCGCGAACAACTCGTCCGCCCTGGCCAGCGCCGCTCCCTCATGCGCCGCGCCCTTGTCGGAATCACTCCCGATGAGCTCCTTAACCGCAAACGCAAAGCGTTCATCGCCCGCGCGCGATTGGCGGCCATTGCCGCGGACTGGCCCCACTATGCCGAGATGACGCAGCACATGGTCAGCAGCTCCCTCGGGATCGTTGAGGCGACAAAGTTCCTTGAAGTGTTGCAGAAGGCCCGGTGTGGCGAACAAGTCCCCACAGTCACCTTGAGGCGGACGATCATTGTCGAAGGTTGGCTCAGGAATCTTGATCGCTTAGGACTCGTCAACCTGGACAGAGGCTTGAAGTCTGAGTTGGCATTGCAAGTTTCCATACAAGCTTAGCAAAGGGATCGCCTGGAAATGTCGAGAGCGAACGGGAGTGAGTGGAGTAAATCATGAGCGTCCAGTTTGGAAGATGGAATTTCGATGGACAGCCGTCTGATCCGGACTATATCGAGAAAGTCAGCATGACTCTCGCCCCCTATGGACCCGATGGTGACAGATCGTATACCAGGGGCGGTGTAACGATGCTCTATCGCGCATTCCACACCACGAAGGAATCGCATGACGAAACTCAGCCCGATGTTTCGCCGTCTGGCACAGCAATCACCTGGGACGGCCGTCTGGACAATCGCACCCAACTCATAACTGAGCTACAAAACACACTAACCATTAACTCAACGGACGTTTCCATTGTCGCGGCGGCCTACGAAAAATGGGGGGAGAAGTGCTTTTCCAAGCTGATCGGTGACTGGGCACTCTCCATCTGGAACCCTCTCCAGCGCACCTTGATCTTGGCGAAAGATTTTGTCGGCACTCGCCACCTCTACTACTCGTTCGACGACAACCGGGTCACTTGGTGCACAATCCTCGATCCCCTGGTCCGGTTTGCCGGAAAGAAGTTCGCGATCTGTGAAGAATATATCGCTGGCTGGCTGACAAACCAATTTCCCGCCGCGCATATAACACCCTACGTCGGTGTCCAAGCTGTCCCGCCATCCTCTTCCGTGCTGTTACGGCCGAGCAGGCACGGCACAAAGCACACCATTACCAAATATTGGGACTTCGATCCCGACAACAGCATCCGCTACCGCACGGACGCCGAATACCAAGAACACTTCCGCTCTGTCTTCGCTACAGCGGTGCAACGCCGCCTCCGCTCCGACCGCCCCGTCCTCGCCGAGCTCAGCGGCGGCATGGACTCCTGCTCCATCGTCTGCATGGCGGATACTATCATCGCCCGCGGCGAAGCCGAAGCTCCGCGCCTCGACACCATCTCTTGGTACAACGATGCCAACCCGGACTTGGACGAACGCCCCTATTTCACAAAAGTCGAACAAAAACGCGGTCGCGCAGGCTTCCACATCAACTTCAATGAGTTAAAACCCATAGAAACCGGAGCTCTAAGACGCCTCATCTCTGCTTTCGACAGCGGTGGTTTTGCCTGCACTCCAGCCCCCAAAACTCTCTCCAGACTCTTCCAGCTTTATGCAGCACACATCGCTTCACAAGGACATCGAGTTACGATTTCTGGAGTCGGCGGAGATGATGTCACGGGCAAAGAACCCACGCCTATTCCGGAGCTGCAAAATCTCCTGGCTAGGGGACGTTTTGTTGCGCTTGCGCGTCAACTGCATGCCTGGGCAATCAAAACGAGAAAACCTCGCATGCCGCTACTCTGGGAAGCCATTCGGCAATTTTTCCCTCGAAGAAACGTAGCCACAGATATATTTGATGCTTCCTGGTGTGATTCTGAGTTTATCCATCGGAATCATGCCGCTCTTTGCCTTTGTCCGACGAGAGTGAAGTTCCTCGGCCATCTGCCGAGCTTTCAGCATAACCTCCGTGGGTTAGATGGCGAGCGCAGGTTAGCTGCGTGTTGGGATCCCACCCCAAACTTGATCCGCGAAGTACGCTTTCCCTATCTTGACAGAGATTTTTTGGGCTTCATGTACGCCATCCCTCGGGAACAGGTTGTGAGGGTAGGCCAACATCGTTTCCTGATGAAAAGCGCGCTTGTTGGCATCGTCCCGGATGACCTTCTCAATAGAAAGCAAAAGGCGTTTGTTCCACCGGAGTCAGAGAGAGAGAAGGAAAAAAATAGATCTGTGGAAATGCTTGCAACAGCGGAAATTGGGGACCACCTGGTAAGCAGTTCGATGGGAATTATCGATCCCGGTCGTTTTTCAGAGGCTTTGCAGAGAGTTAGTCGTGAAGGGGAAGCCTCCATGCGCATGCTGAAACGGACATTAAGGTTGGAGTTTTGGCTGCGTCATCTGGCAAGTCATCAGATACGAAAGGAGGTGAAAACCATGAAATACGAAAAACCGGAACTGACAGCATTGACACCCGCGATCAGTGCTATTCAATTGACCGGCGACAAGTCAACCAGCAACTCAGAAGATAATAATTTCCACGTCTCTATTAGTTGCTATGAAGACAACGAATAACTAACCCTCTGAATGGGCATTCATAACGCATGGGTGCCCATTCAGTCCAATTCGCGCAGTCCCAAAGCTCACCTCATCTTGCAGTGCTGCCCGCCACTATGGGTGCTGTGGCGTAGGAAAGAAGCTGGAACCATGAAATACGAAGCATCGGAACTGACAGCCTTGACGCACCTGATCAGTGCTATCAATATCTGCCATCAAGATAATAAATCAAGTTAATATGCAAAAGGTTCCCAACTCTCCTGAAGAAAATCTGACATGTGACCTAGTTATTGGTTCCTATGAGGATTGCGAGTAACTAGGACCACTGCATCGAGCGCCTACAAAGATAGGCGCTCGATGTCGTCAAGGCATTGACGTGTATCACCTAACGGGACTGCGCTCGACAATCAATCGCGCACGAGTCCCGTAATTTATGCCAACGCGCGTATTGCTTAGCTTTGTCGGGATCGGAGTCCTCTTCATCTTTAAGCCAGAATCGAAACCAATCGACCGATCCACCCTGCGACGCCAGACGCACGGCGGGATTCGTCAGAACGTGTTCATCCGTGTTCAATAGGACTAGCTCTGTCGGCTTATGCAAATACCGAAGTCCAGCATATGGTTCCCACATCACCATTAAATTGCTGCGGCCCGCTGCAACGACCAGTAAAGGTGCGGTGATCTTATCTAAATTAAAAGCGGGAGATCGCTTCAGCCACCGTTGCAAGTTTTCGCCGAAGGGCGGTGCGCCAATGACCGACTCAAACTGCCTGGGAACTGCGTTCTCACGGAGATCTATCGTCATAATATATTGTAGATAAGTCATCATCCAGCCATCTGTGACGAGTGCAGCCTTGAAATGAACAGAGCTCGCAGTGAGGGCTTCCATCACCCAATAGCAACTACGACTGAAACCGATAATGCCGATCCTTTCTGGATCTACCACCCCCTCTGACACCAACTGGTCTACGGCGGACTCGTAAGCGGAGGCGGCACAAGGTCCCTCAGACAGCATCTGGATAGGGCAGTGTTCGCCGACCTGCAAGACAAATATTCCCGCAGCAGCGAGTGCCCTGGCCGCGGATCCCGTTGGAAAAAGACCAGACGGCCTGAATTCAAACTCCCGAAAACCATGCGTCTGAATCACTAGCGGATAGCGCTCGCCCGGTTTATAGTCGGCCGGCTTGTACAGTCCGCCTTCCCACTCCCGTCCTTTCTTGTCCTTCCATCTGTAAACACTGGCACGGCCTAATTCGATGTTGTCGAGTTGTGGGTTGGGGTCCCAAAGAACTCGCGATGTTTGTTTGTTCTTGACAACCAGCAGGGGAGCCTGATCGAGCCCTTCCTTCACGATGACTTCAAGATCCTTTGGCTCGTCTTCGATGGATTTGCGCTTTCCTTCAACGACGTCTTGCCAAGTACTGCCGCCTGTACGGCGGTATTCGGCGGTGTGATCTGAACCCCCGTGAGTGGTCACAATGACCCGGTCCTTGTTTCCTCCCGCAAAATGTGCCTCGATGACTTGAAGAGAATGGTAACCCTTGTCGTCAGTCTGCCCCTTCAGCGTTGCAACGCATGTGCGCGTGGCGGAGGGGAAATCCACAACGGCAACGCACGGACTGGACGGCGTGTGATCTTTGGAGCTAAGAAATGTGTCCGGCAATAGGACAGCCAGACCATCACTTGACCAACTGGGACGAGGTTCTCCTGTATCCCAACCTGCGTCCCGCCCCTTGGGTGCGTCGGTCAAAGATTGGATGGAGCCGGTTTTGAGCTCGATCTTGACGTACTGATGTGCAAGCTCGTTGCGCCGGATGCGAAAAGGTGATGACGCGTATGGTGGCGCGTATAGCGTCTCCCATGATGACGGGGCCTCGCGAACCGGCAAAGTCGTAACCAGTGAGCTACCGTCTGGAGACACCACGAATTCTCCCGGATCGACCGGCGCCGCATCCTGCGTGACCTCCAAGCGTTTGCCGCTGGTAACCGCCCATAAATGACTACGTGGCTGAGTCCAGTGTCTTCTATAATCATCAGGGAGAAGCAGTTCAAAAAGCGAATGCCCCGTGCCAATTGTCGCTGCCGCTAGCGGTTCCGTTGCTGTTTTCTGCTGTAATCCCTCGCGCTCGGCCCGGTCAAAGTCGGTGTAAACATAATGTTCTCGATCGCGTACATCAAATGTGCCCACTTCTTCCGTTGCGGACGTGAGTGGCTCAACTGTCTCTGTCCGAAGATCAGCTAGAAGAAGTTGATTACCCCCATTCGTGTGCCCTGCAAAGGCCAGGCCACTGGAGTCGGGCAACCAGCGCGCATAGCCGATGGCACCTCCGCTGATATCCGAACGGTCTACAACCAACACGGGAGATGGTGGCTGCGGCATGTCGGAGTGTTTCAGGAAGGCCTCGACGTCTTGGCGGCGGTAAAACCGCAGGGAGTCCTCAACACGGTTTAAGTCCAACCGCCCGCGCTCGCTCCAGACGGCGAAATAGTTTCCATCCGGCGAGAACAACACTTCAGCACGCCCGCCGCCTGGATGGTTAAAAAGCGTCAGACCAATCTCATCGGCGACGGTGAAGGGTTTCTTGGTTTGTTGTGCTGACGCAATTTGAGAAGTGATATCAATCAGGGATAGGACGAGGATGATGTGGAACCAGGTAATCTTGATTCTCTCCAACAGCCATGGACCTGTTGTATTTTGTATAAACACCACAGCCTCTGTCGCACCCTTTGCGGCCCAGGCGGTTATTGTTAGCTCTTGTCGGCAAGGGCGCAGTACTATCGTGCAGCACGGCTTCGAAGGGCCAACGTTCGCCAACTGCACGTTGCGGCAAGACGAGTCGTTGTGGTCGGCTCGTTCTTGTCGTGTCGCACTCAAAAAGCCAGCTTCAAGGCGAGTTGGATCGAACGTGGCCCTCCCATTTGATAAAGAGGACTAAATCCACCGCCTCCGACGTTCGACCCACTGAGACTGGTTGAAAGCAGCTGGGTTGAGCGCCCAAATCCTCCTGAACCGAAGCCTCCACTTGGGGGTCCGAAGTTCGGATGGTTAAGCACATTGAACATCTCCGCCCTGAATTGCAGACGAAGCGATTCATGTATCGGGAAATCTCGGTGGACAGCCAAGTCCCATTGCGTGGCTCCGAACCCTCGCAGAAGATTCCGCGGCGTGTTGCCCTGACGAAGAGGTACGCCTGTAGCCGAATTGAAAGGTGGATCGGTAAACGCGTTCGGATTAAACGCTTTCCCCCCAGGGTATTGCGAACCATAAAGGTAGAGGGGCTGCCCGGGAATCAAATCTGGGCGAACCAGCGTGCTGAAACCAGCCAAAGTCAAGGAGGTGTTCAAGTCGAAAATGCCGACCGGTGGCGCTGATCGTACCTCGATGATATTTTCCGTCGACCAGCCTCCCAGAAGGGCCTTAGTAAGAACGCTGTCTTTCAAGGTGGGAACGTCGTATGTCAAGGCAGCCGAAAATGTGTGTCTGATGTCGAAATCAGAGGGGCCGCGATCCTGACTTATCGCTGACGGGAGTAACGCATTGGCAGAAGCAAAGGCTGAACCCGTGGACGCTGTATCAATCGAGTGGGACCATGTATACGAAGCGAGCGCTTGCAGACCCTTCGACAGTCGTCGCCGAAACTGAACCTGCAAGGCAGCGTAATCGGACGTGCTTGCATTCGCCAGCAGATCTGCTTGCGAAAGATTCGCACTGCAGGGGAGACAATTGCCCTGCTGCAAGAGGCGTCTTCCTGCCGCACCAACATATGAGAACGACAGCGTTTGCTGCCTCCCAATACCTTGTTCTAGTGCAGCATTCCATTCCAGAGTGTAGGGAAGCTTTAGCTTCGGATCGGTGGCAAATAGAATCCCACTCGTTGCATTGGGCGGCGCAATTGGAGCGGGCGCCAGCTGAGCCGGAGTCAGGGGGAACGTACCCCCCACGGTGCGATTGATACTTCCGAACGGGTAGAACGCAGTCCCGATATTGTTGCCTAGCTCTGAGGAGGCGAGGTCATAAAATACCCCGAATCCGCCACGAAACACTGTTTGCCAATCGTGGCTTTCTGAGAGTTGGTAGGCCACGCCAACACGGGGCGCCAAATTGCCATACGTGGTGCTGTACGCTTTTGTCCCGGCAGGCGCTAGAGCCAAACCCGACAAATCACTCAGGTTGAAGCCGACAACTGCCGGAAAGCCGGGATTCGACGATGGGACAAGATCCAAGTCCCACCTGAGACCGTAAGTGATTGTGAGACGCCGCATCGGTCGCCACGTGTCCTCGGCGTAGATGCCAATATTACGTAATAGGAACGTAGTAGGCGTAGAAAAGGACGCTTGCGCGACTACAAAAGATCCCGTTTCAGCGCGTGGGACGGTAAATATGAGGGGGAATAGCAGATACTGCCCTCCGACCCCCTCAAACTGCGGCGACAGCCTCCGAAAGTCGACCCCGGCTTTCACGGAATGTGACTTTATGTTGATGGACGTGCTACCAACAATATTGATTTGACGCTGGAGATTGTGCCCCTGCTCCCCATCCTTGAGAAATCCTCCTTTTAGGGACAGGATGCCCAAAAAGAACGCCGAGTTTTGGGCGTTGAACGGACTGGGAAGCGGCAGAGAAGCTAAGGGAGTGGCTCCTCCAAAAGAATCCAGCTGGTTGAATCCGTGGGCATTGGTCCTGCTATAGTTAAATCGGAGGTCGCTCGTAACGGTGGGAGAGAAAGTCCACGTAGCGCCTACTGTTGCCGTCTGGGTTGTAATTCTCGTGTGCGAAACTGTACTAAGGGAATTCCCGTTTCCGCGCTGAGCGATTTCTGACGGTGAGTAGTTGTATCGCCCGAAAACATTGACTCTGTTGCTCAGGCGCTGATCAGCCCTGACACTGTACGCATCGAGCGTGGCTGGATTAGAGAAGCTGGCATTATATTGGGCTATGCCAGTCGGTCGCTGGCCAGACTATCGCAAGGGACGCTTGTGAGTGCGGTTTGCGGCAGCCGCAGGCGAAGTCCTTCATACGAAAAGAAGAAGAACGTTCGATCTCTGATGATTGGGCCACTGAGCGTTCCACCAAAATCATTCTGCCGCTCTTTTGCCTTAGCAAGTGGTGGAGTAACTGACGTATTGAACCAGTTGTTCGCATCCAGAATGTCATTCCGGAAGTAGTCGAACATGGTGCCGTGAAAGCGATTGGTGCCAGAGCGAGTGACGATAGAAATCTGGCCACCAGGAGTACGTCCAAATTCGGGCGCGTACGTTGAGGTCTGAATACGGAACTCCTCCATGGAATCAACCGAGACGAGGCTGTTCGTCCCTCCCAGAGCGCTGAATGATCCAATCGCTCCTGCAAAGCCATTGCCCAGGCCCGAACCGCTGCCGGTGGCGCCGACTCCAATGTTGGCGCTTACACCGTCCACCATCCAATAGTTCGAGGATCCGCGCTGGCCATTGATGCTAAATTGCCCGGCATCCTGAGGGTTACTGGGAATAGTCACGACTCCGGGCGTGAGCTGGATTAATGTCTGAAAGCTTCTGCCATTCATCGGCAGATTCTCTGCAAACTGCCGATCCACAACCGTGCTCACGGACGCATCCGTTGTATTGATCCTTGATTCGGCAGCTTCGACAGTCACGCTCTCAGCGACTGAACCTAACTCCAGCCGGAAGTTTTGCTCGATGTGATCCTGGACGTTGACAATCAGACCGAGCAAATCCACCTGCTTAAATCCTTGTTTGTGTACACTGATTTGAAATTGCCCGGGATGAACGCTTGGAAATACATAGATACCGGTATCGTTCGTAGTCGTCGTCGTGACTGTGCCGCGCTCCACGCTTTGAAGGCGCACTTCCGCTCCGGACACTGCGCCAGCACTCCGATCTGTGACCAACCCCGAAACCGTAGCGGTCTCGGTTTGCCCCACAGCCGTGCAAGCAAACCATAAGAAGATGAATAGCGACGGACCAAGGACCCGCACGAAACGCGGTGGCGTCATCATCGAGTGACCTCCCCTTGTTTCTTTAGTGGCCGCCATTCCCTAAGAATTCGCCATGGAAAATTCAAATAATTTGGATTTGTGTGAGAGTAGCCGGAAGGACAATCCTCGGAGGAGATTTCTGGTTGATGCGGACCCGGGAACCGAAAGCAAGCTATGGATGGTTTGGTTGGTTTCCCCAGTAGGCGTAAAGAACTTTCTTGCCGTGGGGTTCGTTGTACTGTTTGCTGGCAACTTCGCTTGTTACAAACACTGAATTAATCTTGACAAGTACCCTTGGATTATCAAACGTCATCGCCCAACGACTTTGACCGTCGTCCTTGTGCAGAACGCCCAGGCTATGTGCTACCTCTTTAACGCCTGCCTTCTCACCCCACACATGAAAGACCATGTTTGCCTTGAACTGGCCGGGAGCGTCCAAGTCATAGGCATAAAACACGAGTGATTTCCCTTCAATATAAAATACTCGTCCAAACGACCGCTGCCGCTTTCCGTTTGAATCCGCATCGTAAACGTCCACGATGTGCAGGTTCCGTGCGGCTACTAGATCACCCAACTCCAACTTGGCGGACTTAAGATCGTTCTGACGTCGGAGATCCTCTTCTGTCGTGTCTAGCTTCGCTGCCAGATCTTCGCTCATTTGTCTCTGCACACCAAGCTTGACCTCGGACTCTGCGAATCGCTCGCTGAGTACCTCGACCCGGCTTTGAAGGGCCGCTACCTTATTTTGCGCATCCTGAAGCTCAGCAGAAGAGCGCTCCGATGTACCCTTCGCTTCGATCGTAAGCGCAGCCAGTTTGCCCTTTGCACTTGTCAACTCATCGCTCAGCGACAGTTTTTCGCTCTGCAAAATCGAAAGCTCCTGTTTGAGCTTCGCAAGCGTGCTTTCTAACTGGAATTTCTGGCCCTCAAGCTGGCTCAGGCGATCAGCGTCACCCAAATGCGAATCGCCCGTGGATGCCCCTGTGCCCGGCGCCTGTACCTGGGTCGGTTGCTCCGGTATGCGCTTGCCTTTCCACACGCCGGCATAGAATGCTGCTGTGCCGACAATCACGCACACCGCCATCACAACGGCGGTTCGCGACAGCAGCGGAAAGAGTCTTGAATTTCGCTCGAACAGGACTGGTCCCACCAGTGTGGTTTCTATTCCACCTTCTTCTTTGCCAAGGGTTGCGACCAACGGCTTTTTGACAACAAACGGGTACACGCGCGGCCCTTCTTTGATTTCGTTGGCCAACTCTTCTGAAGTCATCCGTGACAGGAACCTATCGCGCATGCCGTCCGGTGGCACAATGTCCGCTGCGGGCGCGCCATTCTCGGCGAGCAGTGGCATGACCTGGACGCTTATCCGCGCAAGAGACGACAGAAACTCACGGCACGAATCGCACGTGGAGATATGTGCGTTCAATTCACTCATTTGTGCCCCGCCAAGCTGGCCCGTGGCCGCTAAGGCACACATTTCTTCATAACGTCCGTGGCTATTTGGCCAGAGTCGGATGGCAGCTCGCACGAGTTTGCTATTGCTTTTCATGACTGTTCCCAACGCCTGTCCGAAGAGCCGCGAGGCCACGATATAGATCATGGCGGACCGCGTGCACAGATTCACCCAAGCGGTCACCAATTTCTGCAGCCGTTAGTCCCTCGTAGTACGTCAACTCGAGGACTGCCCGTTGCCGCGGCTTGAGTTTTCCCAACATCTCTTCCGCGAGGCGCACCACTTCCGGCAATTCGCCTGCCAGTGGGATGCTAGCCCCACTTTCTATTACCGCTTCGAGTTGTTCCCAGCGGTAGAAGTGGTTAGCAACAAGATGCCGCTTCCTGTGTAAGGCCCCATGATAGGCGAACTGCAAGAGCCATCCTTTAAGTATGCCCTTTCGGGTGTCAAAATTTGCCGCGCTTCGGAAGATGTCGAGAAAAACGGTTTGAACAACTTCCTCAGCCTCGCCGGGATCTCGCACGATTCGCAAAGCTATACTGAAAATAAGACGGTGGTACCGGTCGAATAAAACGGTGAGAGCGTCGTGACGACCGCTCATCAGAAATTGCATCAGCTCTTCGTCGGTAAGCTTAGAGATATCAGAAGTTGAGTCGGGGGGATAGCAGTGAGCCAGCGCGCGGACAGAAGTGTCTTTCGCGCTCACGGCGTGTTAGACCCCGGATGGAAGCTACGTAATGCTGATTCTGGTCGGGAAACCGACCACCCTTGTACATGTAAATTACCGCCCGTCGACCTTGCCATGCAAACGGTCAAACCGAACTCTCCAAGATTTCCGGGGACAATCCTCCAACGGGACCGTTGGGACTCTTATTTAGACCACCACGTCTCGACCTACCTCTACGAACGGCTATGTATCGCTCCGGGCTTCCACCTGTCAATCCCCTTGTTCGGACGCCACTTGGCAATTCATGTAAACTGAACGGCTTATGAGCAAATCGGGCTAGCGTCGTATTACTGCTACTCCTCAGTAATCGCCGCACCGCCGATCTAGTCGGATCCGCGTAGCGCAAACGAGCCAGACATCCGGCCTGTCGTGGAAGGCAAGGCGCAGCGCTGGTGCCATAGAAGAGGACGAAGCGAGGCGACCATTCGGCAAGAAACGAAGTTGCCGCCAAGATGTTCCAACTTGAAGTTGTGGCCTGTTTCCCGACCAGCCCGATCTGTCGAAGCGCTCTTGCAGGATTCTTGCCTTCTCGAAGACCTGCCCAAGAGAGGTGATCTCGACTGGGCACTGTGCGAGGGCTCACTTCGCCCTCGCGCCAAGCCGGTCCTTGCTGCCGGCCGTTTCCAATGCTTCGAGCAGTCTTCTCGCCTCAGCGTCAGCCACCCGGCTGACCCATTCTGAGCCATTTATGGATTGGGGATCGTAAGTCCACGCGCGCGAAACCACAGCAACAAGCAGATTGAGGACCGCTTTCTTTGCGAGTTGGTTTTTGCCGAAATGACGGACTGCAACCTCTTGAAGTTCTCGACCACAGATTTCATAGAGGGCCATTACCGCACCGGGGTCTGTGGGATTTGCTCTTAAGCGTCCAAGCGGAACCTTCGCCCTGGCGACCTTTTCGTGTTCCTGCGAAAAGAACTGTCGCTGATAAGTCATTTGCGGAGCTTCCGTCCCCTTAACGGGCTGTCGGGCAAGCGAATCTTGTATTTCAGCAAGCGCTCGGTTGATCCTGCGACCTTAAGCTGCTCGAATGCCCACTCCAAAATGACTTCCCCAAGATTCCCGAGCTTCCGCTTTTCGCGGGCAGCAAACTCTTCAAGCTCTGTTCGCAGAGCTTGTCGGACCCTCACACTGATTTGCGCTTTCCATTCCCCCATTGAGCGCCTTCGTAGTTATGCTTCCAACCGAAAATGCACAACAAAAAGAGTCGGAGCGAACGTTGGAGTATCTGGTACGTCTGCCCCGATTCACTTCAGATTCGGGTGCGAATTTGCCGCTCCCCAAGCCGTTCGCTGTCTTTTGAAACGACTTTGATCGTCTCGTTCGTGCGTCGCCATGGCTTCGGAGAAGTGGGCGTTGAGTGCGGG
>WNFO01003619.1_pt1 | contig 14378 bp, 12 predicted proteins | sample 5400251 | NCBI WGS metagenome assembly WNFO01 (sample SAMN13153354, study PRJNA577476) | soil metagenome | isolation source: 100 cm saprolite under Madrone tree | place: USA:California | collected 2016-06-14 | reverse complement strand
GCTCTGCGCGCCAAAGCCAAAAAAGTAGTCTTCGCATCCTCCGGCTGCGTCTATCCGAATTTTCTGCAGTCCGATGTAAACAAAATTTTGTATCTCACCGAGGAATTGACCAACGGCCCGAACGACGCCGACAACACTTATGGTTGGGCCAAGCTGATGGCGGAATTCACGTTGAAGGCATATCACCGGGAGCACGGATTGGGCGCGGCGTCCTGCCGCTACTTCACCGTGTACGGTCCGCGCGGCGTGGAAAACCACGCTGTTATTGCCATGATCGCGCGCGCGTTTATCCACCAAACGCCGTTCGAGGTGTGGGGCGATGGCACGCAAATCCGTAACTGGACTTATATCGACGACATCGTTGAGGGCACGATCCTGGCCGGCGAAAAGATCGACGATGGAACGCCCGTCAATCTAGGCACCATGGAACGGATCCGCGTGATTGACGCGGTGCACATGGTCTGCGAACACACCGACCACAAAGCGGAAATCAAGCTGCGCCAGGACATGCCGACGGGTCCGCTGAACCGCGTAGCAGATAACTCCTTAGCCAAAAAGCTGCTGAATTGGGAACCTAAGGTGGCGTTCAAGGACGGTTTGAAACGGACAATTGACTGGTACTTTAAGACCAAGGACCGCGAAGAAGTAAAACGCATTTTCGCCCGCATGCTTACCGAGCGCTAAAGTTGATCCTTAACCAGCATACAGTAAACGCTGTAGGATCGGCCGCGTTGGACTGCCGCTTATGTTTGAGCAGATTTGCATTTTAACGTCTTTTTCACTGGATTGGAGCTTTCTAACACGTTATCGTGGTGGCGCTGCGTGGGGTAGCGTGTGCGGCTAGTTCTGCAGCTGCGTAAGAGTTGATCGCCCAGGGTCAACTTGGTGCCTTTCACTTGGGAGCCGGTCCCCAAATCCGGCAGTGAGTCGCGTGCTTATCGGTGCGTCCGCGCTACCGGGTCCGTCGCTCTGAAATCTGAGGGAGAATGGCCGCTGGCCTTCTGGCTTTTTTCATTGCTCTATTGGCGTCTCTAGTCCTTACTGTTCCCGTACGTGCTCTGGCTTTGCGTGTTGGCATGGTTGATCTTCCGGGACCTCGCAAAGTACATGTGCAGCCGATTCCGCTGCTCGGCGGACTGGCGATGTATGCCGGCGTTGTTCTCGGTGTGCTTTTTCTGTTCAACGGTCCCGCGGGGGCGCAAATCGCAGGCATCCTCGCGGGCGCCACGCTGATCGCTGCGGTTGGAATCCTCGATGACCGCGGATTGCTTCATCACCAGGTGAAGCTGTTCATCGGCATGCCGCTGGCCGCGGGAATTTTGCTGCTTAGTGGAATTCGGGCGCAGGTCTTCAGCACACTTTTGGGCGGAGGCAGCGGCGACCTGCTCGATATCGCCCTGACGATCGTGTGGGTGGTCGGCATCACCGCCTCGTTCAGCATCCTGGATCACATGGACGGCCTGTGCGCGGGAATCGCTGCCATGGCATCCGCGTTTTTCGCAATGCTCGCTTATCTTAACGGCCAGACACTGGTGACGGTGCTGGCTGCGGCGGTGCTTGGCGCGGCTACCGGATTTCTTCGTTGGAACTTCAGACCGGCGAAAATTTTCATGGGTGACAGCGGCGCGATGTTCCTCGGCTTTCTAATGGCTACTCTTGGCTTGAAGTTGCGACTCGAGAATTCCAATATGCTCTCCGCCTGGGTGGTGCCGGTGCTGGTGCTCGGCGCAACAATTTTTGATACCACGCTGGTCACCATCTCGCGCAGCCGGCGCGGGCTGCTTCCATTCGCAACGCCGGGAAAGGATCACGCGGCTCATCGCCTGGCCAATCTGGGATTAGGACAGCGTGGCGCGGTCCTGGGAATGTATATTCTGGGCGCCGTGTCCGGTTTACTCGCTCTGCTCATCAGTTATCAGCCGATTTCGATTTCGCTGGTTCTGCTCGCCTTCGCGGTGCTCGTTGTCCTTGCGGGGATTGCATTACTCGAACGCGCACCTTACGAGCGGCAGATCGGCAAAAGCTCCGCGGCGACGGACTAAATTGCCAGCTAACGCAGTTTCCCGCCAACCTTGAATTCGCTATACTTTAGGGCCAGTAAGACTATTTTTTTAACTGTGATTGGTAGTCAAGCTTATTTCCCGTGGAACCTTCCCAGCTTGCCGTTCCGCACGGCTGGGCATGATCGGAAGAATCGTACGAGTGCCTGATAAACAGCAGACTGGTCAAACAGAAAGCAAGAATGGAAAAGTGATCGTCGTGGGCGGCTCGGCTGCGGGACTGCTCACCGCTGCAAAAGTTGCGGCAGGAGGCCGCGACGTTCGCGTGCTCGATGCAAAATCGGGACTTGATCCGGCGCCGCGCTCGCTGATTGTCACCCACCACTTTCGCGAACAACTGCGCGAAGTGGCGGCGTCCTGCATCGTAAACGAGATTCGCCGCTTCGAATTGTTCACCGACGGGCGTTCGGCGGAAGTCGCGCTTAGCCGTCCTGATCTGATCATCGAGCGGGCGCGCCTGATTCCTGCGCTGGCAAACGAAGCAGCGAAAGCCGGCGCGAAAATCTCCTTTGACTCGCACTTTCTCGGCCTTGGCCCGAACTCGCGCGGCTTGCGTCTGGAAGTTGAAACTGCCGGTAAGCGCGAAGAGTTGCATACGGATCACGTAGTTGGCGCAGACGGCGCCACTAGCCGCGTGGGCCGCTCTGCCGGATGGCCGCCGGTCGAAACCGTTCCGCTCGTTCAAGCCATAGTGAAGCTGCCCAAGGATTGCCGTCCTGATACCACGCGCGTCTGGTTCGTCCCGGACGACACGCCTTATTTCTATTGGCTGATTCCGGAGAACGAATCGCGTGGAGCCCTGGGAATTATCGGCGAAGGCAGCGGCCGGGAAACCAAGAAGCGCATCGAACGTTTTCTGGAAAAGAAAAATATGGAGCCGCTGGAGTGGCAGGGCGCGCGTATTCCGGTCTACCGTAAGTGGGTTCCGGTCGAGCGCCGCATTGGCAACGGCAAAGTTTTTCTGGTTGGAGACGCTGCGGCCCAGGTGAAAGTGACCACCGTCGGTGGCATCGTGACCGGATTTCGCGGCGCGCAGGGCGTGGCCGATGCGCTGCTCGGTTCGAAACAGGGCGGCGGCGAACTTCGTGCCCTGCGCCGTGAACTGGATACGCACTGGCTGATCCGCAAAACACTACATCACTTCCGGCAGAAGGATTATTCCTATCTGGTTGATTTGTTGAACGTTGCGACACGCGAGTCGTTGGGCCAGATTCATCGCGATCATTCGACGCGACTGCTGTGGAGCGTTCTGCGCCGCCAGCCGAGCCTGGTATTGCTCGGCCTGCGTGGCTTGTTGATGGGCATCAAGCCGCGATGACCGATTTGCCCGATTCGAGAATTTTTTTGCGGCGGCACTGGCGTTCGCCGCGGCATTTTAGAACCAAAGGAGATTCTCGTTGCGTTTATCGGTGATTGGTTGCGGTTACGTCGGATTGGTGACCGGGGCGTGCCTCGCCGAGGCAGGCCACGACGTGATGTGCACGGACATTGACGCCGGCCGCATCGCGCAGTTGAAAGCGGGCCAAGTTCCAATTTACGAACATCATCTGGACAAGATTCTGGTTTCCGCAGGCAAGTCCGGAAAAATTTCCTACACCGTCGATCCCGGTGAAGCCATTCGCTTCGGCGATGCCATTTTTATTTGCGTGGGCACTCCGCCGCGGCCTGACGGCAGCGCTGATCTTTCCGCCATCGATCACGTGGCGCAACAGATTGCTGCGGAAGCGCGTTCTCCCAAACTGGTAGTGGAAAAAAGCACCGTGCCCGCCCGTACTGGAATCGAACTGCAGCGCGCTCTTTCCGCCTACAGCCGCGGCAACGGTGGCTTTCGCGTCGCTTCGAATCCGGAATTTCTGCGGGAAGGCACGGCGGTCGAAGACTTTTTCCACCCCGATCGCATTGTGGTCGGCGTCGAAGATCCTGCGGCTGCCGAACAGCTTCGCGAAATCTATCGCCCAATTTTGGAGCGCAAATTCACCTGCCCGGTTCACCAAGGCAAATGCCCCGACAACTACAAAGGGGAATTCCTGGTCACCACCATCAGCAGCGCCGAACTGATCAAGCACGCTTCGAATTCCTTTCTTGCGCTGAAAATCAGCTACGCCAACGCCGTCTCCGACCTTTGCGAGAAGCTTGGCGCGAATGTTGAGGAAGTTACGCACGCCATGGGGCTCGATCCCCGCATTGGCACGCAGTTTTTGAAAGCCGGGCTGGGATTCGGCGGCTTTTGTTTTCCCAAGGATATTCAGGCATTTATCAGCCTGGCGGCGACAGTCGGCGTCGATTTCGAAATTCTGAAGGCAGCGGAGCGGGTCAACAAACAACGCATCGACCGTTTTCTGGAAAAAATCAGCAAAGCGTTGTGGGTAGTCAAAGGCAAGCGCGTAGCTATCCTGGGCCTGGCGTTTAAAGCAAACACCGACGATATCCGTTTCGCGCCCGCGCTGGAAGTGATGAAGCGTTTACTCGACGAAGGAGCTGAAGTTCACGCCTGCGATCCGGAAGCGGTGGGGAAAGCGAAAAAACAATTTCCGCAAGCCCACTATCACGAAGATCCCTACGAGACGCTCGAAGGCGCGCACGCAGCGCTGATCTGCACCGAATGGGATGTCTACAAAAAGATTGATTGGCAACGCGCCGGAAGCGTGATGGCCCGCAAGCTCGTAGTAGACGGCCGCAATCTTTATTCACCCGCAAAAATGAAGGAACTCGGTTTTGAATATTCTTCCTTCGGCCGGGAATGAGGGGCAACACTATCCCAATCCGAATGTTTTTTTCACTTCGCGGCTTGTTCTATGTATTGCGTCTGAAAATAATCAATCGTCCGTCGTAATCCGTCCGCCAGCTGCACTTTCGGCTCCCAACCAAGCAGCCGTTGCGCCTTGCGAATATCCGGGCAGCGCCGCTTGGGATCATCCTGCGGCAGCGGTTCGAACACGATGGGTGCCGCCTTTGGAAAATAGCCGCGCACGCATTCCGCAAATTCCAGAATGGTGAGTTCTGTGGGATTGCCGACGTTCACCGGAAAATGTTCCTCGCTCAGCATCAGCCGGAAAATTCCGTCGATCAGATCCGACACGTAACAAAAACTCCTGGTCTGTTTTCCGTCGCCGTACACGGTGATGGGCTTCCCGCTCAACGCCTGATAAACGAAGTTTGGCAGCGCGCGCCCGTCGTTCAAGCGCATGCGCGGCCCGTAGGTATTGAAGATTCGCACGATACGCGTATCCAGGCCGTAGTGCCGGTGATAGCCCATGGTCAGCGCTTCCGAAAAGCGCTTGGCTTCATCGTACACACTGCGTGGGCCGACCGAATTCACGTGACCCCAATATTCTTCGGGCTGCGGAGAAACTTCCGGATCGCCATAACACTCGCTGGTGGAGGCGATAAAAAACTTCGCGCCTTTTACGCGCGCCAGTTCCAGGGCATTCTGCGTTCCCACCGACCCCACGCGCATGGTTTCGATCGGATGGCGCAGATAATCCGGCGGGCTGGCCGGCGACGCAAAGTGCAGCACGTACGCCACGTCACCCGAAATGCGCAGCGGATCGCACACGTCCGCTTCCTCGAACGAAAACTCCGCGTTCCCATGCAGGTGCGCGAGGTTTTCTTTGCGCCCGGTAATAAAATTATCCAGGCCCAGCACCGACCAGCCTTCCGCCAACAGCCGGTCGCACAGATGCGATCCCAGGAATCCAGCCGCGCCTGTCACCACTGCCCGCATGATTCCTCCCAACGATTTCGGAGCTGCCAATGCTTCCGGTTGCCAGTGTATCGTCGCTTTCCCGGATTGACCACCACCAGCCCCGGAGATTACCATTCGCGTTCTGCCATGAATGAACGTAATGCATGAGCGTTCGGAAAGAAGTTTGTTCATACGCCGGTTCCTGTTCACAGTCGGAATCGGGGTTTTGTTATTGCTGTTGGCGGGAACGTACGCGTTTTTCCACGCCGCTCTATGGCTGGTCCGCGAAGATCCTTTGCAAAAATCGCAAGCCATCGTCGTGCTCAGCGGCGGACTTCCCGACCGCGCATTGGCCGCCGCGCAGATTTATCGCCGCGGCCTCGCGAAGGAAATCTGGCTGACGCAACCGCTCGAGCCCGCAGCTTCCATGGAAGATCTCCATCTGCCCTATGCCGGCGAAGAACAATACAACCGCATGGTGCTCATCGCGCAAGGCGTGCCTCCAAAAAATATTCGGCTTTTGACGCCGCGCATCCTGAATACCGCGGACGAACTTCGTGCCGTTGCACAGGCTCTCAATCAGCAGCCGGGCGCGAAAGCGATCGTGGTCACTTCAAAAGCTCATACCCGCCGGGTCCGCGCGCTCTGGAGAAAAGTTTCGCAAGGCGATCATGGCCGCTTGCTCGTCCGCGCCTCGACGGAAGATCCCTTTGACGCTGCGCACTGGTGGCGCAGCACCAACGACGCGCTTACCGTCGTGCGCGAATATCTCGGTCTACTCAACGCCTGGGCCGGCCTGCCGCTCAGCCACAGCAAGTAGATCCATGTATTTTCAAAACCGTTTGCCATGAGTTTGCAAGTTTTCTGAAATCAAAAGAAAATAAAACGCTTCTTCTTGGGCTGTTCTTCGACGATCTCCGGTACATGAGGCAACGGCCGCCCTTCGAACGCCGCCAGCGGATTTTCCACGAACAGCGCCTCCGCTTTTTCGCGGCCGAACTGCGCTTCTACTGCTTTATAGGCCGCGCGCAGCTTCTGCGGCCGTCCGGTTACATTATGCGCGTCGCTGGCCACAAAATGCACCAGACCGCGCGCAATCCATCTCAGCGACGTCTGCCGCGCGGACGGCCCAAACGTTCCGGTCAACGATCCGCCGGTCACTTGCCCGTAACAGCCGGTTCGAATCCACTTTTCCAATCGTTCTGGCTGCGACCGGATGATTCCGTTGCGCTCGGGATGGGTGATAATTAACCGCAAACCCGTCAGTTGAAGGTCGTAAATGGTGTTGTCAATTGAGGGCGGAATAGAAAACTCGTTGAACTCGACCAACAGAAAATCTTTTTGATGAATACAAAACGGCGCCGGCCTCTTTTTAAGAGCCGCGAGGTTCTCCGGACTCAAATGAAAATCGCATCCAGTGGCAATCTTTAGGCGGTCGCCGATGGCACATTGTAATTCCGCCGCTGCCTGCTGCACAGCGCCAAAATCAAAATGGTATTCGTTACTTGAATGCGGAGTGGCCACGACGTGCGTAATTCCATCTGCAATCGCCATTTCCGCCATCGCCAGCGATTCCTCGACGGATTTCGCTCCGTCGTCCATACCGCTCAAAATGTGACAATGCAGATCAACCATGTTTTCACGGACCGTTCATCCGCGCAGCGCGCTCACGATTTGCGATATTCCCAGCAAAAACAGCAGCGCCGCGAAAATACGCCTCATCTTTGCCGCAGGAATTTTTTTCGCGAGGCTGCCGCCTGCGATTCCTCCCAGGAAAAGCCCAGGAATCAGCAGCAATCCGGTTTGCCAGGAAACATATCCTGCGTGCGCGTACGCGATCACCGCCAGCAATCCTGTCGGCGGAATCAACGCCACCAAACTTGTTCCTTGTGCCCGGTGCTGATTGAATCCCAGAAGCAGTCCCAGTATGGGCACCAAGATCACTCCGCCGCCGATTCCAAACATTCCCGACGCAATTCCGGTGGTTACTCCTGCCAGCAACACCCCGGCGTCGATAAGCAAGTGCCGGTTCATACTCCGCCTTCTTTAGCTGCGGCGCTAGCGACGGTTGCCGGCTTCGCTTTCTTCCACAGCAGCACTGCCGAAAAAATCAAAAATCCTCCAAACAATCCTTTCAGCTTTTGCGTGGACATTGGCACGGCGAATTTGCTGCCGATGTACGCGCCCAGAATCATTCCCACCGCGCTCAAAACTCCCGCGCGCAAATCCACGTTCCCGGCTTTCCAGTATTGCCGGAGCGCGCCCAGCCCGATCGGCGGCAGCAACATGAATAATGAAGTTCCCTGCGCCAGATGCTGGTCCATGTGCAGCAGGTAGATCATCGCCGGCACCAGCACGACGCCGCCGCCGATTCCGAGCAGTCCAACCAGAATGCCGCCCAAAATTCCCAGTGCTAACACCAAAATGATTGTCACGCCACCCGCCCCGAGCATCCTTTTGCTGAATCACGCCGGCCACTTATTGTGTCCGCACCTGGAACGATGAAGCAACGCCGCCCGTCGTAAACAACGCGTAACATACACTTCTCCCTGCACGCTAAGTTCTGGTTGCGGGACCTGCTATATTAATACTGCAGCCCTTCGCGCCGAACGCGCGCGTTTTTCCTTTTTATTTTTTTGGGAGCGAGGAGCGATTCGATTCAGATGCCTACCGACCGGAAACCAGAATTCTTCAAGGGTGCGCAATTAAAAGTTGGAATTATCGGATGCGGTTACGTGGGACTTCCCCTGGCTCTGCGCTTTGCCGAAGCCGGCCACAGGGTCACTGGTTTCGATACCGATCCCGCCAAGGTCTCCGTGCTCAACGCCGGCAAGTCCTACATCGAGCACATTCAGCAAAACAAGATTCAGCAGTTCGTCAATAGCCGCCACTTCAGCGCCACCACGGATTTTTCCAAGCTCAAAGAAACCGACGCCATCCTGATTTGTGTTCCCACTCCCCTTGATGTGCGCCGCGAGCCCGATCTCAGCTACGTCGAACAAACCGCTGTCTCGATTCAACCGCATTTGCAAAAAGGCCAGCTGGTGGTTCTGGAATCCACCACTTACCCTGGCACAACGGAAGAACTGGTACTGCCGATCCTGGAAAAAAGCGGCTTGCGCTGCCCCATTGCCTCGGGCATCGAGAGCGAAAATATTCCCAGCGATTTTTTTCTGGCCTTTTCGCCGGAACGCGAAGATCCCGGCAACAAGCAGTACGGCCTGGCGCAAATTCCAAAAGTTGTCGGCGGCGCAAATCCACCCAGCAGCCGCGCCGCTCTCGCTCTTTATGCGCAAGTCGTGGCAAAAGTTGTTCCGGTAAGCTCGACCCGTGCCGCGGAAATGGCCAAGCTTCTTGAAAACATTTTCCGCTGCGTAAACATAGCGCTGGTCAACGAATTAAAGCTTCTGGCGACGCGCATGAATATCGACATCTGGGAAGTCATAGATGCCGCCGCCACCAAGCCCTTCGGCTTCATGCCTTTTTATCCCGGCCCGGGCCTTGGCGGCCACTGCATTCCCGTCGATCCCTACTATCTCTCCTGGAAGGCCCGCGAATTCGATTTCTCGGCTCGCTTCATTGAACTGGCCGGAGAAATCAACACTGCGATGCCCTATCACGTCGTCGACGCCATCGCCAGTTCTCTCAATGGCCAGAAGAAGAGTCTTAACGGTTCAAAATTGCTGATTCTAGGCGTGGCCTACAAAAGGGACGTGGACGACCTGCGCGAGTCGCCTTCGCTTAAAATCATGCAACTGTTGCAGCAGCGCGGCGCACAACTCGATTACAACGACCCTTTCTTCCCGCAAATGCACAAAATGCGCCACTACAATTTTGAAAACATGAAGTCCGTTCCGCTCTCCAAGGACACGCTCGCCAAATACGACGCGGCCATCATCGCCACCGACCATTCCAGCTACGACTACCACGCCATCGTGGACGGCTCAAAGCTGGTGGTGGACACCCGTAATGCCACGCGCCGCGTTGCCCGCAACCGCGACCGCATTGTGGCTTGCTGACCTGGCTTCGCGGCCCGTTGGTACCCGAGTTTTTTGCGATTTTGCGGCCCCATACGCGTTAAACCGGGCGGTTTGCATTGTTCGCCAAGAGTATCGTGATCAACTGAGCACACCTACCTGCGATTCTAGTACTCATAGAACCCGCTGTTCCCCTATTCTCGTCTCCAGCGCGTCGTAGTTTTCCGCTTCGTAGGCGATACATTCTCGACGCACTCGTGGTTTGTACCGCCGTTCCTGATCGCTAACAAGGACGTCCGTTTTGTGGCGATAGGTGTGTGTAAGACGCATGTCAGATCAGCTGGTTCAAAAGGGAGTTAACAAAATCATGAAGTCCCCGCTCAAGCAGTTTCCTTTGTTTTTGCTCGTTGGCCTCGCCATCCTGCTGGTTGGTTGCAGCGGGACAAGGGGCAGCGCAGGTTTTGGCGGAGGCGGTTCTGGTTCCGGTTCGGGATCTGGTTCTGGGTCCGGCTCCGGTTCAGGGTCCGGCTCCGGTTCGGGATCTGGCTCTAGCGGGCCATTCAACATCGGCGGAACCGTGGCTGGCCTCAGCGGGTCCGGTTTGGTCCTGCAAGACAACGGTGGCGACGACCTCGCGATTGCGACGAACGGTGCTTTTACCTTCAAGACCGCCCAGACTGCCTACGCCGTTGCGGTGAAAACCCAGCCTACGAATCCAGCGCAGACCTGCAGCGTCTCAGGCGCCACCGGCACCGCCACCGCCGCTGTCACCAATGTCCAGGTGCTTTGTGCTCAGGTGTTCACGGTCCGCGGAACGGTCACGGGACTCCTCGGCTCCGGGCTAACTTTGCAGGACAACGGCGGCGATAAACTGACCGTCAGCGGAACCGGCAACGTCAACTTTAGCTTCGCTACTCCCTTACTCAGTGGCGCCACCTACGCAGTCACCATCCTTACCCAGCCCACGAACCCCGCGCAGTCCTGCTCAATCTCCAATGCCAGCGGCACCATTAGTGGCCCCGTCAGCAATATCCAGATTTCCTGCCCCCAGCCGAAGTTCTCCGTCGGCGGCTCCGTAACCGGGCTGATTGTCGGCCCCGGCGACACCCTCGAACTGCAAGACAATGCCGGTGACAACCTCTTTGTCACAGGTGATACGCCCTTTACGTTCCCCACTCCATTCACCTTTGGCACCACCTTCAGCGCCAACGTGTTTCTGCGCCCCACCAGCCAGCAGCAGAGTTGCAATATTTTCTTTGCCTCGGGCTTGGTCACCGGGATTATTTCCGACGTCCTTGTCGATTGCCAGCACAACGATTGGGCTTGGATGTTTCCTGCATCTACTCCCAAAATCAATGATTACGGAACGGCCTCCCTGCCGCCCTATACGCTTGGGCAGCCTATCACGGCTCCTCCTTTTGCTGTTTCAAACTCCAACACGCCAGGGGGGAGAGACTTCCCGATGGCTTGGACTGACACCAAAGGAAATCGCTGGCTTTTCGGAGGCTTCGGATTTGAGGTTACCCACGCTAGCGTGGATAGCGTACCGGGCCTGTTGAACGACATGTGGGTTTGGCCAACCAGTCCCAGCTCCGGCGAAGATGGCGGCTGGTGGACTCCGGGCGGCTGGATTCCAGCGAACTTGCCGATCAAGGTGGACAGCAGTGTTGCTCCTCCGCAGTATTCTGCTGACCCGACATCCCTTCAGCTCAAGAATAGCGCGGGCAACCACGGAACGCTGGGCGTCGGCGTCTCGTGTGCTTCCGGCGGAGCTTGCACTGTGCCGGAAGCTCGCTGGGGAGGCGTTACCTGGACCGACGCGTCGGGCAACCTGTGGATGTTCGGCGGTCAGGGTGTCGGCGAGCTCCTCAACGATGTGTGGGAGTTCGATCTGACTTCCGGCCCCTGCAGCTATGACATGACCACCAGCACGGGAATCTTCACGAACTGCAAGTGGGTCTGGCAGGGAGGCTCGATTCTCGCGAATCAGGCCACCACGGGCACGTTCCCTGGGGCGCGATGGGGAGCCGCCAGCTATACCGACGCAGCCGGAAACCTGTGGCTCTTCGGCGGACAAGGCTACGACTCCACGGGCAACATCGGCCTTCTAAATGACCTCTGGAAATATAACATCGGCAGCAAGACCTGGACCTTGGTGTTGCCCAGCAACGTTGCGGGTAACGTGAACGGTGTTTACGGTACCCAGGGGACGGCTGCGGCTAACAACATTCCGGGTGGCCGCCAGACCGCAGTCTTGTGGGCCGATCCTTCGGGAACCATCTGGCTCTTCGGCGGGTTCGGGCTGGATTCCAAAGGCACCAATCTCGGAGCCGGACAGATTGGGTCAGTCCTCAACGACCTGTGGGCGTTTCATCAGGGAACGGGCCTGTGGACCTGGGTTTCCGGCAGCAACACCGCAAACCAGAACGGAACCTACGGAACCCAGGCGACCTCGAATGTGTCCACCAACGCTGCCGCATCGAGCGTTCCAGGCGCGCGCTGGGGCGCGGCTGGCTGGGTCAACCCCGACGGCGATCTCTTTCTCTTCGGTGGCTTTGGTTACGGTTCCAATGCCACACAGCCCACCGGCTTCCTGAACGACGTCTGGGAATTCGACGTGGCCAGCGGTCAGTGGATCTGGTGGAAAGGTTCCACCGACGTCAATCAGCCCGGTACCTACATCACCACTCCGTTTAGTGCGTTCCAGCTGAATTATGCGAATAACGCGGTCGGAGCCCGGCGTGGCGCCGCCAGGTGGCTGCCAGACTCGGCGGGGTATGTGTACTTCTTCGGCGGCGAGGGTTACGACTCGAGTTCCGGAGGTCCCTACGGAGACCTGAATGATCTGTGGAGATATCTGCCGTTCCCGTGACATCCTCCCCTCCCTGAAGGGACCCTGAAGGGAGAGGCTTCTCAAGCAACAGGGGCTAACTGCCCCGCTGTTTGCGCTTGAAGGCGTAGTCCACGCCCCAAGATTACGAATGCCGCAGCCTGGTCGCGTCTTATCGTTACACCGCAATCGCAACGATGCACTCGTTGCGACAGGGCTTTCTTTGCGATAGCGTGACCGTTGGGGCATTCCTGACTGGTATACTTCGGGTCTATCTTTAGCAGTTGCCGACCAGCGTTCTCAGCTTTGTAGGCAAGCATATGGAGGAAGGTAGACCAACCAACATCGTGAATTGCTTTGGCCAGGACTCCCGCCGCTAGACCTTGGATGTTCAGGTCTTCGACGGCAATGGTGCCGAAGTCTTGCACTAGTGTAGTGTCCAAAAATTGTTCGCGGTTTCGTGCATCCGGACTGGATTTGTTCCAGGGTCTGACGGCAGCGAGAGAGTTTGGCTTGAATGGATTCGACGGTGGCCTTCCAGACAAAGGGTTTCGGATCCTCGTTCCAAGCCTTCAGAAAATCCAGAATGGCGCTTTGTAAATCATCGACACTGAAGAACGAACCTCGGCGCACGCGTTTGGAGGTCAGTTCTCGGAACCAGCGTTCGACCAGATTCAACCAACTGGAACTGGTCGGCACAAAGTGACAGAGGAAGCGCGGGTGTCGTTTGAGCCACGCCAGGGTCCGTGGATGCTTATGAGTACCGTAGTTATCCATCACCAAGTGCAACGGAACGTCCCCCGGAAACTCTTCCTCCAGTCGGCGAAGAAACTTGAGAAATTCCTGGTGTCGGTGCCGCTCATAACACTGGCCAATGACCCGACCCTGTAAAACTTCCAGCGCTGCGAACAGGGTGGTCGTGCCATGGCGCTTATAGTCGTGAGTCATCGTGCCGCAGCGGCCCTTCTTCATCGGTAACCCAGGCTGCGTGCGCTCTAGCGCTTGGATTTGGCTCTTCTCATCTACGCACAACACCAGGGCCTTGTCCGGCGGATTCAGATACAGCCCCACCACATCGGTTAACTTCTCAAGAAACTTAGGATCGCGCGACAGTTTGAAGGTTTTGACGCGGTGCGGTTTCAGATTATGGCTGCGCCAGATGTTGCTGACCGTGGACTTGCTCAACCCCTGGCTTTCCGCCATCTCTCGACAACTCCATTGCGTCATTCCTTTAGGCTTGGTCCGTAAGGTGGCATTCACCACCGCTTGAATCTTCTCTGGGCCATACGTCGCCTTGCGGCCGCGGCCAGGCGCCACCTCCCACAGACTTTCCTTGCCCTCTTTTAGAAACCGTTGCCGCCACAGGGTGACGGTATGGCGGTTCACCTGTTGCTGGCGTGCAATGGCGCTGTCCGAGCCTCCTTCCGCTGCGGCCAAGACGATGCGGCTCCTCAGCGCCACTTGCTGTGGCGTTCCATGGGCCGCCAGCCACCCCTGAATCTCCTGCTGCTCACCAATACTCAAACGGACGGTAGGAGCGGATCGCGGCATGACTCAAACGTACACCAAGTCATTCTGTATGTCTAGCTATTTGTTGGACACAACACTAGCAGACGATGGTTTCACCGAACTTCTGTTGACTCATAGTGATGAGTCAGATAGACTCCTCCTATGGCTAAACGGCTGCAGGTGATCATGAAGGATCCGGAATACGGAGAGATTCAGCGCGCCGCGCGTTCCCGCCATATGTCGATCGCGGAGTGGGTTCGGCAAGCGCTGGACCTGGCATGCCGCCGCGAGCCTGTCGGCGGCGTCAGCAAGAAGCT
>WNFO01002863.1_pt1 | contig 14388 bp, 10 predicted proteins | sample 5400251 | NCBI WGS metagenome assembly WNFO01 (sample SAMN13153354, study PRJNA577476) | soil metagenome | isolation source: 100 cm saprolite under Madrone tree | place: USA:California | collected 2016-06-14 | reverse complement strand
ACCTCGCCGCGGTCCAAAAAGGGGTAAATCACAATGACCAGCAGCAGGGATAAGAGGAGGAATAGATCCCGCCATGCTTGCGAGGAATGCCGCATCAGGACACCAAGACTTGCAGTGCTCGAAGGTTGGGCCTTAACCATGCACCTGTTGCGCTTCCTACGAACCAATCGCTTTCTAGCGCCTGGCAAGTCGTGTAACCGGACATATTCCGTATCAGGATTTCAGTAGTCCAGTAAGTACTGCGTTAATTAGAACTGGCCCCGTGAGCTGCTGGGAAACCCAATTCTGAAACTTGGCTCCTCGCTTCTCCACTGTCACTTTTGCCAGCGGAGGAGGATCCCTGACTGGCTCATCATCAATCCGTGACCGAATCGAAGTCCATGACCGGTCGAACGATCCCCGCTATCGCTTCTTAGAAAAACTCGGGGGCGGCGAGATGGGCGTGGTGTAGGCCCGATATGAACCACCTGCTCAAAGAAATCCGTCACGATCCGTTGCTCTGGATGCTGGTGTTCGTGCCCGTGGTGTTCGCAGCCGCAAATCTCAGGCCTGCAGCGCACACGCTGCTCTTTATGCTCTCTGTCCTTGCCATCTTGCCCCTGGCGGCGCTACTGAGTCACGCCACTGAATCGGTGGCGGCCAAGACGGGTGATGCGGCCGGCGGCCTGCTCAATGCCACCCTGGGAAATCTGACCGAACTAGTCATTGCACTGACCGCCATGCGCGCCGGGGAATACATGCTCGTGAAGGCGTCTATTGCCGGCACGATTGTGACCAACGTGCTGTTCGTGTTGGGGATGTCATTTCTCCTCGGCGGAGTTAAGCACCACGTGCAGGAATACAACCGGGTCAGCGCCCGAATGCAAGCTGGCCTGCTCTTCCTGGCTACGGTTGCGCTGTTGATTCCTTCCGCGGTCTCGCGAACCGAGTTCACCGCCGGGGCGGTGTTCACCCGGCAGTTGAGTGTGGGTCTGGCGGTGCTGCTCATCTTGACCTACGGACTGGGCATGCTGTTCTCGCTTAAGACTCACCGCGAGCTGTTTGTCAGTGCTGAATCCGGGGAGGCCAGCGAATCGCCATGGCCCATCGGTCTGGCACTGGCCACACTGGCTGGCGTCACGGTGCTGGTGGCGCTAGTGAGCGAGATTTTTGTGGAGTCGGTCCAGAAGGCAGCGGAAGCATTCGGGATGACTCCCGCCTTCGTGGGTTTCATCGTCGTGGCGCTGGTCGGCGGCGCGGCGGAAATGGGCTCGGCGTTTTCAGGCGCGCGCAAGAACCGGCTGGACCTGAGCGTGGGCATCGCCTTGGGAAGCGCATCCCAAATCGCGCTCTTTGTCGCGCCGGTGCTTGTCCTGTTCAGCTACGTCCTCGGTCCGACGCCGATGGACCTGCATTTCTGGCCTGGCGCGGTGGTGATGATTTTCATCGCCGCCCTTACCGCATCGCTCGTCACGAACAGCGGTCGCTCGGCGTGGTTCGTCGGGGTGTTTCTGCTGATGGTCTATCTGGTCTTCGCCATGACACTTTACCTGTTGCCGCCCCGAGTCCAATGAAAGAGGCATCAAGCAACAAATCGCCGCCACGCGAGATGGGCTCTCTGGGTGAAGTGAATTAACAGAAGCCTTGATCCACTCGGCTTGAACATCACCCTGCTGGCTTGGTTAGCGACGGGCTAGCTCTGATAAGCCCTAACTGCGTCTTCGACGCGTCGCTAGTGGCATTTCAGCGGGAACAAACCGCTGAATGCTCCTCACAGATTCTTTGGAAAACGTGGCTGTCCATCCCGCCCCGAACGGTACCCATACAATAGCCGCATAGAATATCCACGTCGTACGCCTTGGCTATCCGATTCGTAAGCCTTTCGACCCGAATCGCCGCCTCTGCGTTACCTTGTGCCCACAGGAGTTGAACACCTTCTCCGAAAACTGCAACGCGGGCTTGCTCTCCCTTCGCAGCCTTTGCTACTGTCACGATGAGATCACCAAAGAGCTTCAAAAATCGAGCTGGATCAGGCATCCGATTGATCATGAACGCCGAGAGCGCGTCGGCAGCATCCACCGAGATGTATCTCCCCTGCTCAATAGCGGCGGCAATATCCACGTGATGTGTCTCCAATCTCCGAAGAAGGCTGTTTTGGTGTGACTCGGTCGCGACAACGATAGCCCCATGTCCGGCCTTGAGAGCAGTCCCGATGAACTGCGTGACATCAACTAGCAGACTTGCGTCGTCAGGATAGAACCCCACCTCGTGGCGACGGGCTATTTTCATATTCAGCCGGAGTGGTTCAAAAGCACTCTGGGTTCGGAACTCTAGGGAGGCTGCCGCATCCGAAGCTCCAGCGAAATCATGACCAGCAAACCTTCTGCCGACAAACTGATCGCCTCGAAGAACACTGCTCACCCCAATCAGCAGTTCACTTCCCGCGTCAGTCTTGACGACGTAGCCATGTGCGCCCGTACCAAGGGCTTCCCGCACCACATCGGCAGAAGATTCTTGGGTTACAAATAGTATTTTGGATTTGGGTGAGAGCTTGAGGATTTGTCGAGCGACTTCAATTCCGTTTAGCGATTGAAGCCCGATGTCGAGCAGAATCAAGTCCGGTTGCAATTCGTCCGCTCTCTGAAGCGCTTGTAGTCCGTCAGTGTTCTCGCCGACGATCTGCAATTCCGGTCTTTCCGCAAGCGTTGAACAAATAAATTTACGAAATTCCTCCGAATCCTCGACCACGAGAACCCGGATTGATGATGTTTCCAAGGAGTGCCCCTTTTACAACGTCAACCCGACTCTGAGACGCTAGTTGCTGGTTGGATTCAGAATCCTTCATTCCGCAATTCAGGTCGTTGTACAAGCGCACGGATAAATTCATGGAGTGCCTCATCCAGCCATTGCCCGATATACGTCAGTTTTCAAACGGAACGCGAGCGCGGATCGTAGTGCCAGCCCCAGGTTTCGATTTCACTGAAAGCTCGCCGTTCACCAATTGCAACCTTTCGCGCATGCTGATCAAGCCCAGACCGTGGCGAGTGAAAGCTGCTTTTTCTTCAAAGCCATTTCCAGTGTCTGCCACTGTGAGTTCGATCGACTCTTCTGTGCCCTGGAGATCCACCGTAAAGCTGCGAACACCGCTGTGCTTCACGGCGTTCTGCAGCCCCTCTTGTAAAACTCGGAACAAACACAGCGAAACTTCCTTCGAGAGGGTGTGTGGTATACCGGCATCTCCGAACACAATCTCAACCTTAGTTTTTTCGGAGAGCTCTCTGCAAAAGCTCCTAGCCGCGGCGGCTAAGCCAAGGTAATCGAGTTTCGAAGAATGTAAGCGGTGGGATAGCCCCTGCACATCCTGGGCAATTTCTGTGATACGCGCCCGGGTATGGCGAACTAACTCAGTGACTTCATTGGTCGAAGCATCCTGACTCCATCCATCTAGTGCGATCGCTAACAACGCGAGGCGCTGATTGATGTCATCGTGAAGCTCTCTTCCAATCCAGGTTCGCTCCGCTTCATGCGCCTCAATCAACCTGCGCCCAATGGTGGCGAGACTCTCCTCGGCGAGCTTCCGTTCCGTGATGTCTATGCAAGAGCCGATGTAACCAACGAAAGTACCATCCGGGTTGAATCTTGGTACACCGGCGTCGAGAACCCAGCGATACTCTCCATCTTTTCGCCTCAACCGGTACTGCAGTTCAAACGACTCTCTTCGGTTGAATGCTTCGGTGTAGGTTTGCAGACAGCGGTTTGAATCGTCCTGATGAACTCCTTCCGTCCAACCATTGCCAAGTTCCGCCTCAAGTGAGCGGCCTGTGAAGTCCAACCAGGTCTTGTTGACGTAGCTGCACTTTCGGTCCGTCCCGGCCGTCCAGATCATTACAGGTGCGGTATTTGCCACTAGCCGGAAGCGCTTCTCGCTCTCGCGCAGCTGGGTTTCTGCACGTTTTGCCCTTGCCCTCTGCCATACCAGCCCGAATATTAGTAGCGTTTCGGCCAAGATCAGAACAACACCGCCGATCATGTACCACTTGTAGGATGCCCAGACGCTGGCCTCACGAAACCGCACGACCGTTCCCGCTGGCAACCGCTTCTCGTCGAGTCCCCAGCGCCGCAGTTGCCTCCAGTCAACCATAGAAACAGTTGACTTGCTCTCCTGGATGGGAAGATCTTGAAGGCGCTCTCCCCGCAAAAGGCGGAGGGCAATTTGGGCGGTCTCGAGGCCTAGAATTTCGGGATCGGAAACAACCCCACCAACAATTCCCAAACCAACATTGGTGGCAGTCTGGTTGTAGACGGGAACCCGTGCCTCTTTTGCAATCTGAGCGAGCACCTCATGGCTAAGTAATTTGTTTCTCGCTGAATCTCCGTACATGGAAAGAAACAAAATCACCGTTCCGTCGGGAACCCGTGCAGCGGTTCTCACGACATCCTGCGCGCTACCGGTATCCATATAGGTCAACTTTACCTTTTTCTCAAGCCGATCGAGCTGGCGTCGAGCTTCGGACAGACGCCATCGGTCGCTGTCAGAGGCCCCGGAAATAACGAGTATTTCTCGGGTCTCAGGTTGCAAGCGGAGTATAAGCTCTGCGGTTTTGCTTAGGTCAACCTTGGCGAGCGTGCCCGTAATGGGTCGCCCTTGTTCCCAATCGCGCAGGGCGTCCGAGTCTCCGTAGGCCACGATTGGAACGCCTAGAAACAGTTCATCACCATAAATGCGCATGAAATTGATTGCCGGCCGGGCGACCGCAATGATCACGCTGAGTTTTATTTTCGCATATCTACGGCGAAGAAAATCGTGAGCCGCAATTTGGGTCTCACCTTCCGGCCATCTCGCCGTATCAAGAAACTCCGCGTAGAAGTCCAGACGCGGGCCTAGTTCTCGCTCTAAGGTTGATCGTATGATCTCATCTACTATGATATTGGAAGGTAAGTCCGGCCTGCTGCCATACAGAGCCAACACCGCCCTTTGGGGTTCAGCGGCAGGCACATCCGCAGCAAAACCGGAAACAGACAAGACAATCACCAGGGGAACGAGGGACCTAATGCAAAGCTTCCTTTGTTTATTATGAAGAAGCATGCTAGAACTCTACACGTGAGGCAACTTGGAAAGCTCTCGGACCGCCGGTCCCGAATGCCTGTCCGGCACGTGCACTTGGCTGAGCGTAATTTGGCTGATTCAGCACACTGTTATAGCCAGCGAGATTTGCGACGTTAAAAAGGTTGAAGACCTCGCCAATCAGGGACAGGGTCACCTTTTCCCTAATGTTAAACATCTTAGTCAAGCGGACGTCTTGCGAGATGAAGCTGTCGCCTGCCCAAATCTTTCCAGGCAGCACGATCGGGCTGATGATCTGATTAAATGGCGTACGCGGCCTGATCACGCTTTGCGTGCCATCGGGATTAGTAATAATTCTCGTACGCGCTTCAATCCACGCGTTAAATTGCGCCACCAAAGCTCGCAATCTGGATTGGCTGAGACCCTGTCCAAGCAGGTTGTGACCGTTGATTCCGGGTAGCAAGGTCGTGCTCATGCCGTCACCGTCAAGGTCCAGTCCCGATAGCGTGGTGTCGAGCGGAGGCGCACTGTCGGTCTCAGAAATAAACGCTACCGTCCACTTGTTCAACAAACCGCGCAGAATGCGCGATTGAGCAGGAACGTCCGGGATTTCGTAGACGCCACTGACGATCAGCGTGTGCCGTGGCGTGCCGACATTTCCGTAATCGAACGCAGGATTGTTGTATTGCGTGACCGCAACGAAACCGGTGTTCTTAGCTAACGCATAACTGCCGGTGAACTGCAATCGTGAAGAGAATCGCTTGTCCAGTCTTACCTGGAGTGCTTGATAACGGGAGTTAGCATCACCGCCATACACAGTGATGGCCCCAGTAGAGCATTGGTCTTGGGGATTAAGTGCCGCAACTTGCGCCGGTGTGCAGAGCGGAATTACGGGATCGCGGACAAAAGAGACAACGCCAGTATTCGGATCCACCCCGGTGACATGCGGGCGATTGAATTGATTGCGATCAAGGGAGAATACCCCCTGAAAGCCGCCCATGTGCACGTAACGCCGCATGACGTAGTCAGCACTCAAAGTTAGGCTGGGCGTCAGTTCCTGCTGGATCCCCGCATTTGCGTGAATTGCGTAGGCTGTCGTGTGATTAGGACCGAATAGCTGGTCGGCCTGTTTGATGACTTGGACCGTGCTCACCGTTGGGTCGGTTCCATTGCCCAGCTTGGAGGCGAGCGTGGAACGTATAGTGGGAAGGATTGGAAGCAGATCTTGCCCGCGCAAAGCTGTAGGCGTGCTTAGAAAGCTAAGTCCGACGACTGAACCGTCGACCGGCACGCGTTCGTTGCCGGACGGTCCGAGCGCACCACGCTCGAGAAAGGGTAAGAAAAACGAGATTTTGTCGTGATAGATTCCGCCGCCGCCACGTATTACCGTTTTGCTCTTGTTTCGCACATTCCAGGCTAGGCCGGCCGAAGGATCGATCACACTGGCGCCACGATGCGGTGGTCGCAAGTTCCCACCGAATATGGGGGCGAGATAAGCAGGTCGTCTCAGATCCTGGTTATAGATGTTTGTCTGGTAGGAGTAGGCTGCTCCAAAAGTCAGAGTCAAGCCACGCGGCATGGACCACGAATCCTGCACATGAAGTCGCCACAAATTGCTGTGAGATATGCTATCCGAGTGGTATGATCCGGGGAAAATAACGTTTCCAATTCCCGTTATGAAGCTGCGTAATGGCAGTCGCAGAATGTCCTCCAGCGTGGGGGGAGGCGCTGTAGGATCTCTCAAGCTAGCAGGCAAAGCGTTGTAAAGCGACGGTGATTGCAGCAGGTTTGTCGGTCCCCACAAGGTCATCTGCGCCGGTTCATAGATCCCTCGGTACCCGTGCTGAGAAACATGCTCCCAGTCCCCACCAAGGCGAAGCAGATGCCCGTTATGCTGCCAGGTCAGTACATCGAGCAGCTGGTTCGTAGTTGGGAATATGGCAAGCGGAGAACTTGGGCGATTCCCAATATGAAACGCGGGATCGTCAAAGAGCAGGATCTCCAGTCCCCCCACACCAATGCAAACCACTGGATCCAAACAGTTCTGTGAGCTAACCGGATCAGAATTGCTGTGCAGGTAACTGTGGGCATAGCGCAGATCATTCACGATCCGCGAATTGAGGACTGATGTTTCTGCGCCTTCAATCTGAAGAGCGGAATTGTGACTTGACACCCAATTCGAAGGCATGAAAATGCCTACAGAAGCCGGAGCTACATTGTTGTTCTTGTCTTGGCTGATACGGACGAATGCGCTGTTGGCGTTGTCAAGCTTGCCGTCGACTCGTAGATTGAACTGATTGAACGTAAGCGGGCTGGGATAGACTACGTCGAGCTTGGAAAAGATGGGGTGATTGTTCTGTACTGCAAGTGCGGCGGTTTGCCAGTCGTGCTCAAAGTTCGTGAACCAGAAGATTCGGTCTTTTCTTAGAGGGCCACCAAGTCTGAAACCCGACTGCTTCCGCGCAAAAAATGGGTCTGGATGCTTGAGGTCTCGACGAAGGCCAGGATAGGCGGCCATATTGTGATCGCGATAGAAGAAGAACGCGGCGCCGTGGAGATTATTGGTGCCATGGCGAGTAACGATGTTGATTCCGCCAGCGCCACTCATCGCTGATGCAGGATCGAAGCTAAATCGCTCGACCTGAAACTCCTGTACGGTTTCTTGCGAGAAGTTCTGAGACGTTCCCCCATTCATGCGATCATTCACTGTGACCCCATCGACCGAAACCTGGGTCAGCAGGTACTGGGCTCCCGCAATGGAAACACGCGAATAGTTGTTGGCGAAGGCTCCGGGATTTGACACTAATGTCACGCTTACGCCGGGCTCGAGGCGCGCTAGCTCAAGAAAGTTGCGACCATTAAGCGGCAGGTTCTGAATCTGAACCTGACTCACACTGCTGTTTACGGCAAACTCGTTGGTGTTAAGGCCAGATGTTTGACCGCTTACCAGGACTCGTTCGTGGACCGATCCCGGATGCAGCTGAAAATTGACCGTCAACTGGTCCCCGACAAGCAGCCTGACAAGCTTCACTTCTGTATCGAAGCCGGGGGCAAACGCCTCGATCTCGTAATCACCTGGCTCGAGATTAGTTATGTAGTACCGGCCGGAAGCATCCGTCCCCACGACCCGGCGGCCCCCAAACTGCGGCTGGCTGACTCGGAGACTCGCTTTCGTCACGACCGCGCCGCTAACGTCGTTAACTACTCCTCGGATGACTCCTGCTGGGGCTTGCGCCAGAAGAGTGTTCTGGAGCAGAACGAATAATGTAAAAACAATGGGAAGCGCGGGAACGCAAAACGTTGAATGCGCGTGGCCGCGTCCATCTTGGAAAAATCGCAACTGAATCGAATCGGACATACGCGGCTGTTAAGGGGACGTCACGCCACGGTTCGTCCTTTAGACCCTGTCAATTAGCTCAGGGTCTTTAGGGAGATTGCCATTCTCTGGTGATGGTACATCGAAGACTGGCTTGGGGATATACTCAAATTGTAGGTAGCTATATCAGCGTGGGGGGGCCTATGGCAGCGGGCAGGGGAGGATTGGCGAAATCGGGGCAACACCCCATGACAAACGGCGTGGAACGCTAAAAAATGGCAACCCTTCAGGCGACTTCTCGAAGGCGGCCCGTTGTGGGGCAAGGACAAGGCGAGGGACAACCTGCCAGTGTCCAGCAACGAAAAACGGCGGGTGCAGGCTGCACGGTGGGCTGAGTACGGGAGCCAGGACTCTGGAGGGTATCGAGCGAATCCGGAAAGCCGTGACCAAGCACGGGCGGTATTCGCAGCACGCAAGAGAGGAACGGGCGCAATATCGGCAGCTCTTGCGTCAATTTCGGCAGATGTTGTCCTCGTTATCGGGAGCTTTCCAAGCGAATCGTGCGCCAGAAGCGCCCCGTGCGCGAGGGAGGGCAAACCTCGCAGCTTCCGCTTTGATTTGCTTTTTTGTGCTTGATCCCGTCTCCTGAAACATCGCGCCGAAAGCTGGAAAAAGCGTGGGCGCATTGGCGTCCGCCGCGGCCTTGGCGCAGCCCGCAAGAGACGCGCGTAATCAAGCGCCTCGCGTGCCAATGGTCCATGGGCGAGGAACCGAGATGCCCGCTCCGCGAAATTGGGCGTCGGTTTGGCGTCAGTCACACCTACGACCAGAAGCTCGTACGGGAATTTTTACGGCAGACCCAGCAAGATGCTCAGGCAGCCGCACAGTATAAGGTCTGGATAGGCCGGCTGGAATCCCGCACGTACGACTTCAATCTGAGACAATGGTGAATCATCTCCATTTTTGATTCACTTGGACGACACGCGTAATCGGAGTCCCTCAGGGCTTCAAATCACGCTACAGGCTCCGAACTGTCCAATTCTGCACAGACGCGTCGGTCTGCAGCAGGTATGGTGCGGGGCAACAAAATATCTTCAGGCAAGACATACGTGACACATCCTCGCCCTGAGCCCGAAAGGCAGAGGTGTGTGAAACGGAATTGACAGTTTGCAAGCGCACCGTGCGTGGAGCATCGAGTCCGTTGACCCGTTAATTAGGTATTAGACTGTAACCACGTTGTTAGAAACGGCGAAATGAGATAGTAGTGGGTCCACAGTCCAGGGCTCCGCGCTGTGGACCCGCTACCGGCAGATTCCGAGGGGCGGGTCAATACGCGCAAAGGTTGTACAACTAATTTGCACGCGAGGTGTTCTTATGTCGTTAACGACAGAAGTGGAGCGGTAACTGTTGTCATCAATCCACATTCTCGTAGCTGATGATTACGAAGGCTGGCGACGACAAGTCCGTTTGCTATTTCAGGCACGGCCGGAATGGCAAGTCATTGCCGAGGCGTTGGATGGATCAGAAGCCATTCAGAAGACCGAAGAACTAAAACCAGACCTGATTGTGCTGGACATTGGTCTTCCAAAACTGAATGGAATCGAAGCCGCTCGGCAGATGCGAGAACTATCCCCCAGCTCCAAAATAATCTTCCTAAGTCAGAACAATGATCTTGAAGTCGTGCGGGCAGCTCTAGGTACGGGTGCCCTGGGTTACGTTCATAAGGCAAATGCCCTAAGCGGACTGCTGCCTGCCGTGGATGCGGTTCTTCGGGGTAAGCAATTTGTCAGTAGCAGCTTAAAGGGCTACGAATTTTCTGACGCCTCAGAAGAGCAAGCCCCTCACCGTCATGAGGTTCTGTTCTATTCTGATGACATGGTCTTCGTGGATAGCTTTACTCGCTTTATTGCCGCTGCCCTCAAGGGCGGTAACGCAGCTATTGTGCTTGTTACGAAGTCACACCAGGAGAGCCTTTGTCAAAGATTGAATGAAGAAAGCGTGGATATAGACGGTGCCATTGAGCAAGGCACGCTCATTTTATTGGATGTCGCCGACACGCTCGCCACACTCTTGGTGGATGGTTTGCCTGACCCCGTCCGATTTTTCGAAGACTTCAGCGCCCTGGTCGAGGCGGCCTCCAAAGCAGCGAAGGCAGAATATCCCCGTGTTGCATTTTGTGGTGAATGCATAGGCCGCTTGTGGGCGGAAGGGAAAAGGGATGCGGCGATCCGGCTCGAACAAGGCTGCAACGAACTAGCCAAAACACACGAAGTGGACCTCCTGTGTGCGTATCCCTCCAGCGGCTTTCATGGCCAGGAAGACGAGCACGTTTTTCAGAGTATCCTTGCGGAACACTCAGCCGTTTATTCTCAGTGAAACAGCTACTACAACACTGAAATGACACAGAGATAAATTCGTCAGTTGCTGCTTGAAGACCAACCGAATCGGCCCACGGGGAGCAAACCCTCACGACGAAGAATGGCTCGAAGACTCTAGGTTATCCCGCCGCAGCGGCATCGCCTTTTGCAAGTGAGCGCAGTTCAGCTTCCGGCACAGCGAATTCTGCGGTGCCACAATCCAAACAGACCACAAGCTCTGGAAATACCCACACGACGGGCTTGTCAATGTTTTTCAGGCCTGGGAAATGGATGCCTATCTCCCCCGCGAACTTGCTCTGGTTGACTGAGCCGCACGACTTGCAGGGCATGTCGATCCCCAATGGAAATCTGGGCCTGGAATGGCTAAAACGCTTTCACCAACCGCAAGGCGGACTAGCCTTTTTCGTGGTGATTCTGTGTGTGCCAGGTTGGAGCATACTCCTCTAGGAGTTCATACAGCTCTGCGCGCACATCCGTCGCTCGTGTCAGTTGCAGTTTCATTTCAAGTGCTTCATCTGAGTGCCGTGGACCAAAATGGCACCGGTCGATCCCAGTCGTACCTGCCACGCATGGAAAAGACAGATTCGTATGCTACTGGCCTGGGCAAAGGGTATACAACCGCTGTTCAGCGGAGCGTCGATCCAACCGAGAGACGGGGCTCAACTCGACCGAAAGACGGGGCAAGTTGACAGCCCGCCATCCCGAGTAGCATACTTTGGTTCTTCAAGAGGGTGTGCCGGTCGGTTCGTCACTCGTTATTCTGAACGTTGATCCTCTTGACGGTGGTTCTTGCTGTCGGAGGCCGAAATGGGCCAGATTTTCCCACGGGCTGCCGTCCAGGTTTGCGTCATATCCCAGAACTGTCTCGCGGAGACATATCTTTGCCAAGTTCTAGGGAGAGAGCGCCTAATCCGCGCGCTAACCCTCAAGCAATTCATGCTCAGTTCGCCACTCCGGCGGGGGAACACCGTTTTCGTCGTCGACCAATGCGGTCTCGAAGTACCACTCGGCGAGTGTCTTCGGCACCTGCGACCTCGCAGCTCGGACCCGAGATTCGTGATATTGGACCACGAGAAATCCAATGAAGGAATCGTGCAACTTCTTGCTATGGGCGCCCATGGGTACGTACCGCACGCTGAGGTGTCCCGCGCGTTAGTTCGGGCGATTTTTCTTGTTGCCGCGAATGAGTTCTGGGTTCCACACGACGCATTTCTGGAATTCCTGCGTGAGGCAGCTTCTGTGCTTCGGAAAGACGCTCGGGATCGTCAAACAACCACCGCTCGGGAAAATGAGATTCTGGAACTCGTGCGCGTTCGTCTCTCAAACAAAGAGATTGCCGAGCTTTTGCAAATCCGTGTGAGCACCGTAAAGTTCCATCTCTCGAATATTCTTTCGAAAATGCAGGCCAAGAGTCGGCGCGACTTAAGGGCCGTTCCATCCGAACAACTATGGAAAATGCTGACGTCCTAAACCGTAACCTCTATTCCACAGAACTGTTGTTGGGTTCGGCCTAGTTTTGTCATTCGGAAAAGTGAGGCTGTCTTTCATCTCCCAAGGATCAGAGTAGTGCCGCGACTGTAAGGTCAGAGTTGCCCATTACTCGGTCGCTCGCGAATCGGAGATCGATACGAGGTAACTCCCGGGTGGTCGGCAACCCTTCCCTTGCCGGGAAGCCGTGAAAGAAATGACCCGCAGCGAGAGGCTGCGCGTAGCCTCAAAGATCCCAGGACTAGCTTTGGTGTAATGCAACTCACTCAACGCGGCGATCGGCCGGGCGGGTTCGACCTAACGACTGATGAAGCTGCTGAGCTTCATGGATCGCTGAAGGTTATACGTCAAGGCTGCGAACAGCACCTCACAGGCTACCTTCGGTCTGGTGCGGCATCTGAACTGCCGCAGCCCGCATTTGCTTTTGATCCAAGCGTGAGGAAACTCCGCCACTCGTGCGCGTTGGCGATAGACCTGCTTGGCATGGGCAGTGCTCATCCGTTCCTCGAACCTTCGCATGGGCAACCGGTCCTCAGAGACGGTGATTCTGCGTCCGGTTTGTTTCAGTTTACTTTGCCCGCAGCAGGCCTGCCGGGAGGGACACACGTGGCATTCTTCTTTGCGAGCTGCGTATACGCGGATGGTGCGGCCGGGTTGGTGATCGAAGTAGCGAAACGGCAGGCGTTTCTTCTCCGGACAGATCATCTGATCTGTCTTGGCATCATGGGTGAAGAGTTCGGCACGATAGACGCCTCCTCCTTTTGCTTTGGGTCGCTGCAAGCGACGCTCCCCGAAGCTCCCGAAGAATTCAATGTTTCTTGCATGCATGGCGATCACACTCTCATGGTTGGTGAAACCTCCATCCGCAACCACTTGGGCCGGGTACGAGCCGTACTGCTGTTGAAAACGATCCATCGCAAGGGGCAATTCCTGGGTATCGTTGGAAGCTTGACCAACAGCTACCCCCACCACCAGTCCCTGTGCTGCGTCGGTTGTGAATTGGATGTTGTAGCTCGGCGCAATCGCTCCGTCCCCATGACGCATAAAACGAGCGTCAGGATCTGATAGGGAAACGTGGGCCGGTTTGGCTTCGCTGTATTTCTTGGCTTGCTCGATGGTGCTCAGTGATTGCAGTGCGGACTGGAGTCTTGCTTCGCGCTCACGCTTGACGCGGTAGCGAGCGGCCTTTTGATGTTGAGATAGTGGATCGACGTTATCCGCATCCACGTTTGCCATGTGCCGTTTGGCCGAGATCAAGACTTTGCTGGAGATGCTTGCGGTCGAGAAAGCTGCGTTTCGAAGCCTGCGCGCGAATCTTGCTGCCGTCTTGGGTAACACGTTCCAGACCCACCAAGCCTTCAGAAAAGAGAACCCCGAGCACTTGCTCCATCAAATTCTGCAATGCACTGCCGTGAGCGACTCGGAAATCACTCAGCGTGTGGTGATTCACTACCTCCATACCAGCTAGCCATTGAAGACCCGGCTCATGCTCCATCTCCCGGCTGATCTGCCGCGCGCTCGAAACACCGCGCGCATAGGAATAGATCCAGATTGACAATAGTAAGTGCGGGGAAATCGCTGATCGCCCAACGCTCCCCTCCACGGCTCGTTGCTCTTCGGACAATTTACTGAGGTCCAGGCGGTCCAGAAATATCCAAATCGCTCGCACCGGATGGTCCTCCGCGATGAGGCTTTCCACGTCTGTGGTTCTTAGGAATATCTGAGTCCGATCGATAGGTTGGAAGCGTGGCAACTTGCTAATACAAGTTTCATGCATGCATCAGTGTGCCTGATCCATCACAAAACTCAATGCACTGTTTGATTCTTTCACGGCTTCCGGATTACGGAAGGGTTGCCCGTCATTCGCCCAGAATCTCTGATCGACTGCGGAACGTTCTGTAAACACAACGCGACTTTTGGCGGCTGATCCGGAATTTGCACTTCTGCGAGCACGTCTTAAATCGGACGCGTCGTGCCGACAGCCGCAATGCAGGTCGCGTCGCGCACGTCCCGATGCGCGACCGAGGCGACAAGTAAAATCGATTCAAGCGCTGCTTGGCAGGTGTAGGATGCTACCGAACGATGTTGGACGGCGAAATCGGAAATGTCCGTTCAGAAACTCGTTCGTTGGAGGAAATCCATGAGCAACATTCGTCTATATC
>WNFO01004121.1_pt1 | contig 14392 bp, 10 predicted proteins | sample 5400251 | NCBI WGS metagenome assembly WNFO01 (sample SAMN13153354, study PRJNA577476) | soil metagenome | isolation source: 100 cm saprolite under Madrone tree | place: USA:California | collected 2016-06-14 | reverse complement strand
CGACACCGCGGGCCAGGGCAAAACGCAATCGTTCCTAGTTGAATCCGATTATCAGCGCGGACGCGACACCGTTTACTTCCGCTGGGAACGCGTAGAAAAATCAGGTGAAGAACTGGTCTTAAGTACAAACGCCGACACGCGAATCTTTCCCGTTAGCGCGTACACCCTCGGTTATGTGCGCGACTTGTCACATGGCGATGACCTCGACATCGGTCTCGGGACGCAATTCACCATCAACGATCGCTCCGACAGTCTCGATTGCTATTACGGAGACGATCTCGGTTACGGTTTCGAATTTTTCCTCCGCATCCGCCCCTCCCTCCACAGTCACGGCGAGCACGAAAACCCAGAGCATGTTCCCGGCATGATGAAGTAATGGTCGGGATAAGAACGAGGTCGTCTCTTCTCTTTACGAACAATATTCGAATCGCCCCCACTTCAGCTGGAAACCCACGAAGTTTTCTCGCCAGCTCCTAGGTGCTAGACATTAGTCAGTTTCCGCCATAGCCAAGGCACCGTGCTGGACGAGAGCTTGGCGTAGGTGAAGGCTCGGTGCTCGCGGTAAGATCCAAGTATAAATGATGTCCAAAGCAACCCTGCATCGGGTTCGGCTCGACCCCCCTTCATCTAAACGTAACCTCCAGGTATGCGCATTCTGGCTTCGACACGCGGCAGCCCAAGATGTTAAGACGTGCCGGAAATGAAAACTCGATGGCTTACTCTCGCTTTCTTTGTTATTGGCGCTTCAACCCTCTTCGCCAATGGCGGCGCCTGGCAGACAGGAGTTCCGGGAACGGGTAATGCCAGTGCCTCGAAGAACGACCGGCACACCGATGTCACGATCGAAAACGAAACTCTGAAGATCGATCTGCACCCGGCGTACGCCGCGGTGGAAGTTCGTTATCGCATGCACAACACGGGACCGAAGGTGGAACAGGATTTCTTTTTCCCGGTTGAGCGCTGGGGAAAAAATCCGGACGCAGATACCGACGCAAAGAGCGACGACATCGATCACTACCGAATTACAGTCGATGGAAAAGAATTGTCCTCGACCAATGTGGCCGGACCGAAGGAAAAAAGCAGCAAAACAAAAGAAGAAACTAGCGAAGCGAACCAAGATAGCGGCGAAGCGGAAGAGGGAAGCAGCGAAGAGGAAGAAGGGGGCGAAACGACTTCGGGATCGGTCTGGCAACAAGAGCTCTCCACTATCAAGTCATGGAAGAAATCGGTCATTCCCTTCGAACGAAATCAGACGCGAGAGGTGACGATTCATTACAATGGCCGTTACGCGGAGAACGACGAATCGGTCTCAGATGATTCGCACATCAGCAACGCAACCTTCGCCTATTCGCTTTCGCCTGCTGCGACGTGGAAGGGGCCAATCGGCAAAGGTAAAATCGAGATCAACACCCTGCACCCCGAGCCTGAAGACGTCTCGATCCAGAAGCCGAAGGAACAGTTCAAGAAAATCAGCGACACGCATTACGAATGGGACTTTGAAAATTTGAAGCCGACGCTGGCGGACGACCTCCGAATCGTCGCGCATTCAAAATACGACAAGTATCCGACCGGATATAGCGAAGAAGACCTTAGCCGCCGTGCATCGTATGTTCTCAGGGACCATCAATACTTTCTCGATCACACCGATTACGATGCGACGGCAAGCTCGACGCTGGCGGCCCAGGGCAAACACAATTACGACGTCGTTAACATAAAGGGCGACCCAACCCGAGAGGTTCAATCGCCCTGGGCCGAGGGAGTGGAAGGCGATGGGATTGGCGAGAGCATAACGCTTGACGTGAAACGTCCGCTTCCGCTCTATGGCATCTTGATCCAGCCTGGATATTACCAGTACGATGACAAGGAACCGTGGTCGAAAAACAATCGGGTCGCGCAGTTCGAGATCACGCTGAATGACGAACACACATTTACGGAGAGCATTCCCGATGAGCACTTCGAAAGGCCTTACCTCATCCGTGTGCGGGACTACACCAAGCCGGTCAACAAGATTAAGCTCGTGATCAAAAGCGTGTATCGCGGCACGCAATTTCGCGACACGTGCATTTCGCTTGTTGAATTGCGCGCACCGCTTAGCAAAAAACCTGAAGTTCACGGAGCGCGATGAACTAGTCTCGATCATTCGCGAGCTGCAATGTTCACGTTGAATAAGCTGCGCGCCTTCGGGGTGCCTTTCCCTAAACGGGCAGAGGGGGAGGGTGAGGGTTCATCAGAGACGAGTGAATGCGCGGAATATAGGAACCCCTCACCTCAATCCTCTCTCCTTCTTCAAGGGGAGAGGCGAGAAAGGTCGCATCGGTGGTGGAGCGTGTGTGATCCAGAACTCGGAAGAAAGCGTCGCTTTCACCTGACAAATAACGCGCGCGCCCGGGGACTGTGGATTGCGGCACTGTTGGTTGCCGCCGGACGCGCTCTTTTAGCCGCGAACGGCGTGCCCATCTACATCGAGGACAATCACGCCGGCACGTTTTACTGGCTGGCCCAGAATATCGATCTCGACCAGTCGTGCACGCTTGTTCTTTTCGATGCGCACAGCGACGCATCGGGCATTTTCGATTCCGATAAAATTCGCAGCGCACTTCGAAACGTTGCGTCTAAGCAGGATCGCCAAACGCTGCTCGATCGCTGGCGCACCAAAGGCACTGTTCAATGCTTCAACTGGATCGAGCCGCTCATGCCGGCGCCGATTGAAAAAGTTATTTGGGTGCCGGCTGAGAGACTTTCGGAATCGCAAATTAGCGAACACCGAAGGAAGGCAACCGCATTGCTCGACGGCCATCTCGAAGCAGCGCCGCGGAAATCGGGATCATTACGGGAGGCGTACATTGTTTCCGATTTCGAACACTTGGAGAAAGAGATCGAACCAAACCAGCGGTTGATTGTTACAATTGATCTCGATTACTTCGCCGGAGCGACTGAGGCGGAGCGGGAACAAGCATTCGCGCGGATTTGGAATTTCGTCATTGAGCGGCCAAATCTCCGCGCGATCACATTCGCAATTTCGCGTCCCTACTTGAAAAGCGAACCCGACGCGGATCGGTTGTTAAAGCTGGCGTTAACGTCAGCGCTTTCGCTGCCAACCGCGCAAATCGAATTTGAGCCGTTCCTTACCGTTGCCAACGATCACTCGAATCTCGCTAAGAAATTGATGGTGAAAGGAGAAGAGCCGCCGGTGTTCGATGTTGCTCAACTAACCCAAGACCTTCGAGCGCGAATTTTGTCCGAACGTGAACGCATCAACGTGCAGCAGGATAGAACACGTTGGCAGCAATTGTTGCGTTCGTGGAACGAGGAAGCGCCGCGATTGCATGTTGAGGTTAAAAATTGCCAGGCCTCCACAGACAACGTTTGGCGCGTTCCGGTGAACGAGCCGGCCGAGATCAACCTAATCACCGAGCCCTGGACCGCGAAACCGGAGAAAATCGAATGGTTTGCCCTGACGCCGAAACATTCGCGTTGCAACGTAAGCGATTTATCGACCGACCAGGTCGGTTTTGTCGCGAACGCTGCGCCACGCCCCGCTTGGAATGAGCTGGCGATCGATTGCCATGATTCTGTGCTGCCAATTGCGAAGATCGACACACTGTTTGATCCGGGCTTGCACTGTGGCTCGCTGCGCTTGCGAGCCCGCGCCATTGTCGATGGTAAAATTTGCGAAACACCCGTCCTCGAATTGCGGAGATTCGCCGGCAACGGTTTCCGCGCCGCGATCAGCGAGCAATTTGGCCTGCCGTATCTTTTCGGCAGCGGCGAATTGTCTAAGAATTCGGATACCGGCCCGGAAACCGATCTCGGCGCGGATTGTGCAAATTTTGTGGTTTACGCGATGCGTCGGCAAGGCAGTGCGGTTCCGTGGTCCGACCCGAAGCAATTGCGCGAGCATCTGGACGTAATCGCGCGGTCGGCTGCGCCGGGTACAGCAACAATTACCGGGGAGGATTTACAGCGCGGCACGATCGTCCATCTGGGCACGCACGTCGCAGCAGTCATGGAGGATCGACAGCCTGTCGGCATTCTCGATGAAAACGATCTTGTCGCGCACCAACTTTCGGGCACCCCGCAAATGGCCACGCTCGGGCAACTGCTGAGAGAGCGCGGGAAAAGTCGCTTCGATTTGTTCCGCGTGCCGGCCACGAGAGCCTCAGCGACACTCATTTTCGGCGGGGACATAATGCTGGGGCGCAGTTGCGCGATGAAGATCGAAAACGGTTCGGATCCATTTGATCGCATTGCGGCTCTCCTCCGTGGTGCGTGCTTCGCCGCTGCGAATTTGGAATGCACAATCTCGAACGTTGGCGAGTCTACTTATCGGTACGCCTTCCGCGCGCCAAAGCAATCTGCTCACTTGCTCCGCCACGCCGGTTTTCACGCGCTGGGCCTGGCAAATAATCACGCGCTCGATTTTGGCGTTCCCGCGTTAAACGACTGCGCAGCGCACCTGCTTCGGCAAGGAATCCAGCCAGTGGGAATCAAAACACTTACACGCAATGCTTGCGCGCCGAGTTTCTTCTCTATCGACAATGGGAAAAAGATTGCTCTGCTCGCGATCAGCGCTTTTGACGCGACCTCCGAGATCGCCACGGCATCCAAACGCGCGGACCTGAATGCTGCGATCGCCGATGCGCGTTCAAACGCAGATCTAGTCGCCTGCTTGGTTCATTGGGGAACCGAAAACAGCGAGAATATCAGCGATGAGCAACGCGAACTCGCTCGCTGGCTCATTGACCACGGCGTGGATCTCGTTGTGGGTTCACATCCGCATTGCGTTCAGCTACTAGATTCTTATCACGGCCATCTAGTTGCTTATTCCCTCGGTAATTTGGTCTTCGATGGCGCGCCAACAGTCGCTTCGTGGAATCGCGGAGCGTTACTTCAAGTCGGTCTCAATGATGATGCGAAGATATCATCAGTATCTTTGATCCCCATCGCCCTCGAAGACGGCTTACCACAACTGAACGTGTCTCAGGACAACCGTTTCGGCAGCCGTTGAACCTACGAGCACGACGCTCGGGCCTACCAATTTATCGGTGATAATTGCCACCGTCGATGATGAGGGTGATCCGAAAGCAAGGCGTCATTGCTTGATTTCTTGTCATTGGGGGCGAGCTGCGTGAAAATCAGCGATTCATGGCCCTGCGACTGCCGAAACAGGATTATCGCGACATCGAACGCATAATCGAGCTGGATTTTGTCCGCTCAACTGAAGCTGCCGCGCTGAATTCGTTGCGCTGGCTCGGGCGCGGCGACAAGGAAGCCGCGGACGCGGCGGCAAGCGATGCCATCCGCGGCATGTTCGATCTCATGAACATCTGCGGCGAAGTGGTGATCGGCGAGGGAATCAAGGATAACGCGCCGGGAATTTTCAAAGGGGAACAACTCGGCACCTGGTATCCCGGTTCGCCCGAATTTCATATCGCCATCGATCCGATTGACGGCACGACGAATATTTCCAAGGGCGCGCCGAACTCGATCAGTTGCATCGCCGCAGCCAGTCCCGAGGAAGGGGTGAAAGTGGCACTGCGCGACATCCCCTCGTTCTACATGTCAAAGCTGGCGTACGGGCCACGCGTGATCGAGTACATGAAGAAGCGTGGCGATTCGCTTCATCTCGACATGCCGATTGCTGAGATACTGGCAATTGTTGCGCGCGCGGTGGACAAGCGCGTGCAGGACATTGCGGTAATGATGCTGGATCGGCCGCGTCACAAGGAAATCGTGGAAAACATTCGCGCGTCGGGCGCTTCGTTGCGGATGATCGGCGATGGCGACATCGCCGCAGCCATTGCACCGTCGTTACCCGATCGGGACGTCGATCTTTACATGGGCATCGGTGGTTCGCCCGAGGCGGTGCTCGCGGCGGCGGCGATCAAATGCCTCGGAGGCGACATGCAATGCCGGATGTGGCCGCGCGACGAGAAAGAGCGAAAGAGTCTTATCGCCGAAGGCTATCAAAAGGAACTCGATCGCATTTACGCAGCGGACGATCTGGCGAACGGACAGAACATCATTTTCTGCGCAACCGGCATCAGCGACAGTGCCCTGCTCACTGGTGTGCGAGCGCGCGGAGGCGTGACGGCGATCACGCATTCGATCCTCATGCGGGCTAAGAGCAAGACGGTACGTTTTATTCAGGCCCGACACGATTTACAGATAAAGACCATCCGGCTTCGGTCCGATAATCGCGAACATATCCTGTAGGGCAGGTATAGCCACGGCCCTATGGGCCGTTCCGCGACTCGTCCGTGCAGCCGACTAGCAACTCGATGGCGCAGCTTCCCCTTTAAGTCTGCTTTTGCGTTTTGAGCAGCTTGATTGCGTCGCGCAACTCAGCAGCGCGTTCGTAAAGTTCCTTTGCAATCGCGGTTTCCATTTCGCGCTGCATAATCTCCAGCTTTGAAAGCGGGCGCTTCGACTTTACTTCCTCAAGCCACTCGTCGAGAAACGCGATCTCGGCGCTCTTCGACAACAGTTCCGGAAAGTTTGACTGTTGCAGAAATTCCACAATCGCTTCGCGCCCGTGGTCAATTTCCGCTATGGCGTCGGCAAATTTCCCCTGCGCAAGAAAGATGGACGCTTTGGCGCGCGTATTCATCATAAGCACGTAAGGCCGGAACTGTTGCAGGCTCCAGGAAAAATCCTCGCGATCAGTGTGTTCGTTGACGAAAGTAAAAAGATCGAGATTACGCTGCGTATCCCGCACCACCCCTTCGAAATCATTGATCTGAAACAGACTCAGATAACGGTGATAATATTGGATTCCCTCCTGCTGCAGCTCCGCGCATTGTTCCGGTGTCAGTTCGTAAGTGTCGCCTTTCTGTTCAGCCCGGCTCGCACGCTTCTGGTGATATTCCAAGAGCGACTCGCAATTGTGCGGACGCCGCCCATCGGGACGACCTGTCATTTCCATTTGCAAAACTCCGAGATCCACGCGCAGTTGCAGTTTTTCGCGGCCGTCGAGACCGGTAATTTTCCGCACCTTGATGGTGCCGCTCTCGTAGGGCCAATCGTCCGTGATCGTGTTAAGATCCAAGCTCATCGTACGAAACATCCAACACTTAATGTTCGCTTGTCAATAACTTCACAGGTGTGGGCCCGTGCGCCAACGCCCTGAACACCGCGATCTCCGCTGAGAACAGCCCCGAAGCACTCGGGGTTACAGCGCACCAATTTTCCACTGGTCAGCAGTTCCTCCTAATTTACGTTTACCTTGGATGGAAGACTTAATCGATTCGTTCATTCGTTTTCTAGCCGTCGAACGGGGTCTTTCGGAAAATTATCAGCTTTCCACACACAGATCGCTGAGCGAATTCGCGCAATGGTGCGCTGCAAGAAAAAAAATCACGCGGCCGCGCGGTGTGACTCTGCCAGTCATGAGCGAATATCTTGCCGAACGCAAACGCGCCGGGCTTTCAGCGTCTTCCATCAAGCTGATCGTAGTGGCGCTGAAGATTTTTTTTCGCTTCCTCGCCGCCAAAGCAATTATTGATCGCGATCCGTGCGAGGCGCTGGCGCTGCCAAGAATTGAGCGGTATCTCCCGGAAACGTTGAACGAACTGCAAGTGGAGCAGTTCCTGGAAAAGATCGACACGAAAGCTAACCACGGGTTGCGCGATCGGGCGATGATCGAGTTGCTTTACGCAAGCGGGCTCCGAATTTCCGAGCTGGCAAACGCGCGACTGGAGAATTTCAATTTCGAAGAACGCATAATTCGCGTGACCGGCAAAGGAAATAAAACGCGTCTGGTGCCCGTCGGTCGAAAAGCGTGCGAAGCCCTTGCGGCATATCTCTCCGGTGAGCGGCCAAATCTTGTGAAAACACGCAGCGGCAGCGAAATTTTTCTTTCTGAGCGAGGCACAAAACTAACGACGGCGCGTATTTGGCAGATCATTAAGAAGCACGCGCGGCGCAGTGGCTTGGAAAAAAATGTGTATCCTCACCTTCTGCGGCATAGCTTCGCGACCCACCTGCTGGGAAACGGTGCGGATCTGCGAATCATCCAGGAGATGCTCGGTCACGCCGATATTTCGACGACGCAGGTTTACACGCACGTGGACCAACAACGGCTCAAAGCTGTGCACCGGCAATTTCACCCACGCGCTTAGCTTCCAAGCGATGTCGATTCCGAATTTGTGGATTCGGGATTTGTGTTGAACGCCCATCTACCATCGAGTATCCACCATCCACTCTTGTGACGCAGCCGTATTTATGAAGCGAATTCTGTTGGTTTTAATCGCGCTGGCCGTTGCTGCGTTCGCTGGTTGGTACTATTGGAATTTGTCCCAGAAGATCTCCAGCGCCCCAGTGGCGGCGCTCTTGCCGCGGGAAACAATTTTTTTCGCGCAAATCCCGGATTTTAACGGGGCATATGAAGAGTGGCAGCGCTGCGACATTTATCAGCTGTACCGGGAACCTGCGGTGCAGGATTTTTTGCGGAAGCCGCTGAGCAATGTTCCGAAAAACGATGCGGTCTCTCAGACTCTGCGGGAGATCGAACAGCTGGCACCAAAGAACGCCTTCATCGCCCTGACCTCGATGGAAAACAACAATCCTAAAGCCCTCGGCGGGTTCCGTTTTCGCGGCCGCCGGGAAGATGCGGAGCGAATTATCGGGGGATGGCGCTCGGCCTTAATGGGACAGAATTCAAACCTCAAGCGCGAGAAAGTGCAATACGAGCGCTACGAAATTGAGGTGGTTAAAGCGGCTCCGTTTTCTGTTGCGACAGTTTATGATCCTCCCTGGTTTCTCGCGGCAACAGATGTGCGGGAATTGGAAACGTTGCTCGATCGTGCCGATCGCCGCGGAGCGCGTCCAGAGAGTAGTCTCGACAAAGACGACGCGTATCGCGCAGCGATCTCGCGCCGGCCTTCCAATTACGCGGCATTCTTTTATTTGCAGCCAAAGACATTCTCGCAGCGACTCGCAGCGCTTCGTGCTGCTGTCGGATCAAGTCCCGCCCCCGGCGAAGGCACCATGCTAGAGAAAATGCGCTGCATCACGGGTTCGATGCAGTTCGAGAACGGAAAAATACATGATGTGCTTTTTTTGGGCATGCCGAAGCTGGAGCACGATACAGCGCTTACCCGATCATCGCTTTCGATCGGAACGAAAGACACATTTTTTTACCTCGCGATGCTACTCAATCTCGGGGAGAAAATGGACACTCTCAACCAGGCGGCGGTGTTTGCGGGGACAAAAATGTTCCAGGCTCTTACTGACAGCGGGATCACCGCAGCCGATTGGAAAGCGGCATTCGGAGTCGAGCTTGGCTCCCTGGCGGATTGGCCTCCAAGCGTGCAATGGCCGTCATTGCTCGCGACGGTACCTGTGAAGGACACGGCCCAGGCTGGAAAAATTGTAGAGACTCTCTTACGCGCCGACGAGGAGGCGACCTGGGCCCAAACAGAGAAAGATGGAGTCCGTTATTTTTCGAAGCAGTCACTGGCCAGTTTTGTGGCAATCACGCCTACAATTGCGTTGTCAGATCGGATTCTCATCGCTGGTTTGAATCCGGTATCCGTGGAAGAGGCTATCAAACAGGGCAGTAGCGGTTGGTCCGAGTTGGCAGATTCTCAAACGTACCAGGCAGCTGCACGTCTACTGCCGGCTCCCACGAATTTTTTTGCCTATATAGACACAGCGCTGTTGTATTCGCGGCTCGACGCTTCGTTGCGACCGATGTTGTTAATGGCTGCGGCGTTTGTCCCAGCGGTCGCTGGCTCGATTGATGCCAGCAAAGTCCCGGCGCCGGAAGTTATCACGAAACATCTGAGCCCTATCATCTGCTCGCAAAAATACGAGCGAGACGGTTACTTAGCTGAGTCAATCGGACCCATTACGTTGGATCAATTGGGAATCGGGCTTGCTATTCTGAGCAGCTTCAGCGCTCCTATGCGACAAATTGGTTCCAGCCCTGCTCGTGCGGCAATTCCGCCAACAACCACTCCCACCCCGACGCCTTAAGCCAAGCCGTCTGCAGTGGCAAGCGTGTCGCCTGCGCGGGTCCTGGGAGTGTAGTGACACGGCTGCCGTAACAGAAAAAAGCCCCTCCTGTGCCATTGCGGCACGCTCTTTGTTTCCCTAACGAAAGCAAAGAAAACTGCTGCAATCTGTCAAAAATCTGCTATCTTGTTGGCCCTATGGCTATTCTAAAGAAAAATGCATTCTCTCGTCGTGTTCCTGATCTGGTAACTGAGGAGCTGGTTGCTGTCCTCTCAAAGCGTTCTTCATTCGAGTTTAAGCAGCTATTCGACATCGTGCACGAGAATCTTCGCGCCCGAAATGCTGCCAGCGGCGGCGAGGAAATGCTGCGGTTGCGAGCCTACGAGAAATTGCAAAATCTTGTGGCGCGCGGTGCGGTCAGGAAGAATGGCAAGAAATACAAAGGGTTGCCTTCGGCTCTCGCCCAGGCGATTGCTCAGCAGAATGGTCATCTGGCGGGCGTAAAGTAAACCGTCCGAGTCACAACGAATTGGCTTCAGGCGACATTTCCGGATGCTGCGTGACTATTTGCCGATCCTCCTGCAAATCGTTGTTGTCGCTCTGTTTGCTCTTTCGGCACTGCTCGTCAGCATCCTGGTTGGCAAGCGCGGAACACGAACGCGAGCAAAAGACACCGCCTATGAATGCGGGATGATTCCCCAAGGTGAAAGGCAGCCGCGCTTCAGCGTTAAATTTTATGTAGTCGCAATGCTCTTTATCCTGTTCGATCTTGAAATCGTGTTCATGTATCCTTGGGCGGTCGTGTATCGGGATTCGATTCAACAAGGCAGCGCGATCTTCTGGAGCATGCTCAGCTTCATTTGCATACTGATGGTCGGCTACGCGTACGCCCTCAAGAAAGGCGCGCTCGACTTTAAGAAATAAGGTCCGCGACCTTGTGTCCGCGGCGCTGATTGGCGACACGTTTCCGTGATCCAAGTACTGCAGCCATCCCCCAGTCACGACACGGCAGCGATTGAGCACCTTCTGCCCGACAACGCGAATCAGGGGGCCGTTGAATTAAGCATTGTTATCCCTGCGATGAACGAAGAAATCACTGTCGGGGAATTCATCGACTGGTGCAAGGAGGGTCTTGCGCGAGCCCAAGTATCCGGGCAGATCCTGATTGTGGACAGTTCGACCGATAACACGCCCAGCATCGTGCTCGAACATGGCGGGGAGGTTCTGCGTACGCCAAAACGCGGCGTTGGTCGCGCGTATATCGATGCCATTCCTTACATCCGCGGAAAGTGGATCTTAATGGGCGACGCAGATTTGACGTACGACTTTCGCGAGATCGCGCCTTTTGTGCAGGAATTTCGAAAGGGTGCGGAATTCATCATGGGCAGCCGTTTTCGAGGCAGCATTGAAAAAGGAGCGATGCCAAAGTTACATCGTTATTTCGGCACGCCTCTAACTAATTGGATTCTGAATCGCATTTATCGCAGCAACTATTCCGATATTCATTGCGGGATACGCGGCGTGACTCGTAAGGCGCTGGAGAGAATCAACATCACGTCCGAGGGCTGGGAATATGCCAGTGAGATGGTCCTAAAGGCGGCTCGACTAAAGCTCACCAGCGCCGAGGTGCCGATTAAGTTTTACAGGGACCGGGAGGGCCGATTGAGTCACCATCGCCGCGTTGGCTGGCGCTCTCCGTGGCTCGCTGGCTGGGTCAACCTCAAGGTGATGCTCGTCTACGCAGCAGATTCATTTCTGCTAAAAGCTGGCCTCGTGCTTATGGTGATTGGACTAATCCTTTCTCTTGGATTGGCAGCGGGACCTGTAAGGATCTGGAAAATTGGCTTTAGCTTGCACTGGATGCTACTCGGCGTGACCTGTACGACCCTGGGTTATAGTTCGATCCAAATCGGAATTCTAGCGCGCGTCATGCACGGATTAAAATCTCGATTCGTGGAGCGGCTCCAAAAAATCGTGACATACGATCGAGGGATGATCGGGTCGGCTGTCCTCATCGGTGCGGGTTTGGTGCTCCTGGGGAATCTGGCATTTGACTATTTGAAACGTGGACTGCAACTGGAAGCCATTTCTCATCCGGCTATTCTCGGTCTTTTGCTGGTCATGCTTGGATTCCAGACATTCTGCTTCACGCTGCTGATGGAAATGGCCAAACGCGTTATCTCGAGATCGCGGCATTAAATCCGCAGGTTGGCTTTTCGCCATAGCGGAAACAGCCGACTTCGACCAGTGAGATACTGAACTGGTCCATGAGGGTGGCGCGACGGATTGGTATTTTATGTCCTTGATTTGAAATGACCGGAGGCCGCGACATCTTTGTCAACGAGATGCTTAGCGAAGCCTACGATTCTCACGCCGAGCACCTGCTTCGGGGCGACCCTGGAGTGGACCCCGATGCGAGCCGCCACGAGTCCCTGATCGTAGGCGACAAAGTTCGTATGTACTTTGGACCGTTCCCCGCTTTCGTTCGGATTCCTCTAAATTTCATTTATCCCAGTGGTCGAGGGTGCTGGTCTCGCCTGTCTGGCCTGTGCGCAGGGATGATTGCCCTGGCGGCATTCGCCGGACTCATCCGGACGGCATTACGCTCGTCTCATCTGCCGAGCCGATGGCAGGATGCCCTGGGTAACGTGTCCTTGGTTGGATTCGCTTTGGGCTCCCCGCTTCTGTTGCTTCTGGGAAATCTCTCCATCTACGACGAAGCAATCGTGTGGGGATTCGCCTGGGCCCTTGCGGCTCTTTATTTCGCCTTGCGCTCGCGGGAAGCGGAAGGGGCCGCGATGACCTGGTCGCTGCTTGCCTTCTCCCTTAGCGCGGGCGCAGCATTACTTTCCCGGGTCACCTTCGGTGCGCCGTTTGTTTTGATTGCGCCGGCGCTTGCCCTTCGCTTGTTTCGGAAGAGTCCAATCCGCAATCTGGTCGCGTTGTTTTTGCCGCTCGCTGCGGCGCTTCTTTTTTATCTCTGTCTTACTTATGCCAAGTTCGGCACTTTTAGTGGCATGCCGCTGCGTTACTCTGTCAACCCAACCCAACGCGAGTTCGCGGAAAAATACGGCCTTTTTCGTCTTGAGCGTGTACCTTACAGCTTTGCCGACTATTTCTTCTTACGCTGGCCCAAATTTCAACCTGAACCTCCGTTCCTAAAGGCAGGACGGGAGATGTATGATCATCCGACCCTTTATGTAGTGGCCTTTACCGAAACCTATTCTTCGCTCTTATGGTGTTCATCCTGGATCGTGCTCGGTGCCGTTATCGGCGTGGCCATGTTGCTTCGACCCGGAGGTTCCGACGCAGTGGAGCGCACAATTGCTGCGATCTTATTTGTTCAGGCGATCGCCATTTTGTCATTCATGGGGCTCTGTCAACGTTACACTGCGGAATTGTTTCCGTTTCTTGTTTTCGCCTTCTTGTTTTTTCTGCGCCAAGGCAAGACTGCCTTCCACTTACGATATCTACTTATCGGACTGGTCGCCGTGTCAGTGGTGATTAATTCGCTTACCACAGTGTCATGGCTGGTGGACGCCGACATGAATGTCCCAGCCGCGACTCGGGCAAAATGGAAGGAGTTTCTAGGCAGAAACCCACGGCCTTAAGGATGATCATTACGCGTTCTCCATTGCGAATTTCGCTGGGCGGCGGAGGGACTGATCTGCCCTCCTATTATCGCAAGCACGGCGGATTCCTCATTGCGGCAGCGATCGACAAATACGTCTACATCACTGTTCATCGTCGTTTTGTGGATGGATTCCTGCTCAAGTATTCGAAGCTCGAGGAAGCGGAGACGATTGATCAGATAAAGCACCCGATCATCAGGGAAGGGCTTAAGTTGGCTGGAGTACAGGAACGTAATCTGGAAATTGCGAGCATGGCGGATATCCCGGCAGGGACGGGGCTTGGCTCATCGGGTAGCTTCACGACAGCGCTACTAAAGGCCCTGCACGCATTACGCAAAAATCCTGTTCAACCGGCTGAACTGGCCGAGCAGGCCTGCTGTATCGAGATCGAAGAACTGCGCGAACCAATAGGTAAACAGGATCAATACATCGCGGCCTATGGCGGGATCACTTGTTTTGAGTTTCTGCCTGACGATGGAGTACATGCGAAGCCGCTCAAGATTTCCGAAGAAACGTCGCTTGAATTGGAGGACAACTTGTTGCTGTTCTTTACTGGTTACTCGCGGGCAGCATCAAAGATTTTGCAGGAACAACACGACAAGAGCACGCAATCCGACGAAGCGATGTTGGAGAACCTGCATTTCGTGAAAGAACTCGGTCGGCAAAGTCAGCGCGTGTTGGAAGCCAACGACCTTCACGAGTTCGCGCGTTTGATGGACGTTCATTGGCAGAGGAAAAAGGAACGCTCGGCAGTTATGAGCAATCAGTTCATCAACGAATCGTATGATGTCGCAATGGCGAAC
>WNFO01006331.1_pt1 | contig 14394 bp, 9 predicted proteins | sample 5400251 | NCBI WGS metagenome assembly WNFO01 (sample SAMN13153354, study PRJNA577476) | soil metagenome | isolation source: 100 cm saprolite under Madrone tree | place: USA:California | collected 2016-06-14 | reverse complement strand
CTGAAAACCGAATCTGCCGGCGACGGGTGCATATTTGACGCCGACCATCACCTCCAAGCGTAACCATAGTCCCAGGCACCAGCGGTCGCGGCGACTGTAGAAGGCATCGATCCCCTCCCGGCTAGAGCGGAGAGCTGGACGTAAGTCATAGTTCGTGGGCACGGATGCGGCCATGAGAATGATTTTGTCGACGGTTTGAGGAGGCAGCATCTCCGCGGCCGCAAGCACCACGCTGCAACCTGCACAATGCGCGAGAAGATAGATTTCCTCGTCCGGATGGGCCAGACGCTCAGATCGGATTTGCTCGGCCAGCCGCCATCCCTCGGCTCGGGCATGGGCTTCATCGACCTGATCGGCCATGACGCGCCAGTAGCCGTGAGACCAGGAAATCGTGCGGACTTGGAGCGGAATGTTTTCTTCCGGCAGGACTCGTTTCAAGGCAGTGCTCGTCGCCCGAAAGTCTCCCGCTCCGTCGGCGACGAAGACGACGCCTCGGTTCGGCTGGGGCGGCGCGACCTGGGCGGTTTGCCGAAACTCGCCCATAAAGCTAGCGCAACCGGCCATCCCAAAAATTGCCGGCCCAACCAAGAGCACCATGTATCGAGAGATTTTGGCCACGATTCCAGACTCGAATCCAGGCCCAAGCTTGCCATACCCGACAGGACGTGAGGTGATATCAAAATAAGGGGAACCGGTCAACCGAAGCATCAACGAGCCATTGGCCTCTGCTTGAAACCCACAGGACCGAGAACGCATTTTGCCACTCCGACCTATTTTGGTAAGCTTTCCTCAACGATTCGGAGGGGACTCAAATATGAAACCAGAACGGCCCGTCGTGGTTTTGGTCTTTGCTATCTTGAACATTATTTTTGGCGGCTTGGGCACGCTCGGGATGTGCTGTGTCGGAGTTATGGTCGTCTTCTTAGGCGCGATATTTAGCAGCGCTCCGGCGAGTGCCAACATCCCTCAATTGCCGACCGATGTCATCGTTTATTTTGTCATTGTGATTGTTTCTCATTTGATCCTTTATTTGCTCCTGCTGGTATCGGGAATCGGCCTGCTGAATATGAGAGCGTGGGCACGCCGAGCCTCCATCGCTTATAGCGTGGTGACCATCGCGATCTCCATCATCAACGCTCCGGTCTACGTCGCCTTTGTCGCCCCGCAGATGGAAAAATGGCAACACACGGTTCAGGAAGAAGCTCAGCGCCAGCAGCAACGCCAGGGAGGAAGGCCGGCGCCGATGTACCAATCGAATCAGTCGCCGATGGCCAATGCCGTCTCCACGATCGGCGGGGCGATTATTGGAACGGCCTACGCGATTGCCTTGCTCGTGGTCATGTTACTTCCTAGCGTTCGCGATGTTTTTGAGGGACGACGAATCCGCCGGCGAGTAGATTGGGATCGGGAAGCGGACGAGGAATGGGAAAGGTAGCCTCGTAGCCGAATTCATGAGAATTCAGATTTTCTGGATGATGATAGGAGGATCGGATGGCGGCCGTGTTGCTCGACGGCAAAAAGCTGGCGCAGACGATGCAAGCGGAGATCGCCGCCAAGGTCGCCGCCATGACCGAGCGTTCCAGCCTCCGTCCGGGATTGGCCGCTGTCATCGTCGGAGACAATCCCGCTAGTCAAACCTACGTCCGCAATAAACGCAAAGTCTGTCAGCAGGTCGGCATCGAGTCGTGGCTCCATCAACTTCCCAAGGAAACGACGCAAGCCGAGCTGCTCGACCTCGTCCTCCGACTGAACGCCGATCCGGTAGTTCATGGAATCCTGGTCCAACTGCCATTGCCCGAGCAAATCAAAGAGTCGGCCATTGTCGAGATGGTGTCGCCTCTGAAAGACGTCGACGGCTTTGGACCGGAAAACTTGGGTCTCTTGACGGCTGGCCATCCGCGCTATCTACCCCCCACTCCCCACGGAGTCCAGCAGTTGCTTCTCCGGAACAACATCCCTATCGAAGGCCGGCACGTTGTGATCGTGGGACGAAGCAACATCGTTGGAAAGCCGTTGGCTTTGATTCTGATGCAAAAAGCGGCCGGGGCCAATGCCACGGTCACCGTTTGCCACAGTCGCAGTCAGGATTTGCCGGTCATCACCCGAAGTGCCGATATTGTCATCGTCGCCATCGGACAGCCGCGATTTCTCACCGCCGATATGATTCGGCCAGGGGCCGTGGTCGTGGACGTGGGCACGAACCGCCTGCCGGACGGGAAGTTGGTCGGCGACGTTGATTTCGACGCCGTCCGCGAGGTGGCCTCCGCCATTTCTCCGGTGCCCGGCGGCGTGGGGCCGATGACCATTACCATGCTGCTTCACAACACCTTGCAAGCCGCCGAACTTCAGATCGGCCATTGATCCTACACGCGGGGGATGGTAACGTGGCAGAGACGCCCGGCATCTTATCCGACCAAGCCAAATCCATGATCAACCAATTCGACTTAGGACCGGCCTTGCGATGGGGACTGGGCGTGGTGGTTCTGCTCGCTGCTGCCTTTGCTCTTTATTTGGCCAAAGCCATTTTTGTGCCGACGGTCATCGCTCTTTTGTTGGCGGCCATGCTTTGGCCGGCGGTCGTCTGGATGCACCAGGCACTGAAGTTTTCCTGGACTTTTTCCTGCCTGTTGATGGTCTCCCTGCTAGTGATTTTGAATTTGTTCGTCAGCATTGGCTTTGGCGTGTCGATCACCAAAATGCTCCAAGATATTCCTCGGCCGGACAATATTACTGGGCAAGAGGAGATCTACACGAAGGTCTGTGAATCGTTGCAACAAGTTTCTCCCGTACCTTTAGAAAACATCGGTTTACCTACCGAACCCGAGAAATCCGCCATCTTTGCCCAATTTCGGAAGACCTTGGAGGGAGATTATCTCACCAAAGCCTTGATCGATCTCACCTGGTACGCCAACAACTGGCTGTGGCAGTGGATTTTGATCATGTTCCTGCTGTTGTTCATGCTCTTGGAAGGCCCGATTCTGACACGCCGAGTCACGGAGATCTTTGGTCCGAGCGCGGAGGCAAAATCGCATGCCATGCGTGCGTTGTCGGAAATGGCCTTGCAGGTTCGGACCTATCTGGTGTGGCGAACCATTATCAATTTCGCCTTGGCCCTGCTCGTGGGCGCGGTCTACCAATGGCTTGGCCTCAGACAGCCCTGGACCTGGGCCATCTTCACGGCCGTGCTCTGCTACGTTCCGTATCTGGGTCCATTGGCCGCCGGCATTTTTCCGGTCATCGATGCTTTTGTTTCCGTGTCGCCGTTCGGCGCCTTGGAGGTGTTGACTTTTTACTTGATCATTATCACCGTCGAAGGCTACGTGATCGTTCCGGTGGTCATGGGCCGCAGCATGGAGCTCAATGCCACGACGGTGATCCTGGCTTGTTTGTTTTGGGAACTGCTCTGGGGTCTTCCAGGTTTGTTCTTGGCCATGCCGCTGATGGCGGGGATCAAAGTACCGCTCTCCCGCTTTTGATGCGACGCAGATTATGATGCCCGAGGAAGCGGACGGGGCTACGAGCGATCGGCCTTCCGTAGCCGAGACGAAACGTAAATAATTATGATCCCGTAGCCGAATTCATGAGAATTCGGAGTGACTCGAAGGTCAGAGGAGTTGCGTGTGGCTGATTCCTGTCGAAAACGCTGGATCATTCTCCTTGTCGCGGCGTTGGTCTCGACGTGTCCCGTCCGCGCTCAGACTCCATTTCGGTTTCCCGAAGGGAAGCATGGCAAGGGTGAGCTTAAATACGAACACGGCATTCCCATTCTTCGCGTCGAAGGCGATCCCAATGAAATCGGTGCGCAAATCGCGGTTCTGGCCGTGAAGCCGGCCAAGCGCGTGTTGGACTATCCGCGAAACTTGTTGGAACGACTCGATATCGAAGGAGTCTTGCCGATTCTGGCGTGGGCCGGGCAATCCATGTTGCCTCAGTTTCCCGCCGATCATCGCAAGGAGCTGGACGCTATCATCCAGGCCGGAGTCGAGCGAAGATCCATGGTGCTGGGCAACACCATGTTTGACCTGAAGCAAATGTTCGCTTGCTCGGCCCTGGTGGTCGGCCCGTCCCGCAGCTCGACAAACGAAGTGCTCGTGGGCCGCAATCTCGATTTTCCGAGTCTCGGCTACATCCAGGAATACAGTCTGGTGACGGTCTATCACACACCAGGAAAACATGCGTTCGCCTCAATCGGATTTCCCGGGCTGGTCGGGTGCCTGTCGGGAATGAACGATGCCGGGCTTTGCCTGGGCGTGCTCGAAGTCGCTCACGTCAAGGATGGTGAAAAGAGGTTTGACGGATCGGGGACACCCTTCGCGCTCTGCTATCGGCGGCTTCTGGAGGAATGCGCGACCGTTGAAGAAGCGGAAAAGTTGCTCCGCTCCATGAAGCGAACTACCTTGACGAACCTCGCCATCGGCGATCCGAAGCGGGCGGTGATCTTCGAGATCTCGCCGCAATCCGTGGTCGTTCGCGAGCCGGCCGACGAGCTTTGCTCCTGCACCAATCATTTTTGCACCGCCCAGCTCAAGCCGGCCTTCCAGCCCGATATTTTCTGGACTCACGAACGATTCGATGAGCTGGAGAAGATTCGCAAACTTCCCAAGGTCGGGATTGAAGACATGCACAAGAGTCTGCATGCCGTCAGCGTCCGAAATCACACCCTGCAAACGATGATCTTCGAGCCGGCTAAGCTGCGCATGCATCTGGCGATCGGCGCGTGCCCGGCCTCGGCGAAGGAATTGACGGCTCTGGATTTAGCCTCGCTCTTCAAAAAGACCGAAATGCCCCCGTCAAAGTGAATATCCGTGGCTGGCGTGCTAATTCTTGCTCCCCTTTACCCGAGCCATATACTAACAACAACAGCGAATTCCCGCCTTCCCCGGCCGTCAGGTTGCGGCTCCTCCCTGGGACTGACCCGAGCGTATCTGAGAGCATCAATAATGAAGACCACCCGAACGGTTCTAGGCTGCTTTTGTGCGGCTCTTCTTTTGTCACCATTAGTCTTGCCGGTTCGCGCCGATGATTGGCCGCAATGGCGCGGACCGAATCGCGACGATGTTTCCAAGGAAACCGGGCTGGTGAAGACCTGGCCCAAGGACGGACCCAAGCTTCTTTGGACGTTTGACAAGGCCGGTGTCGGCTTTTCCGGCCCGGCCGTGGCGGGCGACCGTCTCTACACGATGGGCGGGCGAGAAGACACTTCTTTTGTCTTCGCTCTCGATGTCAAAACGGGCAAAGAACTCTGGGCATGTCCGATCGGAAAGACTTACCGCAACGGTTACGGCGACGGTCCGCGCGGCACGCCCACCGTGGATGGCGACTCTCTCTATACCTTGGACGGTCAGGGAGAGCTTATCTGCGTCGATGTCGCCACTGGGAAAAAGCGATGGTCCGTCAACATGACGAAAGACCTTCACGGAGAAATGATGTCCGGGTGGGGATATTCCGAATCGGTTTTGGTGGAAGGTGATCAGGTCGTGTGTTGCCCCGGAGGCAAGGACGGGACGGTGGCCGCACTCGATAAGAAAACCGGCAAGGTGCTCTGGCGCAGTAAGGAACTCACGGATAAGGCGACGTACTCTTCTCTCGTTGTCGCCGAGATCGGCGGCGTTCGACAATACGTCCAGTTAACCCAAAAAGCAAAAAGTGAAGGCGCGATCGTCGGAGTGGCCGCCAAAGACGGCAAGCTCCTTTGGTATTATCCGCGGCCTGGCTATCAGACGGCGGTGGTACCGACACCCATCGTGCGTGAGAATCTTGTTTACGCCACAGCCGGTTACGGCGCCGGCTGTGATTTACTTGAGATCGGCGGCAAGGCAGACAAATTCGAAGCCAAGCAGCTCTATGACAAAAAAATCCAAAAGAAAATGGACAATAAACACGGCGGCGTCGTGCTCGTGGGAGACTATGTCTACGGCTACTCCGATGGACCGGGCTGGATTTGCCAAAATCTCAAGAGCGGAGAAGTCAAATGGGACAATAAAGTCAAGGTCGACAAAGGCTCCCTGACCTACGCCGACGGCCTTTTGTACTGCTACGCGGAGTCGAGCGGCACTGCTTCCCTAGTCGAGGCCAACCCCGAAGCGATGAATCTAAAAAGCAAATTCAAAAGCCCGCGTGAGACAAAGTTGCCGAGACAAGCCGGCGGCATTTGGACCCATCCGGTGGTGGCCAACGGCTGCCTGTACCTGCGCGATCAGGATTTGATTTTCTGTTACGATGTGCGAGCGCATACAACCGCGGCGCGATGAATTGAAGCAAGGGTGGCCGGGACTGAGTCTTCGAATCCCAATTCCTCGCTGACGCTTCGGGTTGGTGTGTTACCCACACTAACCCGAAGCGTGAGCGAGGACACCTTCTCACCCACACCAGCCCGAAGCGTGAGTGAGGATACCGTTCGGCATCATGGAGACCGTAAACATTCATGACCTTGGTGGTTCACCAAAATCGTGACGCCCTGGTCAAGCACCAGACCCATCGATTGCGTGAGCTTCTGCAAGCAATCCTCCCGGCAAACCGTTTTTATGCAGAAAAGTTATCCGCGGCCGGGATTGATCCCAAGCAGATCCAAACGCTCGCCGATTTTTCCCGTTTCCCTTTCACCACCAAGGCCGAGCTGTCCGCCGATCAACTCGCCCACCCACCTTACGGTCAAGTGTTGACGTATCCTCTCTCAACCTATGTTCGATACTGTCAGACGTCCGGCACGACCGGTCAGCCGTTGCGTTGGCTGGATACACCGGAAAGTTGGAATTGGCTTTTGGGCTGCTGGGAACAGATTTACAAAATCGTGGGAGTCAGTGCGGGAGACCGTCTTTTCTTCGCGTTTTCGTTTGGACCGTTCCTGGGATTCTGGATGGCTTTTGACGCCGCGTCTCGCCTGGGCTGCTTATGTTTTCCGGGAGGCGGGATGAGCAGCGTGGCCCGGCTGCGATTCATCTTGGACAATCAGGCGACCGTGGTCCTGTGCACCCCGACCTATGCCTTGCACTTGGCGGAAATCGCCGCTCAGCAAAAGATCGACTTGAAGTCGGGGCCGGTGCAAAAACTGATCGTGGCCGGTGAGCCGGGAGGCAGCATCCCCGCGACGCGTGCCCGAATCGAATCGGCCTGGGGCGCGCGGGTCTTCGATCATCACGGCCTCACGGAAGTCGGCGCGGCCGCGATCGAATGCCCGGAAAATCCCGCGGGCATGCATATCCTCGAATCCGAATATGTGGCCGAGGTCATTGATCCGGCTAACAGCCGGCCGGTTTCGCCGGGAACGATTGGTGAGCTGGTACTGACCAACCTGGGCCGCTCGGGCAGTCCTGTCCTGCGCTATCGAACCGGAGACTTGGTCAAGGCGGATCCGAATCCATGTCCTTGTGGCCGAGCGCTGCTCCGAATGCAAGGAGGCATCCTGGGTCGCGCGGATGACATGATCCACATCCGCGGCAATAATCTTTATCCGAGCGCCCTGGAAGCGGTGATTCGCCGCTTTCCCGAAGTGGCCGAGTATCGCGTCGAAGTCGATCAGTCGCAGAGCTTGACCGCCCTCAGGATCGAATTGGAGCAAAGTTCCGAAAGTCTAGCTACAGGGCTGGCCGAGCGCGTCGAACGAGCCATCCGCGAAGAGCTGCTCTTTCGAGCCGAGCTGCGCGTTGTCAGCCCCGGTTCTTTGCCTCGCTACGAGATGAAAGCCCAACGGATTCATAGAAAATAAGAAGAAGACTAACCACAGAGTCACAGAGGACACAGAGAAAAGCAAGCATATAAGGAGAGAATCAATGCGAACGATAAAGGACCGATTCTATATTAATCTGGTTTGTTCTTCTCTGTGCCTCTGTGCCTCTGTGGTTAGTCCGTGTCCGTGCATCGCGGGGGATTGGACTCATTGGCGCGGGCCGGAGCAAACCGGAGTTTCACGGGAAAAAGACCTCCCCGATCGCTGGTCGCCGAATCCCCAGGCTGAGAATAACAACCTAGTCTGGAAACAGCCTTATGGCGGCCGATCGACGCCCATCATCATGAACGGCCGGGTTTTCTTTATCAATAGCGCCGGCGAAGGACTCACCGGTCAAGAGCGGGTCATGTGCTTTGACGCGGAGACCGGAAAAGTTATCTGGGAGTACAAATTCAACGTCTGGCTGGCCGATATCGACATCCTGCGAGTCGGTTGGACGAACCTGGCCGGCGACCCGGAGACGGGCAACATCTATGCGGCCGGCACGCAGGGACTTCTCATCTGCTTTAGCCGCGACGGCAAGGTCATCTGGCAGCACTCCCTCACCGAGGAATATGGCCGCATCACGGGCTATGGCGGCCGCATTTCCAGCCCCACCGTCGACGGTGATCTCGTCGTCTATGGTATGCTCAATGCCAACTGGGGCGATCACGCAGCTCCCGGCAATCGATTTATCGCTTTCGACAAACGCACGGGCACCCCCGTCTGGTGGTCAGCGCCCTGCGAACGACCCAAGGACACCTATGCCTCCTGTCCGGTCATTGCGGTGATCAACGGCGAGCGGCTGCTGATCACCGGCGCGGGCGACGGCGGCATCTATGCTCTCAAAGTTCGAACGGGCGAAAAAGTGTGGAGCTATATAGTCAGCGCCGGCGGACTCAGCAGTTCTCCAGTGGTCGAAGGCAACCGCGTTTACATTTGTCATGGGGCCGAGAACCTGGATACGGCCGTTCAAGGCAAAGTCGTATGTTTGGACGCCTCGCAAATCAAAGACGGCAAGCCCGCCTTGGTGTGGGAAAAGCCGGGCATCAAGGTTCGTTACAGCTCCCCGGCCATTCACGATGGCCGGCTCTATGTCTGCGATGAGAGCGCCAAGCTGCACTGTTTCAACGCGGCTGACGGCAAGTCGCTTTGGTCCTTCAAATACGGCCGCAACGCCAAGGGCGCGCCGGTCTGGGCCGACGGCAAAATCTACGTGGCCGAAGTGAACGGCAGATTTCACATTCTCAAGCCCAGCGACAAACGCTGCGAGGAGCTGCACGAACAGTTCTTCAGCAGCCCGGATGGCTTAGATGTCGAAATCAACGGCACGGCGGCGGTGGCCAACGGCCGCGTTTATTTCACGACGAGCTCTGAGTTTTACTGTATCGGGAAAAAGAATCCCTCCAAAAAGAGTGATCCGATCCCGACAAAGTTTCAATCAGTTTCCCTTGCGCCCGATGCGAGGCCGGCGCACCTCCAGGTTATTCCCGCCGATGTACTCATGGAACCCGGAGAGACGGCTCAGTTCAAAGTAAGAGCGTTTGACGCCAAAGGAAACTTCTTGAAAGAAGTCTCGGCCCAATGGTCCTTGCCGGCTCCATCGCCTCCGCCGACTGCGGGAAAACCTGTCGCTAATGCCAAACCACCGGCCGGTGGAGGTCCACCGCCGCTCAAAGGAGAAATCTCCGCGGACGGCACGCTGAAAGTTGATCCCGCCTTGCCGGGTCAGTTCGGGTTCGTGGAAGCCAAGGCCGATGGTTCATCGGCCCGTGCTCGCGTTCGCGTTGTCAGCCATCTGCCCGTCTGTCAGGACTTTGAAAAAGTGCCCGAGGGCCGAACGCCGGGCGGCTGGGTCAATTGCCAAGGGAAGTTCGTCGTGGAATCCAAAGACGGCTCCAAGGTGCTCCACAAGTTGGCCAATAACGCCAGCCCGCTTTTCGCTCGCGCTTACACCTATCTCGGAAAACCCACCTGGCATGACTACACGATTCAGGCCGATGTCATGGGCATGAAGAAAGGCGGCGATTTGTCCGACGTCGGCGTCGTGGCCAATCGATACTCGCTCATTCTCGACGGCAATAAGCAACGGCTGCGGATCGTTTCCTGGGAATCCACCCCGCATCCGCGCGTCGAGCAGGTGATGCCCTGGCCCTGGAAAGAGGGCGAATGGTACACTCTCAAGCTGACGGTGGACGCGAAGGGAGATAAAGCCCACATTCGCGGCAAAGCCTGGGCTCGCGGACAGACCGAGCCAAAGGAGTGGACCATCGAGTTTGAGGATCCGCTGCCGAACCGAGAGGGAAGCCCCGCCCTTTACAGTTACTCGCTCGGAATCATCGAGAAACAAACCGGCTCCGACCTGTATTATGACAACGTGAGCGTGACGGCGAATAAGGAGTGATGAGTGAAAAGTGATGAGTGATGAGTCAGAAGTGACGAGGATTCTTGTTTACGTTTCGCGCCCGTGTAACCCTAACTTTCAATGGTTTATTCAAGACACACGATAACGATGAAGGAAACAAAGCCATGAAAGAGAACTCAACCTCGAGAAAGTGGCTTTCCGCTTTTGGCGTGGTAGGAGTATTTGCCGCCGTGTTAATCGTACTATCTTGCTCGCGTCAGGATTCGGAGCAAGCCAAGTCATCGAGGCCGGCTCGAATGCCACCGGGGGCCGGAAGCGGCGCCGAGCCGGAGGCCATCCATCAACCGGTCGCGGATGAGGGCAAAGCGGCATCCTCGGAAGAAAAGGGGGCAGCCGCTGGGAGCAAAAAAACCGTCCGATTGGACGTCGCCCCCGGCGAATGGCCGATGTTCGGCGGCTCGCCCAGCCGCAATATGGTCAATGCCAACGACAAGGACATCGTCACGGAATGGAGCGTCGAAAAGGGCCAGGAAAAGAACATCAAATGGACGGCCGAGGTAGGCTCCAAGGCCTACGGCGGGCCGGTCATCGTGGGCGACAAGATTCTTATCGGCACGAACAACGAGAAGCCGCGCGATCCCAAGATTCAAGGCGACAAGGGCGTCTTGATGTGCTTTCGAGCTTCCGACGGTAAGTTTCTTTGGCAGCAAGTTCATGACAAACTCCCCGCCGGACGCGTCAACGATTGGCCCGACGAGGGCATCTGCTCGACGCCGGCCATCGAAGGCGACCGGTTCTACTACGTGAGCAACCGCTGCGAGGTCATTTGCTCCGATCTCGACGGCAAAATCCTCTGGCGCTATGACATGATCGGAAAGCTCAACGTCTTCCCGCACAACCTGGCCACGTGTTCCCCCTTGGTGATCGGCGATCTGGTCTACATTGTCACCAGCAACGGCGTGGATGAAGGCCACGTTAATATTCCCTCACCGGATGCCCCCAGTTTTATCGCGGTGAACAAGCAGACCGGGGAGTTGGCCTGGAAGCAAAATTATCCGGGCGAAAAGATCATGCACGGTCAATGGTCCAATCCCGCGTACACGGAGGCCGGCGGCAAGCCGCAAATCATCTTCCCGGGCGGCGACGGCTACATGTACGGCCTCGAGCCCAAGACCGGCGACATGATCTGGAAATTCGACTGCAACCCCAAGAAATCCGTCTACAAGCTGGGCAGCACCGGAACCCGAAGCGACTTCTTGGCCACGCCCGTGATCTGGGAGAACAAGCTCTACATCGGCGTGGGGCAAGACCCGGAGCATGAGGAAGGCGTCGGCCATTTCTGGTGCTTCGACCTGGAAAAGGCAACCCGGTTGGGTCCTTCGGCCAAAGATCACGACGTCTCGCCGGTTGATGACAACTTTGATCCAAAGGCGGACGTGAATAAGAACTCGGCCTTGCTCTGGCATTACGGCGGACCCGGCGATCCGGAAAAACTGGGCCGCAACTACTATTTTGGGCGCACGATGAGCACCGCGGCCGTGCGCGACGGCCTGGTTTACGTCGGTGAACTGGCCGGGTACCTGCACTGCTTCGACGCCGTGACCGGGGAACACTACTGGGAGCATAACAGCAAAGCGGCCACGTGGAGCTCGACCTACTGGGTCGATGGCAAGGTCTATTTGGGCAACGACGACAAGGTCATGAACGTGTTCGCCCACGGCAAGGAGAAAAAGCTGCTGACGACCAACGACATGGACAGCGCGGTTCGGGCTACACCGACCGCCGTTAACGGCGTGCTCTATGTCTTGACCGAAAACAAGCTGTACGCCGTCGCGAACAAATAGAAGAACTCTAACCACAGAGTCACAGAGGACACAGAGAAGAAAAAGATTAGGGAACAAAGTGGAGGACTGGATGCGCATGAACAAACACGAGCGACTGACTGGAATTATTTTTCTTCTCTGTGCCCTCTGTGCCTCTGTGGTTAGTTCTTGTTCTCTTCCCGCGGACCAAGCTAAAGATGCTAAAGATGATTGTCCGATGGGCGGCTGCTCGTGGAGCCGAAATCCCGTCAACACCCGCGCCACTAATATTCCCGTGGAGTGGAGCACCGAGGAAGGCAAACAAAAAAACATCAAGTGGATGGCCAGGCTGGGCAAGGTTTCTTACGGCGGCCCGGTAATTGCCGGCGGCAATATCTTTGTCGGCACCAATAACGATGCCCCTCGCGACCCCGCCGTGAAAGGCGAGCACGGCATCATCATGTGCCTTCACGAACGCGACGGCCAATTCCTCTGGCAAGCCGTTCATGAGCTGCCCGCCGCCATCGACCAGGAAGCTCGTTCGCAGGGAATCTGTTCCTCCCCGGCCGTCGATGGCAACCGAGTGTATTACGTCAGCAATGCATGCGACGTGGTTTGCGCCGACATCGACGGACAAAAAAAGTATGCCAAGTTCAACTGGCGGATGGACATGATGAAGGAGCTCAATGTCTTTCCGCACAAGATGTCAAATTGCTCGCCGTTAGTCGCGGGTGATTTGGTTTTTGCCTGCACGAGCAACGGCGTCGACAATCGCGAGGGAGAAGCCAAGATTCCATCGCCCGAGGCCCCGAGCTTTATCGCCGTCAACAAGAACACGGGGAAAGTGGTCTGGCAGGATAACTCACCGGGCAAGAACATCATGCTGGGCCAATGGTCGAACCCGGCTTATGCGGTGGTGAACGGCAAAGCACAGGTGATTTTCGGTGGCGGCGACGGCTGGCTCCGCGGCTTCGAGGCCGAGACGGGAAAGCCGATCTGGAAGTTCGATTGCAATCCGAAGTCGGCCGAATTCAAAGAAGGCGGCCGCGGAACCAAGAGCTACATCGTGGCCACGCCGGTCGTTTACGAGAACAAAGTCTACCTCGGCATCGGGCAAGACCCGGAGTTTGGCCCTGGAGTCGGGCATTTGTGGTGCGTCGATATCGCCAAGAGCGGTGATTTGTCGCCCGTCAAAGACAACTTCGATCCGGCGGCGCCCGAAAACAAAGAATCAGGGCTGTTCTGGCATTATGGCGGCGCCTTGGACGACGCCACGGCCGACAAGGTCGGACGAAAGTACGTCTTCGGGCGCACCATCGGCTCTTGCGCCATTCACGACGGGCTTCTTTATGTCGCGGAGATCGCCGGCTTTCTGCATTGCCTGGACGCCAAGACCGGACAACCCTATTGGGTCTACGACACCAAAGCGGAAATCTGGGGCTCGCCTTGTTGGGCGGACGGCAAAGTCTATATCGGCACCGGCGACGGCGACATCCACATTCTGGAGCACGGTAAGACCATGAAGGTGCGGGGAAAAGTCGAAATGAACGACGGCCAAATCTATAGCACCCCCGTGGTGGCCAACGGCGTGCTCTACGTCATGACCATGAAAAGCCTCTGGGCGATTGCCAATAAGTAGTGGTGAGTAAGTGAGTGGTGAGCATATTCATCGTTTCGCGCTCGGAGAATCCTGAGGAGTAGATAATTGACATGGCTCCATCCGAAGAAGCAATTCGTGAAGGGCGAAAGCGGCTCGATGCCCACGTGCGAGAAATAGTCGCCTGGCATTTCAATCCGGAAACCGGCTGCCCCTTCTGGCTGGAAAGAGCCAAGACCCTGGGCTTCGATCCGCGCAAGCATGTTCAAGGTTTCGATGATTTGAAAAAGTTCGGCCTTTTCGAAGACGAATGGCTCCGAGGCGGCCCGGTTCGACGCTATGAGCTCTTCAGCGAAACCTTACCCGACAAATATTTCCCCAAAGGCTCGAATTGGCTCATGCTTGGCCCCTCCGGCCCGCGACGTTTGCGCCTGGCCGTCGAGCATCTCTGCCAATACCGCGGCGGCATTTGCTTTTGCGTTGATCTCGATCCGCGCTGGGTCGTGAAGCTTATCAAAAAAGGATGGATGGAACACCTCAATGCGTACAAAGATCACGTGATCGAGCAGGCGCTCACGGTATTAAGTGCGGGCCATGACATTAAGTGCCTTTTTACCACTCCCAAGCTGCTGGAATCGCTGGCCAACGCGCTAGAAAAACAAGGCTCGAGCATCAAGGAGACGGGCATCACGGGCATCTTCTCGGGCGGCACCGAGTTCACCCCTCAATTCACGCGCTTCGCCGTTGAGGAACTTCTCCAGGGCGTCTACATGACGCCGACCTACGGCAACACGCTCATGGGCCTGGCCTGCTCGAAACCAATCAGCGCCGACGACGGCTACAAGATCACCTATTACGCTCCCCAGCCGCGCGCGGTTGTTCAGGTCGTGAATTTCGATAATCCCGACAAGCTCGTCGATTATGG